>JAABUQ010003180.1_pt1 | contig 30725 bp, 31 predicted proteins | sample 5560001 | NCBI WGS metagenome assembly JAABUQ01 (sample SAMN10711888, study PRJNA513371) | rock metagenome | isolation source: Antarctica rocks | place: Antarctica: Victoria Land, Finger Mt nord | collected 2015-12-18 | reverse complement strand
ATCAGCTCTTGAACTTTTACTTCCATTGATGGCGCTATTGCCCTTACTGGCAGACATCCAACGCTTACAACCCTTAGCCAAATCCTACGGACTGGATATCAATCTGACGTGGTGCAAGATATGAGCTCAAGTTAAAAGGCTATGACAACAAATATCGCATTCGAATAAAAATGGAAGAATTAATTACCCTAAAGCAACTTCTTCACGAGGGCAAAGTAACTGAAGCCCTAGAACTGGTAGAAGAATTGGAGGAGATGAGCAAATCCGATAAAGTTAATAAAATTTATAGTTATGGAATAATTCTGCTGTTGCATTTAATTAAACAATCTGCTGAAAAACGTACAACCCGATCCTGGGATGTTTCCATTCGAAATGCCGTTAAGCAAATTCAACGTACTAATCAGCGATACAAAGCTAAAGGAACTTATCTCATTGAAGAAGAATTAGTAGAGACTTTAGAAGATGCATACGAATTAGCTTTGAAACGAGCCGCTTTAGAAGCATTTGAGGGTCGTTATGAAGCTGAGGAAATTGGAGAAATGGTGGAGCAAGCACAAATTTTAGAAACGGCAATGCTCTTGATACTATCAAAAGCTTAACTTAAATTCATCAAACTTCACCACTGGTGACCCTGGGTCTCGCGTGTCAAAACGATAGCTGCCCACAGTGCCAGTTGCCGTATCGAAGATGCTGAAAACAGTGATGTCATTACTCGCAATATACGGCATCGGCTTGCCGTCCTCATTTAGTAGTGGCGCAATTGTCGGCACCATTGGCTCCAACCCATTCGGATCTCCGGTTGCCATATAGTCCTCCTGATAGCCAACTGGTACCGCTCGCTGGCGATCGCCAATAGCGGCACCGTAAGAGTTGCCAACGTTAGAAGTCTCTAAAAAGTGCATCCCCCTGGGGCTAACAAAGCGGTTCCACAGATGGGAATGCCCGAAAAACACTAGCTGCACGCCAGATGCTTCTAGCAATGGCACAACATCCCGGATGATGTAATCGGCTGCCTTCGGGTACTCGTAGCGCACTGCCTTGATGCTGCCATTTGTTGGATCGCGGTCAATGACCTGCACTGGGTCGGTATAAGCGGGAACAACGTTATCGCCCAGAGAATGCAGCGGGTGATGTACCATTACGACTTTGTACTTTGCTTGCCGTAACTCAGGGCTATTGAGTTCTTGCTCCAGCCAGCTGTACTGAGCACTGCCTTGGGCGATCGCTTCAAATATATGTTGTCCGTATCCCCACTGGCCTGGGCTGTTCAAGTCTTCCTCCCGTTCGCGGTACCTGCTCCTAGCCCTGGCATCAAGGCTGGGAGTCCGCCAAGCGTTCGTTGCGAACAGTACCACTAGGCGCACATCGCCAAAGCTGAGAGCGTAATACTTTTTCCCCCTTGAGCTGTCGGGTAGGGTGAAAATCTCTTCGTAGGTATCAGTATTAAAGGAATTGTCCTTTAGCCAGCGCTCTATAGCAGGAGCCAGATCGGGTTCTCCTTGCCCGGAGTTCTGCTGATAAATTTGCCGGGCAGCGGTGCGGGGGATTGTATCATTCAACTCGTCATCCAGGCTGCTGCTCATCGAGAATCGGCCCATAACTTCATGATTGCCGATCGCAGTGAACAGGGGGGCGTGCTGAATCAACTCACCTCCCCGGTAAAGGGTCTTGACACCGTTCTTGTCCAGTTCGTAGTGCCCACGACCCTGTAGACAAGGAAACAAGGCCCCACCACGATTGTCATCAAACCACTCCGACGCCCGGTCGGGAATATTGACAAGATCGCCAGCAAAGAAAACCGCGTCCACTTGTCCAACGGTCTCGACCACTTTCTGGAGATTGGCAGCTGTCATGGGCTTTAGCTGGTGGTCAGAAGTGAGCAGAATCTTTAGTGGTGTACCGGGAGACGGTTTAGGGACAAGCGTGAACTCTGCACTGCTCACATTTATGCCATCTTCTCGGACACTCGTGACGCGATAAGGGACACGGACACTAGGGGTCAGGCTAGCAACCTCTGCCTCGTGTCGCCAGACATCACGCCAGGTTGGTTGCTTGTAAACCTGACCGATCTCAGTCTGGTCTCCTACCTTTGAATTTTGGTCTTCACGAGTACGGCTAAGTTTGGCGGTAGTGGCAACGGCAGTTTGATGTAAGCCCTCACCGTAGGAGACGCTATGGCGCAAGCCTGCAAACTCAGTAAACCAAACAACCTGCACTGATGTCTCGGTCGGCAGCTGCAGAAATGGATCGCTCAGCAAGCGAGGCGCGGGTGTCATATTATTCCCAATAACAGATGAATAATCCCCCCTGATTGGGGAAACTAGTTGCATCAAAACACAGAAATGCCGCGTCTGTGCTGTTGATCGTTGGGGAATGCCTAATTCTTAAGCAAGCGGCAAATTCACTGAAGGGAAACAATTTTCCATAACTTAGGACTCACAGGAGACAAAATGAAAATAATTGGCAGATTCTTGCGCCCGCTAGCGCTGGTGCTGACAGTACTCTTAACGTTTACGAGTCTGAATGGCTGCGCCAGCAAGACTACGGCGGCACCCCCACCAGTCGATGATACGCGCGGTGGCAGCGTGTATAATTCTCCACGCGCTAATCCACCCCAGGCACAAAAGGGATTATCGCTGAAGCAGAAAGGGGTACTCTTGGCTGGAGCCGCCGCTCTTTACTACCTCTACAACCAGCATAAGAACTCGAAAGAGGAAGGAAAAAACGGGCAGTACTACCTTTCCAAGAACGGGCGAGTCTACTACCGTGACGCCGAGCATCGGGCTCATTATGTCACGCCGCCATCGAATGGAATTCGAGTGCCGGAGGCTGAAGCGCAACGGTACCGAGACTTCCAGGGCTATAACAATAGCTCCACAGGCCGCGATTTAACAAGTCTGGGTCAAGCTTCGGCTCCAGCAATGTAACCGCCGCCGCTCTTTGGCGCGACAGATAGACACTGCCTAGCTTCAGCCCTTGTCCTGACGGCTGAGGCTTTTTTTTGCTGTAGGCGTAAGGGACGAGATTCAGTTCCGGGGGGATAATGATTCAGATCAGCTTCCATCAGCTGATGGGGAAGAAGATCCTCTGGAACCGCCGCGTTAACACAAACCGTGATTTCTTCTAAAGACCGCCAATGAAGTCTCTGAAAAAATCGCACGTTTTGTAATTGCACTGTTGCGAGGAATCGCTTGCAACCCCATGTATTGGCAGTTGAGACTGCTTTGTAAATCAGCCCCTTACCGATCTGACCGACACGACGATAATCCTGATGAACGCCGAGTCTGCCTCCGTACCAGAGTCCTAGCTGTGGTTCGTAAATTCGTACAACACCCACAACCTGATTCAAGAGAGTTGCCTCGCGATCAATCGCCACAATGGGATAGGCGTATTGGTCGAGTTCATCTGCATCACTGCCTGTAAACAGTTTTTGCTCGTGGCAGAAGATTGCCCGTCGTAGATCAAAGTAAGCTTTCACCTCATTGGGGGACACTGCCAGCTTAAAGCTGTAGCGTTGCTCTATCATGGCTCTCTATAACCTTCTGTAAGATTGGGGTTGCATCAGGTTGTACAACGTCGCTACTTTTCAAAGGTAGAGAGGGCAGAGCAGGCACCGCACTTGGCACAACCTGCTTTGATATCTTCAGAGGACATCCCTGCCCGCTTTAGCATGGCACCCACCTGTTCGTAGAGCGTGTACATAAACTCACTTTTGGGAGCAGGGTGATTTGCCAATGGTGTTCCAGTAATCGGTACGAAGGGCACAACGAAGGGATAAACTCCGACTTGGAGCAGACGATCGCAGGTCTCGAGTAACGTTTCCAAACTATCCCCTAAGCCTGCCAATAAATAGGTACTCACCTGTCCCCAGCCAAAGACCTTTACTGCACAGGCAAATGCCTCAAAGTAGTACTCTACTGGTACTGTAGCCTTGCCCGGCATAATTTTTGCCCGGACCTGTGGATTGGCTGCTTCCAGGTGCATCCCCAAGCTATCTATCCCAGCAGCTTTCATCCGCTCGAACCAGATAAAATCATCGGGTGGTTCGCATTGCGCCTGAATCGGGAGGCTCACCCTAGCTTTGATGGCTTTGGCGCATTCCGCCAAGTAGGCGGCACCGCGATCGCCTGTATGTGGCGTTCCTGTCGTCATCACCATATGCCTAACTCCATCCAACCTCACCGCCGCCGCTGCCACCTCAGCCAGTTGAGCGGGGGTTTTACGAGCGATGGTTCTACCTGCTTCCAGGGATTGCCCGATGGCACAAAACTGGCACGAGGTTGCTGTGTCACTGTAACGCATGCAATTCTGCAAGACTGTTGTTGCTAAAACGTCACGGCTGTGCAGCAGTGCAATCTGCCAATAGGGGATACCGTCAGCAGTAGTGAAGCTGTAGAACTTGGGTTGAGAGGGGAAACTAATCGACGTGACTGCTTCCCCATGCAATTCCAAAATTGTCTGCGCTGTCGCTTGGTCAACCCTGACGGTGTAGGGTGACTGAGCCGCAGTGCTGGTGAAAGTTGGGACCATGACCGTTGTGCCATCCACCGTCACTGCTTTGTGATCAGAGGGACCAGCCCCACCTTGGCGTCCGGCAGAGCCAATCCCCTGCTCAACTTTCAGCCCGTGGGACTGGAGTTCCGTAATCAACTGGTGTTTGTTCATTGGGATTGAGCTTTCAGCTAAACTCTGGCAAAGACGCTACGCGAACAGCGATTAAAGCGTCCAGGTATCGAGAATGAATGCTCCTTCCTTGCGGTGCATCAGGATAATGTCCAGTACGTCCAGGGGGTTAATCGGACGAATCCCAGGAATCAGCGAGGGTTCTCCATGACCATACAGAGCTTGAAGAGAAAAGCGACAAGCATAGACTTTACCCCCCTCAGACATGAACTTGATGAGTTGGTTGTTCAATGCTTGATGACCAGGAAACGCTTCGTCCCCGATCTTGGGGAAGCCCCGTTGAATGCCGAGGGTAATACCAGGACCATAGAGCAGAACCGAAGTCTCAAACCCTTTGCGGAGAATGCGGGTAGCAGTTAGTAAATTCACCAAACCAATTGAGCCCTCAAAGGCTACTGTATGAAAGGTTATCAGGGCTTTCTCACCCGGTTCTGCTTTAACATCGGGAAAAACCTTCTCTTCGTAGTCAACAAAGAAGTCGCCAGCTTTGTGAGCAGGGGCTGTTACTTCCGGCATAATTTCCTCTCAGCCAATTTGTGTCATTTCTGCCAGGTTAAGTGCTGGCTCCAATGGCATTTTGTGTATCTCAATACGAAATGTTTAAGTCTAACGATAAGGTCAGGCGTAGCGATCGCTATGCCTCAGACTGTCTCAAGCCGATATCAAACAGCTATCTAAATCGACAGGTGACTCCCTGTTTGCATATTAGACTGCTGGCTCAACAGGGATTCTAGGGATCTGAAACTGTCAAATCCAGATACTCATGTTGCGGTCAGGTCATTTGATAGAATTATACTGTCAACTGAAACGATAAACACTATGGTTAAAGCAGGAAAACGAATACAGCTCGGTCAGAAGCCAGCTAGAGTTAGTCAGCAGGATGCTATCAGCAGTGTTCCTTCTACTTTGAGATACCAATCTATTAAGGAGGTATCCAAACGATTTTCCCTTGGTCGTGCCGATGTTAAGCATCTCTTTGGCGTTTCAGAAAGTACACAGTTCCGTTATGAAAAGCAAAATCCAGTCCTTAAATCAGCAATTGCCGATCGACTAGAGCGTTTCAATCGGATTTGTCAGCAAGCCCTAGAGCTGCTTGAGAATGAGGCTGAAACACAGCGCTGGCTGTCTACCCCAAAAGTAACTCTAGGAGGACAAACACCATTAAGTGCGCTCTCCACTGATGCTGGAGCCAAGAAAGTTGAGGAGCTTCTCTACCAGGCTGAATATGGGATGTTCGGCTAGTGCAAGTTTGGCGAGTCTGCAAGAAAAAACACAAAGACACCGCCTTTGCTGGAGAAGGTGGGCTCTATACACCAGCTCGTTGGACTCCTCAGGGCTTTCGGGCAGTTTACACGGCTGAGAGTCTATCGTTAGCTAGTTTAGAGATCTTTGTTCATACTGAAAGCAATAAAATTCCTCTAATCGCCATCCGAGCACTCCTCCCAGAAGATATTGCCATCGAAACAGTCGAGCTAGGTAGTTTGCCGACAGATTGGCAACAAGAAGCAGCTTATCCGGTTTTGCAGAATATTGGTAAGCAATGGTTGCTGTCGGGCCGGACACCTATCCTCAAAGTTCCCTCAGCCACCATCCCCATTGAATTCAATTATATTTTGAATCCTCAACACCCAGACTTAAAGCTCATGCTTGACCCACCAATAGAGTTTAAGTTTGATGACCGGATGTGGAAATCAAGTGGTTGAGAGCAGAGAAGGTCTATTCACTGAAAAGTATCTAGTAGGTAGTGGCACTTTCCACTAATAACGACAAATGACAAACCAATACGAAGTGGAACCAGTGATTAACCAGTCTGAGGTTGTCACGTCATCATTTCAGTCCTTTCTGAACGACTTGCATCTCAAGTACAAGCTGCTGCGCGATGGCACGGTAGCAAACTATATTCCTGAACTGGCAAAGGCGAACCCGGACTGGTTCAGCATCTGCGTCATGACAGTAGATGGCCGAGTTTACGAGGTCGGTGATTACCATCAGCTATTTACAATTCAGTCGATCTCAAAAGTGTTTGTGTACGGAATGGCGCTTGAGGAGCATGGTCGATTACGTTTTGACGAAGGTCGGAGTTGAGCCGACAGGAGACGCATTCAACGCGATCGTCCTCGATGAGCGCTCAAAGCGACCATACAATCCAATGGTCGATGCTGGGGCGATCGCCACAACCAGCCTGATTAAGGGGTCAGATCCGACCGAGCGGCTCAACCGGATGCTCGATATGTTCCGACGATACATTGGTCACGATATTTTTCTTGATATTTCCGTGTTTATGTCAGAGCGGACAAGTGGACATCGCAACCGAGCAATGGCGCACTTGATGCTCAACTTTGGCATGATTGATGAGAAAATCGATCAGGCACTCGATCTCTACTTCCAGCAGTGTTCATTGCTAGTTAACTGCCACGATTTGGCAGTGATGGCAGCGACTCTAGCCAATAAGGGCGTCAACCCCATTACTGGAGAACGGGCAGTCGACAGCTGTTATGTTAAGGATATCTTAAGTGTCATGTACACCTGCGGCATGTACAATTTTGCGGGTGAGTGGGCGTACACAGTTGGCCTCCCAGCCAAAAGTGGGGTTTGTGGTGGCATTATCGTCATTGTCCCAAATCAGATTGGTATTGCCGTGTTCTCACCACCGCTTGATGAGCGCGGTAACAGCGTTCGGGGAGTTAAGGTCTGTGAAGAACTTTCTCAGAAGTTCGGGCTACACCTGTTCGACTGTTCGATGAATGGCTCCAAATTTCTCGATACTTTGTCCAACAAAACTTCTGTTGAAACCCTGTGACGTGCCTTGGTCGTCGCCTGCAAGCAATGATTTTTCTCATCTAAGCAACACGATTTAACTGACCAGCACGAAATATGTCTACATCTAGAGTCCCACAACCAGCAATTGGTACGGGGAAGCAAGCCCTCGTTATCGGTGGTAGCATCGCTGGCTTACTAGCAGCACGAGTGTTACTTAATCACTTCGAGCAGGTAACGATTGTGGAATGCGATCGCATTCCCGAGCAACCTACATCGCGTCCAGGAGTCCCTCAAGGCACCCAAGTTCACGTCCTGCTTACCCAAGGACAGCGGATTCTGGAACAGCTATTTCCCGGCCTGAAGGATGAGCTAACAGCGGCAGGTGCGCCGACTGTAGACTGGGTAGCTGACTGGATGACGTTAGGGGTTTGGGGTTGGGGGCTACGTTTTGCCTCCGGCTTCACGGGTTACACTTGCAGCCGCAACTTTCTTGAGTGGGTGCTTCACCGGCGCCTAGCTGAAACAGGACGTTTGCAATTTCTAGAAGCTTGCCAGGCAATTGGGCTATTAACTAACGCCAACAAATCCCAGATCGCAGGGGTAAAGCTGCGTTGCCGCACGCAAGTAAATACTACTCAACCCAAACTGCAGGAATTAACTGCTGATTTAGTAGTAGATGCAACAGGTCGCAATTCGGCTTTACCTAAGTGGTTAGCCAGCTTAGGTTACCAAGCTCCACAGATAACTGTTGTGAATTCTTTCTTAGGTTACGCTAGCCGCTGGTATCAGCGTCCTGAGGAGTTTCGGGCTGACTGGCAGGGGCTGCTAGTTGCTGCTAAGCCTCCACAAGAGCGGCGCAGTGGAGTACTGTATCCAGTAGAAGGCAACCGTTGGGTAGTGACGCTAGGAGGTATCGGTCGAGACTATCCACCTACCGACGAAGCTGGCTTTCTCAACTTTGCCCGCAGCCTCCGCAGTCCCATCATCTATGAAGCACTCAAGGATGCACAACCGCTCTCTCCAATTTATGGTTTCCGGAGAACAGAAAATCGCCTGTGTCACTATGAAAAGTTGTCCAAACTACCGGAAGGTTTGGTAGTTATGGGGGATGCAGCTTGTGCCTTCAATCCAGTCTACGGTCAAGGTATAACTGTAGCGGCGATGGGAGCTTTAGCCCTAGACGAGTGCCTCCAGCAGCAATTCCAACATGACCAAGGTAACCTAGTAGGTCTGACAGGGCGGTTTCAGCAGCGATTGGCAAAAGTGAACGCTATGCCCTGGTTAATGGCAACAGGAGAAGATTTTCGCTGGTCGACTACAGTAGGAGGGCAACCAGACCATATCACCCGACTGATGCATCACTACTTCGATCGGGTGCTGAGGTTAATGATAGACGATCCCGATATGTACCGAAAGTTTTGGCAGGTGGTCCACATGGTTAAGCCTCCAAGGGCACTACTCCAACCCAGTATCGTGACACGAGTTTTTTGGTCAGTAATTAACAAGGAGCGAGAAATCAGCACCTAATTGAGTCAGCTCAAAAAATTTTAGTTCAGGGAGTTTCATGGCTTGCTGTGGTTGTGTTCATTGCGCCTCCAACCGTTGTTGCCCTAGTCAAGTACAGATGCTTGTACTCAGCCATGATTTGGGACACCTTAGTTAACTCTTGGCAGTTAGACTCCTCAGTCACATTGTTGTACAGGCAGTAGAAGCACTCGTCGCCGTAGGCTATCTCCATTCTCCAGTCACCTAAGGTGCTGCTGTAGAGGACCACACCAAGTTCCTCATTGTCGTCGTAGTACTCAAAATTGTTGTGGACTAAAAACTTTTCGAGCGCAGCTACTTGAGCGGGCGTCATGCTTGTCAACCTTCCTTATGACACGTAGCAGAAACGAGGGGTAAATTAGAGTTCTTGTAAAAGTCAGTGTTTTCCAGGTGGCTATAAGACTTATCGGCGTTTTTTTTGCTTTTTATGCAAGAAGTCTATTGACACTCTATAGTGACAGTGAGCAAATCTATGGTATAGAGCTTAACCAATGTCCAAGTATGTGTTCATAAGAAAATTCGGCTTAAATGGTTGGGGCAGTTCCCCCAATAATTCCTATGAGATGTGGTCCGCTCGCTGATATCCTGCAAGCCTTGAAAAATTTGACAAAACCATCAGCGTATCAGCTATTGTTCGTCCAGAAGGAGCAGGAAAGGAGTTCAACATGAAAGTTTGGGAAATTCGGCCAAAAGAGGGACTGACTGCTTTGACCCTAGCCCAGAGACCAGAGCCTCAACTACAATCAAGGCAAGTCCTCCTCAAAATGCGTGCCGCCTCGTTAAATTACCGCGATTTGCTTACTGTCAAAGGGGCTTACAGCTCCAAGCAAAAGTTGCCCTTGATTCCCTTATCGGATGGTGTCGGCGAAGTGGTTGCGATCGGAGATGGCGTGACACGAGTCAAGCTCGGCGATCGGGTCGCGGGGATCTTCATGCAGACTTGGTTAGCTGGTGAGTTTTCAGCCGAAAAAGCCCAGTCAGCTTTGGGTGGGGCGATCGATGGGGTCTTGGCTGAGTATGTGGCTCTCCATGAAGATGGGGTCGTTCATCTGCCAGAGCATCTATCGGATGAAGAAGCGGCGGCGCTGCCTTGCGCCGCTGTAACTGCTTGGCACGCACTTATTACTGCGGGCAATCTGAAGCCAGGAGCCACTATTCTGATTCAAGGAACAGGGGGGGTGTCAATATTTGCCCTTCAGTTCGCCACAATGGTCGGGGCACGCACCATTGCTACCTCTAGCAGTGACGAGAAGCTAGAACGAGTGCGGCAGTTAGATGCCTCAGAGGGCATTAATTATCAGACAACACTAGACTGGGATGAACGAGTCTGGAAGCTGACGCATGGAATTGGGGTCGACCATGTCGTTGAGGTGGGTGGAGCTGGCACCTTGAACAAATCCCTGCGTGCAGTCCGCATGGGCGGTTGTATCAGCTTGATTGGTGTGCTGACTGGACTCAAGAGTGAAATCAGCACCGTCTCTATCTTGCAGAAGAATATTCGGGTTCAGGGAATTTATGTTGGCAGTCGTGAGATGTTTGAGGCGATGAATCGAGCGATCGCTCTGCATAAAATGCGACCCGTGATTGACCGGGTGTTTCCCTTTGAGCAAGCCCGTGAAGCATTGGCTCACCTAGAGAGTGGGGCGCACTTCGGCAAAATTTGTCTTCGGTTTTAGAGTTTTACCAAAAACAGGTTGTGGGGTCACCCCCCACACCCCGTTCTTAGATAGCTTCAGAATCCCGACCTTTTTCACTGCCAGCTTTGATACACTTCTCCACTAAGGGCATTACCTGATCGAGATCCTGCCAACCCCGGATTTCCGTAACCTTCTTCTCTAGATTTTTGTAAGTTCGGAAAAATTCTGCAATTTCATCTAGTCGGTGCGGTGCTATATCCTGGAGGGATTTTACCTTGGTGTAGCGGGGGTCTTTGCCGGGGACACAAAGGATTTTCTCATCACGATCTCCTCCGTCAATCATCTCCAACATCCCGATTGGTCGTGCTGCAATGATGCACCCTGGAAAAGTTGGCTGATCTATTAATACTATGCCATCTAGTGGATCGCCATCGTCAGCCAGAGTATTGGGGACAAAACCATAGTCGTAGGGGTATTGCACTGAAGAGTAAAGTACCCGATCCAGTGCGAAGGCTTGCAGATCCTTGTCGTATTCATACTTGTTTTTACTACCGGCAGGGATTTCAATTAGGACGTTAATTAGACCTGGTTTGGGTTGGGCTGGAATGCGGGATAAGTCCACAAAGGTTCTCCAAGATGACAGTTGCTCAAGGGGAACAATTTCTCGGTCCCCTTGAAACGCATTTTAGGCGAAGAAGCGTAATTCACCAAAACCGGAGCAACGGAAACGTCTCCCACTCTCCCCTCAGCGCATGACGCTGCGAGTGAGTGCAGTCACCCGCCGGGCATTGGGGAAGACACCTTCACCCTGGAGTTCGGGCAGGGAAGGCTTCACCTCGACCTTCACTACATTAGCAGTCTGGATGCAAACAGTTTGCTCCGGTAGATGCAAAATCCACCAAGGTTTATCTAAAAGGTGCCGAATTTCCTGTTGGAGTTCCAGCCCAGTCGTAGATTCGTTCGCTAGTTGGAGGACATTAAACGACTCGGTCTGACCATTGACGAAGTGAAACGTCAGTTGTGTCAAGCTTTCTTGACTATTCATTGAGCGGGCACTCCTCTAGAGATTAAGTTAAGACTTTACTTAGTACTGATCCAAGGCTGTTAATAATCTAACAAATGCGGAATTTTGAATCCGGTTGTTAAGGTATGTTACCTTTTGGGAATCTTCAACCGGACTACAACCAAGCCTGGTTCAACCGAGGCGTTGCTCTGGGCAGATTAGGTTGCCACTAAGAAGCAATCGCGTCTTTTGATAAATTTATAGAGCTCGACCGCAGCAATTGCTGGGTCTGGTACAATAAAGGTATTTTCAAAAAAATGCAAACAAATTCCCCTGCTAACTGTAAAGACTCGGAAACCATTGATTCCAGTGGCTCAACGTCGTCGCTGACGGCCGATCAGTATCAAAGAAAGATGCAGCGACGGAAGGAAGTGCAGGATGAGCGAGTGGCTCAAGCTTCACAAGCAAAAGGCTTAATCATTGTCAATACCGGCAACGGCAAGGGTAAAACCACAGCGGCTTTGGGGATGGTATTGCGGTCGCTTGGGCACGGCTATCGAGTCGCGATCGTCCAATTTATCAAGGGGGCTTGGGAACCGGCTGAAAAAGCCGTCCTCAATCGCTTTTCTGACCAGCTGGAGTTTCATGCTATGGGAGAAGGCTTTACCTGGGAAACCCAAGATCGAGAGCGAGATATTCAAAAAGCTCAGGCAGCTTGGGAAACAGCATTGACCTTCATCCGCAACACAGACTTTAAACTGCTGCTGTTGGATGAGGTCAATGTAGCGCTAAAACTGGGCTATTTAAATGTTGAGCAAGTCTTAGCTGGACTGGAAGAAAAGCCCGCTGATTCCCATGTTATTCTCACTGGCAGAGGCGCACCCACTGCCCTGATTGAGCGGGCTGACTTAGTAACTGAAATGACACTGGTTAAGCATCCTTTTCGCGAGCAGGGCATCAAGGCGCAGCCAGGGATCGAATACTGAAACAAATTGCCCCTGACCCCCCGCTCTGCTTCAGCTAGCAATATACTCGTGTACGTCGGCTCGGCGGCGGCGCAGGTGAGCGAGTGCTTGATGCTCCAACTGACGTACCCGTTCGCGACTCAAGTTGAGCTGCTCCCCTACCTTCGCTAAAGATAACTCATTGCCATCCTCCAATCCGAAGCGCAGGCTCAAAACTTGTCGCTGTTGAGGCGACAATTCTGACAGGAGATTATCCAAGTCTTGGCGCAGCGATTCCTGCGTCATGTAATGCTCCGGTGATGGACCTTGATCTTCCAGTAGATCTTGCAGTTCCGTATCCTGGTTATCCCCGACACGGATATCCAATGAGACTGGTTGACGGGCCAAATTCAGATACTCTCGAATCTGGGCTGGTTCTAGCTCCAACTCCTTGCCGATTTCACTTGGGGTTGGGCTCCGTCCTAGATGCTGAGCCAGTTCCCGTTGCACTTTCTTGATTTTGTTGAGCTTTTCGGTAATGTGGATCGGCAAGCGGATGGTACGGGCTTGCTGGGCGATCGCTCGGGTAATCGCTTGGCGAATCCACCAGTAGGCATAAGTCGAGAACTTGTAACCCCGCATCGGGTCAAATTTCTCCACCCCACGCTCCAGACCCATAGTACCTTCCTGAATCAAGTCCAGGAATTCCATATTGCGCTTCTGGTACTTCTTAGCGATCGCTACGACTAATCGCAAGTTCGCCTCGATCATCTTTTGCTTGGAGCGCTGTCCCCACCGCACAGTCTCGTTCAACTCGGCTTCACTCAAGTGAACCTGTGTCGCCCACTCTTGTGTAGTTGGTTCGCGGCGTAGTTTCTTCGCCAAAGCCTCTTTGGCTTCGAGTAGGGGCATCAATTGTTGCACCTGCTTCCCATAAACAATTTCTTGCTCGCGCGTCAAGAGTGGCACACGACCGATCTCGCGCAGATAGGTGCGCACCATGTCAGCCGTGAACTTGGTATTGTTGGCTTTTTCCTCGGTTCTGGTGTTAACTTTGGGCATTGTTGCGTCGTCAACTCCGTAAACAGTTCGAATGCTTAATATCTGTGTGAGTGGAGAGGGCAATTGCTTAGTTCTAATAAGACATTACCTAATTAGAGAAGCGATGAACATCTTACAGAAGGCATAGGGGCACTATCGCCATCAGTGATGGAAAATCATCAGCGTCCGAAAGCACCCCTGAGGGTTACTTTCATGGCTTGAGAACAAGCCGTTGCAGGCAAAGTAGCAAGTAATGTAAAGTCATTATGAGTTCGACTTTCTCTATAGGAGCACAAATTAAGAGAATTGTAAAGAGGATGTAAGTTTCAGTGCCACTCCCCAGTAAGTCCCCAAACGAATTCCTTATCCTTCTATAATGACCTAAATAGCACTCAACCACCTACTATAAAGTAGCCGGATAACCGAACTGATTGCGACTTAGCATTGGTGGGATATCCCTAAATGAAGAGAGCTGAGGAGGACACTTGCATGCGGAGGTTCCCTCCGTTGAGGAGCCAGCGCTGCAGGAGGGTTTCCCTCCGTAGGGGACTGGCGTCAAAGTGTCCGTGGAGCTGAGGGAGAAAATGCTTGGCGTTTATGTGCTACGGCTAATGTTTTTTCCTGTTCCTCATGCTTTAGAAACCAAGATCGGCTTTGGCCAACTCAGCAGCGGCGAAAACTTCATCATCTGACTTTTCTTCCCAGGCAACATCCCCAATTTCGGCGTAGAAAGATTCATCGTAAGGTCGCGTCCGCACAACAACTGGCATTGGAACCGCATGACCCAAAATCAAGGCTTGTTGCTTGGAATCCAGCTTGGCTAAGACTGAGCGGAGGCTTTGACCGCCAGAGACACCTGTGAAAATGGCGTCAATATCTTTCTCGTCGTTGAGCAAAGCAGTGATGCGAGTACCAACCTGGGACATAACCTCGTTATCAATTCCTGACGGTCGCTGATCTACCACCAAGAGCGTAACAAAGTATTTCCGCATCTCGCGAGCGATGGTGCCAAAGATCGTTTGGCGAACGGTAGATGGGTCAAGAAAGCGATGGGCTTCTTCAATCGTAATCACCAACTGGCGGGGGCGATCGCTGACATTTTTCGTCTGCAAGAATTTCTCTGCCTTGCGAACATAGGACTGGTGAATCCGACGAGAGATCAGATTGGTCGCCAGCATATAAGACAGCATATCTGACTGAGAACCAAACTCAATCACTACATGCTTCCCGGCATCCAAAGACTCCAAAATTTGACCCACATAGTTATGTGGACAACTCGTCCGCATGTACTTCATCTCATCTAGGCGCAGGAGTTTCCGCTGCAAGGCCATGATGGAGGACTTATTACCCCGTTTTTCCTCACAGAATGCATCGATTTCTTCATTGCTCATAGCCAGCAGCTGGGTAATCCAAGACCGACCGAACTCATTGCGCAGGATAATGGCATTCTCCAGACTAGCCTCCGACAGGTTCAACTCATTACGCAACAGCATGATGTCTTCAACCTCAATCTGGTCATAGGCGAGATAAAGGTCCTGAGCATCACGCACACCACGCCGCTTAGTCGAGTCGGGATCGAGGGTGTAGATTTGCACTTGTCCTGGAAACAGTTGCCGCAAGCCTTTAACTGTGCTAAAGAGTTTGCCTTCGCAGGTAGCTTCCCAACCATACTCAGAGTGCATATCAAAAATCAGATTAACCGCTGCCTGCTTGCGAATGATGCCCGACAGCAGCAGCCGCGTCAGAAAAGATTTCCCAGTTCCCGATTTACCAAACACCCCATTGCTGCGTTCCACGAAGCGGTCTAAATCGATGCAGATTGATACATCCATATCGAGCGGTTGACCGATAGCAAAGTTACGCCGGTGAGGGTCATCTTCCCAACCAAATACTGCCTGGAAGTCGCGAACACTGGCATCGTAAACCTGACTGAAGTGGCTAGGAATTGTCTTGACCGGCAGTAATTCCATGTTACTGCTACTTTGCGGTTGAAAAGATGCAAGGGAATTGAGCTTGCGCGGGCGCGTCGCCGGAGCTACCTCCGGCGGAACGTTGAGATGGGATTTCGGCTGTTGCTTGCTCCCATTCTCCCACTCTCCCCCTCTCCCATTCTCCCCCTCTACTTCCGGAGTGAACATCAACATTGGAGTCAGGTTGATAGTACCAAAGGTACCGCTCCCAGCCAGCACTTCTCGCAAAAAATCATCGTCTGGAGGGGGAGGATTGGCGACAATCCGAGCGCTAGACGTTCCCAGGGCTACATCAGTGAGCATACAGAAGAAACGCGATCGCACCCCCTCCACGATCAGGAACTTTCCCACCCGCATATCTTCCACTGAGACATCCGGGTGTAATCGCACCTCCAATCCTTGACTAAGAGAGCCTTGTGTAACCGAGCCTAAAGGGATACCTAGATTCATGCCAAAATTACGAACTTTTTGGCTGATCTTAAGTCGAATTTTGTTTTTATACTACAAAATTGGCGAAGTATCTTAAACCGAACAAGAAAGCTAGTCAATATTGATCGAAGTCGGTGCAGAACCGACGTAGCTAGATGGCCTCAGCGGTTGGCGATACTGAGCATAGAGGCGATCGCGCCAAGTGAAAAATGGTTCATAAACAAGACTGTCAGCCAACCCCGGCACTCCTTTGCCGATCAGCGTCGCGGGTAAATCGAGATAGGGTTGATCTGGAAACTTGAGCAAAACTGACAAGCCTGCCACGGCAAGATCTGCTAGCGTCGGTTGGTCTCCCAGCAACAAATATGGAGTGTCTGCTAGCAGCAGGCACAGGGCTTCTAAGTCTTGCTTCAGGTCAGCTTCTGCCCTCTTAACCACATCTGGACTCAAGCCGACACCAAACCCCAAAACCTTAAGCACATCGTTCGGTACGCCTTCGACCAAAATCTTGACGATATCGGGAGTGGCGGCAGGCAACAGCGATTTGCGAAAGTTCTGATCCTGGCTTAGAGCGCCAAACAGCACCTTCCGACTTTTCACTCCAATCGACTCATCTGCCCACTCCTCTATTAGCAGGCATAGTCCCCGCTGTTTCGGATCGGTTGGCAACAATGGGCGCTCAGGGTAACGCCTGTCTAAATATTTAGCAATCTCGGTCGAATCCGCCACAATCTGATTGCCATCCTTAAGCACAGGTACTTGTCGTTGACCAGTCATCCGGAATAGTTCCACCTGTCCAATACCTGGTGTGACCTCAATCTTGCGGTATGCTAGCCCTTTGTAATCCAGAATCAATCGGACTTTTTCGCTGTACTGAGACAGTTCGAATTGGTATAACTCCAGCATTTACATCTCCAAATTTCGTTTAAATGGTTACTAATAGCTAGTCAGATTTTTAGAGTTAATAGCTTGATTCAATTACTGAAGACCACAGTAAGACTCCCCCAGGCTATCATCTGGGGGAGAACAAACAATCTGCTAAAGCACGATTTACTCTTTGCAACTAGACTGTACGACGGGCAAATAAGCTCCATACAAACAGTACAACAAGAGCGCCGATGACTGCAAATACAATGCCCCCTATTGTTAATGCTCCTACTGAGGCTGCTGCAGCACCAGTGCTTCCAGGTAACAAGAGATTACCTAGCCAGCCACCAACCAATGCACCTACAATTCCTAGCAAGGTTGTTGCGATAAAACCGCCACCTTGATAACCAGGAAAAATAGCCTTGGCAATGGCTCCAGCAATCACACCTAAGATAATCCAAGCGAGCAATCCCAACATATTTTTTAGCCTCTGTGTCTTTAGTTTTATTAACTTAGCTTACGTATAACTTATCACCTCGAATTGGATAATCCCCTCTATCCTGGGGCATAATCTAAAGACACAGAAGTCCAATCAATGAAAGGAGTCGCGATCTCAGAGTAAATTAAAAAATTATTCTTGCTTCTCAGGTCAGTTTTTGGTAACAATTAAACCTGTCGTAAGACTGAAGAATCTCTTGGCATAAGGGTAAACTGACAGACATGAAAATTCAGCATCACACCGCTCTACTCGAGAACTTGGCTGCTAGCCTGTTGGGAGTAGTGGCTGCCAGTATCCTCATCGGTTCCCCGGCTGGGGCGCAGAATTCGGGAGGAGCCAATCCCCACCCCAGTATTTTTAATGAGCCTCCTTATAACCGCGGCGGTAGCACTCAACCAAGCCCTGAAGGCACACCATCAAATAATGGTTCGACAGCCACACCCACCACACCTTCTGCCGATCAGTCGCCGACCGGAACCCAGAGTAATACTATAGTGGCTGTGGCGACGGCAAATGGTTCCTTCAAAACCCTAACGACGGCTTTACAAGCGGCAGGTCTAGATAAAACCCTAGAAGGAAAAGGACCATTCACCGTTTTTGCCCCGACAGACCAAGCGTTTGCCGCGTTGCCCCCAGTCGCTCTGCAACAGTTGTTAAAGCCGGAGAATAAAGACTTACTGGTTAAGATATTGACCTATCACGTGGTTCCCGGCGAAATTACATCCAGCAATTTGAAATCTGGCGAAGTCCAAACAGTGGAAGGCACCCCAATACAGGTCAAAGTTGGTAATGGTGGAGTGATGGTGAATAATGCCAACGTGATCAAGGCAGATGTCTCAGCCAGCAATGGTGTGATTCATGTGATCGATCAGGTGATGCTGCCCCGTGACCTACAGAGTAGCAACTCGAATTCTAAGGAATAGCTGAGTTGCACCAGTCGCATCACCCGCCTGGCCCAGAACACGCTCAAAGAGCTACAGCGGGAGCCAAACTGATATGGCTTTGATTCAGTCTGCCCCCATCAGTAGCACCGCTACCAAGCGTCAGGTTGGACGACATTACCAGTCGTTAATTCTGATGCTGATGATTACCTGCTTACTATTTGGTGGCATTGGCAGTCGCCTCGCCCATCTCCAACTGACAGAAGGAGCCCATAACCGACAGTTGGCAGAGAATAACCGGACTCGAGTGATTCCAAAACAACCCCAACGGGGCAACATTTTTGATCGTAAAGGTAAAGTTTTAGCTGGCAGTCGTCTATCGCACTCGCTGTACCTGTGGCCCCGTGCCCCCAAACAGGCAGATTGGCCTACCACGCTCAAACGCCTCTCCCAGATCCTGAATATACCAGCAGCCGAAATTCAGATGCGACTCAAACAAGCTGGTTACAACTCTCCGACCCTGGTAAGGGTGGCGCGTGGCCTTAGCCCCTCACAAATTACGGCGTTGGCGGAATACAACAATGAACTCCACAGCATTGATGTGGATATAGAAGCTGTGCGGGACTATCCAAATCGGGAAATTGCAGCCCACGTACTAGGTTACACCGGCGAGATGAGCGATGAAGAATTAGCCAAAAAGCGTGACCAGGGCTACCGACTAGGAGATGCGATCGGTCAGATGGGAGTTGAGGCAGCCTTTGAAAAACAGTTGCGGGGAGAATGGGGAGGTCAGCAGATGGAGGTGGATGGGGCTGGTCGAATTGTGCGGATTCTGGGAGAAAAACCGGCAAAGGCCGGTCAGGATATCCATTTAACCTTAGATCTAGACTTACAGAAGGCAGCTGAGACGGCGCTGGGCGATCGCAAAGGCGCGATCGTCGCGCTTGACCCCCGCAATGGAGGAGTCCTAGCAATGGTCAGTCGTCCAACTTTCGATCCAAACATCTTCTCCACGCGAATCAACCCCAACAAGTGGCGGGAGCTACAGAGCAAAGATCATCCCTTTGTCAACCGGGCTCTGCGGGGCTTTCCACCTGCCAGTACGTTTAAGGTGATTACAACTACTGCTGGCATTCAATCAGGCAAATTTTCTCCCGACACGGTGCTAGAAACCTATCCTTCTATTAACATCGGAGGGGTTAATTTCGCCGACTGGAACCACGCCGGGTTCGGTCCCTTAGGATTTGTGGGGGCGCTGACTTGGAGTAGTGATACCTTCTTCTATCAAATTGGTAGGGGGGTCGGCGGCCCCACTTTGATCGAGTGGGCTCGTCGGTATGGCTTTGGGAAAAAGACAGGCATTGAGCTGGCAACAGAAGAATCGCTCGGGTTGGTTGCAGACGATGCCTGGAAGCAGAGACATGTGCATCAGCCTTGGAGTGTAGGCGATACGGTCAATATGTCTATTGGGCAAGGATTTCTGCAAGTCACACCGCTGCAACTCGCCGTCATGTTTTCGGTTCCTGCCAATGGTGGATACCTAGTCAAGCCCCACTTGTTAAAGGATAATGAGGCAGAGAAAAACTGGCGGCAGTCCTTAAATCTGAAACCGGAAACAATTCGCGTCCTGCGCGAGGGACTGCGGGGTGTGGTGAATGGTGGCACTGGGAACACACTAAATGTACCAACGATTCCCCCAGCTGCCGGTAAAAGTGGAACTGCTGAAAGCTTTGGTCACGAGCCTCACGTTTGGTTTTGTGCCTATGCGCCCAGCGATCAACCAGAGATTGCTGTTGTTGCGTTTGGGGAGAATGCCGGTGGCAGTGGCGGCAAGGTTGCTGCACCGATGGTGCTACAGGTTTTAGAAGCATATTTCAAAAGCCGAACGCCATAAAGCCACCATCGACGGCAATACATTGTCCAGTAATAAAAGAGGCCGTAGGCAGGCAAAGAAACGCTACCAGCCCAGCGACTTCTTCCGGTTCACCCACCCGTCCTAGGGGGGTGCGCGATTGCACAGCAGCGAGAAAGTCCTGGTTACTAAGGACAGATTGGGCTAATGGGGTGCGAATATACCAAGGTGCTACCGCATTAACCCGAATGCCCTCCGGTGCCCATTCAACTGCTAGGTAGCGCGTCAGCTGAGTGAGAGCGGCTTTGGTCATCGCGTAGGGAGCACCTGTACGCACAGTAACCAATCCCGCTACAGAACCAATATTGACAATGCTGCTGTTCTCAGCCAGAAAAGGATGGGCCAGTCGGCAGACTTCGAACACGGAAGTTAGATTAGTTTGGACGAGGAACTCATATTCAGCCGCCGTATACTCTAACGAGCCCTTGCGAATATTGGTCCCGACATTGTTGACCAAGATGTCTAAGCCTCCTAATGCTGCAGCAACTTTGTCGGCAATCGCTTGGCGACCAGCAGGTGTTGTAACATCTGCCGCAATCCCATGAGCTTGCCTGCCTTGCTGCTGCCAAGCTGTCAGCCGTTGCTGAACTTCCTCAGAGTTGCGGGCAACGATCGCCACTTCTGCGCCAAGTGACATCAACTCCTCCGCGACGGCTAAACCAATGCCTTTAGTTGCACCAGTTACCAGTGCCTTTTTGCCTGCAAGTGTCCAGCGATCGTTCATAGTTTGTCCTGATAATTGCTTGAATCGATTTTGGCTGATGAAAGCCTAGTTTCATCAATCCACCTGTTGCAGATATAAAGCCAAATGGTCCAAAATAAAACTAAAATGAGAGTCTACCGCAAGCGAATACGGCGATCGCGAGTAGCAACTCTAGTCATGCTGAGCATTGTTGCCTTATCCAGCATGATTGTAGGAGGGTGGTTTGCTGGTGAAGGTAAGATTGAGCGGACTTTTGCCCAGTTTGAGGCTTTGCAAGAACACCCACCCTTCTGGTTAAAAGTGCCGATGGTGACTGGGGACTACTTGCTAGCTCCCACTGTGGTCCTGTTGTTAACTGTGTTAGCAGTAATGAAGGTTTCTCCCCAGCCCCGCTCTTGGTCACGACGGGTTGTGGTGGTAATTTTGCTAATTTTGCTCGGTCGTTACGTCCTGTGGCGATCGCTCTCTACCCTAAATCTCGCAGACCCAATGGATGGAGTGTTTAGCCTGGGGTTATTTTTCCTGGAAATGTTGATGCTGCTTAGCAGTACCATCCAGATGTTTTTAATGCTGAATGTGAAAGACCGCCGCCGCGAGGCAGATCGGCACTCATTAGCTGTGATTGACGGTAGTTTTACCCCAGATATTGATATTTTGATTCCGACTTACAATGAACCCGCTTTCATTCTCAAGCGCACTATTATTGGTTGCCAAGCTCTAGATTATGCCAATAAGAAAATTTATCTGCTCGACGATACACAACGCTCGGAAGTGAGGCAAATAGCTGAAGAACTAGGCTCAGAGTATATAACTAGATCTGACAACCGTCATGCAAAAGCTGGAAACTTAAATCATGCAATTCCTCAAACCAATGGCGATTTAATTGTTGTTTTCGATGCAGATTTTGTACCGACAAAAAACTTTCTCACGCGCACTGTTGGCTTTTTTCAAGAAGAGAATGTAGCCCTCGTACAGACACCCCAAAGCTTTTATAACGCTGACCCCATTGCCCGCAATCTCGGCTTGGAAAATGTTGTCACGCCAGAAGAAGAAGTGTTCTACCGGCAAATTCAGCCGATTCGTGATGGCGCGGATAGTGCGATCTGTTCTGGCACTTCCTTTGTTGTGAGACGGAGTGCGCTCCTAGCCGCTGGTGGCTTTGTGACCGATTCTCTGAGTGAAGACTACTTTACAGGGATTTGCTTATCTGCTCAAGGCTATCAATTAATTTATCTAGATGAAAAATTAAGTGCAGGCTTGGCAGCTGAAAGCATAGCTACCCATGCCGCCCAACGATTGCGGTGGGTCCGTGGCACACTTCAGGCATTTTTTATTGATGCCAATCCTTTAACGATCCGTGGATTGCGACCCCTTCAGAGGCTAGCTCATCTAGAAGGATTGCTCCATTGGTTTACCAGTATTTCCCGCGTCGGCTTCCTGATCGTGCCGTTAGCCTATTCGTTTTTAGGTGTCATCCCCATCCGGGCGACAGCGGCGGAATTGCTGTTTTTCTTCCTACCTTACTATCTGGTGCAGTTAACTGTATTCGCCTGGTTAAATAACCGTTCTCGCTCTGCCTTGCTATCAGATATTTACTCTTTTGTACTGTGTTTTCCCTTGGCACTGACTGTAATTCAAGTGATGCTGCATCCTTTCTCGAAGAGGTTTAAAGTGACAGCCAAGGGACAGAAGCGCGATCGCTTTTCTTTCAACTGGCATTTAGCTTGGCCCCTGATCCTGTTGTTTATCGCCACATCTGTGAGTCTGTGGCTGAACCTGGGAACTTGCATGATTAAAGCTGCGTGGCAGGCAACAGTCTCACCAGAAGTCGCCCAGCAGGTTAAAGGGATTGGCTTGGGCTGGCTTTGGAGTAGTTACAACTTGTTGATGATTGGGATTGCGCTATTGATCTTGCTGGATGTTCCCAAGCCAGACCTTTACGAATGGTTCGATCTGCGGCGGGTGGTGAGATTGAACTTCCACGGTCAGACTTGGTGGGGAATCACCACGATGATTTCTGAAGTGGGAGCTGAAGTAGCGCTAACGCAAGGGGGCATTGCGCCGGTCGCTTCAGGAGAAATGCTGCCGGTGACACTGGAAATTATGGAGGAACAGTTAGAACTGTCTGGAAAGATGACTCAGGTTCGGTTCACAGATGAATTCCTAACGGTGCGGGTGGCGTTTGAACAGTTTAGTCTCAGTCAACACCGGCGTCTTGTAGAGATGTTATTTTGCCGTCCAGGTCAGTGGAAGCGCCAGGAAACACCAGGGGAGTTTAGCTCGCTGTTACTACTGTTTAGAATTTTACTGAGACCACGGGTTTTGTTCGACCGGCGTGTAGACATCAGTGCGACTGTGGTTTCCAAGATTTGAGCCAGAAAAGCGCGATCGCGATTACCCCTTCAACTGCAAGAATGCCCCTGCTGTCCCTTAGGGCAGCATGGGGATGCCAACCAACTTACAACTTTGCCAGCTACTCCACTGTCACTGATTTAGCCAGGTTACGAGGCTGGTCAACATCCAAGCCGCGACGGGCGGCGATGTGATAAGCCAACAACTGTAGGGGAATCACTGTGAGGATGGGGGAAAGCAACTCTTCCACAGCCGGGATGGGGATCAGGTCGTCAAACGTCTCAGCTGCATCGGCATTGTTCATCGGGGTGACGCCGATCAGACGGGCATCACGGGCTTTGGCTTCTTGGGCATTGGAGAGGACTTTTTCATAGACCCTGCCAGGCATGGCGATCGCCACTACTGGCACCTTAGCATCTAACAGGGCGATCGGCCCATGCTTCATTTCCCCGGCTGGATAACCTTCGGCATGAATGTAGCTAATTTCCTTGAGTTTCAGCGCCCCCTCTAAGGCAATGGGGAAGTTAATGCCGCGCCCGATAAAAATAAAGTCTCTAGTGTCAACAAATTGGTGAGTTAACTCTTGAATATAGCGCTCCTGACTCTCTAAAATCAGTTCAATTTGAGCAGGCAGTTGTCGTAATCCATCCAGGATTTCCAAAAGCTTTGATAGAGGTAGAGTTTGGCGACGATAACTCAGATCCAGAGCCAAGCAGTAAAAAGTCAACAACTGAGCAATAAAGGTTTTAGTAGCGGCGACCCCAATTTCAATTCCAGCCCGGGTGTCAATGATGTGCGGCACCAGAGTCGCAAGTGAACTGTCACGCCGATTAGTAATGCCTAACAGTCGCGACTGGTACTGGGGCTTCTGAGCCGAACGGCGCTCTTTTTCCATCGTCAAAGCTGCTAGCGTATCAGCTGTTTCCCCAGACTGAGTGACACCAATCGTAAGCGTGTTCGGACTTAGAGGTGGCGGTGAATAGCGAAACTCGGAGGCATACTGCACGACAGTGGGAATCCCAGCCAGTTGCTCTAGCAGATGTTTACCCACTAAGCTAGCGTGCCAGCTAGTGCCACAAGCAACAATGTGAATCTGTTCTAAATCTGCATACAGTTCATCTGCAAGACCTAATTGAATTGGCATCTGGGACAACTCAGATGGGTTCCACTGATCGTCCAAGTAAGTTTCTAAAAAAGCCCTGACCACTCCTGGTTGCTCATAGATTTCTTTAAGCATGAAATGCCTGAAACCCTGTTTTTCAACCGTGATCGGATTCCAACTCAGAGTCCGAGGGTGTTTTTTGAGCCGATCACCCGCGAAATTATAGACCTCAACCCCCAGTGGTGTTAGTCTTGCCAGTTCGCCATTTTCCAATGTCAGCACGGCACTGGTATGGGCAACCAGGGCAGGAGTATCGGAGGCACAGAAAAACTCTCCCTGACCAAAACCAATTGCTAAGGGAGCTTGTTGTCGCACGATCACTAATTCGTCGGGGTAGTCGACACAGATAACAGCGATCGCAAACGCCCCCTCTAGTTTATTCACAGCCTGCCGCACCGCCTCTAGCAGGGTTGAGGATTGAGGATTGATGTCTGGCGGTTGTGCTACCAAGAACTGAGCGATTAAGTTAGGGATGACTTCTGTATCGGTATCGGAGCGGAACTCGTGTCCCAGTTGCTTGAGTTCCTCACGCAACTCGCGGTAGTTTTCAATAATGCCATTCTGAACCACTGCGATTCGCATTGCCGTATCCCTGTGAGGGTGGGCATTGTATTCCTCTGGCTTCCCGTGGGTTGCCCAGCGAGTATGTCCAATTCCGATCCGGGCAGGGTTTTCTATCTGTTCTACTTTTTCGCGCAGATTATAGAGTTTACCCTTAGCTCGGATGCAATGGATCTCACCTTCCCAAATCGTGGCAATTCCGGCAGAATCGTAGCCTCGGTACTCCAGTTTTTCTAACCCAGCCAGCAAAATTCCTGTAGCCGCTTGAGTGCCAATATAGCCAACAATTCCGCACATTTAGCCAACCTTTCCTGAATGTACTATGTTCTAAAATATACAAAAGCGGTAGGGAAACCGTCAAGCATTTTAACAATAACCGTACAAAAGGGGGAGCAATTTGCTCCCCCTGACACCTGAACGGTCTCTAAATCGTGAACCGCAGCTCAGAAAATCGCAGACCGCTAATCACTTTTATTTAATACGCCAGACCCATACTGCGAGTGGTTTCAGCCCCTAGGTAAACCCGGATGCTCAAAAAGTCAGTAGGACAGGCAGTTTCACACCGCTTGCAACCCACACAGTCTTCTGTTCGCGGGGATGAAGCAATCTGGGCGGCTTTGCAGCCATCCCAGGGAACCATCTCCAGGACATCGGTTGGGCAAGCCCGGACGCATTGGGTGCAGCCGATGCAGGTGTCGTAGATTTTGACGGAATGAGACATTGGACTAAAGACTCCAAACTAGTGTTCTTCTTGGCGACAGTCTCCTAATTAAGCCATAGTTTACCGCAGCGCCTGAGTCATCTAGCGCAAATGGCTACAGAACTTCAAACAATGTAATACCTAGAGTGGCTAGTTGCCAATGTGCTGCAACTTCTTTAAGAAGGCTGGTAAATACGCCTGCATCAATCCGGTTTACCTCACCGGCAAAAGCCTACAGCTTCGACATCATAGAAGAGTATGAATCAAATGTCAGTGAACGAGAGCATTACGGAGAGAAGTGACATATGGTACTGATTCGTTGGCAACCCTACCAAGAAATGACAACCCTGCGGCGTCAGTTGGACAAAATGTTTGACGAACTAGCAAACGTTAATCCTAAGTCTCAAATGACATGGAAGCCCGCAGTTGAGCTGCAAGATACAGAAGACAGCATAATTTTGCGGGCAGAAATTCCTGGCGTTGAAGGCAAAGACCTGGATATCCAGGTGACGCGGGAAGCAGTAGCGATTTCTGGCGAACACCACTACGAAAAGAAAGCTGAACAAAACGGTCATTTCCGCACTGAGTTCCGCTATGGTAAGTTCCAGCGCGCGATCGCCTTACCAGTGGCGGTGCAAAATGACCGAGTGCAAGCCGAGTTCAAAGATGGTATTCTGACGCTGACACTGCCCAAAGTAGCTGAAGCCCGTCACAAAGTGGTCAAAGTTAATCTAGCAGATACCACCCCAGCGACGGCTGAAGTTGCAACTGAGCCCACTGCGGCAGCCACCCCAGATGCTGAACCAGCAATCTAGTCTCGACTAGTAAGACAGGTTAAGCACAAAACCTGTCTTAGCTAACAATCTAGCCGCTCTCGTTGTCTAAAGCTATCTAGACCGCGAGAGCGGTTATTTTTTCTTCGGCATCGCTCACCACTAAATCCTTAAGTCCAATTTAAACTAGACAAGGCTTTAGCTAATGGTGCGATACCATCCAAATAGTGTAGTCCGTATCACATCTTTCGCAAGTTATGGAGTCAGACTCTCTACCAACAGAGGTGATACTGACGCATCCGCGTCAGTCCCTCGGCAACGTCAAACTGGATTGGACACCGCAACCCGGTAACTATGTCGATCTCGAAGGTCAAACCTATGCCGTTTTAGAGCGCCGTCACCGCTATCAGTTGAAGGCAGGGCGTTACCGATTGCAGAAAATTGCCATTTATGTCCAATCGGCTCAACGACCAGCCGAGAAAAGCCTTGTTAAGGGGCGTTGGGTAATTGGAGATGCCAGTTGCCGCTTCAATGCTCATTCAGAACTCATTCGCTGTGCAGTTAACCCAGAAGGACCATGCGATCGCTGTCGGTTCTTTGAAATATCGGCATGATGAGTTCCCCAGTCCCTACTGACCTCCTAACACCTCTCCCACTGCCAAGCGGGTACCATTAGCAAAGTCCCACCCAGACTGAGGTCGCTTACCACTCAGCTGCACTTCCCGCAATAGCAACAGTCCCTCGCCAGTTTGAATAATTGGTCCAATTCCTCTGGCGAGGCTAACAACCTCACCCGGACAACTAGCTCGTGCTAACCAGATAGGCCAATCTGGCTCTAATTCTCTCAATGGCGGTGGCAGTTCAGACCAATAAGCAGGACCTAGGGGAGCAGTGGCACTAATTTTCAGCATCTGATCTCGAAATGTTGTCATGCAGTCAGGAAAAAAGCCTCTGACTTGGTTGTGTAGAGTGATCGCTGCTCTTGACCAGTCCAACCAATAATCCGGCTTTCGAATCAATGGCGCATAGGTCGCCAAAGCATCCTCTTGGGGAGTTGGTTGAATTTCCTGGCGTTCCAGCTTTAGCAGGGTTTCCACCAATAAATCTGCCCCGACATTGGCTAGCGTCTCTGCCAAATTTTGGGCATTATTCAGCAGTTGAATTGGTGTAACAGTTTTTAACAACATTGCCCCCGTATCCATCCCCGCATCCATAAGCATTGTCGTGATGCCAGTTGACTCCTCACCGTGATAGAGGCACCACTGGATCGGCGCTGCACCTCGGTACTTGGGCAGAATCGAGCCATGAACGTTGATGCAAGCAAGCTGAGGCATATCCAGAATTTCTTGAGATAGAATTTGCCCATAGGCCACGACGACAAACACATCTGCCTGCGTCTCTTGTAACTTGATCAAAGTTTCAGCGTCTTTCTTCACTCGTTGGGGCTGCCAGACAGGAAGGTTGTGAGCTAAGGCAACGGTTTTCACTGGTGAGGGAGTTAGCTGATTGCCGCGCCCTCGACGTTTATCTGGCTGGGTCACAACAGCCAAGACTTCAAACGCTGGATGGCTCAGTAAGCGTTCTAAGCTGGGCACTGCGAATTGGGGCGTGCCGAAGAAGACGACTCTCATTCGAGGTAAAAGACTATGGGCTATTGGCTATCCTATCGCTGGAAACCCCTGAGTCAATCGGGTGTAGTTGAAAGTGTCAGAAATGAATCCTCAGGCTTGAGTCCAAGCATGCAATACTCTCTTTAAACAGTTTTGCCTTATTGACTCACTCTCATTATCCAAATAGCCCTCGTCTTCAATCAGGCCTGCCTCCTCTGAAAATCTCATTAGCTGTTAGGGAAAGCTCGGGAAACACCTTGGACACAACGCAAGCGCTCCCTCGGTACTGCTGCATTTCCTGATATTCCCCATCTCCCAGCTGATAAATCGATAGGGTGGGCAGCTTGGGCGAGCCAATGTAGCGCACCGCCCCCAGTGCCAGGTAATCAACAATCCAATACTCTTGAATGCCCCGCTGCTCGTACTCAGCCAGCTTATGTAGGTAGTCATCTTGCCAATTGGTACTAACCACTTCCACTACCAAGGCGGGCGGTGGCTCCTTGAGCGCAATGGCAGCTGGACACTCTTGCATCTGCTCCCACTGCTCGGCACTCAACACGCAGACATCTGGGATTCGAGCGGAATCCTTACCTTCTTCTTGTAAAACTTGGACGTAGACGCTACCTAGCTTGGGAACTAGAGGTAGTTTTTGTTGTCTAATGTGCTGTTTGAGAGACTCATAAATGAACTCCGCAATATCAATGTGCTTGCCCCGTGGGGGATTCATTGGGACCAAGACCCCCCGACGCAGCTCGTATCTCGTATCCGTGCCGTCATCGTGGGTCAAAAACTCCTCAAAAGTGAAGACTCTCGCTGCTGCCTGGGTCATTTGTTTCCCTTCACTAATATCCAAGCCAGAAGCCAGGTCACTCGACGTAGGCCAACGCTCCTCATCCAGGATAATTGTCGCCCATAATCTTGTACGCGGCAGCAGTACATGGGGTTTTGGAGAACATGCCCTGAGGTTATTTTGCTGACAAAAGTTAGGGTCTGTCTGCAAAGTCAAAATTGTAAAGAAATTTTACGGACATCAAAATCCTGCATAAAAGAAAAGGCGCAATTCTGATAAGTATTCATAAGCTCAAAACTATTGATGTTGTGGTTTGCAGATACACCCTAGCTCATTAATCTTGCATTTATCCGAAAAATGCTTTTGTTCCTCTTGTAGATAGATAAAGCGCTATGCTATCTGGCAACACATGAGCCAGCTAACTTACGCCGTTAAAGTTGAAAACAGCACTCAAGGATAACAGCATGAAAGCTGAAGAGGTTCTGGAGCGATATAGAGAAGGAGAAAGGGATTTCTGCCGTGAAAACCTCAAAGGACAATCTTTCAAGGGTAAAGACCTGTCCGGCGCTGACTTCACTCAAGCTGATATCCGAGGCGTAGATTTTACCAACGCCATCCTTATAGGTACTGACTTTAGGGGTGCGTTGGCTGGACAAAAGCGCCGTTGGACGATTGGGTTAATCGTAGTCTCTTGGCTACTGTCGGGACTATCAGGAATTTTTTCACTATTGATTGCTTCGATATTAGTAAATCTTCTCAAATCTACTGGCAATACTGCTACTGACCATGAATATTTCATCAGTGGTGTATTCTCCTTATTTGCGCTTGCGAGCTTTTTTATCGTCACTGTCCGCAAGGGTTTAGCAGCAGGTTTGGTCGCCGTCGCCGGAGCCGTCGTCGTCGCCGTCGCCGTCGCCGGAGCCGTCGTCGTCGCCGTCGCCGTCGCCGGAGCCGTCACCTTCGCCGGAGCCGTCGCCTTCGCGCTGCTTGGCGCTTACATTGGGTGGCGCGGTCTGGAGCGAGATGAAAACCACGCCTGGGTTCGCCCGTTCGCCATTGCCTTTGCCGCTACAGGAGGCACGAGCTTTCACGGTGCTGACCTGACCAATGCTAACTTCACTGGAGCAAGCCTTAAAAGCACAGATTTTAGAGAGGCGACTTTAAATCGTACTCGGTTTTATAAGGCACAAAAACTTGATTATGCTAGACTAGGTAGCTCAATCTTAGCTAACCAAGCTGTTCTCAAATTACTTGTCCACTGTAATGGTAGAAAACAATCCTATTCAAATGCCAATTTGAGAGGTGCCAACCTCGTAGGTGCAGACTTGACAGAAGCTAATCTTAAAAACGCAAATATAAATGAAGCCACATTTGAAGGAGCCAGTTTAGACTGGGCGAATTTGACTTTAGCTCAAGCAGTTGGCACTAATTTTGCCATGGCTCGAATGACTGGTGCTTGTATAGAGGCGTGGAATATTGAAAGTACAACTGTTCTAGATCATGTTGATTGTCGTTTTATCTACCTTCTCGAGAAGTCTAAACTTGGAACAGATGACCGAGAACGTCGTCCTAACAGCGGGGAATTTGCTCCAGGAGAATTTACTAAGCTCTTTGAAGAAGTTTTGGATACTGTTGACTTTATTTTCCGTAATGGGATTGATTGGAAGGCATTTGTTGCCGCCTTTAAAAAGGTTCAAGTTGAAAACGAAGACACTGAACTTACCATTCAGAGTATTGAGAATAAGGGAGATGGAGTTGTTATAGTTAAAGTCGCGGTTCATCTCTAACAAGTTAGGGCTAGAGTCAAAAAGTCAATGAGTAGAAATACAGGATTTACCTGATTGAGTGGCAATGCGACCGTGAGGGAGTGCCTCGGTTGAGGAATTCCTGTATGGCTAAGTCA
>JAABUQ010003179.1_pt1 | contig 30728 bp, 30 predicted proteins | sample 5560001 | NCBI WGS metagenome assembly JAABUQ01 (sample SAMN10711888, study PRJNA513371) | rock metagenome | isolation source: Antarctica rocks | place: Antarctica: Victoria Land, Finger Mt nord | collected 2015-12-18 | reverse complement strand
TCGGTGACGGTGGCGGGCGTCAGGCTCGGGCTCATGCCGCCGAGACGCACCTTGCCGCTGTCGGTGACGGTGGCGGGCGTCAGGCTCGGGCTCATGCCGCCGAGACGGACCTTGCCGCTGTCGGTGACGGTGGCGGGCGTCAGGCTCGGGCTCATCCCGCCGAGGCGGACCTTGCCGGCATCGGTGACAGTGGCGATACGAATAATGGACAACATGGTTTCGGACCTTTCAACATTTGACAAGATTGTCACACCTGGACAACTCTTGTTCCCGCTCTTGTTCTGACGACAACGTCCCATACTGAGGATTTGTTGTCGTTTTTTTGACGTTATTATCACGTCAAATCGTACGGGTTCGACGGAAAACTTCGATGTAAACTAGAGATTATGTCGAGAACGCAGCAAATCGCGTGCTGTCTCGTAACAGCGACAGAGTAAGTGACAGGATCGTTTCGAGGATCACTTCAACGCCACCGAGGGTACGAGGGTAATGGCGAAGGCGTCAGCAACGAGGGTGAACTGGACCGCTACTCGTTAATGACCCGCTTTTCCAAGAATACCCGGTCAAAGCCGTCGACGGTGGCGCGACGGGTCTCATGACAGCCGGCGCGCTTGTAGGAGCGAACATTGCTGGTCATGCGCAGGTGGGTGAACAACCGTATGCCCGTTAAACCCAGTTGGCGTGCTTCGGTTTCCACGAAAAGCACCATCTCCCGACCAAGCCCTTGTGCGTTGTACGTCGGGTCGACCGCAGTATTGTCGAGTAACAGATAGCCGGGATGTCTCACGATGACTGCGATGGCGGCAATCGCGTCATCGCGGCAGGCAACGGCCACCTCGCCTGCCGCAATATGCCGCTCGGAATCGTCATCCATCGGCCGCCGGCCGATGACAGCAACCCAAGGCGCATAGGCTCGCTCGACAAGCGCCCGGATCGCCTCGGCCTCGGCAATCAGGGCGGGCCGGATCGGCCAATCACGCAGCAGTGCCGCCCACCGTGAGGCCGGCCAGCTTCAGCGTGGGCTGACCAACCCCGACGGGCACGCCTTGACCATTCTTGCCGCAGGTCCCGATGCCGGCATCAAGCGCCATGTCGTTGCCGACCATGCTGACCATCGTCAATGCGTCGGGGCCGTTGCCGATCAAGGTGGCACCCTTGACGGGCGCCGTGACCCGGCCGTTCTCGATGAGGTAGGCCTCGCTCGCCGAAAACACGAACTTGCCCGAGGTGATGTCCACTTGACCGCCGCCAAAATTCACCGCGTAGAGACCATGCCGCACCGAGCGAATCATTTCCTCTGGGCTGCTCGAGCCGCTTAGCATGACCGTATTGGTCATCCGCGGCATGGGTGCATGGGCGAAAGACTGGCGCCGGCCGTTTCCGGTCGGCTGAACCCCCATGAGGCGGGCATTCAGGCGATCTTGCATGAAACCCGCCAGCACGCCGTCCTCGATCAGGACCGTGCGGCTCGAAGGCGTTCCTTCGTCGTCCACCGTGAGGCTGCCCCGTCGGTCGGCGATCGTGCCGTCGTCGACGACGTTCACGCCGGGTGCGGCAATGCGCTGGCCGAGCAGTCCGGCAAAAGCCGACGTCTTCTTGCGATTGAAGTCGCCCTCAAGCCCATGTCCGATGGCCTCGTGCAGCAGGATGCCGGGCCACCCCGGTCCGAGCACCACCTCCATCTCCCCCGCGGGAGCCGGTCGGCTGTCGAGATTGACCAGCGCTTGCCGTAACGCCTCGTCGACTGCGCCACGCCAGATGTCGGGCGTCGTCACGCGATCATAGGAGAAGCGGCCGCCCGTGCCGTAACTGCCGGTCTCGCGCCGGCCGCCTGCTTCGACGACGACGGAGACGTTCAGCCGCACGAGCGGACGCAAGTCGGCCACCCGGCTCCCGTCCGCGCGCAAGATCTGCACCGCCTGCCACTCCCCGGCGAGAGACGCCATGACCTGCCTGACCCGAGGGTCCTTGCCGCGTGCGTAGGCATCGATCTCGGCCAGCAGCCCGGTGCGCGTGGCAAACGGCATGGCTGACAACGGGTTGGCATCGGAGTACAACCGCGTGTTGGTGGCCCGCGGCGGTTCGGCTGCGGTTCCGGAGTGCCCGGTCACCACGGCCGCGACACTCTCGGCGGCGCGCGCCAGCGCCGCATCCGACAGTTCGGCGGCATGAGCGTAGCCGGTCACCTCGCCGGACACCGCCCGCAAGCCGAAGCCGTAGGCGGTGTCAAATCCGGCGCTGCGGATCCGACCGTCGTCCAGGCTGATCTGCTCGCTTTCCCGGTATTCGAGGAACAGTTCCCCGTCATCGCTGCGCGCCAGAGCCTCGCCAACCGTTCGCTCTGCGGCGGCGCGGTCGAATCTCGCCGCCCCACGGCCAAAGAACAGCTGGTCGGTCGCCGCGAGCGGTGCCATGCCCTCGAACTTCCGGTCGATCTCACTCACGCTCGCCTCGCTCATGCCACGTCCTCGCTCACGTTTGAACCCTCCCCGAGCAGGCGCCAAGCGGGCAGGATGATCTCCGCCACCGTGCCGACACCCACCTCGCTGCGGAGCCGCAGTTGGCCGCCATGCGCCTCTACCAGGGATCTTGACATATATAGGCCAAGTCCGGCGCCCTGAAACCGCCGCGTCAGCTCGCCGTCCAGCTGAATGAACGGCTCGAACACGCGCTCGAGATCCGGTTTGGCAATGCCGATCCCAGTATCCTCGACCCGGATGATGAGCGTTCCGTCTCCGGCGAGCATGACGCCGAGAGTCGTCTCGCCGCCGGCCGGGGTGAACTTGGCCGCGTTCGAGAGGAGGTTTCCGAGCACCTGCTGCAAGCGCCGCTCGTCCGCCTGAACCGACGGGATCTCCTTGGGCAAGTCGAGCCGCACCGCGACCTCACCGGCCCGGAACGATGGTTCCGCCGAGCGCAGGCACGTCCGGACGAGCCGTCCGACGTCCACCCGATCAGCCGCCATCTCGAACCGGCCGGCCTCGATCCGGGCGACATCGAGGATGGTGTTTATCAACCTGAGCAATTGGCGCCCGGAATCGTTGATGGCCGTTGCGAACTCCGCGATCCGCTCGGGGTGCCCGGCATCGGCTTGCCGGAGCAGCGCCTCGGAGAAGCCGATGACCGCGTTCAGCGGCGTCCGCAATTCATGGCTCATGGTGGCGAGAAAGCGGGATTTCGCCTTGTTGGCTGCTTCCGCCGCCGCCTGCGCGCGCCGCTGCTCCGTCTGCGCCTGCTCAGATTCGGTGACGTCGGTGTAGGTCGTGACGACGCCGTTGCCCGGCGCCGGGTCGGCGCGGATCTCGAGTGTGCGCCCGTTGCGGCTCGCCCGGCGGTAAAGTTGCGACTGGCCGCGATCGGTCCGACTTCGATCCTCTCTCAGGGCCGCGGCAAGCCTGCTCTCGCCAAACTCGCCGGCCTCGAGCAACCGTTGCAGGACGTCCTCCTCCGTGCGGCCGGGGACGAGGAAGTCAGCCGGCAGGTTCAGCAGTTCGCTCGCCATGCGGTTGGCGGCGACCAGGCGGCTGTCGGCGTCGAACAGGGTGATGCCGTGACGGATGTTGGCAAGCATCACGTCCATCTCTCCGGCGCGACGCAGCAGTTCGTTCTCCGCCAAGGTGAGCGAGGTGACGTCGGTGACGACGCTGACATGCCCTCCGTCCGGCAAAGGTGCGGTGCGCACGTCGATCGTTGTGCCGTTCGGCCGCTGTCGACGCCGTACCTGCAAGCGGGTGATGTCATGCGCCATTTGCGCCGTGAACACCGCTTCCGGCGCACCTGGCCCATACTCGCCTGAGGCGGCGCGGCGCCTGATGACCTCCTCAAGGTGATCTCCAACGGCTACCGGCGCGCTATTCATGATGTCGACGTAGGCGCGGTTGAACATCGTCACTCGGCGGGTGGGGCCGTAGACACAGACCCCGTGCGGAACGTTATCGAGAATGCTGTGCAGCATCGCCGCCCGCCGTCGCGCGTCGTCCTCCGCTTGCGCCAGCGCGCTGATGTCCGTGATCGTGACGGTCCAACCGCCATCCGGCAGCGGGTCGGACGAGACGTCGATGGCTTGGCCGTTCGGCCGGACCCGCCGCATGGTGGCCGTGCGCGTCCGGTCGAGGTGTTCCTGCGCCTTCAGGAAGTCGATGCCTTCGATGTCGGCGAATTCCGGCCGCCCGCGTAGCTGGGCGATGAGTGCCGCGAAATCGCATCCCGGCACCACGGCCTCCGCCGGTAGTCCGAGCAGGCCGGCAAAGCGCACGTTGTGCAGGATCAGCTTGCGCTCGGAAGAGAACGCGGCGAGCCCGACGCGAGCCAGGGCGATCGCCGCACGTACCCGCGCCGCCTCGGCGGCGACCTCGTCCTGCCCGCGAACCAGCCCCGTGGTCTCGATCGTGGAAAACATGAAGCCGCCGCCGGGCAGCGGAGCGGAGTGCGTGTCGAAGCTGCGGCCATTCGGGTAATGGAGGTGGCGCACATATGGCTTGCTGCGATCCCGCCCAAGAACTGCCCGTACTGCCTCCTCCGGATCACCCGAGCCGAGCATGCCGCGCCAAGCCATCGCCCGCAGTGCCGTCTCGAAGCTCTGCCCGAGCACGAGGCTCGAGTCGGACAAGCCCACTGCCTCGAGATACGCGCTGTTGACGAACACCAATCGCTGGCCGGCGTCGATGATGGCCACCCCGAACGGTAGCGCTTGCAGGACCTCGGCGGTCGGCCGCAGTTGAATGGCCGGAGGCGTGCTCACGACGCCGCCTGATAGGGAGCCGGCTTGACGGGACGTAGGCAGTGCAAGGCGCGCAGCGACGCGGTGAGAACCAGCACGGCAACGATCTGGTGCGTTACGGCCAAGGGCGGCGCGACCACGGTCAGCAGGGTGGCAACGCCGAGGCAATACTGGATCCCAACCGCTCCACCCAGCCAGAGCAGCGCTCGCCGAAGCCCCGGGACGTTTGCTCCCATGCGCAATCCCGCTGTGACGGCCGTCAGCGTTGCGATTGCCGTCAAGGTGGCGAGCGCCCGGTGGTCGAATTGCACCGCGGCGATGTTTTCGGTCCAGTTCAGGGGAAGCGGCCGGAGCGCCGCGTACGTGTCCGGAATCAGGTGTCCGGCCATCAGCGGGAACGTGTTGTAGTCGAGCCCGGCATGGGTTCCGGCGACGAAGCCTCCGGCCACGATCGTGAGCGCGGTCAGCGCCGACACGCCGCCAACCAGTGCTCGCAACCCGCCGGTCGCCGGATGCGCGCGTGGATGCGGCTCGAGAACGGTGAGCCCGGTCCATAGAATTGCGGCATAAAGCACGAGGGCCAGCACGAGGTGTACGACCAGACGGTAGGCCGAGACGGACGTGGTGTCGGGAAAGAAGCCGGATGCCACCATGAACCAGCCGACCGCGCCTTGCAGGCCGCCAAGCAGGAAGATGACGGCAAGCCGGGAACGCAGGCGTCGCTCGATCCGGCCCGTCCACCAGAACACGGCCAACGGCAAGATGAAGGCGAGCCCGATCAATCGGCCCCAGAGCCGATGCGTCCACTCGAGCCAGAAGATCCGTTTGAAACCGTCGAGCCCGAAGCCCTGGTTGAGCAGGGCATATTGCGGAATGCGCTGATACAGGCCGAACAGGCGATGCCACTCCTGCTCGCTCCAAGGCGGCAGCGCACCCCGAAACGGCGCCCATTCCATGATGGACAGGCCGGAGCCGGTGATCCGCGTTAAGCCGCCAAGAGCGATCATGACGAGGATCATGCCGCAGATGACGAACAGCCAGCCGGCCACGAGCCGACGGTTGTGTCTACCAGCCGCTTGGTCCTCCGGCGGCGCGCCCGGAAATTCACGCACATCGAATGGCATTGACGGTCACAGTATCATGCCGGCAGTGCTTCACATATGGCGCGATCTCGCCACCGCCTAGGCCGGGTGGCCTTGCGGACGCGGCGGTGCTAGCGACCCGCGTATGTCAGACTTGCCTAGCTCGGCTCGGGTCGCCGCCGACGGCACGGCTGCCGCGCGGACCGCCTCGTACCGCTGGCGCCTCCTCATACGGCCGGCGCTGCTGGCAGCGGGCTTGGTGCTCGCCGGCCTGGCGCTTCGCATGGCGCCCCGCGCGCTCGACCCGGCGCTGCTCGATCATTTCATCCTGGGTCACGGGCCGCGTGGAGCCCTGCTGTTCGTCGCCGTCGCGGCGGCAGTCTGCAGTGTGGGCGTGCCCCGACAAGCGACGGCTTTTGCCGGGGGTTACGCCTTCGGCACCACCGGCGGCATGCTGCTGGCGCTAGTGGCCCAGGTTGCCGGCTGCCTGATCGACTTCGGCTGGGCTCGGGCGGTGGCTCGGCCGTGGGCGGCGCGCCGGTTGCGCGGACGGCTCGCTCGCTTCGACGCGTTCCTGGCCGCACACCCGTTCCGCGCCGTCCTAACGCTGCGACTTCTGCCCGTCGGCAACAATCTCGTGCTCAATCTTGTCGCCGGCGCCTCCGGGGTAAAGTTGTTGCCTTTCCTGCTTGCCTCGGTGCTCGGCTATGTGCCTCAGACTCTCGTCTTCGCCCTGCTCGGCGCCGGCGTGGGTGTCTCGAGATACATTCAAGTCGGCCTCGGGGTGGCGCTGTTCATCGCGTCGGCGGCGCTCGGCATGGTGCTGCTTCGCGCCCAACGTCGCGTGCCGCCTTAATGCAGTTGCATGTAGGCCCGGGACGCCCGCAAGCGGGGCGGCTTGGCGAGCGGGGCCGAGGCGATGCGGACGGAGTAAAGCTTGCCGTCGAGTTCGCGCTGCCAGAACACGAGAAACTTCGCCAGCACGGGGTAGTCAGGCGCGATGTCGAGGTCCTGCCAAACGTAGGTTTGCAGCAGCTCCGGATGATCCGGCATTCGGTAGACGATTTCGGCCGTGGTCAGCCTGTAGTCCTTCACGTGCGGCTCGAGGCTCATCGCGTGACTGTCTCCTTACCGACTTGAGCTTGCCCGGGCTGTTGGTTCCTCTCCCGCGATGCCACGGGGTCGTCGACGATGACACCGCAATGGCTTCCTTGTTTCAACAAGAAAGTGATTTCTTTCAACCGTTTGGCACTCGGATACATCGAGTGCTGCCCGCGCTTGCCACGTCGGGCGCCATTTCCTAGATCGCTGGCACTTCCGCTGCGGGAGTGCTAGTGCGCGTGGTCGCCACTCCGAGGTTGGTCGCGCTCTCCGATGTGTTTGTCATCTGTCAAATCAGGAGCGATCTGAGGGCGCAGATCGAGGACGCGACCTCGGACTACGATCGGGAGAAGCTGCAGGAGCGGCTGGCGAAGCTCGCCGGCGGCGTCGCCGTGATCCGGGTCGGCGGCTCGACCGAGGTCGAGGTGAAGGAGCGCAAGGATCGCGTTGACGATGCGCTGCACGCGACCCGCGCGGCGGTCGAGGAAGGCATCGTGCCGGGCGGCGGCGTCGCATTGGCCCGGGCCTCTCTCGTGCTGTCCAAGATCCAGTCGGACAATGATGATCAGCGCTTCGGCATCGAGATCGTGCGCAAGGCGGTGCAGACTCCGCTGCGGCAGATCGCCGAGAACGCCGGCGAGGACGGCGCGGTGATCTCCGGCAAGGTGCTCGATAATAGCGAGTACGCGTGGGGCTTCGACGCCCAGACCGGCGATTTCAAGGATCTTGTGAGCGCCGGCATCATCGACCCGACCAAGGTGGTTCGCACGGCGCTGCAGGACGCCGCGTCCGTCGCTGGCCTGCTGGTCACCACCGAGGCGATGGTGGCGGAGAAACCGGAGAAGCGCGCACCGGCCGGCGGGCCGCCGGGCGGTGGCATGGGCGACATGGATTTCTGATCCGGGTCGAACCGGCACTCGCCGCAAGCGCGGGCGCGAGATGGGACGAAATGGGGGCGGGCCGCTGGGCCCGTCCCTTTTTTTCAGACGAGATCGTTCGGCTTGGCCGAGATAGTGGTTGTCTCTTGGTCGTAATTGACAGCACTTAGGCTTTCTGTGCCAAGATGAATCCCGCAATCGCATTTTGGCTTGCCTTGCTGCGCCTCCGTCGATCGGGTGCCCTCAAGACGTCCAAAGGCTCGGTTGTCTACCGTCCAGCGCTATGTCGCGCGGGGCGAACACGGAGAGAGTGACGCAGCGATGGCTATCGGAACTGTCAAGTGGTTCAACACCACGAAGGGATTCGGCTTCATAATGCCGCAGGACGGCGGTAAGGATGTGTTCGTCCACATCACGGCAGTTCAAGCAGCCGGGTTGCGCGGGCTGAACGAGGGCCAGAAAGTCAGCTACGAAGTTGCAATGGAACGCGGCAAGGCGGCTGCGACCAATCTCAAGCTGGCCTGACAACAAACTTCCCCTGAGCAGGCGATGCTCGACGGTGCGGATCCAGCTCAGTGATCGGCTTCGCCGGTGATCTCACGGCCACGAGACAACGGCTAGGTCTCGTCGGTAGAACGTTCGTTGCCTGCATGGGGCTACGAGCGCGGGCGGAGCGCCAGACCGGCATCGTTTCCGCCAAACCCGAAAGAGGAAAGAGCGTGTGATGGCCACCGGAACTGTGAAGTGGTTCAACGCGACGAAAGGATACGGCTTCATCATGCCGCAGGATGGCGGCAAGGATGTTTTCGTCCATATAACCGCAGTTCAGGCAGCCGGTCTTAACGGCCTCAACGACGGACAGAAAGTGTCCTACGAGATCGTTATGGAGCGCGGCAAAGCGGCGGCTACCAACCTTCGGGTCGCGTAGCCGCCGCGTTCAGCTTGGTCAGATATCCCTCGCCTGATCGGGGCGGCGGGGGATAGCTGCGATATCCGTCGCGCCGGCGTCTCGCATGGCGGTCTCCGCAGCCGTGTGTTGGGCGTGGTCGCGCAATCTGACGGAGAGAAGCAGTTCGCCGCGGGATGCAGCCTCCTCCCGGGATCCGTGCTGCGCCGCATTTGTCGCCCCGGTGATGCCCTCCGTCACTGCACCAAGGGCGACGCCCCCGGCCACTGCGGCCGCAACTGCGGGCAGAGCCGCGCCTCCGGTTGCAATGACGACGCCGGCCGCCGCCATCGCTCCGACCGACGCGGCCATGCTGGCGTGCAACGTGCGGGTTTGACGTGAATCATCCTCGGTATTCGGATTTTCCGCGCCTTGTTCCGGGGTGGCGTCGACCGACGTCGGCGTGGCGTCCGGCAAACTGATATCCGCGCGATCGAACCCGACCAGGGTCAGGCGGGATATCGCGTCCTGCAACGCCGAGTCGCTGGCAAATGTCCCGCGCACCTCGTCGACCATTTCGGTCAGGTCCGGGCCGCCCTTATCCGGATTTGTTTGAGACTCGTTCATCGCCTTCTCCTACACATCGTTGGAAGGCGAACGCGGTCTTGGGTGCGCCGTTCCGCAACCGCGCGGCTTTCACCGGCTTGGCTGCGCCGGTATGATCGTGCTCCCGCCAACGAAGACGCCGTCGATGAAGCTGCGCATTGCCACCTGGAACATCAATTCGCTGCGGCTGCGCGCACCGCTGCTGAAGCATTTGATAGCTGCGTTGAATCCTGACGTGATTTGCTTGCAGGAAACGAAGGTGCCGGACGCGCTGTTCCCTGCCGATGTGCCGGGAGCGCTTGGCTACCCATTCGTCAGCTACAAGGGAATGAAAGGCTACAATGGAGTGGCGATCCTGTCGCGGATCGCATTCGAGGTCCAGGAGGGCTACCCGGACTGGTGCGCCAAGGGCGATTGCCGCCATCTCGGGGTGATGCTCGACACGCCGGCCGGCCCGATCGAGTTGCACGATTTCTACGTTCCCGCGGGCGGCGATGTGCCGGATAGGCAGGTGAACCCGAAATTCGCGCATAAGCTCGACTTCGTGGCGCAGGCGACCGACTGGTTCGCCGCCCGATCTCGGCTCGGCCGCACAGTGCTCGTCGGCGACCTCAACATCGCACCGATGGAACACGACGTTTGGAGCCACCGCCAGTTATTGACCGTGGTGAGCCATACTCCCGCCGAGACGGCGGGGTTGGACGCATGGCGGAATACCGCTTTCGTAGACGCGGTGCGTCACTTCGTGCCGCCGGAACAGCGCTTGTTCACCTGGTGGAGCTACCGTAACCGCGACTGGCGCCTCTCGGACCGGGGCCGGCGCCTCGACCATATATGGGTGACCCCGGATCTCACCGGCTCGCTGTCGCGCCAGATCGTCCTCAAGGATGCCCGAGACTGGCCGCAGACCTCGGACCACGTGCCTGTTTGCGTGGAGTTGGCGCTGTAGGCACGGAGCCTAGGAGGCGGCAAGTGCCGGTACGCCCGCCGGATCGAGCCGGTAGCCGCCGCCTTCGGTGACCAGCAGGCGAGCGTTGGACGGGTCTGGCTCGATCTTCTGCCGTAGTCGGTAGATGTGAGTCTCCAGCGTATGCGTCGTGACGGCGGCGTTGTAGCCCCAGACCTCGTTGAGGAGCACCTGCCGCGCAACGGGACGGGTGCCTGCACGGTAAAGAAACTTCAGGATCGCCGCCTCCTTCTCGGTAAGTCGGATGCGTCGGTTCCGTGACGGTTCCTGCAACAGCTTCGCCGAAGGCCGGAAGGTGTACGGCCCGATGGTGAAAACCGCGTCCTCGCTGTTCTCGAACATGCGTAGTTGCGCCCGCAGGCGTGCCAACAGTTCCGCCAGGCGGAACGGCTTGGCGATGTAGTCGTTCGCCCCGGAGTCGAGCCCTCGGACCACATCGGATTCCTCGTCGGAACCGGTGAGGATCACGATCGGAACCTTCACGCCTTGGCGCCGCCACTTCGCGCACAGGTCGCGCCCATCGCCGTCCGGCAAGCCGATATCCAGAATAATGGCATCGAACCGGATTTCCCGTCGCGCCAGGCGCTCTTCCGCCTGAGCGACATCACCCGCCTCAATGGCCGCGAATTCGCCGTCCTGCGACAGTTGTTCGACGAGGGTCGCCCGCAGCGCGTCATCGTCGTCAACGATCAGGATGGGGCGTTCCCCGGTCATCGATGTATTCCCTCTAAATTATGATCATGCCAGGGCAAACGAGGATCGCCTTTCTCATGCAAAATGGTCGTGTCGCCCGGCGTGATTGAACCCCAACGCCTCTCATTCGCTCCCAATCGCGATTAAGCGAGCAGAGATCGCTCACATTTGAGTGAGCGCCGCAGGCCTGCTTTGCGGTGCCGCCATATACATCATGTGAGCTGGAACCCGCAGCCCTGCGTGGCAACTTCACCCATCGCCGATCGACTGGTAATCCGGGCACAGACAGGCTTGGACGTAGGCGTATGACCCTTTCACCGTTTTCCAGGCCCGTGCTTGATGGCTCCGCCGGGGCTCCGCCGGTGGTGCGCTCTACGTTGCCGCCGCCGACCATCCTCGCGATCCGCAGCGTGCACCGTGCGATCGCCGAACTGCGGCGTGGCATCCCGGTCGTGCTGGACGGCGCCGAGCCGCTGGTCGTCGTGGCAGCGGAGACCGTCGGCGCTCATGGATTGGGCGAGTTCGTCGCCCTCGCCGGCGAGGAGCCGGTGTTGGTTCTGGCGCCGATCCGTGCGGCCTCGGTGCTGGAACAGGCGGTCCCGCGCTCGGCGCATGCCATCGCGGTGCGGCTACCGGGCAATCCCTTCGATCCGGCCACCCTGCGCAGTCTCGCCGATCCGACCGCCGAGCAACTCCTGCCGAGCAGGCCCGAGGTGGTGCCGGCGCCCTTGCTGGCGACGCCGGCGCTCGGACTGGTGAAGCTCGGGCGCTTGCTGCCTGCCGTGCTGGCTGCCCGCATCCGGTCCGATGCCCTGGATGTTGCCCAGCAAAGACAACTGCTCACGGTCCCCGCCGCCGAAATCATCGCCTATCCCAACGCGCTCGCGGGCAGTCTCCGCCGGGTGTCGGAGGCGCCGGTCCCCCTCGACGGCGCTCCCGATTCGCGCATCGTTGCCTTCCGCGGCTTCGACGCCGGCATCGAACATCTCGCCATCCTCGTCGGCCGCCCCGAACGGGAGTCGGCGCCGCTGGTGCGCATCCATTCGGAGTGCTTCACGGGTGACCTGCTGGGCAGCCTGCGATGCGATTGCGGCGCGCAGTTGCGCGGTGCGATCCATCGGATGGCGGACGAGGGCGCCGGTGTTCTGCTGTACTTGGCGCAGGAGGGGCGCGGCATCGGCCTCGTCAACAAGCTGCGCGCGTATGCGTTGCAGGATCGCGGGCTCGACACCCTGGACGCCAACCGGGCGCTCGGATGGGGCGCGGACGAGCGCAGCTTCCTGGTCGCCGCCACCATGCTGCGCGAGCTAGGCGTCACGCGCGTCCGGCTGCTCACCAATAATCCCGAGAAGATGTCCGGGCTGGCCGCATGCGGTGTCGAGGTGATCGGGCGCGAGAAGCATTCGTTCCCGCCGAACGGCGTCAACGATGACTACCTCGCCACCAAGGCCGAGCGGTTCGGCCATCTCCTGGGCTGACCGATGGGAGAGGCAACGGTTCACCCGGACGGCTGGCTCGCATTGCAGGGCAAGAGGTTTCGCGCCTCCCTTGGCCGCGGCGGCGTCCGACCCGACAAGCAGGAGGGCGACGGCGCCACACCGCCGGGTGTGCTCGCCTTGCGGCGGGTGCTGTATCGCGCCGACCGCGTTCCCCGGCCGGAATGCGCCGTCGCCGTCGAGCCACTCGCGCCGACGGACGGCTGGTGCGACGACCCGGGGCATAGCGACTATAACAGCATGGTCAGGCTGCCCCATCCCGGCCGCTGCGAGGCGCTGTGGCGAGAGGACGGCATCTACGACGTCATCGGCGTGCTGGGGTGGAATGACGCACCCGCGATGCCGGGCCGGGGGTCGGCGATCTTTCTTCACGTCGCGCGCCCGGATTTCGCACCCACCGAAGGCTGCGTCGCGATGGCGTTGCCGGACCTGCTTGCCTCGCTCTCGGCGGGAATGACGGCGATTCGCGTCCTCGACTGAGCGCAGGCTACGGGGGCGGCAGCGGCTGCTCCTGCACCGGAGCCTGGACCGCCACGGGCGCCTCCACCAGCCAGTCGCGAAGCGAGCGTCGGACCTGGAACTCGAACTCGACGTTGAGCTGGGACATCAGCTCCTTGGTGAGCGCGTAGAGTGCGTGCCGGGTGCTTTCGCCGTCTTCGATGCCACGCCGCCCGGAAACCCGTGCTTCGGCGAACGCGACCCGGGCGTTGGCGGACGTGTAGATGTCGAGTTCGATCGCGAACGAACCCTCGTACGCGTCACGTCGCCGCACGATCGTGGCGTCTTCGATGGTTAGCACCGCGCGCCCCGAGGTGCCGAGTGCCTGCAGCCGGTCGTGCGCCATTTGCGCCATCGCGTCGGCGGGACGCACCGGGTCGATGGTCGTCACGTCGTCGCCGATCGCGCTCGGTACGGGTTGGGGGGCGACCTCCACCGTCGCGACGTTGAGCCGTATCGGGGTGAGATAATCGTAGGTCAGCGGCTCGAATTGCTCGGACATCTCCCGATCGTCTCGCCGACCCGAGCAAGCAGTGGCCGCAAGGGCCATGCAAAGCGCCAGACGCGGCACGAGGCCGCCGACGAACCGCCGGCTCAATGCTTGGTCTCAACAGCCGTGCCGCGGATTTCGGCGCGCGGGAAGCGAAAGTCGAAATTACAGAACTCGCACGTCATGACGATGTCGCCGTCGACCGCCATGTGGTCGAGGTCGTCCGTCGTGAACCCCTCCAGGATGCCCGAGAGGCGTTGACGCGAGCAGCGGCAGCCATAGGACAGCGACCGCGCCCGGTCGAGGGCAACGCCCTCGCCGTGGAACAATCGATACAGCAGTCGGTCCGGCGCGAGCGCGTCATCGAGCAACTCGGCGTCGGTCACGGTCGCGGCGAGCGCCACGGCTGTCCGCCAGCTTTCCTCCTCGGCCTCCGGGCTCAGGGACGGATCGGCGCCACCCTCACCGGCGACCTTTTCCAGAATGAGGCCCCCGGCACGCCAGCCCGCCGCGGTCTCGGTGCAGGCCAGGTGGACGAAGCAGCTGATCTGTTCGCTGGTGCGGAAATAGTGCAGCGCCATTTCCGCCAAGTCGGTTCCGTCGATGCTGACGATGCCTTGATGCCGGTCGCGATCCGGGCCTTGATCGACGGTAAAGGCAAGATAGCCGTGGCCGAGAAGCTGCTCGGCGGACGGGGCCGGCTCGGTCTCGAGCAAGGATGCCAGCTTGTCGGCATCCGATCGCGCGTAGCCGCGCAGCGCGCCGGCATCGGTACAGTCGGCGAGCAGCATCGGCACCGCCGCGTCGCCCTTGACCTGCAGGCTGAACGAGCCACGAAACTTCAGCGCCGACGCGAGGGCGGCCGCGAGCGCCATCGCCTCGCCGGTGAGCCGACGGACGACGGGTGGGTTGTCGTGGCGGGTCAGCAATGCGTCGGCGAGGGGGCCGAGCCGTATCAACCGGCCGCGCACCGGCTGGCGCGGCAGGTAGAACGGCGTAACCCCGCGCGGCACAACGATGTCGGGCACGGCGGGTCGTAGACTGTCGAGGAAAGCGGGCGTGTCGGACATTGCCCAAAGATAGGCTCGCGCCCCCGCCTGGGCTACCGCTCGCCGGCTGGTTCGCGGCTGGCGAAGTTCGCGTGATGGTAGCTAGCCCACCCCCTCATGCCCTAGCGTGGCAAAGCGGCCGGGACCAGCGGCGGGCAGGGGGATGGAGATGCGCGCGCGGGCCTGGATCATTCTGCTGACGGTGGCGCTCGCCCGCGTCGCGTTCGGCTTCCAATTTCAGACCGTCGCCACGTTGGCACCACAGCTGATCGACGCCTATCGGCTCGACTACACGCAACTCGGCACGCTCATCGGACTGTTCGTGGCACCAGGCATCCTGCTCGCGCTGCCGCTCGGGCTGCTCGGGCGACGTTTCGGCGAGGGCGGCGTGGTCGGCGCCGGGTTGGTCCTCCTCACCCTTGGGCCGCTTTTGTCCGGCTACCCCGGCGGCGCGTTCGGGATCGGCATCAGCCGGATCGTCGCCGGTGCCGGGTCGGTGGCGATGATCGTGCTGCAGAACAAGATCATCTCGGACTGGTTTGCCGGCCGATGGTTCATGATCGCGATCAGCCTCTCCATCGTCGGCTATCCCGTCGGCGTCTCCGCGGCGCAGATCGTGGTGCCCTGGATCGTGCTCGCTCACGGCCTGTTCGCCGCGTTCCTGTCCGACACGGTGTTGGCGGGAGCGGCGACGCTGCTGTTCTTCGCGAGCTACCGCACCGGTCCATACGCCAGTGTCGCATCTCGCAACTTCCGGATGCCGGGCCGGCGCGAGTGCCTCCTGGTCGTGGTCGCGGGGCTCGCCTGGACCGCCTACACCAGCAGTTACGCCGGGTTCGTCTCGTACGTGCCCTCGCTTCTCGCCGGACACGCCGATGCGACCGTGGCGACGGCGGTGGTGATGGGGATCGTCACACTCGGCAGCGTGCCGCCGACCCTCGCAGGCGGCCCTCTCGCGGCGCGGGTCGGCGCGTTCACCTTGATGCTGGCCGGCAGCCTGGCCCTGGCCGTCGGCAGTCTCGGCATCGCCCTCACACCCTGGCCCGTGGCCAGCGCGATCGTATTCGGCGTGATCGGTTCGCTGCATTCACCCCTGATCATGGCGGCCGGCACGCTGTCCGCCCGGCCCGAGAACCGGGCCGTCGGCATGGGGCTGTTCTATACGACCTACTACGTCGGCAACGCGATCGCGCCGGCGCTGTGCGGTCGCGCCGCCGACTTCACGGGCGGGCCGGCCGGTGCGCTGTACGCCGCCGCCGCCATCGGGCTGCTGGTGCTGCCGGTCTGGCTTCTGCACGCCTCCTTGAACCGGCCGCGCGACGATCCCGGCACCTCGGACGGCTGGGGAGAACGATCGGCACGGCGCGACGTTGAGGGAGCCTCAGTCTCGGGAGAAGCCTAGCCATGCCGTCAAGTCACCCGCGAGTCGTCGCGATCACCGGCGCATCCTCCGGCATCGGCCGCGCCACGGCGGGCTACTTCGCGGAACGCGGCTGGTCCGTCGGGCTGATCGCGCGGAGCGAGCCCGGACTTGAGGAAACGCGCGGCGACGTCGAGCGCGCCGGCGCTCGGGCGGTTGTCGCGCCGGCGGACGTGAGCGACTCTATTGCGCTGAACGCCGCCGCCGCGGCTATCGAGCACGAGTTGGGGCCGATTGACGTCTGGGTGAACGACGCCGGCATCGCCGTGGTGGCGCCGTTCCTGGAAACCAGCGAGGACGAGTATCGTCGGGTCACCGAAGTGACTTACCTCGGCACCGTCAACGGCACGCGCACCGCATTGCGCCTTATGAAGCCGCGCAACCAAGGCACCATCGTCAACGTGGTGTCCGCGGTGTCGTACCGAGCGGTGCCGTTGATGAGCGCCTATTCCGGGGCAAAGTACGCAATCCGTGGCTTCACCGAGGCGACACGGAGCGAGCTGATCCACGACCGGAGCAAAGTGCACCTGACGATGGTACATCCGCCTGCGGTCAATACGCCCTTTTTCAGCCACGCGCCCACGCACGGCATGGACGAAGTGCCTCGGCCGCCGCCGCCTGTCTACCAGCCGGAGCTGATTGCCGACGCGATCTATTTCGCGGCGACCCACCGTCGCCGCGAGGTCATGGTGGGCGGGCAGACGGTGCAGTTCGCCATGCTGAACAAAATCGCGCCCGCGCTCAGTGACTGGCTGCTCGGCCAGGTCGGCTACGCAACGCAGAAATCCCGCAATCCCGAGGCGCGTCGCCGCCGGGACCCGAACCTGCTCGCCCCGACCGACCGCGTGCATGACGTCCGAGGTCCGTGGACGGCGTTCGAGAACAGCGCCCAGCTCTGGGCCACGAAAAATCGCGGCCTGGTGGCGGCGGGGGTCGGACTTGGATTGCTGGCCCTGGTCGCTCGGGCGACTGCGCGGTCCGGCCGCGCATAACGCCAAGCGGAGGCCGCCGGTCCGCAAGGCCCGCCGCCACTTCCGTCGCGTGGGCGAGGGGGCTACGATCAGCCTGTGTCCGCATCGGCGCCGTTCTGGAAGACCAAGCAGCTCGAGGAGATGTCCCGCGCGGAGTGGGAATCCTTGTGTGACGGCTGTGGCCGCTGCTGCCTGCACAAGCTGCGCGACGACGACACCAACAAACTCTCCTTCACCAACGTCGCCTGCCGGCTGCTCGACCTGAAATCCGGCAAGTGCGGCGACTACGCCAACCGCACCCGTCGAGTGCCCGATTGCGTCAACCTGACCGCCGAGGCGGTGCGCGCAATCGACTGGTTGCCGCCTTCCTGTGCATATCGGCGGGTGGCGGAGGGAAAGGGGCTGGCCTGGTGGCATCCGCTGGTCTCGGGCGATCCCGACACCGTGCACGAGGCGGGCATCTCGGTGCGCGGCCGGGCGGTTAGCGAGCGGCGCGCCGGGCCGTTCGAGCATCACGTCGTCGAATGGCCGGGTCGTTAGCCGCGCGGCCGACGCCGACCGAAGGAGGATGAAGCATGATGCGCGACGCCCTGTTCGGGGGGATCAACGCCGCCGTGCTGACGCCCATGACAGCCGATCTGGCGCCCGACCTCGACCGCATGGCCGCGCATTGCCGCTGGCTACTGGCGAACGGCTGCCACGGTTTGGGCATCCTCGGCACCACGGGCGAGGCGAACAGCCTCGGGATCGACGAACGCGTCGCCGTGATGGAGGGCCTCGTGGCACACGGGGTTCCCGCCGCGCGGCTGCTGCCGGGGACGGGTACGCCGGCACTGACCGACACGGTATCGTTGACGCGCAAGGCAGCGGAGCTCGGCTGCCGGGGCGTGCTCGTCCTGCCGCCGTTTTTCTACAAGGGCCCGAGCGAGGACGGCCTGTTCGCGTACTTCAGCGAAGTGATCCAGCGCACCGGCGGATCGCCCCGCATCTATCTCTACAACTTCCCGCAGCAATCGGCGGTGCCCTTCACCCTCGGCCTGATCGAACGGCTGATGCGGGCGTACCCCGGCGTTATCAAGGGTGCCAAGGACAGCAGCGGCGATCTTGCCAACAGCAGTGCGATGGTGCGGGCGTTCGCTGCGGACGGCTTCGAGGTCTATGTCGGCTATGACGACGGCCTGCACGACATCCTCAAGCTGGGCGGGGCGGGGTGCATCACGGCGGCGGCGAACGTGAACAGCGCCGTCGGCGCGCGCGTCTATGCCGGATGGGACCAGCCGGACGGCGGCGATGCGCAGATCGTCCTCACCGCGACACGTCGCGCGGTGACCACCGTGCCGCTCATCCCCGGCCTCAAGGCGTTGATGGCCCGCCATACCGGCGACGAGGCCTGGCACAACACGCGACCGCCGCACCTGCGCCTGAGCGCCGACGATCAGGCGCGGCTTTTCGCGACCTTCGACGCCTGCGGCCTGGCGCTGGCCCGCGCCGCCTGACGCTAATTCTGCGCCATCGCGGCGGCGAACAGCGGGACGTTGTGGCGGAACATCTTGAGGTAGGTGTCCGCCGGGCCGCCCGGCGGCGATAGCGCATCGGAGTACACCGTCCCGCCGACGACGGCATCCGCCTCGCGGGCCAGCGCGCGGGCGATGCGCGGGTCGGTCATGTTCTCGACGAACAGCGCACGAATGTGCTCGCGCCTGATCTGCGCGGCGAGCCGGGCAAGGCTCTGGGCGGAGGGCTCGGCTTCGGTGCTGATGCCCTCCAACCCGTGGAACGTGATGCCGTAGCGCGCGCCGAAATAGCCGAACGCGTCATGGCTGGTGATGATCTTGCGCTTCTCCGGGGGAACCGGCGCCAAGGTGTTGACGATCCACGCGTCGGTCTCGTCGATCGCGCGGACGAAGCGTTCGCCCCGATCGCGGAACAGCGACGCCCGGTTCGGGTCGGCCTTGGCGAGGCCGTCGGCGATCGCGCGGGCATACAGCGCGCCGTTGCGCGGGTCCTGCCAGGCGTGCGGATCGACGATCGTCTTGCCGTCCTCGCTCATGTGCCGGACCGCGACGGCGGCCGTCGCCGTCACGCGCACCGCGTTGCCGCCGGCACTCGCCAGCAACCTGTCCATCCATTTGTCGATCCCGAGGCCGTTGAGCACGACCACCCGGGCCGACCGGATCGCAAGCAGGTCCGAAGGGCGAGGCTGGTAGGTGTGCGCGTCACCGTCCGGCGGCACCAGGGTTCTTACCGCGACCGCATCGCCGCCGATTTGGCGAACCATGTCGCCGAGCACCGAGAAACTCGCCACCACGGCAAGCGGTTGTTCGGCACGCGCGACAAGCGGCGCGGCGGTCACGGCAAGGATCAGGTCTCTGCGGCGCATGTGCGACTCTAAATGTTATACTATAACAATCTATGGGTCGACGCGGACCGGCTCAAGCAGAGCTTTATTGACGAATCGTCGCGAAAGGCCTTTGGAAAGACATGGATGTGCCCGAGGCCGAGACGGTTGCGTTGCCGGGTGGCCCGGCAAGGGTCGCATGGCGGCGGAGTTCCCGGGCGCGCCGGGTGAGCCTGCGGATCGACCCGCGCGAGGGCGCCGTCGTGGTCACCTTGCCGCCCCGGGCCGGCCGCGGGGCGGGAATGGCGCTGCTGATGAGCCATGCCGGGTGGATCAGCGACCGCATCGCCGCATTGCCGAGCGCAATCCCGTTCGTGGACGGTGCGATGGTTCCGCTCGACGGGATCGAGTATCGGATTCGTCACCTGCCTGACCGGCGCGGGGGGGCCTGGGTGGAGCAGGGGGCAATCTGCGTGACCGGCTCGCCGGAGTTCCTTTCGCGGCGCGTAGCCGATTTCCTGCGCGCCGAAGCGCGGCGTCGGCTGGTCCGGATCGTTGCCGAAAAGGCCCGCCTGACGGGAATGCTGCCGCACCGGATCACGGTAAAGGACACCAGCTCCCGCTGGGGCAGCTGCGCGCCCGACGGCTCGCTGGCGTTCAGTTGGCGATTGGTGATGGCGCCCGGCTTCGTGCAAGACTACGTCGCCGCCCATGAAGTCGCCCATCTGCGCCACATGAATCACGGCAAGCGTTTCTGGGCGCTGGTGGACCAGCTGACGCCGCACACTACGACCGCGGTGCCGTGGCTGCGTCGCGAGGGCGCCAGGCTGCTGCGGGTGGGGTGATGCTGCCGGACCGGCTGGAAGCCGTCGTGTTCGACATGGACGGCACCCTCCTCGACACCGAAGCCATGTACAAGGAGGCGATCTTCGCAGCCTGCCGCCTGGTCGGATACGAGATGACCGACGAGTTCCATCGCGGCATGATCGGCCACCCGCGCGACCGCAACCGAGCGGCGTTGGTCGACTTCTTCGGACCAGCCTTCCCGCTTGCGGCTTACCTTGAGCATTGCAGCGCCGCCGTGCGCACCCGCTTCCGTCAGAGCCTATCCCTCAAGGCGGGTGCGATGGATTTGCTGCAGCTTGTCGCGTCCATACCGCTGCCGACAGCGGTCGCCACGTCCACGCCGCGCGATGAAGCGGTCGAGCACCTGACCCTTGCGGGTTTGATCGACTTCTTTCCCGTGATCGTCTCGCGAACGGACGTCTCCCAAGGCAAGCCGCACCCGGAGACGTACCTTCGCGCCGCGAGCCTGCTTTCGGTTGATCCGCGCAACTGCCTGGCCATCGAGGACTCGCACAACGGCATACGAGCGGCTCATGCAGCGGGTATGGCGACGATCATGGTGCCGGACATGCAGACGCCGACCAAGGAGATTCGCGGGTTGTGCGTGGGGATTCTCGATAGCCTCGCCCGCGTGCACGCGTTGCTGCATGAGCGATATGGCCAAGCACCGCAGAAGACGTCAGCGTGACGGCGAGGCGCGCAATACCCCGGCCATAACCCGCGCCGCCCTGCCGGCTTCCTCCGGCGTCGTGCCGCCGATGCCGAGCAGCAGCCCGGGGCGTGGCGGGCCTAGGTAGAACTCCGACATCGGCCGGGCCCACACGCCTTTGGCCTGCAGCTCGCCGGCCGCTGCGCGGTCATCCGTTGTCTCGTCCCGGAACCACGCCGCCAGCTGCAACCCGCCCCGGCCGGCACTCGTCGCGAGCACGCTTGCGCAATGCGCGTGCAACGCCTCCGCGGCAGCCGTCATGCGGGCGGCGTAGATGGGGAGCATGCGGCGGATGTGCGCGCGTAGGTGTCCCTCCGCAATGAAGTCGGCGAGCGCGGCCTGGATGTGCGCGGCGACGGAGGCGCCCCGCACGGCCAATAGGGCCGACACGGCCGGGAGCAGTCGATGCGGCAGGACCGCGTAGGCGACCCGCAGTCCCGGCGCCAGCACCTTGGAAAACGTGCCGAGATAAACCACAGAGTCGCGGCGATCGATGCTCTGCAAGGCCGCGATCGGCCGTGAGCCGTACTCGAACTCGCTGTCGTAGTCGTCTTCGAGTATCAGCGCGTCCGCATGCCGGGCGGCCGCCAGCAGGGCGAGCCGGCGGGGAAGACCCATTCTGACGCCGGTCGGATACTGATGCGAAGGGGAAACGTAGATCAGCCGTGGGCGATGCACCCCTATCCGCGACGGATCGAGGCCGTTCTCGTCGCACGCAACCGCCACGAGCCGAGCGCCCACCGCGCGCAACGCCTCGCGCGCGGCGATGTAACCCGGCTCCTCGATGCAAACCGGGTCTCCGGGCCGCAGGATCGCGCGCGCGACCAGGTCGACCGCGGCGGTTGTCGAGGGCAGCACCACGACCTGCTCCACCGAGGCGGACACGCCGCGTGCGGACGCAACGTGCTCCAGGATGGCGGACCGTAGCGCCCCCAAGCCAGTTGGCGCGCCGTATCCGAGGTCGTGCAGCTTGGGCGCGCTCGCTCGTGCGCGCAGGCAGCGCGCCCAAGTCGCCCGAGGGAACGCCGCGAGGTCAGGTATGCCGGATTGGAACACACCCGTGGCCCGCGGCGCGTCCCGGCCCGCGCCGATATCCGCCGCGGCGTCGGGCAGGCGGAGCAGCGCGGCCTGCACCGGGAGCAACGCGACGCGCGTCGCCGCGCCGCCGGTTCCCTCCACGTAGCCCTCGTCCCGGAGCCGCCCATAGGCCGCGACGACCGTCGACCGCGCGACCCCGAGCGTTTCCGCGAGCGTTCTTGTCGACGGCAGCCGGTATCGAGCCGGAAACTGTCCCGAAAGGACGCGATCGCGCAGCGCCCGATAGATTTGCCCTTCGAGCCCACCTTCAGCTCGGTCAAGAGCCAACCACCCCTCGGGTGAGCGCGCCGCCATCCCGACAGCAAAGCGGTACGGCGGAAATTGCGCAAGCGGACGTTGGCAGCCTACCGCCTACGTCGGATGCTGGATGTCGAGGAGAATCGTAATGTCCGATGACGACGTATCGACCGACTATCAGGTGACTGCGCGTAACCGCGTGAGGCGCGAGCACCAGCGCGGCCGTTATGACCGCAAGATCGTGCACGCGATCCTTGATGCGGCGCCGATGTGTCACGTCGCCTACGTGATCGGCGGCGCACCGTATGCGACCCCCACCTTGCAATGGCGCGAGGGCGAACGTGTCTACTGGCACGGCTCGGCGGCGAGCCGGTTCTTGCGCGAGGTGGACGGTCGTCCAGTCTGCCTGACGTGCAGTCTGCTGGACGGCTATGTGTTGGCGCGCTCGGCGTTCAACCACTCGGTCAACTACCGCTCGGCGATGGTGTTCGGCACGGCGCGCCTGGTGACCGACGATGCGGAGAAGACCGAGGCGTTGCGACGTTTTACCGAAGGCCTGTTTCCCGGCCGCTGGGCGCAGCTGCGCGCCATGACGTCCCAGGAACTGAAGGCCACGTCCGTGTTGTGGATGGAGGTGGAGGAGGCGTCGGCCAAGATCCGGGCAGCCCCGCCCGGCGACCCGGACGAGGCAGGCGTGCCGGTCTGGGCCGGCGTTCTGCCCATGCGGACCACGCTAACGCCGGCCGAGCCCGCGCCGGAGATGCCCGAAGGCGCGGAACTGCCCGCGTCGCTCGCCGCACTGATCGCGTCGGGACGCCTGCGCTGACGTGCCGTCGCGAGCCTGTCACCGACGGTCGAGGTAATCGAGGATGGTTACCTCGTCCGTGGCCGGATCGAGCACCGCGCAGCTGAGTTGGCGGCCGTTGCTATGGTCGCGCGCGTCGCCGGCGGAACCGGGGTTGATGACCAGCGCCCGCCCGACCCGTCGCACCATCTGCGTGTGAGTGTGTCCATACAGCACGAAATCGGCGTCGACCTCGGCGAAACGCTGCACCGTCGGGCTGTCCGGGTAGACGTAGCTGCCGCGCGGCTCCCACGGGGTCGAGTGCACCATCAGCAGCGTCTTGTCGCCGAACCGGAACTCGCGTCGCAGCGGCTGCTCGGCCAGCCAATTCATCAGCGCCGGGTCGATCCAGCTCTGCTGCCGCGCCCGGATGCCGTGCGGGGCGAAGAAGTCCTCCTCGTGGTTGCCGAGGATGACCTGCGCGCCACGCGCCTGCAGGAGCGCCACGACTTCGTTGGAGAACCGATACTGGAAGATGCAGTCGCCGAGGCACAGCAACTCGTCCACCCCGCCCATCACCGCGAGTGCCTGCTCGAGACCGGGCAGGTTGCAGTGGATGTCGGACACGATGCCGATCCGCACGCGCCTCAGCTCACGCCACGGCTACCGGGCGGTCGCCCAGCTGAGGATCGCGTCATTGGCCAGCTGCGGCTGTTCGAAGATGCTGGCGTGTGACGCGGCCGGAATGACCGCCAACTGCGCACCGGGAATCGCCGCCTGCGTCATCTGCGAGATCGGGAACGCGTAGACCGGATCTTCCAGTCCGACCAGGACCAAGGTCGGCACCTCGATGGAGCCGAGCAGGCTCGTATAGTCCTGCCGGGTCGCCAAGGCCTGACCGCCACCCTCCACCCCGTTGACCGAGGCTTCGGCCAGCATGTCCATCATCGTGTTGGACTTGGCGCTGTCCAGGGCGCGGGTGAGCCCGGTCAACAGCTGCGGCTCGATGATCGGCACGATGGAGGGTACGCCGTCGGTGGCTCCCTGCTTCCTGTAGCCCCGCCACTCTCCCTTCTCCACGAAGGAAGCCGCCATCGGATTGGTGTCGATCAGGATCATGCCAGCGAAGCGTTCCGGTGCTTGCCGATACATCTCAAGCGTCACCTGACCGCCCATGGAATGGCCGCCGATGATCGCTGTCCGGATTCCGAGGTGGTCCAGCAAGGCGAGCATGTCGCCTGCGTAGGTCGCGATGGAGGCGTTGCCGTCAGGCGCCTGGCTCTTGCCGAAGCCGCGCAGGTCGGGCGTGATGACCTGGAAGTTGTTGCTGAGCCCGGCAAGCTGGGACTGATACAGTTGGCCCGAGAGCGGAAAGCCGTGGATCAGCAGCAGCGGCGTGCCGGAGCCTGCCACCTGATAGAAGATATGCGCGCCATCGACGTCGAAATAAGACCCCTGCCGCTGATCCGCTTGCGCTGCCGCCTCCGGGGTCGGCGGAGGCGCGGGCGCGGGCAACCGTTGCGATAGCTGCTCAAGTGTCGGGAGTTGTTGGGCTGCGACAGGGCAGGACAACCACGTGACGCTCCCGATCAGGATCGGCAGGCCGGCCATAAGGCTTGAGCGATACATCATTGACGAGTTCCCCACGGCCGCTTCTTGGCCCGGGTTGCGAAACACGCCTCGAACGCCGAAGTTTGTTTTTTATTTTCCATGCGCTGGTACTACGCCTCCGTTGGTGACCTCTTGCATCGGAGCGTCACTCAACGCGGCGACGATTTCGACGGCGTAGTCTTCTCCCAGCCATTCGCCGTTACCGCGTCGCTGCCAGGTGAACACGACCCGCCCTCCGGGGGGGAGATCCGCAGTAGGCAGCTCCAGAACGTGCAAGCCGCCGACACCGGCGTCCGTGGTCTCGGCGTCGGCCGCGGTGGCCCAGCCATCCTTGCTCCAGTGCACGCGGGCAGCCTCCGGCAGGTCGATGCGCAAGGTGCGGTCGGCCGGCATGTCGGCGATCCTCGCGTCCGGCCGCCATGTGGCCAGCCGGGGCGTCACCTTGTCGCGCACGTAGCGCTGCTGAGTCTGCGGCGGCATGTCGAACACGCGACGGTCGGCCAGCGAGCGGAGCAGCTTGATGTGCTCGGAATGCGCCCACACCAGCGGCATGGCGGACCCGCTTGGCCTGCCACGGAACAGCTCGCGCGGCGGGATGTCGTCTGCATCCCAGACCTGCTCCGGCAACAGGCCGCCGTGTCCGGCGAAGCCTTCCATCGTCGCGAGCAGGCGTTCGGCTTCGGCTTTATGTCCAGCGGCGATCTCGTAGTGCGCGCGCTCGCCGGTCAACAGCGGCCAGGCTCGACCGGTCCCGGTACCGTCGAACGGACGACCATCGCGATGTTCACCGTACCCGTCCCCGTTGTGGCGGTACCAGCACGGGCCAGCGGGCAGCTCGACCTTCAGCGCGGCGTCGATGGCGTGAACCGTGTCGAGAATCCGAGGGTCGTCCGCAGCGCGCAGGCCGAAGCGCACCAGGGCCAGCGCGTCCGGACTAGCCACTTCGGCGGCGAGATGCAGCGTGTCTTCGGCCCGACGATTCTTGATGACCAGGTTCGCATCGAGGCCCTCGGGCGGGGCGATGCGGACGTAGTATCCGGCCGAGCCTGTCTTCGCCGCGAGCGCGGTGCCGGATGCGAAGGTCCACTTCTCGATCGATGCGTTCCACGCGTCCGCCGTGTCGCGCATCAGCGCGGCTCCAGTCGGATCGCCGTGTATCTCGGCCAATTCGGCGGTGGCCAGCAGCGCCGAGATCGTGACGGCGAGGGTGAAGGTCGACAACCCGGCATCCTCCTCCCAACGGTCCTGTCCGGTGCACGGGCCGTTGCGCAGGACGAAATGGGCCGCGCAACGGACCATGGGCCAGAATCCGGCAAGCGCCTGTTTGGTGAGAACGCCGTTGCGGCGGGCAAGGTCGACCAACAGGATCGGAAAGGCGCATTCGTCGAGCTGGATGCCGCGCCAGTAGGGTATGCCATCCAGCCACGTGTTCTGCGGCCAGCTGCCGTCCGGCTCCTGGATCGCGCGCAGGTAGTGCAACACCCGGCTCGCTTCCTCGCCGGCACCGCAGGCGATCAGCGCGCCGGCGGTCTGCACCAGGTCACGCGGCCAGACGAGATGATAACCGCCGAGGTCGTCGTCGCCCTTGCTCGATCCCCAAGGGATCGAAAGGCTGGCGATGAGGCCGCCCGGGAAACTCGGCGACTCATGGCACCGCAGCACCGACGTGCTGAGCCGGTAGGAATTGTGACCCGCCGCCGAAATGCGATCGAGCGGTAGAAGCGGCTGCTGAAAGCCGCGCCATGCCGCGATATAGCCTTCCGTTATCGCCTCGAAGCCGTCCGCGAGGCTCAGCCTGGCCCGCAACGCCGCTTCCGACCAGCTGCGGCCGAAACCAAGTGCCAGCAGCACCTCGCCGTCCTCCGCCGCTTGCCAATCGAGTTCGCCGGTCAGCGCCACGTTGCCGTCGGCGGCGCGCACATAGATCCCGGTCAGCTCGAACGCCCGGCTGACCTGGTTCCAGCCGTCGCTGACGCCGACGAACCCGGCTGACCGCGCCTTCCAAGGGACCGAGGCCGCCAGCGCGAGCGATGTGCCGTCGCCCTCGGCCAACAGCATCGGCGTACCTTTGTAGTCGCCGATCCAAGCGGTGTTGTGGGCGCCGCCGTTGACCAGGTGCGGCGACAGCAGGGCGAATAGCCGAAGCGGGCCGGCGCTCAGGTTCTCGAAGCGGATCGACTGCAGCACCACGTCGCGCTGCGGGTCGGAGACGATCCGCTTGACGATGCGATAGCGGCCATGAACGCAGGTGTTGGTCAGCTCGAACGCCGGAACGCCGTCTTCCAACCTGGTCACGGCGTGGTGCGTGTCTCGTTTCTCCTCGGAAAAGAAGCCGGCACCGTCGCTGACCAGCAGCCCGAAGTCCCGGGTGCAGGCCTGGTCGACCCGCGGGTAATAGATCTCGTTCAGGATGCCGTGGCTGACGGTGAACCACACCCGGCTCAGCGGCGACAGCGCCGTGCCGACGCCGTCCTTGTCGCTCGATGTCCAGCGCGGGGCGATGCCGGGATGTCCGGGGGCTTCCTGCACGCAGCGTCTCCTTACCTGATGGCCGCCGCGAACGGGCGAGGCGGGCGGCGCAAGGCCCAGAAGGCCACGCATCCCGTCAGGTATGACGCAATCGAAAGCGCGAAAGCCAGGCGATAGCTGCCGGAGACATCGAAGATTAACCCCGCCGCCCAGGAGCCGACGGCCGAGCCGATGCCGGTCCCCACCGTGATGACGCCGATGATCGCGCCGAGATGCCGGCCGGGAAATAGATCGGCGGTCTTGGCGGTGATCGCCGGGCCGCGCGCGCCCCAGGTGAGGCCGAAGAAGCAGGCGTGCAGCCAGAGCAGCAGGTGGTCGCCGGGTCCGCTGATGAAGAGCGCGAAGACCACGCCGACGACCGAGACGCCGTAGGCGATGATCGCCGACCACTCGCGGCCGATATAGTCGGAGAGCGTGCCGGTCACGATGATGCCCGGGATCGCGAGGAAGCTGCCCATGCCGAGCACACCGGCCGCGTAGAGCTTGTCGAAGCCCTGATCGACGGCGAAGGCGAGCTGATGCAGCGAGACCAGGAAGCTGCCGAGGCCGGTGCAGAGATAGACGGTGAACAGCAACCAGAAATGCGGCGTCCGCATCGCGTCGCGCAAAGTCCAGTTCGGCCCGGCTTCCGGTTCGTGCTCCGTCGCGCCGACGGACCGGCGCGGGTCGGGACGGTCGCGACCGCGGAACAGGGCGGCGAGCGGCAGCACCAGTAGCGCCATCACGATCCCCTGGACGAGATAAGCGCCGCGCCAGCCGCCGGTGGAGATGAGCCACTGCACGCCCGGCGCGGAGGCCGCGCGGCCGGCGCCGTTGGCCGATTGCAGGATGGCGATCGCCATGCCGCGCCGGCGAAGGAAGTAGCGCGAGACGAGCGGCACAAACACGACCATGCCGAGGCAGTTCGCCCCCAGCGTCATCATGACGCCGTAGAGCCCGATCACCTGCCAGAGCGCGGTGACATGGGCGCTCGCCAGCAGCCCGGCGGCGAGAAGGGCGCCGCCCAGCAGCACGAGGCGCGGCGCGCCGAGCCGGTCCACCAGCACGCCCACGAGCGGCGAGCTGAGCCCGCTCACGAGCTGCGAGGTGGAGTAGGCGAGAGAGCCTTCCGCCCGCGTCCAGCCGAACGCCTCGACGAACGCCACGAGGAAGACGGTGTAGGATTGCATCATGCCGGCGCTGATCGCGAAGGCCGCGAACGCGGCGGCGAGAACGAACCACTGGGTGCGCACGGGGCGGGGAGTGTTGAAAGACATGCGGGCCGGCTGCGATGAAACGGCAGCGTACCGGGCGCGCGGGAGGGACGCAAACCGGACGATATTTGGCCGCGCGCACGGCGGGTAGTATCAAGTCGGCGGGGTTGAATGGCGCAACCGCTTGGTCATTGGCCCATCACAGGAGAGCAGCACGGCATGAAGCGACGCACCTTCCTTCAAGCGGCCGGCGCCGCGTCGCTCGCCGCGCCCAATATCGTCCGGGCGGCGGGGAGCCGCGTCCTCAAGTTCATCCCGCAAGCCGACCTCACGGTGCTCGACCCGATCTGGACCACCGCCTACGTCACGCGCAATCACGGCTACATGGTGTTCGACACCCTGTACGGCACCGACGGCAAACTGACCCCCTCGCCGCAGATGGTCGCTGGCGACACGGCCGAGAACGACGGGAAGCTGGTCAGGATCACTCTGCGGGACGGGCTTAAATGGCACGACGGCCCGCCGGTGCTGGCCCGCGACTGCGTGGCGAGCATCCAGCGCTGGGGCAAGCGCGACGCGTTCGGCCAGACCCTGATGGCCTACACTGACGAGCTCTCCGCGCCGGACGACAAGACCATCCAGTTTCGCTTGAAAAAGCCGTTCGCGTTGCTGCGAACCGCGCTCGGCAAGTCACCGACGAGTTTCTGCGCCATGATGCCGCAGCGGCTGGCCAAGACGGACGCATTCACGCAGATCACCGAGATGGTCGGCAGCGGTCCCTACAAATTCAACGCGCGCGAGCGCGTTCCGGGCCACCTCCTCGTCTACGAGCGCTTCGCGGACTACAAGCCGTGCGAAGCCGGCACGCCCGACTGGACCGCGGGCCCCAAGATCGTGAACTTCGACCGGGTCGAGTGGCAGATCATCCAGGACGCCGCCACGGCTGCCGCCGCGCTCGAGAGCAACGAGGTGGATTGGTGGGAGAACCCCACCAACGATCTGCTGCCGTTGCTGACAAAGAATGGGCACATCAAGGTCGCGGTGCAGGACCCGACCGGCTTGATGGGCTGCATGCGGTTCAATCACCTGACCGCGCCGTTCAACAACGCCGGTGTGCGGCGTGCACTGCTGAAAGCGATCAGCCAGGAGGATTTCGCCGTCGCCGTCGCCGGGGATGACCCCAAAATGTACAATGTACCGAGCGGCGTCTTCTGCCCCGGCACGCCGATGGCGAGCGATGCCGGCCTCGACGTGTTCACCGGCAAGCGCGACTACGACGCCGTGAAAAAGGAAATGGCGGCGGCCGGCTACAAGGGGGAGAAAGTCGTGTTGCTGGCGCCCACCGACTTCCCGATCCTCAAGGCGCTGGCGGATGTCTGCGCGGACGCGATGACGAAGGCGGGGCTCAACGTCGACTATCAGGCGATGGACTGGGGCTCCGTGGTGCAGCGGCGCGCCAAGAAGGATCCGACCGACCAGGGCGGCTGGAGCGTGTTCAACACGTTTTGGGCCGGGCTCGATCAATACAATCCGGTCGGCCACGCCTTCCTGCGCGGCCAGGGCGAGAGCGGCGGCGTGCCGGGGTGGCCGAGCAGCCCGAGGATCGAGGAATTGCGCACGCAGTGGCTTGATGCGCCGGATGTCGCCGCGCAGCAGAAGATCGCGACCGAGCTGCAGCTGCAGGCCTTGACGGATGTGCCGTACGCGCCGCTCGGGCAGGTGCTTGCCGCGACCGCGTACCGCGACACGATTACCGGGGTGCCGAATGGTTTCGTCATGTTCTGGAATGTGAAGCGAGCCTGAGCCGGTGATCGACTTGTTGATCGGCAGCGTCCAGGTCGGCGAATGCGACATCATGGGGCACATGAACGTGCGCCACTACGTCGCGCGCGGGCGTGCGGCGTTGGCGGCGCTGGGCATCGCGGTCGGGCTCGGTCCGGCCGTCTTGCGCCGACGCGGGCAGCGTTTGCGCATGATCGACCAGCACATCCGCTTCGCTCGCGAGATGCCGGCCGGTACCCCGTTCGTCATCCGCGGCGGGGTGCTCGGCAGACGCGGGCCGGCGCTGCGCGTGCTGTTGGAAATCCGGCACGGCTCCACGGAGGTGGTCGCGGCCACCATGGTCGACGACGTCGTGCTGGCCGGCGGCGACGGCGCCATGCATCCCATCGAGGTCGATGTCCCGACGGTCGCGTTGCCCGAGCACGCGGCTCCGCGCGGTCTCCGGTTCGGGCCGCCGGCGGAGCCGCTTTCACGCGAGCGCGCCGAGCGAATCGGGCTGCGGCGCATCCAGCTCGGCGCGATCGGACCGGACGATTGCGACGCCCACGGGTTGATGCGCGAGGAGAGCGTGATCGCGCGCATCTGGGACGGGCTGCCCCACCTGACTGGATTTATTCGGGCGGAACCGGAGCGCAAGTTGGGCGGTGCCGCACTCGAGTATCGGATCGTTTATCGACAGCCGGCCCGGCTCGGCGACGTGGTGGAGGTGCGCAGCGGCCTGCGTGCGATCGGCGGCAAGACGAG
>JAABUQ010003177.1_pt1 | contig 30735 bp, 27 predicted proteins | sample 5560001 | NCBI WGS metagenome assembly JAABUQ01 (sample SAMN10711888, study PRJNA513371) | rock metagenome | isolation source: Antarctica rocks | place: Antarctica: Victoria Land, Finger Mt nord | collected 2015-12-18 | reverse complement strand
TGAAGTACACGTTCATGTGCTGCTTCCGATTCGACCATGAGGACCTCGCGATAGACGATAAGTTGTTTACCCTATCATCGCGGCCAAGGAAACTTGTAAACAAGACGGTGTGAATGCGACGCTTACCGAGCATCGCCGTAATGGAGGCCTTCACCGGCGCAGCGACAATCGGTGCGCCAAGCCGGTTCTGTTCCTCGGTTCGCATCTCGACAAGGCTCTGATACCGGCGCACAAGTCCTTGCAGGGTACGGATTTCCGGCGCAGGCGGTGTCCACGCTTCTGGAACGTGCATGCGACAGAAGCGAGCGATTGAAGCCGCGTCGACGCGGTCGGTCTTGGTACGCAGCATCTCGCTCTGTGTGAACGCCCTGATGCGATACGGCACAGCAGCGTTTGTATGTTAGGATTAATGCAGATGGTAGGCCGGTGCAGCGAAGGGTACGAGCCCGTCCAACAGTCTATGGTCGCCATCGCTACATGCTGGTAAACCCGAACAGTCACTTGGGCCCGTAAGCCCGTATTCGCAAGCTCGGGGCTATAGCATTGGGACAATGACAAGCTCTCTCGACGTTTATGTTGGGATCGATGTAAGCAAAAAACAACTTGATCTTGCTTTCGAGCCGGACAACGGCGCGAAGCAGTTCTCCAACGATGACGTTGGTATAGCGGAACTTGTTGCTCAACTAAAGTCTCCGGTACCACGCCTTGTTGTGTTGGAAGCAACGGGAGGCTTAGAGTTATTGGTTACTGCGGCGTTGGCAGTCGCCGGAGTTCCTGTTGTGGTCGTGAATCCACGCCAAGTCCGCGACTTCGCAAAAGCGATCGGTAGACTTGCAAAGACGGATCAACTCGACGCGCGGGTACTCGCGTTGTTCGCAAAGGCCGTACAACCCGAACCACGTCCAGTTCGTGATGCGGAAAGCCAGGCGTTAGAGGACTTTGTGGCGCGTCGGCGTCAGATTGTTGAGATGATTACTGCCGAGAAGAATCGGCTATCGATGTCCCGCCGTGCGACGGCGCAAGACATCGAAGTACACATTCGTTGGCTTGAAAAGCGCTTAACGAAAGTTGACAGCGATCTGCATGACCGCTTGAAGCAGAGCCCGGTGTGGCGCGCAAAAGACGAACTGCTACGTAGCGTTCCAGGCGTAGGGCCCGTTCTGTCGGTGACGCTCATGGCGAGTGTTCCGGAACTAGGTAAGCTCAACCGCAAGCAGATCGCAGCCCTCGTCGGCGTGGCTCCGCTTAATCGCGATAGCGGCGGCCGACGCGGGACTCGAGCAATTTGGGGTGGACGTGCAGATGTACGCCGCGCGCTCTATATGGCTTCAGTAGCGGCCATTCGTTGTAACCCGGTCATACGCGACTTCTGGCAACGGCTGCGCAACGCCGGCAAAAAGCCGAAACTCGCGTTGGTCGCCTGCATGAGGAAACTACTTGTAACGCTGAACGCGATGATTCGCTCGGGCGCTCCTTGGCGGACGTGTCAACCTCAAATTGCCTGAATTACGGAGTCTTGACTACACAGTCACTGTTGGATACACAAGAATCGGAACATTCTCGATAAGGTGCCTGAAACCAAACGCGAGACCGTCCACGCCGAACTGCGCGAAGCGATGCACGCGGCGACCGAGGCGATCGCTCGCCGCCGCATGGAATCGCTAGCGCGCTCGCTGCAGCTTGATTATCCAAAGGCTGCGACTTGCGTACGTGATGACCTTGATCGGCAGGTAGCGTTTTACCGCTTTCCGCAGGCGAACTGGAAGAGTCTGCGCACGACCAATCCGATTGAATCCATCTTCGCCTCGGTTCGGCTTCGCACCGACGCTGCGAAGCGCATGCGAACCGGCGCATCGGCCACGTATCTCCTCTACGCCCTGATTACTCGTTTATCGGCGACCTGGCGCCGCATCGACGGTCATCGTGAGACCCGGAATTTACTACGCCGCAACCTTGATTCCAAGAAAGCCGCATGAGATAATCAACTCGTAGTTACGTCGCCTTCATGTTTCAACGGAATTTGAAACGAGCTCCAGATCAAGCCCGTGCCCGCGAATTGGGCATCGCACCAAATACGCTGCGCAAGTATTTGCGTCAAGAGACGCCTCCGAGGTCGAAGATCCTCGCGCGGCCCAAACTATTAGATCGTTATCAGAGCCACATCGACGAGTTGATTCGTACGGCGCCTCGCATTACCGCCGCTCGCATCGGAAGTTACCTGCGCCACAACGTCGATGCGGATCTGCGCTTTGGCGAGCGAGCGTTGCGCATCTACGTCGCCGTCGCCGCAAGGCGTTGGTACCGAAAGAGGCGCTCATCCGAGCGACATACGCGCCGGCCGATCAATCGCAATTCGACTTCTCACCGATGTCGGTTTACCTTAGCGGCGTACTCGTTATCGTACAGCTGTTCGTACTACGCTTGAGCTACAGCGGCCGGTTCACTGCACGTGCTTCGATGCGCTGCGATCAGCCGTCGCTTTTTGCAGGTCTGCTTGCCGGAGTTATAGCGTTTGGCAGGATTACCGGTTCGGCGCTCTTTGACAACGCTTCGACGGCGGTCAAGCGCGTGTTGCGCGGACGCAACCGTACCGGGAACGAGCGTTGCGGCATTTCGTGCCGGCGCGTTGAATCCTGGGTCATCGGCTACCACCGTCGATTAGTAAAACCCTCAGCGAGATCGACCACGTTACTTGCGGCGAGAACATGCCGGCCTCTAAAGACTCGCTTCGAAGTCGCCGGTCTGAACCGTGCGGCGATACTGGGCAGCAACGCGGCCCGCCGCGTCAGAATTATTTAGGCGGATGGGGAGAGGATATTGCAGAACGCAGCGCATTTAGTGACGTGCCGAGTGCCTTCCCGTATATCCATAGATCGCCAGAATAGGCAACGCAGCGAAAACCTCGCTCGATGTAGTTCAGGGCTTCGGAAACGGAGCTTGCCATAAAGCCCGCAGATTTTCGGTATCTTCGAGCCACGTTGACGCATCGATCCAGTGCGGCGTTGTAAGTCGGATGATCAAACTCAGCCGGGATGCCGAGCGAGTTGGTCAGATCGAACTGACCGATCCACAAAACGTCGATGCCGTCGATCGCCGCAATATCCTCGACTTTGCGCAGGCCGCCCTCGGTCTCGATTTGCGCGATGAGCAGAAGCTCATCATTCGCGCTTTGCATTTTTGCCTTTGGATCGCCGGCTAAATAATCGTCGTGAGCGAGGGCGAAGGCCGCGCCACGTCGACCGAGCGGCGGATACTTCGCAGCATCGACGATGGCGCGAGCCTGATCCGCGTTCTCCACCATCGGAATCATTAAACCCATCGCGCCGGCATCGAGCGGCGCCGCGATATGCGGCCGGCTCGTCGCCGCGATGCGAACGAGCGGTACTGCGTTCGACGATCTCATCGCGGCGATCACCCCGGCGATTTTTTCCTGGCCACCGCTATGTTCGGTGTCGAATAAAACAAAATCGGCGCCCGCGTTCGCCGCGATGTTTCCGATGCCCGGTGTCTTAAACTCAAACACCATCGTTCCCAAAGCGACACCGCCGCTATCCAAAGTCGCTTTGACACTGTTGCGCCGCATAGTCGCTTCTTCGCGGTCCGGCTAACGTATACTCGTCACCGATCGACCGTCTCCGGAACCCCACGGCGTTTGTTTGACTACGTCTCGGCGACGATTTAACGTTGGACAAAACCCGTCGATAGCCATGGAATAGCGATGACGGCGATGAGGGCAACTAGAAGTGCTGCAAGATAAGGAAGAATGGTAACGGCAGCTGCGTCTGGCTCGCATTTGCCGATCGAGCAAGCGCCGTAGTATCCGATGCCGAGCGGTGGCGCGAATAGCCCGATCCCCATCGCCAGCACCGCGACGATCGCGTAGTGGACCTCGTCGACTCCTAATTGACGCGCAATCGGAAAGAGGAGCGGGCCAAAGAGGACGATGGCCGGAATTCCCTCGAGTACCGATCCGAGTACGACGAAGGCCGCGGCCGAGAGCGCGATAAAACCCGGCCGGCCGCCGGGTGCCAACGCGAGTGCAGATGCCAGCTGGGCGGCAAAGCCCGACTGCGTCAGCGCCCAGCCCATCGCAGTCGCAGTCGCGATGATGAGCATGATCGCGCCGGTCAGGCTCCCCGTCTCGCGGAAGATCGCGCCCAGCCGCCGCCATTGAAACTCGCGATAGATCAGCAAGCCGACGATGAGCGAATAGCCGATGCCGACCGTGCTCACTTCCGTCGCGGTCGCGATCCCCGCTCCGACGAACCAACGCACGAGTAGCGGTAACATAAGTCCGGGCAGCGCAACGACGACGGCACGCACGATGGTTCGCACTGCGGGGCGGCGGGCGCTACCCGCGTCGTCCCCCCGCGCGCGCCACAGAGCGACCGCGAGAAGACATATTGCGGCGACGGCCGCAGGCAGAACGCCTGCGACGAATAGCGACTGGATTGAAACGCTCGAAACGGTGCCGATGATAATGAGCACCAAACTCGGAGGGATTGTTTCTGCCATCGCGCCTGAAGTAGCGAGCAGGGCGATCATCTCGCTGCGTCGTTGACCGCGCCGTTCCATCTCCGGGAAGAGAACCGGCGCGACGGCCGCCATATCGGCGATCTTCGAGCCCGAGATCCCGGAGACGAGAAACATTGCTACGATGAGCACGACGTTCAGGCCGCCGCGCAGATGTCCGACGAACGCGGCGACCGCGCCGACCAGGCGACGCGAGATACCAGTAATCTCGATCAATAAGCCGAGCAACACGAACATCGGTACCGCGAGCAAGATGAGGTTGGAGATGCCCTCATCCATCCGCCCTGCGACCGTGCTGAGCGGTACGCTCGTCGCCAAGGCGAGATAATTCAAGGTCGCCATCCCGAATGCAAACGCGATCGGCACCCCGATAGCGACGCACGTGCCGACGAAGGCGACGAAAAATATGACGAGATTCGCCGTTCCGAGCGCAGCAAAAACGGGGCGAAAGGCCTCGGCTCCGGCAACGACGGCGAGCGTGCCCGCCACGACCAAGGCGAGCACCGTGGGATCCTGGTCGACCAGGCGCAACAGCGCTAGCGCGAGGATCAGCAGCAGCGCGACGACGATCGCGAGCGCCAGCCACGAGCGTGCGATACTTAGCGCGGGCGTCTGCGCAAGCGCTTCTTGGCCGAAGTAGCTGCTCGCGAAGAACGTCCCGTTCATGACGGCATTGAGAAGGCCTCGCACCCCCGAAACCGCGGGCGTGATAGGCGGCCACAAAACCGCGTACAACAATTCTAATGAGAACAGTGCGACGACGATCGACGCGAGCGCATCGAAGATCTCGCCGATGCGCGCCGGGACCCGTCGCCGCAGCGCCGTAAGTCGCATGTGTCCGTCGCGACGATATGCAACGACGGCGCCCATCATCGCGAGCCACAAGAAAACGATCGTAGCGAGCTCGTCGCTCCAAGAGAGCGCATCATGAATCGCGTACCGCGAGACGACCCCGGCAGCGAGCAGCAGGACTTCGAGAACGATCAAAATGCGACGAACAGCTCGACGACGTGCCCGACGGCGGCATCCACCGCGATCGTCCACTGGCGGCGGAAACCGTTCCCCGCCAGGAGCGACGCGGCTTCGCTCATCATGACTACGCGAGCTTGCCGACCGACTTCTCGAGCAAATCCCAAGCCCGGTTTCCGAACTCACCTTTCCAGCGCGCGTAAAATCCACCGAGGCGCCCCCGAAAATCGGCCGTGGCCGCCGCATTGACGGTCAAACCCTGTTTACGCAGATTGTCCGCGAGCGTCGCGTTGAGTTTCGCCACATCCGCCCGCTGAAGGAGCGCATATTTATCGAAGTTGCGCGCGACGACCGCTTGAATGTCGCCGGGCAGCGCTTTCCACGCCGCATCATTGGCGAGCATCCAGTACGCCGACCACATGTGGTTCGTAACGCTCAAGTACTTCTGCACTTCGTAGAGCTTCGCCGTCTCGATGACCGCGTATGGATTCTCTTGACCATCGACGATGTGCGTTTGAAGCGCCGTGTAGACTTCGTTGAAATTAAGCGGGGTCGGCGAGGCGCCGAGCGACTTGAACAAATCGATCCAGAGCTTCCCGGCGGGCGTGCGAATTTTTAGACCACTCAGATCGATAGCGCTGCGAATCGGGCGCGTGCTGGTCGTGATCTGCCGCATCCCGTTCGCCCACATTTTGTCGAAGGGATGCAGGCCCGCGCTCGTGATCTGGTCCCGAACGTAGCCTCCGAGGCTACCATCCATCGTGAGAAACGCTTCGTCCGAATCTCTGAATGCGAACCCGACGCCTTGGATCGCGGCAACCGGCACGACCGATTGCAGAATTCCGCCATCGAGCGTAAAAAATTGCATCGCCCCCGTGCGCAATTGCTCCAGCATCGCAGTGTCACCCCCGAGTTGGCTGTTCGGGAACACCGTAATCTCGAGTCGATCCTGCGTTTCGTTTTTTATCGCGGCCACAGCTTGCATCATTCGAGCGTTAAGCGGGTGGTCGGCCGGGACGTTGCTGCCGTATTTATATTGGAAGCGGTCGGCCGCGTTTGCCCTTCCGGTAATCGCAATTCCGAACGCTGCGGCGGAGGTGACGAACGTGCGGCGATTGAGGGGTGGCATCGTGCTCTCCTTAGTCAGCGTCCACGGTCAGCGTGTTCCGGTGGCGTTCGCGTCTGCGGTGCGCACGACTTCGAAAAGTTCGCGATTACCAACCTGACCGCCCTTGAGCATGATTTCCGCGCCATCGACATGCGGACGACCGGACGAGGAAAGCCGGCACAGCGCGCCGGCGGGCACTAGCGGCACGATGATTTCGAGCGATTCGGCTCCGAGCGCGCGGGTTGCGTAACCGCTCGTATCGCCGCCCGAAACGATCGCCCTTCGCAAACCGGTCTTTTCGAATACGTGCCCCACAATTTGGCCAAGGCACTCGCCGAGCACCGAAGCCAGCGAAGCCCCGTCCGCAGAGTTCGAGTCGCTCGGCCCGAGCGCCGAATAGACGACGACGCCGCGCTCGCTTTTGGCGAGCATCGTCATTACCTCCGCGTTCAGCAAGTTCACGAGCGCGTCGTGACCGCGACGCTTTTCCGTGTCAACCGCGAACGGGTCGACGCGCACGCCGCGCCAACCGTGCTCGAGCGCCCACCGTATCTGCTCGGCCGTTTGCGGCGCGCAACTGCCCGAAACGACGAGCAGTTTCTCAACCGCCGGAAGGCCCGCGGGTATCGCTCGGGGCGGCACATCCGCCGTGAAAGCAGCGCCGAAACCATAGCCGAGACCACCCGACCCAAGCGCGACGATCGGCATGCGCGCCGCCGGTGTTCCGCTTTCCAAACGCCGCTGGCTCGCGTCACGCAACAAAAGCCGCGCGACGCGTATCAGATCGTCGTTCTCAACGGCGTCGAAAACGATCGCCACCGGCCGGGCCGCTCGAAGTTGCGCGAGATGAGCGAGCTGCGCCTCCTCGTCGCCGCCGTGCAACGTTACGAGATCGAAGAGCGCGACGGGTCCGTCGACCTGCAGTTCGAGAAATCTGCGCAAGTCCGCCTCGTCGATCGGCGTCGATGGGTGCCGCGACATCGTCGGGTGCCGATCGAGCCGGAACGTTTCCCGGCCCGCTCGCGCGAAGTGGTTTCCAAATACGGTATAGCGCCCGAACTCCGGCTGCGCGGGCAACACCGGAAGCCCCACCGCCCCGAATAGTTCGCGCGCGAGCGAAATCGCGGGGCCGAAGCTACCGGTTTGCGGCGACGAGTCGAACGTGGAGCAAATTTTGTACTGGATGAGCTCGCAATCCAGTTTCGCGAATCCTTCGAGGACGGGGCGAATTTCGGCTTCGATAGACGCGCTCGCGAGCGAGCGCGCGATTCCCGCCACGCCGACGACGTCGTACGCTTTAGCGGCCGCGCGCAGCGTGGCTTCGGCCGGCGAAGATAAAAAAAGCGTGCTGCGCAGGCCAAAGCGGTGAAATTGGAACAGAGCATCGGTCGAACCCGTGAAATCGTCGCCGTAGAACGCAGCGCGAACGCGGTTCGAATGTTCCGTGCGCGGCGCCGTCGGTTCCGTGGGCTAAGCTCGCGCGAAATGGCCGACGGCCTGCGCGAGTTCCGCATGCGTGTGCGCGTAGTCGTCGAGCGGAATACCGGCGGTAGCCGCCTCCCAAGCCTGCCGAAGGCTCGTAACACCGGCGGCACGGCCGCCGGGATGCGCGTGCACTCCGCCACCCGCGAGCATCAGGAGATCGGTCGTCTTCACCGCGTCGTATGTCGGCTGCGCCGAACCCGCCCACTGACCCGACGAAAGCACCGGCAGGGTCTCATAGCCGCCGAAGAACGGCTCGCGAACGGCTTCGATCGAGGCACGCACTTCTTCATTCGTCTCATAGAATTTATTATTCATTCCGCTGGTATGAAGATGATCGACGCCTGCTAGGCGCGCGAGTTTTTGATATGCACGAAAATCGATCCCGATCGCGGGATGTCGCATCAGCGCGCCGATCATGGCTCGATGACCGTGTATCGGCAGCTCGCAGAACCGTCGCAGGTAACTGACGCCGCTGAAGCCGACAAGATTGATGCAAACCATCACGCACGTCCCTCCCGCCTGCGCGACGATTTCATAATTACGTTCCAAATTTTCGATGTCGTCGGTAATGTTGAACGCGTACATCGTCTTCTTGCCGGTCCGCTGGGCACCCCGTTCGATCTCCTCCATTGCAACGCGAACGCGCTCTGCGAGCGGCGCGTACGGGGGGTTCGCGATCAGCTCGTCGTCTTTGATAAAGTCGATGTTTCCAGTTACCAGTTCTCGCACGATTGGGCGCAGTTCGTCTGGCGTTAGTCCGACGCTTGGCTTGACGATCGTGCCGATCATGATGCCGCTCGGGACGCTCATCAGCCGCCGGGTACCGGCAACGCCGAAGGTCGGTCCCGGATACCGTTCCGCAAAGGCGCGCGGCAACTCCAAGTCGAGTAGGCGCACTCCGGCGAGTTCTCGGATTTCGTAAAGGTTGCCGGAGACGGCTGCAAGCAAATTCGGCAGCGACGGACCGAAATTTTCAAGCGGAAAAGCGATGTTCACGATGCCGGCATTGACGCGTGGTGACGAACCGTTCGCAGCCGCCTCGTCTAATTCGGGGCCGGTGGCGCCGGGAAGCGACGGCGCATCTTTCGAGGCGTGCTGCTCGATCGCGACGACCTTTGCCCGATGCCGCCGCTGGAGTTCCGCCGACTCGCCGGGAACGGCGACAAACGTTCCCGAGGATTGCTCGCCGGAGAGAACGTCGGCAGCATGTGCGAGCGGGAAGCGTGACTCGATGAGATAGCTAGCCAGAACGTATTCGGAGTCCGGTTCCCTATTCTGAACGTCCCGATTCATCGCTCTTGTCCTCATCGACACCGGACTCTCGACCTACGCCGGGCGATCGCCAGCGGCAACCGTTAACGTACGGTTGTCGGCCGCCGGTAACATGCGCGCCGGATCGCGCGTGACGACGACGTCGATCACGTACGGAACCGTGCGACCCTCGCGCCGCAGCGCTCCGCCCAGAGCGGAGCCGAGCGCCGCCGGATCCTCCACGCGAATTCCGCAGCAGCCCATCGAACGAGCGACCTTCGCATAATCGATCTCAACCAGATCGCTCGACTGATAGTTCGACGCCCCGAACATCGCATGTTGGAGCGCCTTAACGTAGCCGGAGGCGGCGTTGTTGACGACGATTAGCGTCAACGGCACGCCGATTCGCCGCGCCGTCTCGAGCTCGCCGAGCATCATATTAAGGCCGCCGTCCCCGGTCAGTCCCACGACCGGTACGCTCGGCGCGGCAAGTTGAGCGCCAATGCTTCCCGGCAAGCCGTAACCAATCGATGCGAATCCACGATCCGCAACGAACGTGCGGCCGGCACGCTTCGTATCATAGAAGAGACCGGCCCAGTGGGCTGCGAAACCGCCATCGGCGACCAAGATGCCGTCCGGTGGCATCGCTAGATTAAGCTCATGCATGATACGCGCCATATGAATCGGTCGTTCCATGCTTTCATACCGCTCTCGCGCGAGTGCGAACCAGCGAGCGCGGCGCTCGGCGATCTCGGCGACATATTCCCTTCGCTCGTCTCGCGTCGTCGTCGCTTGCGCGCCAAGCTCGCCGGCGAGATCGTCGATCGCAGAACGAGCATCGCCCCAGAGCCCGATCTCGACGGCGGCCGTACGTCCGAACTCTTCGGGCACGACGTCGACCGCAATGAGCGGAATGCCGGCCGGCGGCAGCTCGTAGCGCTTCGTCGCGATCTCGCCGAGTTTGCATCCGATCACGAGCAGACAGTCCGCCGCGGCGATTAGTTCGTTGGCAAAGCGGCTGTAACGCCCGAAAAGCCCGACGGAAAGCTCATGCGTGCATGGAATCGCGCCTTTCCCGCTCAGCGTATGGGCGACCGGAAGCGCATTCCCCTCAGCGAGGGCGGTCAGCGCTTCCGCCGCGCCCGACAAATGCACGCCGCCACCGGCAAGCACAAGTGGCCGCTTCGCGCGTCGTAACAGCGCCGCGGCACGAGCGACGTCCTCGCTATCGGGACGAGCCCGGCGCGCGGGAATCGCACGCGTCGCCGGATCGATATGAAACGCCGCCGCCGGATAATCGTACTCGGCGTGAGCGACGTTTTCTGGGACGGATAACAACACGGGCCCGGGCCGTCCGGACGTTGCAATCGCAAACGCTCGCCGCACAAATTCGGGAATGCGTTCCGGCCGTTCAATCGAGAATAGTTCCTTAACCGCCGGGCGCAGAATCTCGAGTTGACGCGCTTCCTGTGTCATGTGTTTCCATGAGTGAGCGCGGTTCGTATCACCGACCAGCGCGATAAGCGGTATGCCGGCATTCAACGATTCCACGAGCCCCGTGACAAGGTTCGTCGCCCCCGGACCGAGCGTACCGTCGCACACGCCGGGACGGCCGCTAACACGCGCGTAGGCGTCGGCGGCGAAGGCTCCCGCCCGCTCATCATTGATCAGGTAGTGCTGGATTCCAAGATCGCGCACCGCCTCGTAAAACGGCAATAGCTGGAACCCGCCCATGCCGAATATGGGACCGGCGCCGTGCAAACGCAGCATCTCCGCGAGCGCCCGGCCGCCGCTCATTACGGCCGACGCGGCGGCGACGTCTTCAGTCACGTCGCTAATCGTCATGGCGGCAATTACCTTGCACTCGTCGCGAAGAGCGGACCGGCTTGGCTCATGCCGCCGTCGACTTCGAGGGTGAGGCCCGTAATATATGCGGCCGCGTCCGAAGCGAGGAAGAGCGCTGCTGAAGCTTGTTCGTCGCACGTGCCGTACCGGTGCAGCGGGATCGCGCCCACATACGCCTCGCGCGTCTCCTTGGTGTGCATACGCCGCGTAAGCGCCGTATCGATCGGACCGGGCGCCAGCGCATTAACGGTGATGCCGTATTCCGCGAGATCGACCGCCATGATTCTCGTTAAAGCGACGACACCACCCTTCGAGGCGCCGTAGGCGCAGCGGCCCGGAACCCCCCGCAGCGCGGCGACCGACGCGATGTTGATGATCCGGCCCCAACCGGCGCGCGCCATTTCGCGAGCGCAGCGTTGTGCGACCGCGAACGTGCCCGTTAAATTTACCGCGACGATTTCCATGAACTCGTCCATCGTCGTATCGAGCGTCGGCTTCTGAATGCCGATTCCCGCGCAATTAACGACGACGCCGACGCCGCCCAGTCGCTCCACCGTCGTCGCCACCAAGTCTTCGACATCGGTGCTCGACGTTACGTCGATCGTGAACGGTAAGGCGGTCAATCCGGACCTGTTAATCCGGTCGGCGACGGCGTTTGCACCGTCCGCGGACCGGTCGGCTACGACGACCGCCGCGCCCTGCTCGGCGAAAACCTCCGCGATTCGTTCGCCGATGCCGCTCGCGCCGCCGGTGATTATGGCGACTTTGTCTGCCAAGATTTTTGAAGCTCGACCGTCGTTCACGCTTCGTTTCCTCCCTGCGTTGCAGATCGAATGATGTTTCGAACGGCGTCCTTTACGCTGCTGCCCGCCTCGACGCCCAAGCGAAGCGCAGCCTCGTTGACATACGAGACAATTCCGTCGTCGTAGGCCGAGCGAGCGCTTCCGATTCGCGCACTACTCGCGGCGACGGCGATTCCGACGATGTTGCGTTCGTCGAGCCGGGACAACTGCGCGATGCCGGCTTGTTCGATGCCGACGCCGGCGTCGTTGCAGAAAACGGCGAGCGCATCCGCGGAAAGCGAAATTTTGCCGTCGAGCAGACCGCCGTGCGATGCGCCGACCATGATGCGGCCGGCATCTTCCGGCACGACGAGCGAGATCGAGTCGACGCCCCAGACCTGCGGTTCGCCCGCGTTTGCCGAGATGACGAAGCGCGCTTCCCCGTAAGGCGGCACGCCGTATCGACGTACCTCAGCAGCCTGCATAAGCTCGGCGCAAACCAGCACGGGATGCCCCGGCCGGCATCCTAAACGCGCGGCGTTCGCGTTCACACGACTAACCGTGCCACGGCGCGCGATATCCTTCGCATCCCCGATGCGAGCCGAGAAATGAGCGGTCGCCGCGGCCGGTACGCGGAGTTCGTCGAGGAATTGCAGCCCGGCAACAGCGGCGTCGTCCTTGCCGATACCGGCATCGTGGAGGATCACCGCGCGAGCTTGAGCTTTCGCCGCTAAATACGCGGCGTACTTACCACAGTGCGACGCGCCGATCAATACCTGCTCGGCGCATTCCGGTCCGAGTTTCGTGACGGTGTTTGCAAATACGACTTGAAACATCGCGTTCAATCCATCGTCAATCCGCCGTCGACGACGAGCGTCTCACCGAGGACGAAAGAGGCCTTCGGAGATACGAGCCAGACGATCGCCTCGGCGAGCTCAGAGGGTTCGGCGGCGCGACGTATCGGCAGCATCGCTTCGGAACGCGCGCGGTTCTCCTGCGACCCGGCGTTATACATCGGCGTCTTGGTCGGACCCGGAACGACGCCGTTTACGGAAATGCCGTTCCCGGCGAGTGAACGGGCCGCGCTGCGCGTGAGAGCGAGCACGGCGCCTTTACTTGAAGCGTACGCCGCAGTTCCGATCAGACCGCCGCCGCGCTTCCCGGCGACGCTCGCAATCGTGCAAATACGCGCGCCGGGGCGCATTCGCTTAGCCGCCTCACGAATGCACAGAAACGTCCCGACGACGTTGACGTCGTAGGTCCGGCGAAATATTTCCGGCGTCAGGTCCATGAACGCGGTCATTTCGCCGATCCCCGCTGCGGTCACGAGAATCTGCAGTGCTTTTCCCGTGACTCGCGCGGCATCGTCGAATAATTTTACGACCGATCCTTCGTCGGTAACGTCCACCGCAAGTGCCGAGCCGTCACAGTCGCCGGCAACACGTTCGGCCATCTCCAGGTCACGGTCCGCAACCACGATGTGGTAACCGTCCCGGCGCAATTTAAGGCACGTTTCGCGACCGATTCCGCTTCCGCCACCGGTTACGACGGCGTACGATTCGTTCGGCGCGACCGTCGCTTCCAAATTATTTATTTCTGTCAACGGCTTCGTTGCGTGGGATCGAACGCTTTGGCAAACGCCAGTGCGCGCCAACTCTCGTACCGCTTGTTCAAACGATTGCAACCGGACGGATCCACGAACCCGTGCCGCCGGAGATCTTCGGCGGCAGAACGACGAGCAGAAATTCTCGCACCTGGTCCCGGCCGAGCTCCTCGAGGTAGAGGCACTCCATAAGATGCTTACCTTCTTCGATTAGGAACCGCAAATGGATGGGATGCGGATTTTCTGGATCGCCAGACGGCATCACTTCGACCGCTTCCGTGTCGCTTCCAAGAGCGCTAACTCCGCGCTCGAGCAGCCAGTCCGCGACGGGCAGGGTGATGCCGCTACCGCTGCTAACATCCCACGCCGCCTTGCTTGGCCAAATCGACATCAAGCCCGTGCGTATCAACACGACGTCGCCGTCCCGAATATCGACGCCCTGCTCCGTAACGGCGCGTTGGAACTCGGGGAGGCTGATCGGATATGACTTCGAGAGTCGTTCGACTCCGAGCGATCGCGCGACGTCGATCAGCACGCCGCGCGCGAAGATCGGTGCAATCGTCGACGCGTCATGAGTCGTTGGGCCGAAATCGCCGAGCGCGGTGTTCGCCGAATCACCGCCGTACCAATGATCGTCGGGGCCGCACGTAATGTGGGCCAGCGCGTCGATGTGGGCGCCGATGTGGCAGCCCGTGATGATTAACTCGGACATAAAACTGATGTTCGGCTTATTATGTTCGGGCGCAAGCCAAGGCTGGTCGCCCGCTACCCGAACGCCGCGCGGTGTTCTGTAGCTCGTGATTTGATATGTTGGATGCCCGGACCACTGCGGCATACCCGGAAAGCGTCCCGGATCGAGGTCGTAGATGCGTCCCTCTTTCGGGAGTCGCAAAGCGCCGAGCAAGTGCTGGTCTACAATCGTCTCGTTCATTCGTTCCTCTTCTGCAATGCGAGCGAACTCAGGCGCTTCGCCGGCTCGACCCACGCGTGCGAATGTCGAAATAGACGGCCAAGAGCAACACCAGCCCGACCGTAATTTGTTGATAGTATGTCGGGAGGTTCATTAAGCTCATGCCGTTGCTCAAACTCTCCATCAGTAATGCTCCAAGTAGCGCGCCAGTCACGGTGCCCACACCGCCGAGAAGACTCGTTCCGCCGATGACGGCGGCCGCAATCACGTTGAGTTCGAGCCCTTCTTCGGCGTTCGGAGGCGCGCTGAATAAGCGCGAAACCAAAATCAAACCCGCAACGCCGTACAACACACCCATCCCCGCGAATACAACGAACGTATTGCGCCGCGACGCGATGCCGGCGAGCGTCGCCGCCATGGCGTTTCCACCCATCGCGTAGAGGTGACGGCCGAAGGTCATTCGGCTCAAGATGAACGCCGTCGCGACGCCGAAAATCAGGAGTATGCCGACCGGCAGCGGCAGGCCACGATAGCTACCCGCCGCAACGACCGCGGCGACGCTCGGCACGATGAGCACGATTGCCGGCAGCGTCACGGTCGCAAACATCGGGCTCTCGACACCGGCCGCAAGCCGAGCTTTACGCTCGTTGACGAGTCCCAGAATATAAGCAACCAAACCGATAGCGAAGACGACCGCCATTGCGGCGACCGGGATCGTCGCATTGGCGATAAACAACATCGAAGGGCTCGGGGAGATCGTCTCGCCTTGCGTGATGAGTAGTGCGAGCCCGCGGACGGCGAGCAGACTCGCGAGCGTCACGATGAACGCCGGCACGCGCAAGCGCGCGACCCAGAAGCCGTGCCAAGCGCCGATAATAAGCCCGACGATCAGCGTAACGAGAATCGTGGCCACAACGGGCAACTGCAGCACCGTGCTCGCCTTCGCGGCGATGATCGCGCAGAACGCGACGGCCGCGCCGATCGAAAGGTCGATATATCCCGGCACCATCAGCATCACGATTCCGGCCGCAAGCATTGCGGTGATCGCAACTTGAACGCTGAGATTGGTTAGGTTTCTCGGCGTAAGAAAGACGCCCCCGGTCAACAAATCGAAGACGACCCAGACGACAATCAGGACGCCGACGAGCCCGAGCGACCGCGACCGTTCGAGCAGCAGCCGCGCGAGGTTCTGTCGCGAAGCGGACGGCGCACCTTGCGCGGCGGGTGCCAGTGTAGGCGATCCAATTTCACTCATGCGGGGCTCCAGCAGTGGCAGCAGCCAACACGTGCTCCTCAGTCATCCCTTTGCGATCGGCGCTGACGGCGATCCGCCCGTCGTGCACGACGATCACGCGATCCGACATGCCGAGCACTTCTTCGAGATCCGATGAGACGAGCAGAATCGCAAGGCCACCTTGCGCCAGCTCGTCGATGAGATGATAAAGGTCCGCACGTGCCCCAACGTCGACGCCGCGCGTCGGCTCTTCGAGAACTAGCACCGCCGGCTCGACCGCTAGCCAGCGCGCGACGAGCACTTTTTGCTGATTGCCGCCGCTTAATTGCGAGATGCTCTGGTCGACCGACGCGTACTTGACTTGCAAACGGCGAAGGAGCTTTTGGACGACCGTCATCTCGGCCGCCCGATCGATAAGCCCGTAGCGTGAAAGTCCGGCGAGTGCGGCGAGGCTTGCGTTCGTCGCGACGGACATCCTGTCGATCGCGCTCTGCTGCCGCTCACCCGGTAGATAGGCGATGCCGCGCGCGATTGCGTCCGCCGGCACGCGAAGTTCGACCGGTTTCCCATTAACGCTGATCTTTCCGGAAACAAGCCCCGACGCCGCGCCGAACAGCGCGCGCACGAGGTGTTCCGTGCCCGAACCGATCGTGCCGAACATACCGACGATCTCACCGCGATGCACTTCGAAACTCGCCCCGTCGACGAACGGGCGCGAGCGGCCGGGAGAGATTACCGCGAGGTTCTCTACCGCGAGCGCGACCGACCCGAGTTGTGCGACGCGGTCGGGGTAGAGTTGCTCGACCTCGCGTCCGATCATCGAGCTTGCGATCCGGTGAGGCGTCGTACTCGCAGCACGGCCGGGTAATTCGTCGACCGCTTGACCGTTGCGCATGACGGTGATTCTGTCGGCGATGCGTCCGATCTCGGCCAAGCGGTGCGATATGTAAAGCGTCGTGATGCCGTGCTGATGCAGATCGGCGACGTGTTTAAAGAGAACGCGCGTTTCGGTTTCCGTCAGGCTCGCCGTCGGCTCGTCGAGAATTAAGATTTTAACGCCGCGCAGCATGGCTCGCGCGATACTCACGAGCTGTTGCTCGCCGACGCTGAGCCGCCACATAGGGGTCGTCGGCAGAACGTCAAGCCCGAAGGCATGGAGACGGCTCGCCGTCTCCTTCAAGAGCGTCGCTCGGTCGACAACGCCGAAGCGGCTGGGCTCGCGGTTGAGGTAAAGGTTCTCCGCCACGCTCATCTCGGCCACAACGCGCAGCTCTTGCGGAACCAGAAAAATTCCGGCGCGCTCGGCGTCCGTGATTCCGCGGAATGCGACGCTCTTACCCTCCAAGATAAGCTCGCCGCTGAATTGCCGCGCGTCGATAACGCCCGCGATGACGTGCATCAGCGTCGATTTTCCGGCTCCGTTCGCCCCGACGACGGCGTGCACGTCGCCACGTTTGATTGCAAGCGACACGCCCCTGAGTGCATAGGTGCCCCCAAAATGCTTCTCCGCGTTTCGAATAAGCAGTACGTCGTCCGGCACGCGTGCAATCTCAGCCTCGGAACCGCGCAGCAACGCGACCGTCCCTTTACAGCTTGAGCGCGGACGGGTTCGCCCACCACGGATACTTGTGCGCGAAATCCTTCAGATTGGACTTGTCTACGTTGAAGGCCGCGACCGGCAAGAACGGGACGTCGCCCTGCTTGTTGTTAATTTTCTTCGTGCCGGGAAACGGCTTCCCGGCCGCTAGTAAAGCCGCAGCGCGCGCGGCCTGAATGCCCATGTCGTTGAATGGAGTAAAGCTGGTTACTCCGAGCTTGCCGTCGCGAATCAGTTGAAGGGCCTGATACTCGGCGTCTTCTCCGGTTACATAAACCTTGCCGGCAAGCCCCTGTGACTCCAAAGCCTGAATGACTCCGTATGCGATGCCGTCGTTACTCGCGACGACGGCCGCAATATTGTTATTCGATTTTGTGAGCGCGTTCTCCATGAGCGAACGCCCGAGATCCGTCGACCACTGCCGGACGAACTGCTGCGCGACGATCTTGATGTCGCCTTTGTCGACGTACGGCTTGAGCGTATCGAGATTCCCCTTGGCCTTTTCGCGGGCGACGCTTGTACCTTCGTCGCCGAAGTAGAGCGCATAATTGCCTTTGGGCTTCGCGGCGAGCGACGCTTTGGCGAGGTCGATGCCGACCTGCACGTTTTCTCTGCCGACGAAACCGGCAATGTCGGCGTTGTCGATTAAGAAATTGTAGGCAATGACCGGAACGTTTTGCGCTTTCGCCTTCGCAACGAGACCCGCTGCGGCATCGACGTTGACCGGCGTGATGACGAGAACGTCGACACCCTGCGTCAGTAAATTGTCGACTTGATTCGCCTGGGTCGACTCCGAACCGTTCGAGGATTGGGCAAACGCGATAAGGCCGAGACGCTTTGCCTCCTCCTCAAAGAAACGCTGATCGCCGTTCTTCCAGCGTAGTTGATCGTAATCCGGGACGAGGAAGCCGACTTTCTTCCCTGCCGCGGCGCGGACTTCGCTCGGCGCGAGCGCTCCAATGATGCCCCCGGCGGCGACGGCCGCGCTCGCGACGAGCAAACGCCGCCGTGAGAGAATCACCTGTTGGGAGTTATCCGGCATTCGTTTGTCCTCCAACTTCGACGCGCTTTTTGGTAGGTACCGGGCGTATCTTACATGAGGCTGCGACCGCAATTGCGGTAGCCAGCGGCACGCTCGTGGCAATAATCTGTTGCAGCTCGCAGATCCGGCCGTCGTGCTCCCATGCGATCGAACGCCGCGAGTCGTGCCAACGGCCGTCCGACGGTTCGCCCATGAACGCCCCCGCGATGATTAGAAACGTACGTCCTCTATATGAAAGACTCGTATATGGCTGAGCAGTCAGAATAAGCTCCGCCTCGAGGGGGAGGTCGGCGAGGCGCTGCGTCAATCTCATCAAGTCATTCGGGCGACGGAGGTTAAACGTGACGAGCTTGCGACAGTGCTGCAGCATATCCGTTCCGACGAGCCGGTAGCCTTGCGGCAACGAACGCGGTTCGAGGATCGGAAAGTCGAGCGCCCCTTGCGCCTCGTCGAATATCCGGCGCTCGACGACGGTGCGCGGCTTGCGCATGGGCGCGAGCGAGACTTCGCGACGCACGGCGTTAAGCACGAATTTTCTCGAACATCGCTTGTGCTGAGTGAACGATCGCCGTTGCGTCGATGCGATAACACTCCTCGAGAACGGGCGAGAACGGCACTGGCGCGCGCGGCGCGCCGAGACGACGCACGGGCGCGACGAGTTCGCCGCCGAGTTCTTCCGCGATGGTGGCGGCGATCTCGGCCCCGAATCCGGCAGCTCGCACGCTCTCCTGAACGACGAGTAATCGCCGCGTGCGAGACACCGACGATACGACCGCTTCAATATCCCACGGCCAAAGCGTCCGTAGATCGATGACTTCGATAGAGATACCAGTCGCTGCGGCTTGCTCCGCAGCGTCGATGGCGACGCCGACCATCGCCGACCAAGCGATGATGGTGACGTCGCTGCCTTCACGTGCGACGCGCGCCTTACCGATTGGAACGGCCGGCGCGCCTTCGGGCACCTCACCACTCTCGCCCCAGAGGGCTTTCGGTTCGAGAAAGACGACCGGATCGTCGCTTCGTATCGCAGATTTTAAGAGACCGCTCGAATCCGCAGCCGTCGCGGGTGCGATCACGACGAGCCCTGGCATGTGAGCGTAGAAAGCTTCGAGCGATTGCGAGTGCTGTGCGGCCGAGTTGCGCAGAATGCCTTGCGGCATTCGCACGACGACCGGTACGCGGGCTTGACCGCCGAACATGTAGCGCGCTTTTGCGATCTGGTTGACAAGCTCGTCCATCGCGCACATGACGAAGTCGGCGATGCGAATTTCGATAATGGGCCGCGTTCCGACGAGCGCCGCACCGAGGCCGGCGCCGACGATCGTCGCTTCCGAGATCGGCGTGCTTACGATGCGCCGCGGTCCAAATTCATCGATGAGGCCGCGATACTGCCCGTACAATCCACCGCCCGCGAGATCTTCGCCGAGAGCCCAAACGGTCGGATCGCGGCGCATCTCATCCGCAAGACTTGTGCGGACGGCCTCGGTAACCGTCATTTGCCCCACGACGGCCCTCCGATGTCTTGCACGTCGGCAAGCACCGATTCGGAACTCGGCCAGGGTGCGGCGCGAGCCGCATTACGCGCTTGCACCATCTCGCTATGCGCGTCGGCCAGGATTTCGTCGACCTCGCGTGCAGCAACACCCCAGTCATACAGGCGCTGCGCTAGCAGAACGAGGGGATCGCGCGTGCGCTGCGCCGCTACTTCGTCCGCTAAGCGATAGAGAGCCTGATCCGAACTTGTGTGTCCCTCGAGCCGGTACGTCACCACGTCCATAAACTGCGGACCGGACCCGGCGCGTATGCTCGCCACAAGCGTGCGCGCGAGCTCGGCGACCGCGAGAACGTCGTTCCCATCGACGGACGCCGCCGAGATGCCGAAACTCGCCGCGCGAGGTGCCGCGCCAGGGCCGGCCGTGACCGCCTCGGAGCGTGTAAACGCGGCGAAGCCGTTGCTTTCGCAGACAAAGAGGACGGGCAGGTTGAAAATCTTTGCCCAATTCAGGCCTTCCAGGAACGGTCCGCGATTGATGGCGCCGTCTCCGAAGAAACACGCGACGACGCCCTCGCGTCCCAGCACCGTTAAGCCTTGAGCGGCGCCGACGGCGATAGGAATGCCGCCGGCGACAACACCGTTTGCACCCAGCATGCCGACGGAGAAATCTGCGATGTGCATCGAACCGCCCTTGCCCCGGCATGTTCCGGTCTCCCGACCGTACAGCTCGGCCATCATCGCTCGCGCGTCCGCGCCTTTCGCGATCGCGTGGCCGTGACCACGATGTGTGCTCGTCAAATAGTCGCTTTGTTCAAGATTCTCACAAACGCCGACAGCGACGGCTTCCTGCCCGATCGATAAGTGGATCACGCCGGGAAGTTCTCCCGCAGTCATGGCGTCGCGGGCCACCGACTCGAATTCGCGTATTCGTGCCATGTCGCCAAAGAGCCGGAGGGCCCGAGCTCGTTGCACGTCGCTATCGGCGGAAGACGGCGAATCGTGCAGCATCGGCGTCCTTACGGGACCGCACGGAGCGGCTTGCGAAACGCGGTCATGCGCTATGCACTAAAGAGCGGCGAGCGCCACCTCGCCGATACCGGGGATTCAATCCCAGCAACCTGAACCTGTCCGACTGTGTTTGAACGAACATGGATCGCACGCAACTTTCCTACAGATCAAACATGTATTAAACAAATTCTCTTCCGGGAGTCGCGTTGTGTCAAGTAGTGAGGAAGAGGGTCTTTCGACCCAGACGATTCGCATACAGCGGCAGCAGCAGATAGCAGATCTTCTGCGCACACACTCATCGCTGCGGGTCATGCCCCTTAGCCAATTGCTTGGCGTCTCGTCGATGACGATCCGCCGCGATCTAGAGGAGCTCGAAGCGAGTGGAGTCTTGCAGCGCGTCCACGGCGGGGCGGTGCTGGCCCAGCGGGCAGAGTTCGCTCGTCGAACCGTCAATCAGAAAGACGAGAAGCAGCGGATCGCGCGCGCAATCGCAGCGACCGTTTCAGACGGCGAAACCCTTCTGCTCGACATCGGCACCAGCGTGTTCTACGTTGCGCGCGAGCTTCGCGTTCGCCGCAATCTTGTGGTTGTCACAAATTCGATCAATGCCGCGCTGGAACTCGCCGACACGTTGAACCGCGTAATTCTGGTGGGCGGCGTGCTTCAAGTGCGCGCCGAGCGCAGTCTCATCGGCCCGCTTGCGGCTCAAATCATCCGCCAGTTTCGCGTGGACAAGCTCATTCTCGGCTGTGGCGGCGTACATCTCGACCGCGGCATCGTTTATTACGACATCGAGGAGACGGAGGTGCGTCGCGTCATGACCGAAGTTGCAAAAACCGTTATCGTTGCAGCCGACCATACGAAGTTCGACAAAGACTTGCTCATCTCGCTCGGACCGCTCGAGATTGCCTCGACGATCGTTACCGGCCGCTCGCCCGGCGACGTCATGGAAGCGGCGCTTCGCGAGCGAGGCGTCGAGCTCAAGGTCGCCGCAACCGATTGAAACGGGCGGCCCAAGATGATGCACGTTGTAAGCAGGGCGATGGCCGTGCCACCGATTCCGGCCAATGTTAGAAGCCCGCCCGCTGAGCTTCAATCTGCGGGACGTCGCTCGTCACCGAGCCCCGCAGATCGCGTCGCGAGATGAGCGCGAGGACGACGAACGTCGCCGCAATTGAGAACACCGAGGCGATCCCAAACGCTCCGAGCCAGCTTGGCAGCGCCGGGCATATCCTTTGCGAAAACGAAGAGGTTCGCCAGATTGGAGGTCGGCAACACAAGTTTGCTGCGTTAGCGATGAAAACGCAAGCAAAGAGATATGAGATCGGATCCGCTTTCGCTTTGGGAACAGCGGCCGCGACCGCGGGCGTCAATACGACGGCGACCACGACCGCCGCGTCAATACGACCGCGGTCGCATCGTTGGAAAGCACGGTAGTCACGATGATCCCGACGCCGTACACGAGGGCGAACAGCCGGAAACGGATCCCTTGGCGGCTCGGACGGCCTGACTGGCGAGCCAGTCAAAGACCTTTCCCGCTGAGCGAGTTCTGCCAGCACCATCATGCCGGTCAGGAAAGATAGACGTCGGTGCCTCTGCCGACGGCAGCAAACACATCCGTAAGGGAACAAGCCCAAAGATCGCGAGCAACGCCGCACCGGCAGGTGCCCAGATCCATTCGCTGAGCGAAGAATGCATGTTGAGCGAAGGTACATGTCGCCCGAAAGCCTTGAGCTCATCTTCAGAACTGGGTTGTCCCTAACGTGGTCGCCGAAGTTACACAGAAATCCTCACGTGGTCGATCGTGCGAAGTACGGCGATCAGAAGCGGCCGGCAAAGCATAATACGAAATGACGGAAGTTTATTGAGACGCTAATCCGAAGGAACACTCCGAAGGAGCTGTGCCGGTTCTCCAATCAGCCGAGGTTTGGCCTCGATGAATCGTGATGTGCGCAGCGAGACGTTCGATTGTATGTAGAGATATAGCAAATGAGAGATAACGCTCGAATGGGTTAGATGGGAGAGCGAAGAACGTCGCTTGTCCCTCTGGATCTACAAATTCGGAGCCAAGCCACTGCAACCGCGGCAATGACCTCGAGAAGGTGAATCAGTGAAGACACGCATGTTTGGTCGAACGGGCCGCAAGGTCAGCGAGATCGGCTTTGGAACTTGGGCGATCGGCGCCGATTGGGGCCATGTTGATGATACAGACGCCATCGCCGCTTTGAGGACGGCCCTCGAAAGCGGCGTTACCTTTATTGACACGGCCGACGTTTACGGCGACGGTCACTCCGAACAGTTGATCGCGCGGGTGTTGCGAGATTATACTGGGTCACGGCCGTTTGTCGCCACGAAGGCCGGCCGTCGGTTGCCGACCCAAAGCGTTGCCGGTTACACGAAGCAGAACCTTACTGGGTGGGTTGAGCGTAGCCTCCGAAACCTTGAAGTCGAGGCACTTGACCTGGTGCAGCTTCACTGCCCGCCGACCGATCTCTATTATCATCCCGAGGCATTCGCGGCCCTCGACGACCTAAAGCGGGAGGGAAAGGTTCGTGACTATGGTGTGAGCGTCGAGCGTGTGGAGGAGGCGATTAAGGCAATAGAATATCCGGGCGTCGTTAGTATCCAGATCATCTACAATATCTTTCGACAGCGTCCGCACGAGCTTCTATTTGATCTCGCGCGCAAGCAACAGGTTGCGATTATTGCGCGCGTCCCACTAGCGAGCGGCCTGCTCTCCGGCAAGTTTCGCCCCGACACTACGTTCGAGGCGACCGATCATCGTCAATACAATCGCAACGGCGAGGCGTTCGATGTCGGAGAAACGTTCTCGGGCGTGCCCTATGAGATCGGCCTCGCGTCCGTTGAACGCGTGCGAAAGCTGGTTGGCGCCGACACGACCATGGCGCGCCTCGCACTTCGCTGGATCCTGATGGCGGAGGCGGTGACGGTGGTTATCCCCGGCGCTCGCAATTCGGAGCAAATGCAATCCAATGCGGCGGCGGCGGCTATGCCGCCACTAAATCCATCCGTGATGGATGAAATCGCGGCAATTTACGATCAGGATATCCGCCCTCACGTCCACCAGCGTTGGTGAGGGCGATGTTGCGCCTCTCCTTTGGGCCAGGAACCCAGTGACATACTTGTTGTTTGAACGCGTCGGATTAGGATTTCTCGAGCATAAAAAGCGCCGACGTGTCACGCTGCAATCACCGCCTTAAGGCATGTCGGGTCTTTCCGCAGCGCTTCGAGCGCATCACCATAATGACCAAGGTCGAATGTATGGGTTAACAACCCCTCAGTTTTGAGGCGTCCGCTTCGTAGCATCGCAAGCGCGCGTTCGAAACAGTCGATTTGCGCAAAAGAGCCTCGAATTGTGAGCTCGCGACGGAAGATATCATATGGACTCCACGCTACACGGTCGGCCTCGTCGGCAACGCCGTAGATGAGAATAGTGCCACCGGTGCGAGTAAGGCTGGGCAGAATCTCAATGAGAGCGTGCGCACCAGTTGCGTCGATTACGATATCGTAACCATCAGGCGCGCTTTCCAGTAACGTTTTTTCGTTTGACGCGACGCCTGAGCGCGTCAATTGTAAGGTTCGATCGATGCCGTAAGTCTTTGCAAGTGCGAGCTTAAAGGGCGTCGGAGCAGCGATTGTTACGCGGGACGCGCCTCCGTGTAGCAACAGCTGTGACAGCAGCAAACCGGTCGGGCCCGCTCCCAGCACGAGCACGTCTGACCCGGGTTTGAGCTGCAGCACATCCATGCCGTGAATGACGCAGGCCGTCGGCTCAGCAAAAACGGCCACTCCTGCTGGAAGACCCGAAGTATCCCAGCACTTCTCAGCGCGAACGAGCGCTTGTTGTGAGAAACCGCCGGGCGCGTTGCAGCCGAGGGAATGGAAGTGCTCGCAGTATAAGCGCTCCCCTCGCCGACAATACTTGCACGTGCCGCAAGCCGTCGCGTTGTCAACAGCAACTTGCTGCCCGACGACAAGTCCAGCGACGCCATCTCCTACTGCTTCTATAATGCCGAGGATTTCGTGACCCGGCGTCAACGGATAGCGGGCCATAAAGCCGCCCTCGTAGAGATGCAGGTCCGTCCCACAGACGCCCGTTAGCGTTGGGCGAACCACGACCTCTCCGACTCCCGGTTGCAACGTAGCGCTTTCGATAATATCGTGATGCCCGGGTCTATCGATTACAACCGACTTCATAGCAACCTCGGCTTTTCTCGATCCTGCAAGAATTCATGATCGATAAGGGCGCGAACTTCAGCGCCGTTTGTATCGACGAACCTCACTGCGGCCGCCTCGAAAATGGCGTTCTTAACACGTCCAAAAACCGGCGGCACCGCCACCACACCTTGAATGTGATTCACCTTGAGCGTGTCTCCCGGCTGAATTCGAATGCCGTTGGCACGCCATGCTCTGACAGAAAATTTGATTCCGCTGAAGCCCGTACTCCCTCGCCGAAGAACGCCCTAACATCTTCGAGTCCCAAACAACAATCGCGTCCGAGCCATGGGGATGCGTGCCGACCGCCGTTCGCCATCCAGATAAGCGAGAGCGGAAGCGTTCGGGCGTCTTTCAGGGCAAACCAGAGATAACCGCGGGTTGTGAAGGTCGCCGTCATCCACGCTGGCTCTGTGCTAGGCTCTGAGACGCACGCGAGGCCATCTGTGTAACCTTTTCGTGTGGGAAAGGCGTCGCATGCGGCTACACTTGGTTCCTTAAAGACGAGCGGTACGGCCGCGAGCTTCGCGAAACGCTGCTTTACTGCTAGTGCGGCGTACGAATTTTGCGTCGCAGGATCGCCAAACGGGGACGGCCACGTGTAACCGTACTTATACTCCGACATGCCTACGAGAACCGATTCCGCCTCGTGCGGCATCGCAAGAATCGCGTGGTGGCCTGCTGGAAACGAACCGGAAAAATCTTTCAGTTCGTGTTGCAAATACACCGAAGTGTGACCGTCAACGAGGAAAAGCTTTTTATAAGGCTTCCCTGTGGCCGTTCTGTGCTCATTGAGAAGCAAAACTCACTGACCCCGTCTTCCGCTCGAAAGCTATCGAAATGCCAGGTGCGTATGCCGGCTCGCCATGAAGCAGGTATCGCTTATCGTCGTTCTCCCCACCGTTACCAAACGGAAAGCAAAAGAAGTCACCCCTGATGAAGGCAATACATGGCTCGTCTGCTGGTACCGGCAATGCATCAGCGCCCCAAGGGCTTACGTAATATGGCTCGACCGGAGTGCCGTCGGGAAGGTAGAACGTAACGGGAGCCATATGACCGCCGTCTTGTGTCAACGCGACGCGAACGCTCTTGTTCCGAAGAATCCATGAGGTCTTGCCGACGATGCTTCCAATATCAACTTGCGGTATGAGGGCGTTTTCCATAGGCCTCGCTTTGCCAAAGGATTTTGTATACACGTGCGCACTCAAGCTTTGGTGCAGTCTGACACGAAACTGCTGTTCGGCTTTAAGGCGATTCTTCAAACGCGGACCCATCGAACCTTCGGCCGCCGCGGACTTCGACACAGTTAATCGTGGTGACGCCAGTTTAGAACGCCATACGTTCAAAGTCATACTCGCGGTTGACAGATAGGAGCGATCGCCACCCAAGGACGGCGCAAATAACGCCAGTCCACGCGCTTCCCTGCTCAGTAACGCGGGCATGCTGTTTGCGTGCTGATGCACTCCAAGCATGTCTAACGGAAGATTATGCCCGCGACCCTCCTACAACGCTTGTCAATCACGAGCAAACTGACACGACGATACGCTACTGATAATAAGGCCGGAACCATGATGTCTCTGATGCCCTATGGAGGACCCGCGCGCGTTGCTAGCGCTGATGCGAGATAAAGCTAATCCATGAAGGCTTTCGTGAAATGGTGTTGCACGTATACCATAACGCGTCGGATGATCGTTAATAGGGAAGGTGCGCGAATGAAGTTCGGCCTTATATTACATCAGCGTCGCTGCTTTACGGCGTTTGCGGTGCTCGGTGCACTGCTACTAACTTCGGCTTCTGGATCAGTCGGCGCGACGCCGAAACCGCTAACGTTCGTGTATTCGGCGGCAGCGCTGCAGTTCCGTTTCTTTGTGATCCAAAGTCACTTCGTGCAGGCAGCGGCGGACAAGGCCGGCGGCATCAAGATAATCGTCGATGACGGCCAGAACTCGGCGACAAAACAGACTTCGGATGTTGAAGCTGCGATCGCTCAGCACGTTGATGGTATTATCATCAGTCCGCTTACAGTCTCGACGCTCGTACCGGCCCTGAAAGAAGCCGCCGCGAAGAACATTCCGGTGGTGACGATCGATCGTGAGGCAAAGGGCGCACCGACGCTCGCGCATGTCGGTGCTGATAACGTCGCGGTCGGCAAGGTGGCGGCGCAATTCGTCGTGCAACGCCTGCACGGTAAGGGGACAGTTGTACTGCTGACTGGAACGCCCGGCGCGTCGGCCGCGATTGATCGAACGAACGGAGTCATGCAAGTTTTTAAAGCCGCGCCTGGGATCAACGTCGCGTTCAATCAAACGGCACAGTTCGACCGCGCCACAGCGATCAGCGTGACCGAGGCGGCGCTGAGTCGGCTACCGCACGTCGACGCGATCGTAGCCGAAAATGACGATATGGCGCTTGGCGCTGCGCTCGCGCTTAAAGCCAAGAATCTGACCGGAAAAGTCGTCGTCACCGGCGCCGACGCAATTCCGGACGCATTACAGGCAATCGCGTCCGGCTCGTTGACGGCGACTGTCGAGCAATTTGGCGATAAGCAAGCTCAACAAGATGTCGCGATTCTTGCGGCATTCGTCCGCAACGGCGTGAAGCCGAAGCAACATGACACGTTCATTACGCCGGCGCTGATCACAAAAGAAAACTTAAGCAGCGCCGTTCCAAAGAAGTAGATGGCGCCGGAGAGTTCTTCGCAGATGCTCGTCCTCGATCGCATTAGCAAACGGTTCGGCGGCGTCGATGCGTTGCGCGACGTCTGCCTACGCGTCGCTGGCGGTACCGTCCTCGCGCTGGCCGGAGAAAACGGCGCTGGAAAATCCACGTTGATGAAAATTCTGGCCGGCATCTACCGCGCCGACGAGGGGCACATCGAACTCGACGGCCGCGAGCTCAACATCGACTCGCCAGTGGCTGCCCAACATGTCGGCATCGCGATCGTGCACCAGGAACTTAACCTTTTGCCTAACCTTACCGTCGCAGAAAACGTCTCAATTGGCCGCGAGCCGAACCGCTGGGGATGGATCAAATCGAGCGTGCAACGGCGAGATGCCGAGCGGCACTTGGCAGCGCTCGGCATCGACGTGAGCGCCGGCGCGCTTGTCGGCTCGCTGAGCATTGCGGAACAGCAGATGGTTGAAATCGCAAAGGCGGTCTCGGTTGCATCACGCTTCATCATCATGGATGAGCCAACGTCGTCGCTGACCGAGCGCGAAACGCAGGTGCTCTTCACGTTGATCCGCCGACTGCGTGGCCAAGGGCTCGGTATCGTCTATATTTCGCATCGGATGGAAGAGCTCTTTTCAATCGCTGATGACATTGCAGTGATGCGCGACGGTCAAATGATCGTACAGTGGCCAGTAGGCGAAACGACGCGCGAGATGATCGTCGCGGCGATGGTCGGCCGTCCCCTTGGGGAATTTTACCAGAAGGTCGATGCAGAGATCGGTGATGTCGTTCTCGAAGTTCGGGGGCTCAACCGCGCGGCGTCCGGTGACGGCGAACGTGGGCGATTACATGACGTTACGTTCGATGTACGCGCCGGCGAGATCGTTGGGCTCGCTGGCTTAGTGGGAGCGGGCCGGACGGAGCTCGCGCGCACCCTGTTTGGCGCTGACCGCGCGCTGAGCGCGACCATCCGCGTCGGCGGCCGACGAGTTCGCGTCGGCTCGCCCGCCGATGCAATTCGCGCTGGTTTTGGTTTTGTCCCTGAAGATCGTAAAGATCAAGCTCTTTTTTTGGCATTGGCGGTCCGCGAGAACATCACGTTAGCAGGGCTGCAAGCCTTCAGCTTCATGGGCTGGATTGATACTCGTCGCGAACGCAGCGCCGCGATTGAGCTCATTCAGCGTCTGCGCATTCGCACCGCCGGACCAGAACAGGCGGTGGTTAACCTTAGTGGTGGCAATCAGCAGAAGGCGATTCTTGCACGCTGGATCGCGCTGCGTCCCAAGGTTCTCCTGCTCGACGAACCGACGCGCGGCGTCGATGTCGGTGCTAAAGCGGAAATCCACCGGTTAATCGGCGAGATGGCCGCCGCTGGGACTGCTGTCCTTGTGATCTCTTCTGAGTTGCCTGAAGTCTTGAGTTTAGCGGACCGGGTGCTCGTAATAGCGCGGGGCCGCATCGCGGCTGTGCTGCCACGCGGAGTGGCCACTGCCGAGGCGGTGATGGCGGCAGCGACCGGAGAAGCGGCGTCGGCCGCGTGAGCACGAAAACGCGCGCGCTGCCTACACGCAACCTGCGTCTCGTGCTGGAACGCTTCGCGGCGCTGATTGTCCTAGTGCTCGTATGCGCCACCTTCTCGGTTGCCAGTCCCGGCTTCTTAGGGGCTAGTAACGTTTTCGACGTGCTGCGCCAGGTCGCGCTGACCGGGGTCGTAGCAATCGGAGAGACATTTGTCATTCTTACGGGCGGCATAGACCTTTCCGTCGGTTCGCTCATCGCGCTCACCGGCGTCGTAGCAGCGAGCTTCGAAGCGCGCGGCACGAATGTCTGGCTTACCATCTTCCTCGTTCCGCTCCTCGGGTTGCTGATTGGACTTGCAATGGGGACGATCGTCACGCGGGCGCGTGTGCCGGCGTTTGTAGTTACGCTCGGCGGTCTCGAAGCGCTGCGCGGTCTGACCTTGCTCTATACCAACGGGTCGCCGATCACACCACCAAACGGCTTTAGCGCCGTCTTCACGTTCCTCGGCCAAGGGTTCCTCGGACCGATCCCATTTCCGGTTGTCGTCTTTCTTGCAATGACGCTGATTGCTTACGCGGTACTGCGCAATTCACGCTTCGGGCGGTACGTCTATGCGATCGGCGGCAACGCTGAGGCTGCTCGGCTCTCGGGCTTGCCGGTCAAGTCGATCACGAGCGCGACTTACGCGATCTCCGGACTATGCGCAGGGATTGGCGGCCTCTTGCTGACGTCGCGCTTGAACAGTGGTGATCCGACAACCGCGACCGGAAGCGAGCTGACCGCGATTGCAGCGGTCGTCATAGGTGGTACAAGCCTCTTCGGCGGTATCGGCGGAGTGATCGGGACATTGATCGGCGCGATGCTAATCGGGGTTATCACCAATGGGTTGCTCCTGATGAACGTCTCAGCGTACTTGCAACCAGTCGTCATCGGTGCGATCATTGTATTCGCCGTTTTTATTGACCAACTTGCGAAGGGGCGCCAGCGCTAGAAAAGTGCTTTAGACGTCGGAGCATACATTGAGTTAAACTCTCGAATCATTTGTGGCTGGCATGCCGCCCCGATCCATTAGCATGCAAACTTCCCATTGGCAACACGGTGGCCCGAGTCAACAAATGCGTTTGCATTACAGCTCTTTACACCAACGAACTGGATGACGTGACGGGCCGCCTTTTGCCGGGCATGTCGTCGTGAGCGGCGTCCACGGAACGCGCTCTGCCCTCTGTGTCTATAATGGTTGAGACCAGTTAGCCGGATAATTCCCTGAGGGCGATAAAGAGCGACTGGCGACGACCGCGATCGTTCTTCGATCGCGTAATCGTCGTAAGCGTCGCATTCACACCGTCTTGTTTACAAGTTTCCTTGGCCGCGATGATAGGGTAAACAACTTATCGTCTATCGCGAGGTCCTCATGGTCGAATCGGAAGCAGCACATGAACGTGTACT
>JAABUQ010003176.1_pt1 | contig 30742 bp, 24 predicted proteins | sample 5560001 | NCBI WGS metagenome assembly JAABUQ01 (sample SAMN10711888, study PRJNA513371) | rock metagenome | isolation source: Antarctica rocks | place: Antarctica: Victoria Land, Finger Mt nord | collected 2015-12-18 | reverse complement strand
TAGAGCGGGTTTGGTGTAACTGGGGCAAAACCCCGGGCACGCAGTTGCAGCAGAACAAAGGTCAGAGTGGGTCGGTAACTCTACCACCTTGAATATATGCGGCTTTTTTCGTTCTTTTAGTGATATAGATTGGAATGCGGTTCGTCTTTGCCCGGGGTTTTGCCCCAGTTACGGTTTGGTGCTTCTATCTGCACCAAACCCGCTCTAGCCTTCCACCCCCATTCCGTTGATTCCCAGGAGCCACATGGCCGACCTCGCCCGCATCCGCGCCCTGCTTGACCAGCGGCGTCCCGGCCACGCGCTGCCGCGCGAGTTCTACAGTGATCCCAAGGTCTTCGCCTTCGACCTCGAGGCCATCCACCAGCAATCCTGGATTATGGCCGGCTTCGAGGCCGAACTGCCCTCAGCGGGCTGCACGCTGGCGCTGACCGTTGGCCAGTCGCCGGTCGTTGTGGTGCGCGGGCGTGATGGCGTGCTGCGGGCCTTCTTCAATTCCTGCCGCCACCGCGGGGCGCAGATTTGCGCGGATGGCCTGTCGAAGCGTCCGCGGCTGGTGTGCCCCTATCACCAGTGGTCCTATGACCTGCAGGGAAACCTGGTCAACGCCTCTCGGATGGCCCCGGACTTCAACCCGGCGGACCACAGCTTGCGCCCAGTGGCGCTCCGCACGGTCGCCGGCACGATCTACGTGTGCCTGTCCGAGGCGCCGCCGGCGTTCGACGACTTCCACGACCAGTTCGCGCCGATGCTGGAGCCGCACCAACTGCACTTGGGCAAGGTCGCGTTCGAGGCCACGCTGGTCGAGAAGGCGAACTGGAAGCTCGTGATGGAGAATGCGCGCGAGTGCTATCACTGCGCCGTCAACCACCCCGAGCTGTCCCTGACCTTCCCGGTCGGCCGCCGGACCCTGACCGCGGAGGAGCAGCAGGACGCAGCCGAAAGCTTCGGCGCGCGCATGGCCGAGCGGGGATTGCTGACCGGACCCGTCGAGGGAGCATGGTGGCAGGCCGGGCGCTTCCCGCTCAATGCGGGCACGCAGTCCCTGACGATGGACGGGCGCCCCTGCGTGGACCGCACCATCGGCCGGGTCGGCAACGGCGATGTGGGATCGCTGCGCTGGGCGCTGGAGCCGCACAGCTTTGCCCACGCCCTCGGCGACTATGTGTTCATGTTCAGCGCCATGCCGACGGCGCCGGAGGAGACGGTGGTGACGGCGAAGTGGCTGGTCAGCGCCGATGCGGTGGAGGGCGTGGACTACACCATCCCGCGCCTGACCGAGCTGTGGGACAGGACCAATCTGCAGGACCGCGCCCTTGCCGAGAACAACCAGCGTGGCGTGCGCTCGTCGGGCTTCGTCCCAGGCCCCTATTCGCCCGACGCCGAATCCCTGGTGCTGCGGTTCGTGGACTGGTACTGCGCCAAGGCGGGCGAATACATCGCGCAGCGCAGCGAACCCGGAGCCAGGACCCGCAACGCGGCCTGACCGGGCGGCGGCTCATCCCGAATTAACGCTTGCGAACGTCGGGGCAGCGAAGCACTGTTTTTGCATGACGCGGCCATGTGGCCGCGCTGGCGCTTGCTCAATGCGCGCGCCGCGCGAATTTCAGGGAGCTTGCAATGCGACAGACGCCCAAATTCCTGGACGCCCTTCGCCGCAGCGCGGGCCAGCTTGAGAACCAGGTGGTTGACGAGTTCCTGGCCGGACGCCTGGACCGGCGGGGCCTGTTGCGCGAGGGCAGCAGGTTCGGCCTGGCGCTGCCGCTGATCGGCGGCCTGCTCGGCACCGCCAACCCGTTCGGCACCAGCCGCGCGCTGGCGCAGGCCGGGCAGCCCGGCGCAACCATCCGCGTCGCCTCGCCCACCCCGGCCGGCGCGGTCGAGCCGGTGAGCGTGGCCAACACCGGCGGGCTGGTCCTGCTCATGCAGACCGGCGAGTTCCTGATCTTCGACCAGCCTGACCTGGTGCTGCGCCCGATGCTGGCGCTGTCCTGGAAGCCCAACGAGGACGGCAGCGTCTGGACCTTCAAGCTGCGCCCGGATGTCAAGTTCCACAACGGCAAGGTTATGACCGCCGCCGACGTCGCCGCGACCATGGACCGGCTGTGCGACCCCAAGAACGGCTCCAACGCGCTGTCGGCGTTCCGCGGCGTGCTGTCGGTAGGCGGCACGCGCAAGGTGGACGACCTGACGGTGGAGTTCCACCTGGACGCGCCGAACGGCAACTTCCCCTACATCGTGTCCTCGGACAACTACAACGCCATCATCCTGCCTGCTGACTACGCCGGGGACTTCGAGAAGACGTTTGTCGGCACCGGCCCGTTCAAGCTGGAGAAATACACGGCGAAGGTGGGGGCGAGCTTCGTCCGCAACCCTGATTACTGGGGCACGAAGGCGCTGCCCGCCCGCACCGAGTTCACCTTCTTCGCCGACCAGCAGCCGCAGATCCTCGCCCTGCAAGGCGGCCAGGTGGACGTTATCCTGCAGATCGTCGTGCAGGGCGCCCAGGGGCTGCTGAACAGCCCGGACGTCAAGGTGATCAAGCTGCGCTCCTCCGCGCACAGGCAACTGCATATGCGGACGGACGTGCCGAAGTTCGCCGACAAGCGGGTGCGGCAGGCAATTGCGCTGACGCTCGACCGTCCCGCCCTTGCCGCCGGGCTGTTCCGTGGGCTGGCCGAACCCGGCAATGACTCGCCCTTTGCGCCGGTGTATCCCTCGACCGACAAAGCGGTGCCGCAACGCAAGAAGGACATCGGCCAGGCCAAGGCGCTGCTGGCCGCGGCCGGCGTGCCCAACGGGTTCGAGGCGACGCTGACGACCGAACGGGTGCAGGAAATCCCCGACTACGCGGTCCTGGTGCAGAACGCCTGCCGCGAGATCGGCATCAAGCTGAACCTGAAGATCGAGACGGACAGCGCCTATTACGGCAAGGCGCAGCCGGGGCAGTCCGATTGGCTGGACTCCGAGATGGGCATCACGGACTACGGCCACCGCGGCGTGCCGAACGTGCTGCTCGGCGCACCACTGCTCAGCACCGGCGCCTGGAACGCCGCGCACTTCAAGAACGCGGAGTATGATGGGCTGGTGGCGAAGTATGTGGCCACGACCGACCTTGGCGCGCAGCGCGAGCTGGCCGGCAAGATACAGGCGCTGCTGCTCGACGAGACCCCGGTCATCTTCGCCTACTTCTACGACTACCTCTCGGCGACGGCGACGAACGTCGGCGGCGTGACGGTCACCGCGATCTCGCAGATATTTCTCGCGAACGCGACGGTCGCCTGATGGCGCCGTCCTAGCCCGGTGCGGGACGCGGGATGCTAGGCCACTTCGCGCGGCAGGCTGGGGGCAGGCTGGCCCTCAGCCTGCTGACCCTGGCCCTGCTCAGCGTCGTGGTGTTCGCCGGCGCGCAGGTGCTGCCCGGCGACGTGGGGCGGGCGATTTTGGGACCGCTCGCCGATCCCGAGGCGGTCGCGGCGATCAACCGGGAAGTTGGCGCCGACCGTCCAGCTGTCGAAATCTATTTCACCTGGATCGGCCACTTCCTGGCCGGCGACATGGGGCAGTCCTACATCTTCCGTACCCCCGTGGCGCCGTTTGTCGGCGCTGCGCTGCTCAATTCGCTGAAGCTGGCGGCGGTCGCCTTCGTGATCGTCGTGCCGCTCTCGATCGGGGCCGGCGTGTATGCGGCGATGCACGCCGGGCGCTGGCCGGACCGGGTCATCAGCGTCGCCGGCCTGTCGCTGACCGTGATCCCGGAGTTCGTGTCCTCCATCGCGCTTATCCTGGTGCTCGGGGTCTGGCTGCGCTGGCTGCCGATCTCGGCGGCGACCCGTCCGGGCACGCCGGTGCTGGAGCAGTTGCGCCACCTGATCCTGCCCGCGCTGCCGCTGGTGATCGTGCTGTTCGGCTACATCGCGCGCATGGCGCGGGCCGGCACGCTGGAAGCGCTGGAGTCCGACTACGCCCGCACCGCGGTCCTCAAGGGGCTGCCGCAGCGCACCGTGATTTTCCGCCACGTCCTTGGCAACGCCCTGCTGCCGACGATCACGGTGATCGCCTCGCAGGTCGGCTACATGATCGGCGGCCTCGTGGTGGTCGAGTCCCTGTTCCGCTACCAGGGGATCGGCAGCCTGATCCTGACCGCGGCGCGCGGCAAGGACTTCCCCATGCTGGAGGCCGGCATCCTGACGGTCGGCGCGGTGTTCGTCGTCGCCACGCTGGTCGCTGATGGTCTCTACACGGTGCTCGACCCGCGGCTGCGCGACGGAGGGGGCCGGTGACGTCCGCCACGGCTGCGCCGGCGGCAGAGGCCAGCCTGCATCCTGCAGGCGCTGCCCTTGCCAGCCCGGCGGAGCGTCCTGCCGCTGCGCCCAGCCGCGCCGGACGGCTGCTGCGGTCCGGCGCCTTCGTGTCCGGCGCCGCCATCGTGCTGTTCTGGGTGTGCTGCGCGCTGTTCGGCCCGTTCCTGGTCCCATATGACCCGTACGGCGATGACTTGATGAACACCCTGGCGGCGCCGTCCGCCGCCCATTGGTTCGGCACCGACCAGCTCGGGCGCGACATCCTGTCGCGCGTCGTCGCCGGAGCGCGCCCCATCTTGTCGGTTGCCCCCCTGGCCACCTTGCTGGCGACGGCGGCGGGCACGACGCTCGGCCTGCTGACCGGGTATGCTGGCGGCTGGCTCGACAGGCTGGTTGGACGGCTGATCGAGGTGCTCCTGGCGCTGCCGCTCATCGTCGTGGCGCTGCTGGCGCTGGTGGCGCTCGGGCCGTCTTCCACCACGGTCATCGGGGTGATCGGCCTTATCTTCACCCCGCTGATCGCCCGCACCGTGCGTGCGGCGGTGCTGTCGGAATGCTCGCTCGACTACGTCGCCGCCGCTGAGCTGCGCGGCGAGGGCAGGCTGCACATCATGTTCGCCGAGATCCTGCCGAACGTGCTGCCGCCGGTCCTGGTCGAGACGACGGTGCGGCTCGGCTACGCCATCTTCACCGTGGCGTCGCTGAGCTTCCTCGGCTTCGGCATCCAGCCGCCCTCGGCGGACTGGGGCCTCGCCATCTCGGAGAACTACGGGATGATGACCGGCGGCTATTGGTGGACCGTAAGCTTCGCCGCCGGCGCCACGGCGTCGCTGGTCGTCGGCGTGAACCTGATGGCGGACGGCATCCAGCAGGTGCTGGAATGATGCCGGCCGTCACTTGGCTTGACCGCCGTTCGTCATTGCGAGGCGCTGCGCGGCGCGCAACGACGGTGCGGATGCGTCAGGGTCAGAGCGGATGACGCTTGGCATAACCGTCCCGGCGCTTGAGCTGCGCGACCTCAGCGTCGGCTACCGGGCCAAGGGCGCCGAGCAGCTTGTGCTGCGCGGGGTGTCGTTCGCCATCGCGCCGGGCGAGACCTATGGGCTGGTGGGCGAAAGCGGCTGCGGCAAGTCCACCGCCGCCTTTGCCGCCATGCGTGCCCTGCCGCGCAACGGCTTTGTCCGCGGCGGGCAAGTGCTGGTGGATGGCCAGGACATCGCCGGGCTGGACGCGGCCGGGTTGCGGCGGCTGCGCGCGGCCAAGGTCTCGATGGTCTATCAGGACCCTGGACGCGCGCTGAACCCGTCCATGACGATTGGGCGCCAGGTCGCCGAAACGTTTGGGGCATCCGGCGTCCCGCGGGGTGAGGCGATGCAGCGGGCGGAGGCGATGCTCGTGAAGGTACGCATCCCCGGCACGGGCCGCGTCATGGCGGCCTTCCCGCACCAGCTTTCCGGCGGGATGCAGCAGCGCGTGGTCATCGCGATGGCGCTGGCTAAGAACCCCAAGCTGCTGGTGCTTGACGAACCTACGACCGGGCTGGACGCCACGGTCGAGGCCGAGGTGCTGGACCTCATCGAGGCGCTCAAGCAGGAGTTCTCCACCTCCGTCCTGTTCATCAGCCACAACCTCGCCATCATCGAGCGGATGTGCCGCCGGATCGGCGTGCTGTATGCCGGCAGCCTGGTCGAGGAGGGCGCCGCTGCCGACCTGATTGCCCGTCCGCTCCACCCCTACACCATGCGGCTGCTGCGCTGCCTGCCCGCCGCGGGGCGGCGCAAGTCCGATGGGCGGCTTGAGACGATCCCCGGCTTCCTGCCGGCGCTGGGCAGCATCCCGGTGGGCTGCGTGTTCGCGCCGCGCTGCGGCTTCGCCGATGCGACGTGCCGCGCCAAGGCGCCGCCGCCGGTCAGGGCCGGCAGCCAGACCGCGTTCTGCCACCATGCGGATGTGGCCGCCGCATCGGACCGGGATGCCGAGGCGGCGCCCCCCGCCGTGCCGGCGGCGCCCGACCCTGGACGGACAGCCTTGAAGTTGACCGGCGTGTCAAAGACGTTCCGCGCCGGGCCGCACGTCCTGCGCGCCGTCAGCGACGTATCCCTGAGCCTGCAGGCTGGCGAGACGCTCGGGCTGGTGGGCGAGTCCGGCAGCGGCAAGACGACGCTGGCCCGGCTTCTGCTGGGGCTGACCGTGCCCGACGAGGGCGGCAGGATCGAGCTGGACGGGCAGCCGGTGGCGGGCCAGGCGAGCCGCCGGTCCCGGGGCGCCCAGAAGGCGTTGCAGATCGTGTTCCAGAACCCGGATTCCGCGCTGAACCGGTCGCACACCGTGCGGCACCTGATTGAGCGGTCGCTGTCCCGCCTCGGCGGGCTGTCGGGGCGGCGCCGGGCGGAGCGGCTGGGCGAGCTGCTGGCTGCGGTGCGGCTGAGCGAGCGGCACCTGCCGATGCGCCCGCGCCAACTTTCCGGCGGCCTAAAGCAGCGCGTTGCCATCGCCCGCGCCTTCGCCGGGGATCCGCGCGTGGTCGTCTGCGACGAGCCGACCTCCGCCCTCGACGTGTCGGTGCAGGCGGCGATCCTGAACCTGCTGGCTGACCTGCAGGCGGGCGCCGGAGTCAGCTACGTTTTTATCAGCCATGACCTGGGCGTGGTCCGCTACCTGTCTGACCGCATCGCCTTGCTCTACCTCGGGCGCATCATGGAGATCGGCCCGGCGGAGGACGTGTTCAACGGCCCGCACCACCCCTATACCGAGGCGCTGCTGTCGGCCGTTGCGGAGATGCCGGGCCTGCACGGCGACGGGGTGCCGGCAGCGCGCATCCGGCTGCAGGGGGAGATGCCAAGCCCGGCCGCGCTGCCGCCGGGCTGCGTGTTCAACACCCGGTGCCCGCGCAAGATCGGGGCGGTCTGCGAGACGGTCGAGCCATCCTTGCCGACCGATGCCGTCCACGCCATCCGGTGCCATCTTCCGCGTGACGCTCTGGGCCGGCGCGGTGGTCCGCCGCCGTCCGCAAGCTCGGACGCCCGCACCCGCGCCGCTGTATCCGCTTAGGCGCATGCATGATCCTGGAGCCAGACCCATGACGCCGCCCGTGACCGATCCGCGTTCCACCGCCAGCAGCCAGGTCGTGGTTGCCGGGACCACGGACCTGCTGGTTGTCGGCGCCGGCCCGTCCGGACTTGCTGCGGCCATCGCCGCCGCCGGGCACGGGCTGCAGGTGGTGCTGGTGGATGAGAACCCGGTCCCGCCGGAAACCATGGGCGACGACGTGCCGCTGCACTTCGGCCAGCGCATGGGCGGCGCGGCCCGCAACCGAACCGCCATGACCGAGGCAATGCTGGCCAGCGAACCGGCGCTGGCCGACGCCGTGGAGGCCGGCGTGGACGTCCGGCTGGGCACGTCGGCATGGGGCCTGTATGCGAACGGCCCGAGCGTCGGCTGGCTACCGGGCATGGTGGCCGGGCTGTCGGACGGCGCGACGTCGGAGATGCTCGGGTTCAAGGCCGCCATCGTGGCCGCCGGGCGGCGCGACATGGGGCTGGCTTTCCCCGGCTGGCAGCTCCCCGGCGTGATGGGGGCGACGGCTGCCGAACGGCTCGCCTCGCGCTACGGCGTGCTCGATGCACGCCGGGCCGTGGTGCTGGGCACGTCGGCCGAGGCCTTGCTGTCCGTCCTCGCGCTGCGCCGCGCCGGGGTGGAGGTGGCCGCGGTCGTGGAGCAGGCAGCCGAGCCGGTTGGCCCGGCGGCGCTGCTGGATGAGGTCGCAGCCGGCGGCATCCCTGTGCTGACACGGCACGTGATCGCTGCGGCGGAGGGGGATATGGCCGGCGTGACCGGCGCCGTCGTGGTGCGGCTGGATGAGGAGGGAGGGCGCATGGCCGGGACCACTATCGTCGTCGCCTGCGACACGGTCGTGCTCGGGATCGGCACGGTCCCGGTCATCGAGCTGCTGGATGCCGTCGGCTGCCGCACCGAGTTCTCGCCTGCACGCGGCGGGCACGTGCCGGTGACGGATGATTGGCATCAGACATCGCTGCCGGGGGTTTATGCGGTGGGCGACTGCGCCGGCGTCTGGGCAGCCAAGTCAACCGACCCAGCCGTTGCCGGGGCGGAGGGCCGCCGCGCCGCCGAGGCCGCTGCACGGTTCCTGTCCGGCGTTCCATTCATGCCCGGCACCGCCGGATTGCCGCCGGAGCCGGATGCGGACCTGTCCAGCTACCGCCTCGCCTGGGTGCGGAGCGCCGTCGTCGAGGCGGAGCCGGGTGCCGCCGAGGCGCATGTCTGCCAGTGCGAGGAGGTCACGGCCCGCGAGATCCTGGAGGTACGCCCGCCGCGCTACCTCGGCTGGCCGCATCCGCTGCGGAACAGCGCCGACTTGACGGCCCTGCTCGGCAACGGCCCGCCGAACGCCGACCAGGTGAAGCGGCTGACCCGCGCCGGCATGGGCGTGTGCCAAGGCCGCCGCTGCCGCGAGCAGGTTGCGGCCCTGCTGGCGCTGGGCGCCGGCGTGGGCCTCGGCGAGGTGCCGCTCGCCACTTATCGCGCGCCGGTCCGTCCGCTTGCGCTCGGCGTGGCGGGAGTCCTGCCGGAGCCGGCGGAGATGGCCCGGCATTGGGACGTCTGGTTCGGCATCCCCGGCCAGGTGGCGACGCCATGGGAGTTGGCTGACCCGTCCCCGGCTGGGCGGGAGCCGTGATGGACTCCACGGCCGCAGATTCCAGAGAGGTCAAGGGCGCCAGCGTCATCATCGTCGGTGGCGGGGCGACCGGCCTCAGCGCCGGCTGGTGGCTGGCCCGTGCCGGCGTGGACGTGCTGGTGATCGAGAAGGGCATCGTCGCCTGGGAGGCCTCCGGACGCAACGGCGGCGGCTGCACCCATCATTTCAGTCCGCTTTTTGCCGAGGAGCAGCGGCTGTGGCCGCAGATGGACGAGCTGCTGGGCTACCCTACGGAGTTCCAGCCGGGCCGCATCTATCTTGCGATGGAGAAGGCGCACGAGGCCCTCGCCGACCGCATGACGGGCAATGGCGCCCGGTATGGTTTCCGCACCGAACGTCTGGACTCCGCGCAGTTGCGCGAGTTGGTTCCGCTGGCAGGCGATGTTCATGCCGCGTACTGGCTCCGGTTCGGTGGCCACGCGAACCCGCACCGCACCGTGCAGGGCTACGCATGGGCGATGCAGGACCACGGCGGGCGCGTGCTGCAGCACACGACGGTCCAGGGCTTTGCGGTCCGCGGGGGCCGCGTCACGGGGGTCGAGACGGACCGCGGCCTGCTCGGGTGCGACCAGCTCGTGCTGGCGGCCGGGCCGCAGACGGGCAAGCTGGCGGCGGTGCTCGGGGTGCGCGTGCCCGTCGTGTCCGCCCGGGCCGAGATGATCGTGACCGAGCCGTTGCCGCTGATGCCGGTCGGCGGCGCGGACGGCAACGGGCTGTATGGGCGGCAGACGATGCGGGGCAACCTCGCCTACGGGGGTGGCCCGCACGAATGGCTGGGGGATGGCGAGGGCATGGGCGTGCCGCCGCGCAGCAGCACGCCGCTGATGGGCAACATCGCCGCGCGCCTGGTCGAGATGTTCCCGCGCGCGCGGCATGCGCGCATCCTCCGCAGTTGGGCTGGGGTGATCGAGAATACGCCCGATGGACGCCCGGTCATTGACCGGCTGGCCGACCCGTCGAACGTGGTGGTGGCGACGCTGTCCAGTATCGGGTTCGGGCTGTCGCCGGCGTCGGGCCATGCCGTGCAGCAGCTCGTGACCGATGGCGCTTGCCAGTTCGCCGACTTGAGCACGCTGTCCCTGTCCCGGTTTGATGCGCTGGACGGGGATTGGATCGCGCAGCGTGGGTGGCGGAGGCCGGTCGAGGCTCCGGCCGTGTGATACCAGCCGCCTTTCGCTCTGACCCTTCTGCAAGCACGCTGTCATCGCGAGATACGCAGCGCCGTGGATCCAGGGGCCACACGGACGGTGCTGGCGGCCCCTGGATCGCGGCGCCGCGAGCGGCTCGCGATGATGAAAACAGTCAGGGCAAATAGCGGCTGGTATGAGTGGCGGGCGCGCAGGGTGGTTCGAATTGCGTTGACACCAGAGGGTGGACATGGCGCCACGCGGCATCCCGCCATACGTTACCGCCGGGGCGGAGCCAATTCCGCCCTGGCAAACAGGGCCGCAGCCCAGTCCACGAACACGCGCAGCCGCGTGCTCAGGTGCCGGTTCGGCGGATATACCACGTGCAGCGGCAGTGACGGCACGGCCCACTCTGCCAGCACCTCCCGCAGCGCCCCGCTCTCCAGGTGCGGGCGCACCATGAAGTATGGCGCCTGCAGGATGCCGTGCCCGGCCAGCCCGGCGGCCACGTAGGTCTGCGCCTCGTTTACTGCCACTAGGTAGCGCCCCGCCACCTCCAGCGTTTCGCCGGCGCGCATGAAGCTGAACGGATGCGGCTCGGCCAAGCGCTGCTTCAGATAGCCGATCCTTACGTGCCCCTGCTCCAGCGCTTGCGGCTCCGCCGGGGTCCCATGCGCATCGAGGTAGGACGGCGCCGCGCAGGTGGTCATGTGCATCTCGGCGATGCGCCGGGCGATCAGCGACAGGTCGCCGATGATACCGGCCCGGATCACGCAGTCCACGTTGTCCGCCACCAAATCTGCGGTCCGGTCCGACGTGCCGACGTCCAGTTGGATGTCGGGATACCGGGCAAAGAACCCGGCTAGCGCGGGGATGATGATCCCCTGGGCGATGGAGGACGACACGTCAATCCGCAGGCGCCCAGTCGGACGGCCTTGCGACGCGGTGACGCTTGCGTCCAGCTCTTCCAGGTCGGACAGCAGCCGGACCGCCCGCTCGTAGTAAGCGGCCCCGTCCGACGTCACCGCGAGCCGCCGCGTCGTCCGGCTGAGCAGCTTCGTGCGGAGGTGGGCCTCCAATTGCTGCAGCAGCTTGCTCACGGTTGCCTTGGGCGTGCCCATGCTGGCTGCTGCATGGGTGAAGCTTCCGGTCTCGACGATCCGGACGAACGTCCGCAAGGCGGCTACCTGGTCCATGACGCTCACTCCGCCGATTGTCCACAGCGATAGATAATGTGGTTCGCAACGCGGTGTTACACTGCTGCGTGGCCAATCCCACTCTATGCAGCGTCGCATAGGGATTAAGCCTCGGCCATGCCGGTCCAGCCTATATTCGAACAGCTCGCCGTCAGCGGAAGCGCCGCCCCATTTCCGGTCCGCCTCTACAGGGGCGTTGTCGCCCGGCCGACGCCGCTCGTGCTGCACCTGCCTGGCGGGACGTTCACCGGCCTGCCCGCCGGGCGGCCCGTGGCCGCCCTGCTGGCCGAGGCCGGGGCGGCCGTCATCTCTGCAGACTATCCCACCGGCCCATCCCATCCTTTTCCCGACGCGGTCGAGGCGATGTACGCGCTGCTTCAGCATCTGCACGACCACCGCAGCCAATGGGCCGCCCGCACCTCCAAGCTGTTCGTCGCCGGGGAGGAGGCCGGCGGCAACCTGGCGGCGGCGCTTGCGATGATGGCGCGCGACCGCCTCGGGCCGCCCATCGCCGGGCAGATCCTGCTGTCGCCGATGCTGGATGCTGGCATGGCGACCTGCTCCTTCCGGGATGCGGATGCCGGGCCGGTCGGCTGCAAGTGGGCGGACGGATGGGCCGTGTATCTCGGCTGCCCAGACGCCGCGGCGCATCCCTATGCCGCCCCGTCCGCCGGGTCTCGCCTGCACGGGCTGCCGCCGGCCCTGGTGATCACGACGCCGGACGATCCCATGCGCGACGAGACCCTGGCCTATGCAGGACGCCTGAGGCAGGCGGGCGTGGCCATCCATGCCCGGGCCATCGCGGCGCATGACTGGCCCGATGCGCTGGCGGGACCCGTCCCGTCCGGGCCGCGTCCGGAGTGGGCCGACGTGGTGCGCAATAACTTCGCCGATTTCTTCGCCGCCGTGATGCCGGGCCTGGTCCCGGTCCGGACCATTGCAGGGAGTGCCGCATGATCGACTTCAAGCCTGCCACGGCCACCGATGACCCCAAGGCATCGCGGCCCCGCTCCCGCCGCCTCTCCTGGCTGGCCGGCATCAGCCTCGTTGCGTTGGTGGCTGCCGGGGCTGCCTATAAGCTGGCGCCGGGCATGGCCGGGCCAATCGCCGGTCCTGCGGCAGCGGCGGCTCCCGGCCCCATCCCGGTCTCGGTCGCAGTGGTCGAGCAGAAGGATACGGCGATCTGGAGCGACTTCTCCGGACGGGTCGAGGCAGTGGGCCGCGTCGAGGTGCGTCCGCGCGCTGCCGGCGCCATCCTCAAGGCACATTTCCGGGAGGGCGCCCTGGTCCGGCAGGGCGACCTGCTGTTCACCATTGACCCGGCACCCTATGCGGCCGAGGTGCAGGGTGCCGAGGCTCAGGTCGCGTCTGCCCAGGCCCGCCTCGCCTTGGGCGCTAAGGAGCTGCAACGCGCACAGCAGCTCGTCGGCAACGGTTTCACCCCGCAACGCGACGTGGACCAGCGGGTGAACGAGCTGCGCGCCGCCGAGGCGAACCTGCGCGCCATGCAGGCGGCTTTGGATACCGCGCGCCTCAACCTTGGCTACACTGAGGTGCGGGCGCCGATTGCCGGGCGTGCCGGACGGATCGAGGTCACGGCCGGCAACCTTGTTCCCGCCGGGCCGACGGCGCCCGTGCTGACGACGCTGGTGTCGGTGAACCCGATCTACGCGAGTTTCGAGGCCGACGAGCAGTCCTTGGCCCGCGCGTTGGCCAGTCTTCCGGGCGGTGCCGCCGGTCAGCCCGGCGGCGACGTCCCCCGTGGCGGAGCCGACATCAACGACCAGATTGCCGGCATCCCAGTTCAGATGGGCACGCTCGCCTCCGCGGGGACGCCGTTTCTGGGCAAGCTGCAACTGGTGGACAACGTTGTTGATGCCCGCAGCGGCACCGTCCGCGTGCGCGCCGCCTTCGACAACCCTGACGGCAAGCTGATGCCCGGCCAGTTCGCGCGGCTGCGGCTGGGCTTGGCGCACACGGAGCCTGCGCTGGCCATTGACGAACGCGCCATCGGCACCGACCAGGACCGCCGCTTCGTGATGGTCGTCGGCGACGACAACAAGGCCGCCTACCGCCAGGTTGTCCTTGGGGCCACCGCGGACGGCCTGCGTCTTGTCACCTCGGGCCTGAAGCCCGGGGAGCGCATCGTCGTCAATGGGCTGCAGCGCATTCGCCCAGGGGCAACCGTCGCCCCAGAACAGGTCGTCATGAACGCCGGCGCCTCGCTGGCCGCACGCTGACCGCACCGCCCACCTGGGACCCCATTCATGAATATCTCGCGATTCTTCATTGACCGGCCCGTGTTCGCCGGCGTGCTTTCCGTGCTCATCTTCGTCTCTGGCCTGCTCGCCTTGCGGACCCTGCCAATCTCGGAATACCCCGAGGTCGTGCCGCCGCAGGTAGTCGTGCGCGCCAACTATCCGGGGGCCAGCCCGAAGGTAATCGCGGAGACGGTGGCCACCCCCATTGAGGAGCAGATCAACGGGGTCGAGGGCATGCTGTATATGGGCAGCCAGGCCACGACCGACGGGCTGATGACCCTGACCGTCACCTTCAAGCTGGGCACCGACCCGGACAAGGCGCAGCAGCTTGTCCAGAACCGCGTCAGCCAGGCCGAGCCGCGCCTGCCTGACGCCGTGCGCACCCTGGGCATCACGACGATCAAGTCCTCACCGGACCTGATGATGGTCGTGCACATCCTGTCGCCCAACAACAAGTATGACATCACGTACTTGCGGAACTATGCCGTCTTGAACGTCAAGGACCGCCTCGCCCGCATCACCGGCGTGGGCGATGTGCAACTGTTCGGCTCCGGCGACTACGCCATGCGCGTCTGGCTGGACCCGCAGAAGGTGGCCGAGCACGGCCTGTCCGCCGGCGACATCGTGCAGGAAATCCGTGCCCAGAATGTTCAGGCCGCGGCCGGCGTTGTCGGCGCTTCGCCCAATGTGCCGGGCCTCAGCGTGCAGATGTCGGTGAACGCGCAGGGTCGGCTGCAATCCCCCGAGGAGTTCGGCGACATCGTCGTCAAGACCGCTCCCGGCGGCGCCGTGACCCGCCTGCGCGATGTGGCGCGGATCGAGCTGGGTGCGGCCGACTACTCGCTGCGGTCGCTGCTGAACAACAAGTCCGCAGTCGCTGTCCCGGTGTTCCAGGCGCCAGGCTCCAACGCGATCCAGATCGCCGACGCGGTGCGCGCCACCATGGAGGAGATTAAGCAGAACATGCCGGAGGGCGTGGACTACGCCGTCGTCTATGACACGACGCAGTTCGTCCGTGCCTCGATTGAGGCCGTGGTCCACACCCTGCTCGAAGCCGTGGTTCTGGTCGTGATCGTTGTCGTGCTGTTCCTACAGACCTGGCGGGCCTCGATCATCCCGCTGGTCGCCGTTCCGGTTTCCATCATCGGCACCTTCGCCGTGATGCACCTGTTCGGCTTCTCCATCAACGCGCTCAGCCTGTTCGGCCTGGTGCTCGCCATCGGCATCGTCGTGGATGACGCCATCGTGGTGGTCGAGAACGTGGAGCGCAACATCGAGGAGGGGCTGTCGCCGGTTCAGGCGACCTACCGCGCGATGTCCGAGGTTTCAGGGCCGATCGTCGCCATCGCGCTGGTGCTGGTCGCCGTGTTCGTGCCGCTGGCCTTCATCAGCGGCCTGACGGGGCAGTTCTACCGCCAGTTCGCGCTGACCATCGCCATCTCGACCGTCATCTCGGCGGTCAACTCGCTCACGCTGTCGCCCGCGCTCGCGGCGTTGCTGCTGCGCGGCCATGATGCGCCGAAGGACCTGCTGACGCGGGTGCTGGACCGGGTGCTGGGGTGGTTCTTCCGCGGGTTCAACCGGGTCTTCAACGCTGGGTCGGAGGCCTACAGCGGCGGCGTGTCGCGGGTGATCGGGCGCAAGTCGGTGATGATGGGCGTCTATCTGGCGTTGGTCGGGGTGGCCTACGTGCTGTTCCAGGCGGTTCCGGGCGGCTTCGTGCCGGCGCAGGACAAGCAGTATCTCGTTGGCTTCGCCCAGCTTCCGGATGCCGCCAGCCTGGACCGCAGCGAGGACGTGATCAAGCGGATGGGCGACATTGCCGAGAAGCAGCCCGGTGCCGTCAACAACATCGCCTTTCCCGGCCTGTCCATCAGCGGGTTCACCAATAGCTCCAACTCTGGAATCGTGTTCGTCTCGCTTGACGAGTTCGAGCGGCGGACGACGCCTGCCCTGTCCGCCGGCGCAATCGCCGGGTCGCTGAATCAGAAGTTCGGCGCGATTCAAGATGCGTTCATCGCCGTCTTCCCGCCGCCGCCTGTGCAGGGGCTTGGCACCATCGGCGGCTTCAAGCTGCAGATCGAGGATCGCGCCGGCCTGGGTTATGAGGCGCTGAACGCGGCGACCAACGCCTTCCTTGCCGGGGCGCGCAAGGCGCCGGAGCTGACCGGCATGTTCACCGGCCTGCGCGTGGACGTGCCGCAGCTCTATGCCGACATTGACCGCGTCCGCGCCCGGCAACTGGGTGTCGCCGTGACGGATGTGTTCGACACGCTGCAGGTCTATCTTGGATCGCTGTATGTCAACGACTTCAATGCGCTTGGCCGCACCTACTCCGTGCGTATCCAGGCCGACGCGCCGTTCCGCGCCCGTGCGGAGGATATCGGCCGGCTCAAGGTCCGCTCCTCCTCCGGCGAGATGGTGCCGTTGGCCGCGGTGCTGACGGTGAAGCCCAGCGCGGGGCCGGAGCGGGCGATGCGCTACAACGGGTTCCTGTCTGCGGACGTGAACGGGGCGGCGGCGCCGGGCTACTCAACGGGGCAAGCGCAGGACGCGATTGCCCGCATTGCGAAGGACACCCTTCCCAAGGGGTTCGCCTTTGAATGGACGGAGCTGACCTACCAGCAGATCATCGCCGGCAATTCCGGCCTGCTGGTGTTCCCGGTGGCACTGCTGCTGGTGTTCCTGGTGCTGGCGGCCCAGTACGAGAGCCTGACATTGCCGCTCGCGATCATCATGATCGTGCCCATGGGGCTGCTGGCCGCCATGACCGGCGTCTATTTGACGCACGGCGACAACAACGTTTTTACCCAGATCGGCCTGATCGTGCTGGTGGGCCTGTCGGCGAAGAACGCGATCCTGATCGTGGAGTTCGCCCGCGAGCTGGAGTTTGCCGGACGCAAGCCGGTGGCCGCCGCGATCGAGGCAAGCCGCCTGCGCCTGCGCCCAATCCTGATGACCTCGATGGCGTTCATTATGGGCGTGCTGCCGTTGGTGCTGTCCACCGGCGCAGGTGCGGAGATGCGGCACGCGATGGGCGTGGCCGTGTTCGCCGGAATGATTGGCGTGACTGCCTTCGGCTTGTTCCTGACCCCGGTGTTCTACGTCGTGCTGCGGCGCCTGGCGGGCAACCGCCCGCTGAAGCAGCACGGCGCGCCCGCGGCGGCCAATGCCGAGAGGAGGGACGTGGTCCCAGCTTGAACCGCACAGCATGGTAGGCCTGCGTCCAGCCGCAACGCATACTGACACAGCGGGGTAGCTGCTGCGCACGGTCGGCAACAGCTTGTGTCGGCATTCCAGCACTTGGAGGGCGCCAGGGCGGTCGGGAACGGCAGCGCCCAGACCCGCCCGGCAAACGGCACGGGCGCGAGCAGCATAGGCTGATCCAGCGTAGGCCGGACGCCTTGACGAAGTGGCCGTGTGACGACCGGACAGGGGCACGGTAGATGCCGCGCGCCTTGATCTTTGCGTCCCAGCGGCGCTCGATGGTCTTAGCGATGCTCCGGCAAACCCCTTGGTTTGACGCCGACCACAACAGGCCCACTCGGCACGGAGACGGCCACCAGCAGGCAGCGCGCCGCAGCCCGGCCTGATCACCGGCTGCGGTTGAGCACGCGGTGGTAGCTGGTGAAGGTGGCCGCCCCGCGCAGGCCCATGCTGCTCAGCGCCGCGGCAACGGTGCGCCGGCCCAGGGATATGAGAGCGCCTGCGACGAGCACCAGCAGATTGGGCCGAGTTGGGCGGGCGAAGCATCCGGCGACCGGCGCAATTCCAACTGAAACAGCGGCTTCGGTCCACGCGGCAAGAGGGACGGAGTGTATTTCGTGATCAGCTTGCCTTGCTATGGAGGGCTCGCGGCGATGGCGTTGCTGCTGGATGCACGTGCCAGGAGGATCAACCCTGCCGGCCCGCGATCCCATGCGGGAACGTGTCGAAGCGTTCAACCAAACGCGCGGCGGCGGCGTCGCGGTGCACAAGGCGGGGCGCGGCTACACGCTCACAAGCCAACGCACCAGTGCGCCGCTCGTCAGACGCAAGCCGACCGAGGACGCCGGCAAGGTGCAGGTATTCTGGTGAGACGGCCAACGCTGGGGTGCTCCAGGGCCGTTTGGCATCGCGACCATGCCGCTCGACCCAGCCCTCGACTACATCGCTTCCGAGCCGCACTTCTGGACCAACGCATGACCGAAAATGGCCAAAGTTAAACTTACTCGTCTTTTCCGGCCTTGTAGAATGCCGGGAAGATTTCGAAAACCTCGTTCGCAGTGGGAACGCGGCCGTTCGTCTCGATAAACGTGTAGATGAATTTGATGTAGGTCTTGCCCAGACCTTGGGTCATTGCTCCAGCCATGCCGGCGTTGAGAACGGCACCAATGGCGGTGCCAGGGCCGGGGATGAACTTCAGCAGATTGCCCACGGCCCATCCGCCTGCGACTGACAGCGCTAGACAGCCCAGCACCGTGGTGAGGAGCTGCATGATTTGAGGCCGTTGCAGCGTCAGGCCAAATGCGTTGCTGATGCCGACCAGCATCGTTGCCTGGATGGGAGCGATCGTCGCCATGTCGGCGAACGGAATCGGTATGACGGAGGCGGCAGCCGCGGCGCTGGCAGCGGCGATCACGTACTCGTCCGCCGCCATCTTATTCAAGTCGCGGTTGATCTTCTGCGCCGCAGCAAAAGCGGCTTTGTGGGCGGCGGGCAACGCCGTGAACGTGGCGATGACCAGGTTTTCCAACCCAGCGGCGGCCCGCTTCGGCTTCGACAAGGCGCGGACCGGAACGATGCTGACGTAGGCAGCACGGCGCTCGTCCATGATGCCGCCGACGATGCCGGCGAACTCTTCGTCGTCGTCGTCCTTGGTTAGGACGATGATGGCGGGGATGTCGTGCTTGTTCAGCACACGGACGATGTCCACCTCGCAATCCTGCACGCGGCTGCTGGGGGATGCTATGCAGACCCAGGCCATATGGAGTTGGTCGCGCTCGTCCTTTTGCGCGCGGCACGCCTCGATCTCGGCGCGCATGTCATTTAGGGTGATGGCGTAGTCTTTCGCCTCGAGCCCGCGGGTGTCGAGGATGCGGAGCGGGACGGTTTCGGACGTGAACCACTGTGCACGCTGAGTGACCGGGCGCCCGGCGGCGGTCTGGGCAAACTGCTCCCCGAATACGGCGTTGATCAGCGTGCTCTTGCCGACGCCGGTCTGGCCGGCGACCAGGATGTTTACCGTCCCCAGACTGCGGAGCCGCATGGCGGTCTGCTGCATCAGCTCGTCTATCGCCTGCGAGCTGTTGGGCATCTCTGCTGGCGTGGTCAATGCGACGAACGTCTGGCCCGTATCCGGCTGAAGGTTGGGCGCCCGGGCCGTGGGTGGTGGTGCGGCGGAGGCTGGAACGGCCCCGGCGAACGCGCTGAGAGCTGCAGGTGACGTCCAATCCGTGCTGGCCGGCATCTCCGGGAGGCCCGGCAACGCACCGTCGCCCGAGGAGTAGGCCATTGCGCCCGACACCGGCGGCTGATTCAGCAGGCTCGTAGTTGGCAGAGAGATGTGCGCGGGCGGGCTTGCCGGCGTAGTCGCGGCGTCTGGTGTGCTGTCTAGCACTGAAGCATGACCGGCTGCTTCCGGCTGGTATTCCGCGGTTTGACTGGCCTGGGCGGGAGCTGCCCATGCTCCGGCCGGCTGCGTCTGGGCCGGGGTGTAAGGGGTAGGCAACTCGGCGGCCATGTCCGTGCTGGCATGGACCGGCCACCCAGCGTCCATAAGCGGGGCGTCCAGCAGGGCGTCGCTTGGTGCGTCGTGGCTGTGATCGCCTACGACCTCCGAAATCCGGGCAGCGAGAGCCAAATCGAACTCGGCCTCCTGTTGCCGGGCAGCGGCGTCCAGCTTTTTGTCCTTTCCAAAAAACTTCATCGGGTCACGGACCTTTCACCGGTCAGCCCAGCATTAGCCTTAAGCATACGTTAGCCATCCCTATCTTGCAACATAATGGGCCAGCTGTGGCAAGACGGGCAGTCCGGCCCGTGCTGGGCTGGTCACCTGTGTCTGGGGACTGCGGAGCCCAGCTGTACCGTTTGTGTCCTAGCCCGTGCCGGCGATCAACCGGAGTTCTATTGGGAGGCTCCCCCGTATTCCTGGTGCTGCGGTGCGTATCGGCAACACTACCTCGGTTTATTGCATATCTTAATAATCCGGTCTAACAACGGAACGTCGGTTGTTGCATCTTTGCACTTGGACCCGGCGGCGGCCCTGGGGACTGGGCAATCCTGCCCAGGAAAAGCTGGGCAGGGACGCTTGGGAATGACGTTCAAACGTATAACGTCGCAGGGGTGTGCGGTCGCGGCTGCGGGGTTGGTGCGGGATGGGCAGCCCTGCGCCTGTGCCCGAGTTGCATCCCTTCAATTGCGCCAGCCTGACTGCAGGATGGTTCAGAGCCTGACAGAATGGACGGCACGCGTTGCGCAGTGACCTCTGCCGCGCGTTTTGGGCGTCCGTCGCTGCGTTGGTGTTGGGTTGCAATCCGGCGTCGTCGCAGCCTGCTGCTGACCCTTGGGGCGCCTGTGCCGGGGCGGCCGCGATGGCTGAAACCGAGGCGGGGCTGCCGGCCGGGCTGCTGTTGGCGATTGGCAAGATCGAAAGCGGGCGGGTTGATCCTGCCACTGGCCGGCTGGCGCCTTGGCCGTTCGCAGTGAATGTGTCGGGCCGCGGAGTGCTTGCCCCGAACCGGGATGCTGCCATCGCGGAGGTCCGGGCGGCGCAGGCCGCTGGGCAAGGTTCGGTGGACGTGGGTTGCTTTCAGGTGAGTCTTTTGCACCATCCCTGGGCCTTTGACAGCCTGGAGGCCGGGTTCGATCCGGTGCGGAATGCCCGGTATGCCGCCGGGTTCCTGGCGTCTCTACGGGTGGGTGCCGAGTCCTGGGAGGCTGCGGCGGGACGCTACCATTCGAAGACGCCGGAGCTGGCGGGGCCTTATGCGGCCCGGGTGATGGGGGCGTGGTCCGGTTTGGACACAGGGCCGGTGCGGCTAGGTGGGCGCCTGGTCCAGGCGGCTGGGGTGCGGTTCGGGATGCGGGTCTATGTGCCTGATGGGGGACTTGCTGCTGCAGCGGCGATGCCTGCCGCGGGGGTGCCGATGGTGCTGCCTGTTGCTGCCGAAGTACGGATTGGCCGAGGACGAGGGCGGCTGCCGGTGGTGTATCGTCCGGGTAGTGCCGGATAGGCAATAGTAAGGCGAAATTTTGATGCGATTGCTATGAACTTCGTAGCGGATGCAATTCCAGCATTGACGCCAGATCTGGGGCGCGCCGTCGCCGTTGTTGAACCGGCGTGATTGGGAGGGCGCCGCCGCAGCGTGTTTAAGCGGCGACGGCATTGGCAGTCGCCACATATCGGAAGGGTAACCCGGCTTCATGCAATGTTTTGATTGTTAAGATTTATGCATTGAGCTCTTTGCTCGACCCAGTTTTGAACAGGCATGACGCGCAGATCCTCTGCTGTGGCGTGCTGGATCCGGGACATCTCTTGTAGGCTGGCGGGCCAGCCGCTTCGATCAATCAGGAGGCGCCGACCTATATGATGTCGGCGGCAAGTTTGGAACGCGGCACCGCATACCGTTCCTTTGTAAGAAAGTGTTTGTTTTGGTCTAATAGGCTTTACGGTGAGGCGGGTAAGGGCGCATTCAGGACAACCTGTGCAAGACTGCTGCAATTGCCGGGTGTCAGGGTCAGTTTAGGAGCAGGTTGGGCTATGCACCTGCATAGATGATAGCCGCGTCGCAAGGAAATGGTCATGGATACACTACACAACCTCCTGTCCCGCTTGAAAACGGCACCGGTCGCGCGTGACGAGCGGGGCGTGACGGCCATGGAATATGCTCTGATCGGCGTTCTGGTCGGCATCGCCATCATAGGCGGCGTCACCACCTTCCGCACGAGCTTGAACGCCAAGTTCACTCTTATTGATACCGCGATGGCCACCCTTCCTGGGAAGTAGCGACGATGATGCCGCGATGAGGATCTCCAGCGTTCTCAATTGGATCCGTCCGAGTCCGCACGCTCGATGACCCCTGCCGCAACTGGTAATGGGCGGAGTCGTGACGACTGCCTGCCGGCGCCTGGCGCTGCTGGACCCATCCGGGCACACGTCGCCGCTGGTCTCATCACACACCTTGCGTCTGCTACACCTAGCTGGGCGCGCTGCGGTCAGTGCCGGTAATCTGGAGCCGGACTATAAACTGCTTGTTCGCAAGCTGCGATTCGCCTCGCATGACCATCGCTATTACCCTGTTAACAAACTGCGCTTTAAACGCTAGGCGTATGGTCCGGGTCTACGACCTCTAACGAAAACCGTCGAATGTTTACAAATGTATTTGTTGACAACCCCTGAAGAATTTGTGAATTGGAGTGTGCCTGGACTTCTCAGCGTCTCTCGGCTTCAAGATGTTTGGGTTACAGAGACTGCGGGTCACTTCGACAAAACTGGCCGGCTACACTGAACTCAACTACCCTTTTGGAGAATAAGCATGAACGCTTTGCATTACGTTATGTCGCATCTCAAGGCTGCCCAGATGAAGAGCGACGAGCGTGGGGTCACGGCAATCGAGTATGCCCTGATCGCTGCGCTCATCGGCATCGTCATCATCACCGGCGCCACAACGCTTGGCACGACGATAAGCGCAAAGTTCAGCGGCATCGCAACCACGATTAGTACCTCAGGCAAGTAGAGAAGAACGCCTTCAGGCTGCGGACGGGGCCCACGCGCCCATTCCGCAGCCTGACCTTTTTGCAGCTGTTACTGAATCCTCACCGTGGTGGTGCGACTGTGCCTGATCTTGGCCAAGCCTTCAGTCTTTGCGCGATCCCTGCGCTGTGTGGGGCGGCCGTGACGGATATGCGGTGCCGCCGTGTGCCGAACCTGTTATCTGCACTTGTCGCCTTGGCCGGGGTTGCGGCTCGCGCAGCCTCGGGTGACGTGCTGCTGTCTCTCCTGCTTGCCTTGGCGGTGTTCGCTATCCTGTATCTGCTTTGGCGCTGGGAGGTACTGGGCGGCGGCGACGTGAAGCTGCTGTCCGCCTGCGTGCTGGTGGTGCCGGCCGGGACTGTCGCCGCGCTGCTTGCTGCGGTGGCGCTCAGCGGCGGCGTCCTTGCGGTGGCTTACCTTTTTCTGCGGGTTGCTGCGCCGACGCCTCGGCCCCGGCCGGTCCTGCCACGCTGGTCGCTCCGCCGTTTGTGCCGGATTGAAGCGTGGCGCATTCGCCGGGGCGGACCGCTGCCCTATGCCTGCGCCATCTCCGCTGGCTGCATGTTCACCTTGTTCGCGGGGTAGCCTCGATGTTGAAAGTTGTCTTGGTCGGCGTGATGCTGTCCTTCACTGCGGTGTTCGGGGTGGTCGCTTGGCTGAGCCTCCGCCCGGCGCCGGCGGTCGTGGCCGCCGATGCGCCCGCACCACCACCACCACCGGCGCGCGTAGTCATACTGGCTTGGGCACGGCCGATCCAGGCAGGCGCCCTCATCAAGCCGGAAGACATTGTTGCGATGGACCTTCCGGCCGCCAGCCCGCCGGAGGGAACGCGGCCAGATAGCGTGCAGGGACGGTCAGAGCTGATCGGCGGCATGGTCCGGCGCAACGTGCTGGCGCAGGAGCCGCTGCTGGCGGCGGAGGTGCTGCATCCGACCGATGGCGGTTTCCTTGCTGCAGTGCTGGCGCCGGATCATCGGGCAGTATCCGTCGCGGTTGATGCCGTGTCGGGGACCGCCGGGTTGATCTGGCCCGGGGATCGCGTGGACGTCATCCTGACCCAAGAAGTTGCCGAGCAGGCCACTCCGGTCGGGCGGCGAACGTTTGGCGAAACAGTCTTGAAAGACGTCCGCGTGATCGCGGTGGACCAGCAGCTGGCGCATGGGGTCACTCCAGACGTGGCCAATGCGGGCCAGGGAAACCGGACGGTCACGCTGGAAGTGCTGCCGGAGACGGCGGAGCGCGTGGCGGTGGCGGTCCGCCTGGGCCGAGTGTCGCTCACGGTGCGGGCGGCAGTTCCGCCCCGGCCTGCGGCGACGGGGAGCGACGGGGACGTAATTGCGGTCAGCGCCTCAACTGCGCGCCCTCCGGTGGTGCAAGTTTCGGCACCGCAGCAAACAGTACAGGCGCCGAGTGCGGCTGCCTCCAAGCCGCAACCGCTTACGACTTGGGGATCCGACGTTTCCCCGGCGCTTGGCGGGCGTACTGGGCCGGCGGCGCCGGCGCGCAGCAACTCGGTCAAGGTTTTCCAGGGCAGTACCGGAGAGAAGGAATTCAAGTTCGAATGACCCGCATGGAAAAGATGCGTCGCTTTCTGCGGCGGCCTACCGTGGCCTTGGCAGCATTGCTGATTTTCGTCCCGGCAACTGGACAGGCTGCTCCCGACCCGTCCCGGTCCGTGGTGATCGAGGCTGGGATGGGCCGGGTGCTGGCACTTGGCGGCCCAGCGGCCAGCGTGTTCGCGGCTGATCCGAAGGTGGTGGAGGTGCGGCCGGCCAGCCCGACCAGCCTGTTCCTGTTTGGTGTGGCGCCGGGCCGGACAACGGTTGCTGCATTGTCAGCGTCCGGGGCGCCGATCGCGCAGTGGGACGTGGTGGTGCAGCCGTCCGGCTATGCTGCAGGCGATGCCCGCAGCAGCATCAACCGGGCGATGCCCGGCGCGGGCATCACGACCGAAACCCGGCCGAACGGCATCGGCGTTGCCGGGGAGGTCGCGACGCCGGCGGAGGCCGACCGCGCGTCCCGCCTGGCCCGCGCCTACCTGTCTGAGAAGGGGGTGTTGGACAACCGGCTTGCAGTCAGCACACCGATCCAGGTCAACCTGCGGGTGCGCGTCATCGAGATGTCGCGGACCCTGACGCGGGAACTTGGCATCAATTGGCAGGCGCTGGCCAACCTCGGACGGTATGGCGTGGTCGGGCTGGCGACGGCGAATGGACTGGCAGACCTCGCCAGCTCGGCAAGCGCGATCACTAGCCGGTATGCGAAAACGGACGGGGCGGGCGGATTTGGCACGGACATCAACGCCACGATTGACGCGCTGAATCAGGACCAATTGATCCGGACCCTGGCGGAGCCGAACCTGACGGCGATGAGTGGGGAAACGGCCAGCTTCCTGGTGGGCGGCGAGTTCCCGATCCCGATTGCGAACACGAACAACACGATCTCGCTGGAGTTCAAGCAGTACGGCATCAGCCTTGCCTTCGTGCCGACCGTTACGAGCGGGGACCGGATCATTCTGCATGTTCGGCCTGAGGTCAGCCAGTTGACCAACCAGGGAGCGGTGCAGCTGGGGAACGGCAACAACTCGATCTCGATCCCAGGCCTCACGGTGCGAAGGGCGGACACGACGGTTGAGCTGGGGTCGGGGCAGAGCTTCGCCATCGCCGGACTGTTGCAGGATAGCCAGAAGCTGACCGGCCTTGGGCTCCCGTTCCTGGGCGACGTGCCGATCCTGGGAGCGCTGTTCCGCTCCGACAGCTTTCAGCAGAACCAAACGGAGCTTGTGATCGTGGTGACGCCCTACATCGTGCGGCCGGTAAGCAATATCACTGCGGTCGCCCAGCCTGATGACGGCTGGCGCGTTCCCAACGACCTGGAGCGTATTCTGCTGCTGCGTCAATCCGCGGTGGGGACTCCGGCGCCGCGCGTCCGGATCCCGGGCGAAGCCGGGTTTGTGCTGCCATGAGCCGGCATGTGACGTCTTGGATCGGTTGTGCGGCGCTGCCTTTGCTGGTGCTTGGGGGCTGCGCACAGATTGACCCACTGACCAAGGAAGGCATTTGGCGCCCAACCGGCGCAAACGACGCCAACCTTCGTGCGATGGTCGCGGTCCCGAGCGACCTGGCCTATGGCCGCGCCGCGCGAACCAGTGATGGCAGATCCGCCGCACAGGCGGTCGAGCGGCTGCGGACAGGGAAGGTGTATCCGTTGCAAGACATCGGTGTCTCCAAGGTCGGCGGCGGCGGCGGCGGCGGCAGCGCCCCTCCTGCGGCCGGGCAGTCAGACCAATGACCCCGTTGGACCACGACGCATCCGGGGTGGCGGAGAGCGGCGCGGCGCGTCCGAACCGGTTGCCGGTGATGGCTTTCGTCACCGATGTGGACACCGAGTTCGCCCTTCGCGAAGGGCTTGAGGACATCGTTTCCGAGAAGTTCGAGTTCCGGCGCGTGGGTATACGCGGGGCGACTGCGCTGCTGGCAACCATGCCGACGCCGCTGACCCTTATCCTGGACTTGAGCGGGGAAGAAAACCCGCTGGCGGCGCTGGCGGACTTGTCACAGGTGGTGGAGCCGGACGTGCGCGTGCTGGTAGTCGGCGACCCGGACGACGTGAGCTTCTACCGCCAGGTCACGCGCGGCATGGGTGCGCTGGAATATCTTAGCAAGCCGCTGACCCGGGATCTGGTGGCCCGGCAGTTCGGACCGTTGCTGAACCGGCAGGCGCTACCGCAGAACACGGTGACGGGCGGGCGGTTGATCACGGTTACGGGCAGCCGCGGCGGCGTCGGCGCGAGTACCGTTGCCGCGAACCTGGGATGGTATTTGGGGGCCGAGGCACGGCGGCACACGCTGATCCTGGACACCGACCTGCACCGCGGCATCTGCGCCATGCTGCTGGGGGCGAAGTCCGGTTCTGGCCTGCGCACTGCGTTGGAAGCGCCTGGGCGCATTGACGAACTGTTTGTTGAGCGTGTGGCGCAGCCCGTTGCGGACCGGCTGCACGTGCTGGCCGGGGAAGAACGGCTGGCCGACCAGCCGCTTTATGCCGTTGGCGCCGCGTCCAAGCTGTCGGACGCATTGCGGCGGCGCTACAACTTCGTCGTGGCCGACCTGCCGTTCACTGGCCAGCCGCTGCACCGGGACTTGCTGCACCTGGCGCACCAGCGTGTGATCGTGACGGTGCCCACGTTGGCAAGCATACGCGATACCTTGCGGTTGCTGGCGTTGCCGAACGGCCCGTCGCAGCCCCGCCGTGCCGTATTGGTGCTGAACCGGTCCAACATGCAAGGCGGGCTGGATCTGAAGCGCGTCACCGACGCGCTGAAGATGAAGCCGGACATCGTGATCCCCGAGGTCCGCCGTGCTGTCGAGCGGGCGGCAAGCCTTGGGACACCGGCCGCCAAGGAGCGTGGCCCCGTCCGCAGCGGCATGGTCGCTCTGGCGCGCGAGGTCGGCTTCATGGCGCGCGAACACGACGTGAAGCGGCGCTCGCGCTTCTCGCTGCAGTTCCGGAAGTAAGGAGGGACGATGCTGGTTCCAACCACATTCGGCCGCCGCCGGGTCGAGCAGGACAACGAGGCGGTGGCCGTCCCGGCAGTGCCTGCGGCAGCGGCGGGCGCCGATCCGGTCGTGCCGGCGCGCACCGGCCAGCCCGCGTTCATGGGCGAGCTGCGGGCGCTGTGCCTGGCGCAGATAGACGCCGGGGCGGTTGCGAACATGACGCCGGAGCGCCTGAACGTCGAGGTGGAGCGCACCCTGGCGCAGATCGCTTCCGAGCGGCGCTTCCAGCTCAATGGGCGGGAGCAGCGGGATCTGGCGGCGGAGCTGGTGCACGACATGCTCGGCCTTGGCCCGCTGGAGCCGCTGCTGGAGGATGAGACGATCACCGACATCATGGTGAACGGGCCGGACCGGGTTTTCGTCGAGCGGCGCGGCAAGATGGTGCTGAGCAGCGCCAAGTTCCGCGACACCATGCACGTCGCGAACGTGTGCCAGCGCATCGCGGCGGCGATCGGGCGGCGGATTGATGAAAGCAGCCCGATGGTGGATGCACGTCTCAAGGACGGCAGCCGCGTCAACATCGTCTTCATGCCGCTGGCGCTGGACGGCCCTTACATCTCGATCCGTAAGTTCTCGAAGCGGAAGATAGATTTCGAGAAGATGATCGAGGTCGGGTCGCTTACGCGGCCGGTGGCTCGGGTATTGGAGATTGCAGGCCACGCACGGCTGAACGTCGTGATCTCCGGCGGCACGGGCTCGGGCAAGACGACGATGATGAACGCGATGTCCCGGAGTATTGACCACGGGGAGCGCATCGTGACGGTGGAGGACGCGGCGGAGCTGCAGCTGCAGCAGCCACATGTCGTCCGGCTGGAGACCCGGCCTGCGAGCTTGGAGGGCCGGGGCGAGATCAACCAGCGCGACCTGGTGCGCAACGCGCTGCGTATGCGGCCCGACCGCATCATCATCGGCGAGGTCCGTGGCGGCGAAGCGTTCGACATGCTGCAGGCCATGAACACCGGCCATGATGGCAGCATGAGCACCGTCCACGCCAACACGTCGCGCGACGCGCTGACCCGCATCGAGAACATGGTGCAGATGGGCAACATGGGCCTGCCGTCCCGCGCCATACGCACGCAGATCGTCGGCGCCGTGGACCTGATGGTGCAAATCGGGCGGCAGCGGGACGGCACGCGACGGGTGCTGCAGGTGACAGACGTGTATGGGATGGAGGGTGATATCGTTACGCTTAACGACATCTTCCATTATGAGGTGACGGGGGAAACCTCGGACGGGAAGTTGACGGGGCAATACAAGGTCAGCCGGTCCAAGCCGAGCTTCTATGATCGGCTGAGCTATTTCGGCCTGGACCGTGCCTGGACTGCGGCGATCGAGGAGACCGGGGTGTGAGCGACGCCGGAGGCCTTTTGACGCTGACGCAACTGCTGGTGGCTGGAGCATTCCTGCTGGTGCTCCTGGCCGGGTCGTCGTGGCTGCTGCTGCACGAGGACAAAGAGGCGCGGCAGCTTCATGAGCGCATCAGCGTCGTTGCGACGCCTTATGCACGGGCGACGCCGTTGGTCGAGACGGCCCGGCGGGATGCCGGCCAGGCGGGCGCTGGCCGGCCAGTCACGGCGCTGTCAAAGCTGTTCGGTTACAGTCCGCTGCGTAAGGACCAGTATCCGGCTAAGGGGCCGGTGGTGGTCTTTTTCACGCTGATCGCTGCGGCTTTGCTCTGCCAGCTTTCGACCTCACTGGCCGGGCCACTGGCGCGCCTGGCGGTGCCTGTGATGTGGGTCATGGTAAGCCGCAAGTTGTTCGGCTGGTTTGAGCAACGCCACGCCAAAGTCCTATACAATCAGTTTCCGGATGCGTTGGCGATGATTGTCCGGGCGGTCCGCGTTGGCATTCCGGTTACGGAAGCGGTCCGCAACGTGTCGCGTGAGGCGCTGGAGCCGACAGCGACGGAGTTCCGCATGTTGTCGGATCAGCTTGCCATCGGAGTCGCACTCGAAGATGCGCTTCGGGACGTGGCGTCGCGGAACCAATTGCCGGAGTATAGGTTTTTTGCGACCGCGCTGGCGTTGCAGGCTCAAACGGGCGGCGGGTTGTCTGAAACGCTGGAGAACCTGGCCGACGTCATCCGCAAGCGGGTTGGTGCCCGCAAACGCGCTTTTGCACTCGCAAGCGAGGCGCGGATGAGCACGTATATCCTTGCGGGGCTGCCGATCGTCGCTGGCGGCGCATTGGCGTTGATGAATCCATCGTATTTCATGATCCTGTTTACTGAGCCGGCCGGCAACACCGTTCTTGAGGTTGCTATCGGCATGCTCAGCATGGGTATTTTTGTCATGCGCACGCTGATCTCGAAGGTGCTGCGATGAACCTTCTCTTGATAAGTCTCTTCGCGGGCTTCGTCGTGCTGGTGCCGACAAGCCTGATGCTGCTGGCCTTCCTGCGGCATGAGGAACGGTTGACGCTGCGCATCCAGAGTATGCAGCGCAGTGCGGATTCGGAGCCTGATCTCCGTCCGGTCCTTCATTCAGGCGGGCTGTTGCGCCCGGTTGCGGCACTTGGCGGACTGATTGCGCGGAGTGGGCTGCTTTCGAACCGAACCTTGGCGCAGCTGCAGCATACGCTGCACACGGCTGGGCTGCGCGGTCGGACTGGCCTTAGCATCTTCGTCGGCATGAAGCTGATCCTGTTGGCTGGGTTGCCAACAGCCGCGTTCACGACGATGACGCAACTGAATTGGTGGCCGTCCTATTGGACCGTCCTAGTTGGCGGGGGAGCGATTTTTGGGCTGCTGGGGCCGGATTTCTGGGTCCGGCGCTGCCGCAAGGTGTATCTGCGGGCGCTGGACAACGGGATGCCGGACGCGCTGGACATGCTGGTGATCTGTTCTGAGGCCGGTTTGGGGCTGGAAGCGGCGTTCGAGCGTGTGGGAAACGAAATTGCGTTCGGCCATCCAATCGTGGGGCTGGAGATGCTCACGACGCTGCAGGAGATGCAGATCAACTCCGACCGCCGAGCTGCGCTGATCGGCTTGGGGGAGCGGACCGGCCTGGACAGCTTGCGCCGGCTGGGCGGCACGCTGGTCCAGACGATGCAATACGGCACTCCGCTGAGTTCGGCCTTGCGCACTCTGTCAACTGAAATGCGGCAAGAAACACTGATCCGGTTCGAGGAAAAAGCGGGCCGGCTGCCAGTGCTGCTGACGATGCCGATGATCATATTTATCCTGCCCTGTGTTTTCCTGGTCGTTGCCGGGCCGGCGGTGGTGCAGGTCGTACAGATGATGAAGAAGTAAAAAGGGATTGTGATGACATCACCTAAGACGTTGCTGGCGCTCGGGACGGCCCTGCTGCTGGGCGCGTGCGCCGCTCCGGTTGACCGGATCTCCCAAGGGGAGGGTACGGCCGCCCGGGGCCTTCGGATAGCCAATGCGGCGATGGCTGGCGGGCTGCCGCAGGCCGCCCTGAATGCTACCGAGGGGGTTCTCAGCCGCGACCCTTCGAACGTGGCGGCGCTGCTGAAGCAGGCTGAGGCATTGACTGCGATGGGGCAGGATGCGGCGGCTGCGGAGGCATACCGGCGCATACTGTCCAGGGATGCCTCACCCACCCGGGAGCAGTCGCGTATTGCAAGGCTGGCTGTAGGCCGCGCGGACCTGGCTGCGGGACGCGGCAAGGAAGCGGAGGCGACCTACGCCACGCTGGCGGCGGCCAACCCCAGTGACCCCGTCGGCTACAATGGCCTTGCTATAGCCCTGGACCAACAGGACAGGCATACGGAGGCGCAGGCTGCCTAGTAACTGGGGCAAAACCCCGGGCAAAGACGAACCGCATTCCAATCTATATCACTAAAAGAACGAAAAAAGCCGCATATATTCAAGGTGGTAGAGTTA
>JAABUQ010003175.1_pt1 | contig 30745 bp, 29 predicted proteins | sample 5560001 | NCBI WGS metagenome assembly JAABUQ01 (sample SAMN10711888, study PRJNA513371) | rock metagenome | isolation source: Antarctica rocks | place: Antarctica: Victoria Land, Finger Mt nord | collected 2015-12-18 | reverse complement strand
ACAAGCGGAACCCCGCAGCGCCGCGCCGCACGCAGCATGACCTCCAGGTCCGCGAGCGCCCGCTTGCCCTCCGCCAGATCGGGCGAGAGAAAGTTCAAGGGTCCGTACATCAGCCCGCAGATGCGGACGCCGTGGCGCTCCTGCGCGTCAAGCAGCGGGTCGGATCGGCCGTCGGCGACCGCCTGCCAGTCGACCTGCCGGTAGCCAGGGCCGCCGTGCAACTCCACCGCGGCAAACCCGTTCGCCGCGGCCCAGCTCAGCAGATGCTCGGGCTCCCACTCCAGAAGGCAGGAATTGTAGAGTCCGAGCCGCATCCCCCTAAACCTCCTCCCAACGACCGGAGCGGGTCGCGCTCTCCACCGCCGCGAGGACTCGCTGGCAGGCCAAGCCATCGCGAAACCCGGGCGGAGCGGCGCTCTCCCCCGCGAGATGATTCAGGAGCTCACCGAGCAGATGCACGAACGTCTCCTCGTAACCGATGACGTGTCCATTCCCCCACCAGCGGTCGGCCCAGGGATGCAGTCCGGGCGTCGTGACGCTCACCCGCCGCCAACCCCGCAGGCCGGGCGTGCCCTCGGACAGGTAGACATCGAGGTCGTTGAAGCGCTGGAACTCCCAGCGCACCGAGCCCTGGCTGCCCACGACCTCGAACCCGCTGCTGCACCGGTGGCCGCCCGCCACCCGCGACAGCTCGAGCGTCGCCAGCGTGCCGGACGCCGTTACGGCAAGCGCATGCACGGCGTCCTCGACATCCACCGGCTGCTTGGTGCCGCTCTCGTCGCGTCGCTCGGTGATGAAGCCGGCGGAGGACGCGGCGACCCGCACTACCGGGCCGACCAGGTGGTGGACGAGATCGACGAGGTGCGAGCCGAGGTCCGACAGCACGCCTCCGCCGTCGCCCCGCCGCAGGCGCCAGCTCATCGGACGGGCGGGGTCGGTCAGCCAGTCCTGCAGGAAGTGCAGGGCGACGTGGCGGATCTCGCCGAGCTGGCCTGAGGCGATCAGCTCCCGGGCCTGGCGGACGGCGGGCACGTAGCGATAGTTGAAGACGATCGCGCTCGCCACGCCGGCGCTCTCGGCGGCCTCTACCATCGACTCAGCCTGGGGCACGTCGAGGGCCAACGGCTTCTCCACGATGACCGCCTTGCCGGCGGCGGCCGCGGCGCAGCTGATCTCGGCGTGCGACGCGGTCGACGTGCACACGTCGACCAGATCGACGTCGCCGCGAGAGACGGCCGACCGCCAGTCAAGGCTGGCCTCCTCCCAGCCCAGGGCGGCTGCCAGGCGCTGCGTGGGCTCGTCGCGGCGGCCGCAGAGGACGGCGAGCACCGGCTCCACGGGAGGGTCCAAGAAGCGTGCGGCCGTCAGGTAGGCCTGGCTGTGTGAGCGCGCCATCTTGCCGGTTCCCACGAGAGCGATCCGCAGCGGTCGGCGTGCCCGCTTCACCGGCCGACGCTCCGAAGATAGGCCCGGCTGATCCGTGCACTCTCCAGTGCCGTCGGCTTCTGCGTCACGTCCGTCTCGACGATGAGCCACCCCGAGAAGCCGGCGCCATCGAGCAGTTGGAGGGCGGCAGGGAGGTCGACACATCCCTCACCCAACTCGGCGAAGATCCCCCGCTCGGCGAAGGCGTCGTAGTCCCAGCCGGCGACGATGCCGCGCCTGCGCACGCCGCCATCGATGTCCTTCAGGTGCATGGTCCGGATGCGTCCGGCATGCCGGCGGCAGAAGTCGACCACGTCCACGCCGGCCCACGCCAGGTGCCCCGTGTCCGGACCCAGGAAGACGCGCTCGGGGTCGGTGAGCCGGAGCAGGCGCTCGATCTCGTCCTCGCTCTCGATCACCGTCCCCACGTGGTTGTGGAAGCAGCTGCGCACGCCCTCTTCGAGCGATGCCCCGCCGACGGCCTCGAGCACGGCCGCCACCGCACGGAACTCCTCGTCGGTGAGGCCGTCGGCGACCTCAACCTGCCCCGCCGCCTGGCGTCGCGTGCGCCCGCTGCGAGCGACGTAGTCCCCGCTCGGCGCGACGTACATCTCGGTCAAGCCCAGCTCGCGGACGAATCGGGCGGCGCGACGGGCATCGGCCACGATCTCGTCGGCAAGGTCCTGCCGCCACAGCGGCGCCGAAAAGTAGCACGGCGCCGGTCGCAGGCCGTGCCGGGCGTAGAGATCGAGGGTCTCGGTCGCCGAGCGGTCGACGCCGAGCTTCGGCGGAGCGCCGTCATATCCAGCGCTCGCGATGTCGTCCAACACCTCCGGCTCCGGAACTCCTCGCCATGTGATCTGACCGCAACCTATTGGCGTCATGGGCCCTGCTTCGACGAGGCCTCCTGCCTGGCCACGGTAAGCAGCGCCCTGATCCACTGAACGCTGTCCCGAAGGGGCCCGGCTTCGGCGGGTTGGCACTCCCAGCCCAGGTAGCCCTCGTACCCCTGGGAGCTCAGCGCGGAGAGGACCGGCGCGAAGTCGATTCCGCCCAGGCCGGGAAGGCTCCGGTCACGGTCGGAGAGGTGGATGAGCTGGATCTGCTCACCGGCCTGCCGAACCTCGCTGGCCGCGTCCTGACCCTCCAAGTCCATGTGATAGGTGTCGGCCATGGTGGCGACCCAGGGACTGCCGATCCGCCTCGTCAGGTCCGCTGCCACCGTGGGTGAACGCAGAAGGTGGGTCTCCCTCCTGTTCAAGGGCTCCAGGACGATGCGCACGTTCGTGACCTCGGCCTCGCTGGCCAGCTCCTTGAGCAGGACCGCCAGCAGCGCCATCTCCGCCGCCTCTACGCCACCGGGCCAGTCGAGTGCGATCCGCGGCTCGCCGGTTATCGGGACCACGATCAGCCACCGCGCTCCGATCGCGGCGGCAGCCCGCAGCCGCTCACGGATCACCCCGACCATCGCCGCGCGCTCTGACGCCGTGGCCGCCAGGAGCGGTGATCCGAGCCGGCCATAGATGGTCGGCACCTCGATGCCTGTCCGCTCGATGAGGCGGCGAACCTCGTCCACTGCCTTGACGACCCGGTCACCACGAAGGTCGAGCCCGTCGAAGCCCACCCCCTTAGCGAGCCGGAACTTCTCCTCCAGGGGAGTCTCCCCCAGCATGGTCTCGACGCAGCTCAGCTTCACAGCCTGCTCCGTCACCCGTCGTACCAGACGGGCTCCGGTTGTCCCGTGTCGATCGACCGAAAGATGGCGTTGGTGATTGCCAGCATCTGGCGGCCCTGGATAAACCCGGCTGGGAACGGCTTTCCGCCCCGCAACGCCGCCGCGAAGAGCTGGAGCTCGACCTGGTGCAGATCTCTGGGTTCGAGGTCGATTTGCTCTTTGCCGCCCCCCTCGAAGAGCCTGACCGCGCCCGGTGTCGACTCGGCGCCTCCCCGCGGTCCCACGACACGGTCCGAGCGCCCGAGGAGCTGGAAGCCCGCGGGCAGGCCCCAGGACACCGTGAGCGTGGCGATGTCCCCCGACTCGTACTCGACGGTGACCACGGCCGTATCGACGGCGAGCTGGTCGAAGTGCGCGACCTCCGGACGTTCGACGGCGGCGATGCGGCCCTGCGCGTAGACGGTTCGCGGCTTGGCCCGGAACACCGTCTGCCACATGAGGTAGTAGTGGCAGCCGGCGTCGGTGAGCGGTCCGTTGTTTCCGCCGCGGTCATGCATGATCCGCTTCGGTCGGACCTCCTGGAGAAGATCCGAGCTGAAGACCATGGGCCTACCGAAACGGCCCTCCGCGGCCCAACGGCGCAGCAGCGCCACCTCCTGGGCCAGGTTGCGTTGGAATCCGACCCCGAACTGGACTCCGGCGCGCCGAACGGCGGCCTCCATCGCATCCGCCTCGGCGAATGTGCGGCACAGCGGCTTTTCGATCATCACATGCTTGCCGTGCTCGGCGGCCAGGATGGTGGCTGGCGCGTGCAGGGCAAGCGGGAGGCAGATGGAAACGATCTCGGGCTCTGGGTCGGACAGTGCCTCCTCCAAGTCACAGAGCACCTTCGGCACCTGATGCTCATCGGCCAGCGTCTGGGCCCGCGCGGCGTCGACGTCGGTGATCGAGATCACCCGGTGACCCAGGGCCGACCAGGCTCTGACGTGGCGCCCTCCCATGTCACCGGCACCGACCACGGCGACCCGGAACCCTTCCGTCACGAGCAGCTCTCCTTCCTGGGTATCCGGCTGCGACGAGCTCAACGAACGACGCTCAGCGCGCGTTCCGTGAACAGGTCAGCCTGCGGGTGGTAGACCCAGGCTTCGAGTGCCAGCGTCGCCGCCCCCACCATCCCGGCCTGGCGGCCAAAGCGTGCGGCCCGCACAGCCACCCGCCGGCCGCGTACCGCGAAAGCGCTGCGATGGAGGGACGTGCCAAGCGGCCCGAGGACCAGGTCGCCGGCCTCGGCGATGATCCCGTTGAGGATGACGGCGCCGGGGTCGAGGATCTCGACGGCCTGGGCGAGGGCGAGGCCCAGGCTTTCCGCCACGTCGCCGAGGTGCGCCTGCGCCCCGGCCTGGCCGGAGAGGGCGAGTTCGACCAGTCGTCCGGTGGCGGCCTTGTGCGCTCCCGCCGGCCACTCGCCCAGCGTTGCGCCGGCCCGGCGGACGATGGCCGGCTCGGCGGCGATCGTCTCCAGGCAGCCCACCTTGCCACAGGCGCACCGGCTTCCTCCCGGCACTACCAGGTGGCCGATCTCGCCGGCGGCCCCGTGAGCACCGTCGCGCACCCGGCCGCCAATGATGATCCCGGAGCCGATGCCCGTTCCTACGTACGTGTAGACGGCATCCTCTTCGGGAACGCCGGCGAAGCGAACCTCGCCGGCCGCCATGCCGTGCACATTGTTCCTCACCACCACCGGCCACCCGAGCGCTGCCTCCAGCCATTCGCGAATCGGGACTTCGGTCCAGCCCAGGTTCGGGGCGATCCGTACCACGCCACGGTCCGGTTCGACGAGCCCGACGGCACCCACGCCAACGCCTCGGACCTGGTCTCGTTCGATGCCTTCGCGACCGACCAGGAGCCGGAGCCCCGCCGCGATCGATTGCAAGGTCCTATCGGGACCCTGGGCAGGCACCGTGGGGATCTCCTCGGCAGCCAGGACCCGGCCGGCGATGTCGTGCAGCCCGAGGCGGATCAAGCTCACCCCCTGGTGAACCGAAAGCACCCGGTGCCAGGCTGTGTCCAGACCGACTAGCTCTGAAGGTGCCCCCGCGGTGGCTGGCGGCCGGGGCACGAGGGTTCCGGTTGGGCGCAGCAGTCGGAGCTCGATCAGCTCGCGCACCGCGTTGGTGATGGTCGCCGGCGTGAGGCCGGTCGTGGTGACGAGCTGCGAGCGAGAGATGGCGCCGCGGCGCTGGACGGCGTCCAGGATGACCACCCGGTTCTGTCGCCCGGCCCGCACCGCATTGACGGGACGAAGCATTTCTTCTATAAAGAAACCAACATGGAGCCTCGGATGTCAAGCCTCTGGGGGCCGACGAGCTCCAAACCGAGCCTTGAAACCGGTCTGCGTGCTCTGAGCCCGCCCCGGCCAGCGCGGTCTTGCGCAGGGCCGAATGCTCGCTGGCGGCGGGCTGGTCGAAGGTCCGCGTGGTGCCGGAAAGGAGAAGAACCAGATGTTTGACCCAGCCGACGCATTCGATGCAAGCCATCCGATCTCGCGGCGCGCCGTGCTGCAGCTGCTGGCGGCCGGGGGCGCGGGTCTGGCGGCCGCGGCGTGTGGCGTGTCAACTCAGACGTCCACGGCACCGAAGAAGGTCAATCCCGGCGACTTCCAGATCCCTGACTCGGGGGCCAAGCTGCCGACCGAGAACGTGACCCTGCGCTGGATGGACAGCGGCGACCAGAAGGCAGTGTTCTTCAATGCCTTCTTCCCCGTCTACCAGAAGAAGCACCCCAACATCGCAGTGCAGTACGACGGAACCAACTGGAACGCGATCCAGCAGGTCATCATCCTCGGCGTGCGAAACGGCACAGCGCCCGACGTCTTCCAGCTCCCGCCCGCGGTCACCGCGCAGCAGGCGGTCGCGAGCAACTGGGTCGGCAGCATGGACGACATCGTTCCCAACTGGCCGGAGGTGAAGAAGCGGTTCCCGACCGGCATCTTCGCCAACGGCATCACCGACTTCAACGGCAAGACCTATGGCGTGCCGTTCACTGGGAACAACCGCATCGACAACCTGCTGCTCTTCAACGCCGACTACATGAAGAAGGCGGGCTACGACGCGAGCTCCAAGGTGCTGACCTGGGATGAGTTTCGGGCCGCCTGTAAGAAGTGCACCGAGCAGGGCGCCGGCAGGTACTACGGCATCATCGCCGGCGTCGCTCAGACCGGTCAGCTGACAGGCTGGGTCAGCACGCTGGCCGAGATGGCAGGGGCGCACGGCAACGAGTTCAACCCGCTCACCGGGCACTACAACTACGCCAGTGACCAGTACATCGCGGCCACGGAGCTGCTGCTTGCCATCAAGTCCGATGGCAGTTTCTTCCCCGGGTCGACGAGCCTCGACGCGCCGGGGGCGCGGGGCCGCTTCCCGCAGGGCGACGCGGCGATCATCTTGCAAGGTCCCTGAAACATCCCTGCCTGGAAGCGGTCGAACCCCGAATTCAATCTTGGCGTCAACCTGCCGCCGGTCCAGAAGAACGAGGCGAGTGCCTTCCCGATCAGCCACAAGCCGGGTGGCTCGAACACCTGGTTCCGGTCCACGACGACGAAGCTGGGGCCGGTGATCGGCGACATCTTCAACTACCTGGCCACGGTCAACGGCCAGGCCCAGTGGTCGGAATACGACGGCGTCGGCGATCCTGCGGCCTTCCCGCAGGCGATCAAGCAGGCGAAGCTCGACCCCCTCTCCGAGAAGGCTTTCACGCTGGCCAGCAAGTGGGCGGTGGTCGGGCCCGAGCCGGCCGTACGCAATCTCAAGATCGGAGACGTCTATCTGGCCGAGAAGTTGCCCACTCCCACCTACAGTCAGACGCTGGTCGGCCTCTTCACAGGCCAGCTCGGCAGCGACGTCAAGTCGGTGATGACAAGATTGCAGCAGTCGTACGAGAAGATGCTCGACGACGCCATCAAGCTTGTCAACCAGCGTCAGGGCACGAATATCACGCGGGACGACTTCGTATTCAAGAACTGGAACCCGCACCAGAGCTACCCGACGTCGTGAGGCATTGATGCAGACCGCTCTCAGGGAGCGGCCCGTCACGCCGGCGCTGCGAGTCGGCCGGACATCACTTGGCCAGCGCCTGTGGGCCGCCCGCTGGTGCTACGTCCTGATGGCGCCCTCGGCACTGCTGCTCCTGCTCTTCTCCTTCTATCCGCTGTTCGCCTCCTGGTACTACTCCCTCTTCGACTGGAACGGTGTCGGTCGGCCGGGCTACTTCGTCGGCCTGCAGAACTTCGTCGAGCTCGTACACGACGAGTATTTCTGGGGCGATTTCGGCCGCTCGCTCTGGTTCGCTGCTGTCACCACGCCGGCCGAGATGATCGTCTCGCTGCTGATCGCGATCCTGCTCAACGACAGAGCCCTCCGCCTGGGGCCCCTCTTCCGCACGTTCTTCTTCATCCCCGTCGTCACCACCACGGCCGTCATGAGCATCGTCATGAGCTTTGTCTTCGCTGCCTTCCAGGGGCCGGTGAACCAGGTGCTCTTGGACCTTCACCTGACGTCGCGGTCGATCGACTTCCTCGGCAACCCGCACTCCGTGATGTGGGTCGCGATGCTGATCTTCGTCTGGAAGTGGATGGGACAGCCCATGATCTACTGGCTGGCCGGGCTGCAGACGATTCCCTCCGAGCTCTATGAGGCGGCGCGTGTGGATGGCGCCCGCTGGTGGGCGCAGACCGCGCATGTGACAGCGCCGCTCATGATCCCATTCGCGATCATCATCGGACTCATAACCGCCGTCGGCAACCTGCAGGTCTTCGCGTTCCTTCAGGCATTGACCGGTGGCGGCCCGTTCTTCAGCTCGGAAACGATGGAGCTCTTCATTTTCCGCACGGCCTTCGGGACCGTCTCCAACGGCGCAGCCTCGGGCAACCCACGGTTCGGGTACGCCTCGGCCGCCGGCGTGCTCTTCGGGCTCTGCGTCATGGTCGTGGTGGCCATCCAGGCCCTCGCGCTGCGCAGGTACCGACCCAGCCGCACTGGGGTCGCTGCTCGATGAGTGTCGAGGCAGCGAGCCAGAGATTACCGAGGAAACGCTGGCTGCGCAGGCGGCTGACGGGCCCCGGCCGGAGGCGTCTCCTCATCTCGGTCGTCTTGATCCCGATCTGCTTCATCTGGATCTACCCGCTGCTCTGGATGATCGCGGCCTCGTTGAAGACGAACGGCGAGATCTTCAGCGGCCTCGGCCTGGTCCCCAACGTGCTGCAGCTCGGCAACTACACCGACGCCTGGCTGCACGCGAACATGGCACGGTACTTCGTGAACAGCATCATCGTCACGCTGGGGGGAGTTGCCATCGTGCTCGTGACCACCTCCTCCATGGGCTACGTCCTGGGCCGCTACGCCTTCCCGGGACGCAAGGTCACCATCGGGCTCCTGACCGCGCTGGTCTTTCTGCCCCAGGGCTACACGATCATCCCCGTCTTCGACCTGATCACGCGGTTGCACCTGGACGGGAACCTGCTGGGCATCATCCTGGCCGAGAGCGGCTCCGCGCACATCATCCAGATCCTGCTCTTCGCCGGCTATTTCAGCCAGCTGCCGCGCGAGCTCGAGGAGTCGGCAACGGTCGACGGGGCGGGATTCCTCCGAGTCTTCTTCCAAATCTACCTGCCGCTGGCGAAGCCGGTGATCGCAACCGTGATCATCATGCAGTTCATCGCCAGCTGGAATGACTTTCTCGTGCCTCTGGTGCTGACGCTGAGCCAGCCCGCCCTGCGCACGCTCGCAGTCGGCGTTTATTCATTCCAGGGCGAGAACCTGACGAACTATGCCGACCTGTCAGCCGCCAGCACCATTGCCCTGCTGCCCGTGATCGTGGTGTTCCTGTTCCTGCAGCGCTATTTCATCGAGGGCATCGCGGGCGCGGTCAAGCAATGACGACGGCGCACCTTCCCGAGCCCAGCGCCAGAGTGGAGGTCTGAGTCAGGTGAACGTCGCGGAGAGCTTCTTCGTGGCTGGGCGTTGGGTGGCACCAGGCGCGGGCCGCTGCCGGTCCGTCATCAATCCCGCTACGGGCGCGACGATCGCGGAGATCGGCTACGGCTCCGCGGCTGACGCCGTGGCTGCGGTGGATGCCGCGGCCGAGGCCTTTCCCACTTGGTCCCGGCTGCCGGCTCGGAGCCGCTCTGACGCGCTCATGCGCGTCTACGCCCTGCTCTCGGAAAGGGCTGAGGAGATCGGCCTGCTGCTCGCCCGCGAGAGTGGCAAACGCCTGCCCGAAGGCATCGGCGAGGCCCGCTTCGCAGCCGAGTACTTCCGCTGGTTCGCCGAGCAAGCGCGGCGGCCGTCCGGCGAGCTGACTCCGCAGGAGTCCCCGAACCGGCGCCATCTGACCCTGGGCCAACCCGCCGGCGTGGCGCTTTGCCTTTCGCCCTGGAATTTCCCGGTCTCCATCCAGGCTCGCAAGCTGGCGCCTGCCCTTGCCGCCGGCTGCACCGTGGTGGCGCGCGCTTCTGAGAAGGCGCCTCTGGCCGTGCTGGAGATGTTCCGCTGCTTGGAGGAGGCTGGCCTGCCTGCGGGCGTGGCGAACCTGGTTCAGGGGCCGGCCGGTGAGATGACCAGCGCCATGCTCGCCCACCCTGCTGTGCGCGTGGTGAGCTTCACGGGATCGACAGGCGTGGGCCGGCTCCTGATGAAGCAGGCGTCCGAGCGCATCGTGCGACCGTTGCTCGAGCTTGGCGGGGACGCGCCGTTCATCATCTTTGATGACGCCGACCTGGCGCGCGCGGTGGAGGGCGCGATGGTTGCCAAGTTTCGCAATAACGGCCAGTCCTGCATCGCCGCGAACCGCTTCCTGATCCAAGAGCCGCTCTACGAGGAGTTTGGTCGGTTGCTCGCTGACCGAGTCGACGCTATGCGGTTGGCAGATCCGGTGACAGAACCAATCCCTGACCTGGGTCCACTGATCGACATCGATCGCAAGCGGGCCGTCGAGGCCATCGTGGCGGAGGCGGAGTCGGCCGGGGCGCGCAGGCTGACGAGGGAGTGGGAGCTGCCCGAGCAGGGAACCTTCACTGCGCCGGCACTGCTTGCCGAGGTGCCAGACGGCGTGTCGCTCGCCACTGAAGAGGTCTTCGGACCCGTTGCCGGCGTCTTCCCCTTCCGAACCGAGGAGGAGGCCATGGAGCGCGCAAACCGGACTGAGATGGGCCTGGCCGGCTACGTCTACACCGGAAGCCTGGAGCGCTCCTGGCGGGTGGCGGAAATGCTGGAGGTGGGCATTTTGGGCCTGAACAACCCGCTGCCCTCGGTCGCCTTCGCTCCCATGGGTGGCGTCAAGCAGAGCGGGCTCGGCCGTGAGGGCTCGCACCGAGGACTCGAGGAGTTTCAGGAGATCAAGTACCTGGCGGTGGAGATCTGAAAGGAGGGCCGAAAGTGGCGGACTCGCTAATCATCCGGAACAAGCTCGACGTCGTCGAGATGATCAATGGAGGCCTGATCAAAGGCGGCAACAGCCTTTGGATCGTCGTGATTGCCCTAGGCGGTGTCTTCATTGACGCCTACGACTTCACCAGTCTGGGAATCGGCGCCGTCCAACTCAGGCAGCAGTTCCACCTGACTGCCTTTCAGCTCGGCAGCGTGACCGCCGCCATGGCCTTCGGCGCCCTGGCAGGCGCCACGTTCGGCGGCTACTACGTGGACAAGATCGGTCGGGAGCGGATGTTCCTCATCAATATGCTCTTCTTCGTCATAGCAGCGATTGGCGCAGCGTTCTCGCCCAACTACTGGGTGCTGATCTTCTTCCGCTTCTTCATGGGCGTCGGCGTGGGCATGGACTTTCCGGTCGCCATGAGCTTCGTGGCGGAATACACGGCCACGTCGGGCAAGGGCAAGTATCTGAACCTCTGGCAGGGTATGTGGTACATCGCTGCCGTCGTGGTCGGTTTGGCCAGCCTGCCGCTCCTCTTTGCCGGCGTCGGCGGCAATCTCTGGCGCTGGGCTGTGGGCCTCGGAGCGGTCCCCGCCTTCGCGGTGCTCCTGCTCCGTCAGAAGTACCTGGAGGAGAGCCCGATGTGGCTGGCCCAGAGAGGTGACCTGGCGGGCGCAGCGCGAGTCATCGAGAAGACCTACTGCGTGCCGATCGAGGTCGCCCAGGAGTCGGACGCTCCGCCCGCCACGGAGAAGTACTCGTTGAGGGATTACGCCCAGATCTTCTCCAAGCCCTACCGACTCCGCACGCTGCTCGCCTCGATTATCGCACCCACTCAGAGCATGGAATATTTCGCGGTCGGCTTCTACCTCCCGGTCATTTCGGTGCTGCTCTTCGGCAATCAGCTCGTCTACGCCATCCTCGGCACTGTCTTCTTCAACCTTTTCGGCATCGTGGGTGGCCTCAGCCAAGCCTTTCTAACACAGCGCATTGGGGTGCGCCGGTTGGCGATCATCGGTTACTGCTTGGTCATCGTCGCCTTGCTTGTCTCGGGCATCGGGGGTAGGACCCTACCCATCGTGGCCGGTGCGGCGATGCTTGCCCTCTTCGTCTTCGGTCACTCATTTGGTCCCGGCTCACAGGGCATGACGATGGCGGCAATGTCCTTTCCCACTGCCATCCGGGGTGCTGGCACCGGCTGGGTCCAGGCAGTCCTTCGCCTGGGCAGCATCTTCGGCTTCTACTTCTTCCCGCTCGTGCTCGCCGCCAGCGGCCTAAGCCGCACACTTCTCATCTTGACCGTGGTCCCTATTCTCGGCTTGCTGGCGTGTCTTGCGATTCGCTGGGAGCCAGTCGGTCAGGACGTCGAGGCGGAGAGAACCCAGCTGGCGGCAGGTCCCGTGACCGCTCCCACCGTGACGACTTGATCGGAGCGCAAAGGGTCGGTTTCATCGGGCTGGGCCGGATGGGCGGCGGCATGGCGCGTCGGCTTCTAGAGTTCGGACATCAAATGGTCGTCTACGACATCCAGCCGGCGGCGACGCGCCCGTTCCTTGAGGCGGGTGCGAGTGCAGCAAGCTCACCTGCCGAAGTCGCACGCGAAACCGATGTCATCTTCACCAGCCTTCCGCTTCCGGAGCACGTTCGGGACGCATATCTCGCTGAAGGTGGCATTGTGGAATCGCTGCGCGACGGCGCGGTCTGCGTCGACGTCAGCACGATCGATCCCTTCACTGCGCGGGAGGTCGCAGATGGCGTCGGTCGCCGCGGCAGCTTCATCGCCTGCCCGGTGGGAAAGGGACCGGCTCAGGCTGCGGACGGCACGTTGCCGTTGTTTGTAGGAGGCCCTGCTGCCGCGGTAGAGCAGGCGCGGCCGCTCTTGGAGCTCATTGGCGAGCCGCTGCACCTGCTCGGTGACGTGGAACAGGCGACCACCTTCAAGGTGATCAGCAACCTGATCGGAATGGGCAACCTGGCTCTGCTCGCCGAGAGCTTCGCTCTCGGCCTCAAGGCAGGCATCGAGCCTGAGGCACTGGCGACGGCCCTCCGAGACACGGGCGCCAACTCCTATCAAATGGAGGTTCGCCTGCCCTGGATCATGGCTGGCGACTTCAGCAACCGTTTCGGCGTCGACCTGGCGATCAAAGACGTGCGCCTGGGAGTGGATGTGGCAGCGCGGCTGCACGCCCCGCTGCCCCTGGCAGCCGCAGCGTTGCAGGTCTACAGCGCCGCCTCGGCCGCTGGGTTCGGCGAGGAGGACGTGGCCGCAGCGTTCAAGCTCTTTAGGCCACTGGCCTACGCCTCGGACGACGGATGAAGGTTGACCCAGACCGGCTCAGCGCCTTCAGCTCCCGGTTGCTCGAGAGCTTGGGGGTGCCTACGGCGGACGCCGCCACCGTAGCCGCTTGCCTGGTCGAAGCCGACCTGGAGGGTCAGGTGTCCCATGGAACCGTCCGCTTGCCGCGCTACGCACGCCGCGTCCGCGATGGACTGATTGCGGCGGCGCCGGAGATGCGTGTGCTGCATGAAAGGGCGGCTGTGGCGTTGCTGGACGCTGACAACGCGCTCGGACCGGTCGCCGGGGTGCGCGCCATGGGGATCGCCGTGGAGAAGGCAACGAGCCAGGGCGTCGGCGTTTGCGCCGTCCGCGGCAGCAACCATCTGGGCGCGCTTTCCTTCTATGTGCGGATCGCCACAGGAGCCGGAATGATCGGCATGGCTCTGTCCAACACACCACCGGCGATGGCACCGCCGGGCGGGGGCGCGGCTTACCTTGGCACCAATCCGATCGCCGCCGGCATACCTACCTTCGGTCCACCGGTGGTGATCGACATGGCGACCAGCCAGGTCGCCCGAGGCTCGGTGTTGAAGGCGTTGAGAGAAGGCCAACCCATCCCCCCCGAGTGGGCAGTTGACGCGGAGGGCCGACCGACGACAGACCCCGCAGCCGCTCTAGCCGGCTCGCTGACGCCGCTGGGGGGCGCCAAGGGCTTTGCCCTGGCACTGCTCGTTGAGGCGCTCGCCGCTGTGCTGTCAGGTTCGGCGGTGGGCCCCGAGGTGGCCGGCACCTTCGTCGACTCAGATCGCCCGAGCAACGTCGGTCACTTCTTCTTGGCGCTCGACCCGGAGGCCTTCGGTACTGGCTTCAGCCAGCGGATGGACGGGCTCTCGAGCGCGCTTCGGGACATCCAGCCGGTCGATCGTGAGCGACCGGTCCGGCTTCCGGGCGACCGGCGGCTCCAGGAGCGTAAGGCCCGCGAGCGGCAAGGTCTGGAACTTCCAGATGAGTTGCTGCGCGAGCTAGGCCAGATCGCTGGCGAGGAGGAGATGGCCAGCCTTGGCTGATCGCGTACTCGTCACTGAGGCCCTCAATGCTTCTCTTGAGCCGCTCGGCCGAAAGCTCCAAGTGGACGTACGTGAGGGGCTCTGGTCCGACGTTACCGCGCTCCGGGAGGCGGTGGCTGGGTGCGCAGGGCTGATCGTTCGCAACCAGACCCGCGTCGACCGGCCGCTCCTGGCGGTCGCGCCTCGGCTGCGCGTAGTCGGCAGGCTGGGCGCTGGGCTGGACAACCTCGATCTGGACGCGCTCCGGGAACGGGGCATCACCGTCGTCCACGGTGGCGGCTTGAACGCCCGTGCGGTGGCTGAGTACGTTGTGGGCGCTGTCCTGGCGCTGGCCCGTGGCCTGGCCGCCAGCGACCGCTCGGTTCGCAGCGGAGCCTGGAACCGAAAGACCGGCTTCGAGTTGCGAGGCAAGACGCTCGCTTTACTCGGCCTGGGTAAGACGGGCGTCCAAACAGCACGACTGGGGCGCGCGCTCGGCATGCGGGTGAGCGGTCACGATCCCTACAACCACCGCCAGGTGGCCGGCGTGGAGCAAGTACAACCGGAAGAGCTCTTCGCTCGGGCTGCGGTGCTCAGCGTGCATGTCCCTCTGACGCCCCAGACCCGCGGGCTTGTCGGCAGGGAGTTCCTGGCGACGCTTCCCGAAGGAGCGATAGTGATCAACGCCGCCCGAGGCGGCGTGGTTGACGAGGACGCGCTCTACGACGCTCTCCGCTCGGGGCACCTCGGCGGAGCCGCTCTGGACGTCAGGACCGGCGAGCCACCCGAACCTGACGACAGGTTCAACTCGCTGGACAATGCGCTGCTTACCCCGCATCTGGCAGGACTGACTGAGGAATCGCAGGCGGCCATCGCGACACACGTGCTCACCGGCGTGCGCCGGGTACTGAGCGGGTTCGAGCCACGCGGCCCGGCCATCCTTCCGTGACGCGCTCCAGGCCACGCATACCCAGAACGCCGCTAGACACGGAATCAGCTCACAGGAGGGCGCGGGACAAAGATGACCGGACGTGACGCACTCGGGACTGATGACCTCCAGAAAGCGGACGGTATGCGCCTCGCGAAGGGCGTGGGGGTGTTCGCCATCATGGCTTCCGCCGTCTCCCAGGAGTATGGGAGTGGCATCAATTTCGTGCTTGTGAACAGCCTGGGGAGCTATCCCGCAATCGCTTGGGCGGTGCCGCTCGCCATGCTGGTGGCCGGGCTGCTCCTGATCCCGAAGGTGGGCCTGTTCGCCCGCTTCGCGGAGGTGGCTCCCAGGGCGGGCTCGTCCTATGTCTGGCTGACGCGTACCGTCGGCTACCCGATCGGCTTCCCGGTCGCGTTCCTCTGGTTCGTGGGCGTCGTCGCTGCCATGGGCTTCCTCGCTTTCACGTTTGCGACCTTCGTGGCAGGGGTGCTCAAATCGGCCGGGCTACCGTCGGCGTGGGCAGTCACTCACGGTGGGCACATGGTCCTCGGCGCGGCGCTGATACTTCTCATGTTCCTCCTGCATTACTCAGGCGTCCACAACTATGGGAGGTTCGTAGGCCTGATCTTCGTCCTGGTCCTGATCGCGGCGGCTCTGGTTCTCGTCTACGGATTCCTGACCACGCAGGAGACTTTCCTGGCGCGGGCCAGCGAGGCGACCGGTAAACCGCCCACCGGGAACATGAGCCTCTCGCCCTCGCCGGGTGCGTTCGTCTCGGTGGTCACGCTGTTCATGTTTGCCTACGGCGGCCTTACTGCGGCCACGTCGCTGGGGGGTGAAGCGCGAGAGGGCAAGCGGTCCATGCCTCGGGGAATCATCTTGGGCTGGGCGACCGCGGTGGTGCTGTTCACCGCGGTCAGCTTCGCACTCTTCCACGCGGTGCCCTGGTGGTCGGTCAATTCGCTTATCAGGTCTGGCCACTCGGCACTGGTCACCACGCCCGGCCTCATCGGGCTCGTCGCACCGGCCGGAGTCGCGCTCTTCCTGAACCTGCTGGTCGCGGTCATCGTGGGAAAGACAGTGGCCCCGGAGATGCTCGACTGCTCTCGCTACTTGTTCGCGTGGGCCCAGGACGGGTTGCTGCCGCGGGCTTTCTTGCACACCTCACGTTCCAAGGCACCCGATGTAGCCCTCGCCGCATGCGCTGGTCTGGGCCTTCTCTTTCTGGCGGAGGCGACTTTCGTCGGCTGGTCGATCGGGGTGACTCTGCGATCGGCGAGCCTGGTCCTAGTGTTCGGAGTACTCGGCCTGGGAGCGCTGAACGTGCGCTTCAACCGCAGCTTCGACGGCCTTAGCTGGGCTCGGCAGATTCGCCTGCATGCGGAGGTCCCCGTACTGGGTGCGCTGGCTGCGGTCATCGCCGCGATTCTGATCGCCAGCGTGATCAGGGTGCCCGGTCTGGCGTGGTACTTCCAGCCGAGCTTTCAGGGCCTGATTGCGATCATCCTCGCGGTCGCTTTGTACGCCGCGGCTCGGGGACGTCTCGTCAGCTCCAGGGAAATGCCGGCCGAGTAGCGGTACCGCCGGAGCATCATCAGCGAATCTCCAGTGTGGTGGCCCCAGAGTTGAGCGGCGAGCCTCGGCCACCGTCAGCGCGGGCGGGTTGCGAGGCCCGGCTACCGCTTCTTGACGCGCTCCAACCGCCGCCTGGCCGCTGCCTGGGCGCCCCGGATGTGCACTCGCATGGCGGTCCTGGCTTCTCTCGAGTCGCCCTGGAGGATAGCCTGATTGATGCGACGGTGATCCTCGCGCGAGCGCTCGAGCCGTCCCGGAATTGTCAGCGTGGTCTCCATGCCCGCGGCCAGCATGTCCTGAAGAAGCTCGACGGTCCGCGACAGGAAGCGATTGTCGGCGGCTCGGGCGATGAGTAGGTGAAAGGCCTGGTCAAGCCTTCGGAGCTCGTCCCAGCTGGGAGGCGTTCGCCCGGAAGCCCGGTCCAGCTCCTGCCAGGCGCGGTTGATTCCGTCGTGCTCCAAGTCCCCCGCGAACCTCGCCGCCCAGGCGGCCGCCGGAGTCTCCAGCACTTCGCGCATGGCGAACAGCTCACGCAGTCCCACCTCTTTTTGCAGGTACGCCCAGGCGAGCCGGTGGGGCTCCGGCTCTCGGACCGTGATGCCACGGCCATGCCGCACCTCCAGACGGCCACGCGCCTCCAGCATCTTCACCGCCTCACGAAGGGAGTTGCGGCTGACCTGCAGCAGGCCTGACAGTTGACGTTCAGGGGGCAAACGGTCGCCAGGCCGCAATTCACGGGCCTCGATAAGGCGCTCGAACTCCGCGGCTATCCGTTCGTTGAGGGAACCGCCGCCCCCAACCGGGTGCCAAGGGCCCGGACTCAGCGGGTTGGATGCGGGGACGCCAGGCCTCACCGATCCTGGATTGTAGGCTTTCCCCAGGCGGCTGAAGGCCGCGCCACGCGGCCGGTCGGGGCCAAATCAGATGCCTGTCTCAGGCGCAGCTCCCGCGGTCGCCAGATCTCGAGCCGTCAAGGCTAGATTCGTCAGCAGGTCGGCGGCGGTCCCCGCACGACTGGCCCAGATGCTCGAGACCGCCCGCAGCGCCTGCGGCTGACGTTCGTGGCGGTCGGCCCAGGTGCGGGCCTCCGCCGCGAGCCAGGCGAGCGCACCCTCCGGGTCCTGGCTCAGCAGTCCTGCCAAGACGTATCTTCGCTCGGCGATGCGCACGCCGAGACTCAGCTCGCCAGCGGCGCGGGCTAGATCATCCCGGACGAGAATCATGCCCGTCCGGGCCGGAGCCAGGAGCGCCCCCACAAAGGCCTGACTCCCATCCTGCCGGGGATCCGGCAGCGATCCCGGCACGCGCAGGGCCAGCGGGATAGAGGCGGACCGCCCCACCCGCTCCGCTTCGGCCAGCAGGGCTTCGCCGAAGAGCGCCGCCCAGGACCGATAGAAGGCAGAGCGGGAGCAGCCCAAGGCTTCCAGGTAGAACGGCAGCCAAGGGAGCAGGTGCTCCCAGAGCAGGGCTTTCCCGGCATGCCGGGCCTTCTCGTCGGTGTCCTCGGCGAGCGCCGCGTAGAGGCCCAGCAGCCGGGTCAGGTGGTCAGGCTCGGCGGGCACCTGCAGGCCTAGCGCGCGCCAAAACCCTGCCACCCGGTCACGGGCCTCCCCCCCCAGCATCCCCTCGGCTCCCAGGTAGACCGAGGCGTAGGGATAGAGCTGGAAGAGGAAGACGTCGGCGTACTCGGCGGCGTCCGGCGGTTCAGGCAGCCCAAGCCCGGCGACCAGCCGGGGCGTGGCAGGGCCCGGCGGTTCGGCGAGCGCGCCCAGTGCGCGCAGTAGCTCGCTCACCTGCTCGGCAGTTGGTAGGCGTCGTGGCCGGGCTTCAGCGGGCGCAGCAGCCAGTAGGGCCGCCGCGTGCCGTCCGGCGAGACCCGGAAGGCGGAGCGGGTCAGCTCCAGCCAGCGTCGGTAGACCTCCTCAGCCGCGGCTGTATCCACCGCGATGTCGCCGTAGGCGTCGCCCGGGTCAGCTTTGCGGACCCGTACCGCCTGGTGCCAGCAGTGCATCCCGGAGATGGGGTCGGGGTGGACCGGGAAGGTGAGGTTCTGGTGGACCCCCGCATCGGTCCACCAGATCCGGCGGGTGTCGGCGTCGCTTGAGTGGAAAGGCTCCACACCTGCTCGACGGTTCAGCTTCCAGCCCTCGGAGCCGTGGCCCAGGCGGATGGTGGCCATCATCTGGCGCTGACCTGACTGGTGGCCCTCAACCTTCCAGCGCCCCATGTGGTGGCTGCAGGCGATCACTCCGGGCCGAATCCCCTCTGTCACCCAGGCCTTGACCACGAAGTGCCCGATCTCGGTCTCCACCCGGACCAAATCGCCGGTGTGGACGTTTCCCAGCCGCTCGGCGTCCGAGGGGTGGAGCCAAGCTGGGTTGGTGTGGGCGATTTCGTCGAGCCACTTGGCGTTGGCGCTGCGTGTGTGGATCTGCACGGGCAGCCGAAAGGTGGAGATTAGGACCATCTGGTCGGGTTCGAGCTGCGAGGGGTGGACGTGGCTCCGGATGTAATTGGGTACGGCCTGCTCGGGCCAGCCCCACTCGGCCAGCGTCCGCGAGTAGAACTCGAGGCGGCCACTCGGCGTCGGCCAGCCCCGAAGGATCTCCCCGTCGACCTCCACGCCGACCGGGCGCCGCCCTTCGGGGTCGGCATCGGGCGTTGGCAGCGGCACCACGTTGGGCCCGGCCGGACGGGGGGCGCTCGTGTAGACACGTCCGATGCCATCTGTGCGCACGTCCTCGAGCTCCTCGCTAGGCACCGGCTGTTCGTGAAGCGGGCCGACCTTGGTCGCCACTTCGAAGGCGCCGTAGCGGCGCATGAACTGAAGCGGGCTCAGGCCCTCGGCAGCCGCCCGCCGAGGCAGGCCTGGCAGCGAGTTCTCGAAGATCCAGGCGTAGTACTCGTCGACGCCCAGCCGAGTGCCGGGCTCCCGCTTGGACTCGAAGTACTGGCGAATGCCGAGGGTGCCGTCGGGGTCGATCCGCCACGAGAGGTCGATCCAGAACTCATTTTCCTCCCAGACCTCGCCCGGATTCACCTCGCGGGTGTCGGCGACCGTCTCGCCCAGCCGCTCACGGGCCGCCCGCAGAACTGGCTGCCGGAAGCCCAGCCACTGTGCATCGTGGGTCTCGTACGAGTGGATATCGTGGCGCTCCGAGCCGTGCCCCATGGGCAGCACGTAGTCGGCGAAGTAGGCGGTCTCATTCCAAGTCGGGGTTAGGGCGACATGGCAGCCGACCAGCGACTCATTGGTCAGGGCTTCGATCCAGGCGAATCCGTTCGGGTTGGTCCAGACCGGGTTGTAGACGCGGGTGAAGTAGACATCCAGTTTCCCCCTGCCCTCCTTCAGCAGGTGCGGCAGCAGGAACGACATCTCGTTCATCGCCAACGGATACTCATCGGGCCAGGTCAGCCGGTTCCACTTGGGCGGGTGGGGCGGGACGTAAATGGGCCGGGGCACCCACTTGTTCCAGGCGTTGGGGAAGACGCCACCCTCGCTGGCGACGGCGCCCAACAGGGCGTTGAGGAGGAAGAGGCAGCGCGAGACCTGCCAGCCGCCCAGGTTGCCGGCTGCCGCCGAGCGCCAGTTATGGCTGGAGAAACGGGTGCCGGCGCCGGCCACCAGCTCGGCCACCTCACGAATGGTGGCGGCGGTGATGCCCGACTCCGCCTCGGCCAAATCGAAGGTGTACTCGGCATAGAGCTTGCCAAGCTCTTCCTCGAAGGCCTCGAAAGTCTGCGGCCGCTCGGCCCGCTCCCGGGCCATGAACTCCTGCCAGTTCCACCAGCGGCGCACGAACTCGCGGTTGTGACGACCGGTGGCGATCACGTGGGAGGCGATCGCGAGCAGCATCGCCGGCTCGCTGCCCGGCCGCGGCGCCAGCCAGTGGTCGGCGTGAGTGGCGGTGTTGGAGAGGCGGACGTCGAGTACCACCAGCTTGGCCCCCCGCTGCTTGGCTTCGATGATCCGCTGGGCGTGGGGGTTGAAGTAGTGGCCGGACTCCAGGTGGGCGGAGATCAGAAAGATCACGTCGGCGTTGGCATGGTCCGGGCTGGGTCGGTCCAAGCCCATCCAGTACTGGTAGCCGGCCCGGCCAGCCGAGGAGCAGATGTTGGTGTGGGAGTTGTGGCCGTCCACACCCCAGGCCGCCAGCACTCGCTCCGTGAAGCCGTCCTCGCCGGGCCGGCCGACGTGGTACATGACCTCGTTCTGGCGCCCCTCGGTGATGGCCTTCCGAATCCGAGCCGCGATGTCGTCGAGCGCCTCGTCCCAGCTCACCTGCTCCCAGCGACCCTCCCCTCGGCCGCCGGCACGCCGCAGGGGATGCAGAATGCGGTCGGGGTCCGTGACCTGGTTCAGGGTGGCCGGGCCCTTGGCGCAGTTGCGGCCGCGCGACCCAGGGTGCTCCGGGTTGCCCTCAAACTTGCGCACTGAGAGGCTGTCGCGGTCGACATAGGCCAGTAGACCGCAGGCCGACTCGCAGTTGAAGCAGGTGGTGGGTACCAGCATGTAGCGCCGCTCAGCGCGGTCCCTGGGGCCCACCTCCACCCAGTCGTCCCAGCGCTCCTTGGGCGGGAAGGCGGCGAGGTGGATGCGGCTCGAGCCCTCGTAGAAGGTCTCGCCGCGGGCCTCTACCTCCTGGCGCGCAGCGCTGACGCGGGCGTTCAGCCGCTCCAGGTTCACGCCAGCGGCACCGACTGTCCGGCTTGCACGTACGCGTGTTCGTGGAGGAGGAGCCCGGCCAGCGCCGGCAGGGCGGCGAGCGGGCCGATGAGCGGGGCCAGAGCGCTCAGGGCCACGGCGGCCACGCCAGCCCAGAAGAGGCGTGCGTAGCGGCCACCGCGCAACTCGTGGGCGGCCAGTCGGGCGTGGCTGGTGGGGTGGCTGAGCGTGGCTTCGCCGAGCACCATAAGGAGGTGGGCGGCCGCTGCAGCGGCCAGCACGCCGAGGAGAGCGGGCACCGACCTTGGCTCCAACCAGGCGGCCACCGGCAGCAGTGCGGCCGCGCCGGCCAGCAAGGCCTGGACCAGCAGGTGGGGCGGCAGGAGCGGGCTCTGCCAGAGGTCTCGGCCCTTGGCCTGGGCGAAGAGGTAGCCGGTGTAGACAGCGGTTCCCGCGGCCAGCGGCGTCGCGACCAGGGCCAGCCAGCGGAGAAAGCCGCCAGCGTCCAGCAGGCCGAGCACAAAGTGCGCGGCCAGCACCACTCCGTAGCCGCTGATTAGAACAGCCCCCCTGACCAGCCAGCTCCGCCACTGCGGTCGGGTGAAGATGTAGACGAAGCGCAGGGGATGCTCGAGGTCCCAGATCAGCACCGCCCCAGTGGCCGTCAACAGGGCTCCAGAGATCACGGGTGTGGCGAGCAGCCAGAGCCGACCGTCGGCCTGCAGCGCACCCGCCAGCACCAGGGCCAGAGCGACCAGGTAGGCGCCGGCGGCAATGCCCTTGGTCCAGGTGTAGAGGCTGACCCGCCAATCCCAGGGCACTCCGTGCGCAACGTCGTAGGAGAGGACGGCGGCCGCCGAGCTGTTGGCCGGGCCGGGGTGGCCGGAGGTCACCTGGTGTGCCCTCTCTTGCTGCTCCGACCACATGAAGAGGCCGCCCTCCGGCCGTCGCGCGGCCAGCGGGTCCAGCGTCGCCTGGCTGGCGCCCCGGTAGAAGACCTTGGGCTGAGTGTCCTTCTCCGGCCGGCGGACCTGTACCGGCTCGCGGTTCACGACCCGCGTGGCCCGAGAGGTGGGATCGTTGAGATCGCCGACGAAGATGGCCTGGGTCGGGCACACGACCACGCAGGCCGGCTCCAGGCCGGCATCGATGCGGTGGGAGCAGAAATTGCACTTCTCGGCCGAGTGGTCGTCGGGGTTGATGAAGATGGCGTCGTAGGGACAGGCCGCGATGCAGGCCTTGCAGCCGATGCAGGCGCTCTTGTCGAAATCCACGATTCCGTCCGGCCGCCGAAACATTGCGGCCGTCGGGCAGGCGGCCACGCAGGGGGCATCCTCGCACTGGTTGCAGCGCGTGACCTGAAAGGCACGCCTGGCTTGGGGGAAGATGCCCACATCCACTGACTTGACATAGGTGCGGGTGACGCTGAGCGGTACCTCGTTCTCCGACTTGCAGGCCGTCGTGCAGGCGTGGCAGCCGATGCAGCGCGACTGGTCGAGTACCTTGATCCATTTGATCGAGGCGGCCGCGTGGTCTGTCGCCGAGGGCGTCGCCGTGGGCTACAAGCTCCGATAGTGGCTAGTCATCACGACTCCCGGTGGCCATCGTTGTCACGACTGGTAAACCGGTCGCCTCGTGGGCCCGGGGGAGACCTTCAGGACACTCATGGTCGGACCACCTGAGCTAGCGTAACCCACCGCTCAGATGCCCTGGGGGAAGGTCAGGATGACCCAGCTGCCGAGTGCGGCCACGATGGCACAGGCGGCGTAACCAGCGCCCACGAAGGGGCGGCGCGCGCGTCCTCGCATGTGGTCGAACGCCAGCGAGCGCAGGCCCAGCGCGGCGTGCGGCATCGCCAGCAGAAGCATGACCAGGTCATAGCTGCGCCAGCCTAACCCGCTCCAGCGCGCCGCGACGAGCGCAAAGTCGATCCGGTTGACGCCGATCAGAAGATGCATGAAGAACACATGACCCAAGACCAGGAAGAGAAGCGCGATGCCGGACAGGCGGACGTAGAGCCAGCCCGCTGCCTCCCGCGACATCTCAGCGAACCGCCATGAAATAGGCCGAGGGAATCCAGCCCACGAAGGTCAGGACGTAGGCGCCCCAGAGCAGGCGCTTGCCGTAAGGCAGCCAGCCCGGCCAGACGTCCTGGATCGTAATTCGCAGCCCGTTGAAGGCGTGGAAGAGCACGGCACCCATGAGCAGCACCTCCAGGACTCGGAAGACCGCCTGCCGGTAGACGAAGACCAGGGCGTTGAAGGCCTCAGGTCCCAGCCTTACCAGGGCGACGTCGGCCACGTGCAGCAGCAGGAACAGCAGCACGCCCACACCGGAGGCTCGATGGATGACCCAGGCCGCCCGGTAGCTCAGCGTGTCCGAGCGGGCGGCGGCGATCACGCGGGGGGCCGGTCCGCTTCCAGGTGGCCCGGAGCGGCGCCTGGAATGCCGGCGATGCGCGCAGGCATCGGGTGCCAGGCGCTGGGCGGAGCTGGCGAGGAAGCCAGCGTCACGCTGCGGCCTGGTCTGGGCGCAGCCGGGTCAGGGCCACCGGCTCCGACGCGATGACGCCCTGACGTCCGCTGACGATGCGGCGCAACCAGCGGGCGTCGTCACGCTGAGGAAAGTCTGAGCGGTAATGGGAGCCCCGGCTCTCCTCGCGAGCCTGGGCGCTGGCCAGGATGAGGGGCGCCACGGTCAGAAGATTCTCGAGATTCAGAGCCTCATGCCAGCCAGGGTTGAAGGCGCGGCCACCCCCTACCCCGACCTGCTCTAATCGGCGGCCCAGCTCGGCCAGCTCGGCGGCCGCGGCCCCCAGGCCAGCGGCGTCGCGGACGAGGCCGCCACGCTCCCACATCAGCGTGTTGAGGCGGTCGCGCAGGACGAACGGCGACCGTCCGCGGAGCAAGAAGCGAGCTGCCCGCTCGGCGGCGACCTCGGCGGCGGCGGGGTCGAAGTCCGGCAGCGGGGCGCTCGCGCACCAGGCGGCCGCAGTTTCGCCAGCGACCGCTCCAAAGACAGTGGACTCGGCCACCCCGTTGCCGCCCAGGCGGTTGGCGCCGTGGACGCCGCCGGCGTCCTCCCCAGCGACCAGCAGGCCTGGCAGCGAGGTGCGGCAACGAGTGTCGATCCGCACTCCCCCCATGTGGAAGTGGGCGGTCGGCGTTACCTCAATCGGCTCCCGGGCCAGGTCCCTGCCGATCAGGGCCATCCGCTCGCACATGCCCGGGAAGCCGGCGAGCACGAAATCGGCGCCGAGGTGGGAGGCGTCGAGCCAGACCCCGCCGCCCGGCGTGCCGCGGCCGCCTTCGATCTCCATGAATGACGCCCGGGAGACCAGGTCGCGGGTCGAGCGCTCCATTCGCTCGGGGTCGTAGCGCTCCATGAAGCGCTCCCCAAGACCGTTCCGGAGGTGGGCACCGGCGCCGCGCAACCCCTCCTCGAGAATCATGCCGGTGAGCCGGGCCCGGCCTGCGATGATGCCGGTGGGGTGGAACTGGATCATCTCCATGTCCACGCAGTCGAGCTCAGCCCGTATACACATCGCAACCCCGTCGCCCGACTTCTCAAGGGACGGCGTGGCCAGCTTGAACATCGTGGCGGACCCGCCGGTGGCAACCACCACGCAGCGGGCGCGGGCAATCCGGAAAGCGCCGCTGCGGATGTCGAGCAGGAGCGCCCCGGCCACCTCGCCGCCCGGACCCAGCAGGAGCTCCAGAGCGCGCTGCTCCTCGAGCACCGTAACGGGCAGCCCGAAGAGGGTGTCCCGGAGTTTGGAGACGATCTCGATGCCAGTCAGGTCACCACGGTGCACGGTGCGATCGAAGCGCTGGCCGGCGAAGGCTTTCTGGTGGATGCTGCCGTCGGGGTTGCGATCGAAGAAGCAGCCGGCCCGGACCTCCAGCTCCCGGATCACCTCAGGCGCCCGGTTGACCAGCAGCCAGGCCAGCTCCTGGTCGTTCAGGAAGGCCCCACCGCGGATGGTGTCGGCGAAGTGGAGCTCGATCGAGTCCCCCGGCGAGAGGACCGCGTTGAAGCCGCCCTGCACCATTCGGGTGCAGCCGCTCTTGCCCACCAGGCCCTTGACGACCAGAGCGATCCGGAGACCGGGATCGACCTCCAGGGCGTGCAGGCAGGCCATCAGCCCGGCGCCACCCGAGCCAAGCACGAGCACGTCGAACGTCAGCTCTTCCAAACGCTCCCGCGACGCAGGGCCTGGATGGCGAGCGTGGGCGCCACCGCCTTCGGGCAGACCACTGTGCAGGGGCCCTCCGTGTGGCAGCGCCAGGCGCCGTCGGGGCCGGCGGCGACGTCCATCCGGGAGCGGGCGTCCCGATCGCGAACGTCGGCGGCCAGGGCGTAGGCGCGGGTCAAAGCGGCCGGTCCCAGGAAGCGGGGGTTGAACGCGACCACGTCGCAAGCTGAGTAGCAGGCACCGCAGGTAATGCAGTTGATCGCCCGGTCCACGAGGCGGCGGTCCTTGGGAGGCACTCGAACCGGGCCGTCCTGGCCGGGGAGAGCGCGGAAGTCGGGGCCGACCCGGGCCCACTTCTCGAAGAAGGGGTCCAGGTCGGGGACTAGGTCGCGCAGCACCGGCAGGTTGCGCAGCGGCTCCACCCTTACTGTGGTCCCGACCAGCGCCAGGGGCGTCTGGCAAGCCAGGCGTTCGCGGCCGTCTACGCGGACCGCGCAGGAGCCGCAGATGCCTGCCCGGCAGGAGACCCGGAAGGCCAGACTGGGGTCGAGCTCCGCCTGGACCGCGAAGAGGGCGTCGACAACCATCCCCTCGACGGGGACGCGCACCTCGTAGTCCCTGAAGTCGCCGGCGGCTCCAGGTTCCTGGCGCCAGAGCCTCAGCCGAAGGACGCGATCCTCGGACACAGCACAACTCTAGCAAGTGGTCAGACCTCCGGCCGACGATATAGTGGTCCGAAATGGGGACCGGCGCGGCCACGGTGCCAGCGGTGGGCGAGCGCTTCTACGAGGTGCTTGAAGAGACTGCCTGCGAGGCCTATGTGACCGCACTCAAGGACATCCCGCCCGACGTGCGAACAGCGCTCCGGAGCGCCATCGAGAAGGAGTCTGACGGGCGAGCCCGATCGGTCATGCGGACGATGCTGGAGGCCGTTGAACTCGGCGATCGGGGCATGATGGTCTGCCAGGACACCGGTATCCCGATCTACTGGGTCGCCATCGGGACCGCGTTTCACGTCGATGGGGTCCGCGTCGCCCGGGCGATCGAGCGGGCAGTGCGCCGGGCGACGCAGGAAACGCCGTTCCGGTCCAGCATCGTGCACCCGGTGAGCCGCCAGAACCGGCAGGACTCGACTGGCGAGGGTGTGCCCGCGATCAAGTTCTCCTTTCTGAAGGACGCCGAGCACCTCGAACTGCTGATGATGCCCAAGGGCTCGGGCTCGGAGAATTGGTCGTTCCTCAAGATGCTGGTCCCTGCCGAGGGCGAGGCCGGAATCCGTCGCTTCATACTGGAGTCGGTCGTCGAGGCCGGCGGCAAGGCCTGCCCGCCGCTGGTGATCGGGGTTGGCATCGGCGGCACCTCCGACCAGTGCGTCGGACTGGCCAAAGAGGCGACGGCGCGGCCGGTCGGACACCGCCACCCCGACCCCAAGGTGGCCGGGTTTGAGCTCCGGATGCTGGAAGAGGTCAACTGGCTAGGGATCGGTCCCCAGGGGCTGGGCGGGGACACCACGGCATTGGACGTCCATGTCGAACGGGCCTGGACGCACAATTCCATGAACCCGGTGGCCGTCAACATGCAGTGCTGGCGGGGCGAACGGCGGCGAGCCCGCCTCGCCTACGCCGACCTCGCGGTCGAGTGGGGCTACTGAGTGGCCGCCACCCGGCTCGCCACGCCACTCAGCGAGGGTCAGGTCCGCGACCTCCGCGTGGGTGACGAGGTAACGCTTTCCGGCACCGTGTGGGGCCTCCGCGATTCGACGCTGATGCACTGGGCCGAGCAAGGCTACGAATTTCCGACCGACCTGAGCGAGGCAGTGCTGCTGCACACACAGCCGAACGTCAAGAAGGTCGACGGCCGCTACCTACCCACCTGTGTGGGCACTACCACCAGCCAGCGGATGGACCGCTTCACGCGTCCACTGCTGGAGCGATACCGGATCCGAGCGATCATCGGCAAGGGCGGTATGTCAGGTGATAGCTCGGCGGCTATGGCCGAGCACGGCTGCGCCTACCTAGCTGTGGTCGGCGGAGCAGCTTCGGTGGAAACGCTGCAGCTGGACGAGATCGAGGCCGTCTACTGGGAGCACCTGATGCCGGAGTGCCTCTGGAAGTTCCGGTTCACGGAATTCAGCCCACTCTTTGTCGCAATCGACGCAACTGGCGGCAATCTGCATGAGGAGGTGACCCGGGGCGCCCGAACGCGCCTGGCCAGCCTCCTCGCCAACTGATTGGAGGAGATTATGAGGGGAAGACTGACCTGGTCGCTGGTCGTGATCCTGGCCCTCGCGGCCTCAGCCTGCGGAGGCAGCGCCGGCAACGGCGTGGCCTCGGCCTCGCCGGGCGCGATCAAGGCGCCCGCGACCTTCGTCATCGCCTACCAGCCTGGCATCGGCTACGCGCCGCTCTTGATCATGCAGCAGAAGAAGATGATCGAGAACGACTTCCCCAACACGAAGGTCCAGTACAAGCTGCTCTCCAACGGCGACGCTATTCGCGACGGCATCATCTCTGGGCAGATCCAAGTCGGGTCCGGCGGGGTCGGGCCCATCCTGGTCGGCTGGGCCAAGGGGGTTGACTACCAGCTGATTGCCAGCATGGACAAGATGGACCTCTGGCTCAACGCCAAAGATCCCAACATCAGGAGCGTCAAGGACCTGAAGCCAGGCATGAAGGTGGCCGCGCCGGCGATCGACTCGATCCAGGCGATCGCCTTCCGCAAGGAGGTCGAAAAACAGTTCGGCGACGCCCACAAGCTGGATTCCGATCTCGTCTCAATGTCACATCCGGACGGGCTTCAAAACCTGATCGCGGGCTCCATCAACGCCCATTACACTTCGCCGCCCTTCCAATTCCAGGAGGTGGACAAGGGCGCCCACACAATCGCCCGCAGCTACGACTCCTTCGGGCCCAGCACCTTCAACTCCGTTTTCACGAGCAAGAAGTTCTACAGCGAGTACCCCCAGTTCGTAGAGAAGTTCTACGGCTACCTGCAGATGGCTGACCAGATGATCAAGAGCGACCCCGCTGGGGCGGCCAAGCTGGTCGCCACGGGCGATGGCAAGCCTGAGCTGGGCGACCAATACAAGGACTGGATGACCCGTCAAGGCGTCACCTACGACACGATGCCGGCCGGCTTCCTCAAGTACGCCGACTTCATGAAGAAGATCGGTTTCATCGATAAGACGCCAAGCTCGATCAAGGAGCTGGAGCTGCCCTTCCTCCAGAAGGCAGGAGGTAGCTGACGGTCCAAACCGTCCAAACCGCGGCCGACACGGAGACGCTGGTTTCGGTGCAGAGCGTTCAGATCGCCTACCTGGACGAGAAGGGGAAGCCCTTCGTCGCCGTCGAAGACGTCTCGTTCGACATCCCGGCCCATGAGAAGTTCGTGCTGCTCGGACCCTCAGGGTGCGGCAAGTCCACGCTTCTCAAGGCGGTGGGCGGCTACACGGCGCCGGTCCGCGGCACAATCCGGGTGGCCGGCCGCCCGGTGCGCCGCCCGGGGCCCGACCGGGCGCTGGTGTTTCAGGAGTTCGACCAGCTCTTTCCGTGGCTCACCGTGAGGGGCAACGTGGTCGAGGCGCTTAAGGTGACCGGGCGCGCGCGCGGCGCGGAGGCGCGGAGCCGAGCCGATCGCTACATCGAGATGATGGGCATCAGCTACGCGGCCAACCGCTTTCCGCACACTCTCTCGGGGGGCATGAAGCAGCGGGTGGCGATCGCCCGTGCCCTCGCGCTCCGCCCGGACGTGCTGCTCATGGATGAGCCCTTCGGCGCCTTGGATGCGATCACCCGGAGCCGGCTCCAGCAGGAGCTCAACGAGACATGGAAGCATACCGCGGTCACCATCCTTTTCGTCACTCACTCAATCCAGGAGGCGGTCCTGATCGGGCACCGGATCATGGTCATGTCGCCGTCCCCTTCGCGCGTCCGGGAGGTGATCGACGTCCGCCATATCGAGGATCCCGAAGACCGGGCAGCGGAGCCGATCCGGCGCCACCTGCGCGCCCTGCTGGACGACTCCGAGAAGCCTGAGGACATGGACCCCGGAGCCTTCGAATAGTGGCCGCGACGACCCAGTCGCCGGGCGCGGGCGGCGCGACCAGGATCCGGATGCCGCGGCGGGCATTCGGCTGGGCTTCCCTACCGGGGATGGTGCGCCGGAGTATCATCGTCGTCCTTCTCCTCGCGGCCTGGCAGGCATACGACGTTCTCAGTGGCATCAGCCCCTTCCTGCTCCGCAGCCCGGTCCAGGTGGCAGCCGCTCTGTGGCAAGACACCGTTGTCAACCATGCCATCCCCTCGGCCACGTACCAGACCTTGATCCTGCTCTGTCTGGGGATGCTGGCAGGAATCGCGGGCGGGTTGCTTCTCGCGACCTTCGCCTCTGTGGCGCAGGTTGGCCAGGACCTGCTCTCGACGCTGAGCTCGATGCTGAATCCGCTGCCGGCTATCGCCATCCTGCCCCTAGCCACCATCTGGCTGGGGCTGACGCCCCAGGCGCTGGTGCTGGTGTTGGTGCACGCCACTATGTGGCCTATCGCGATAAACACCTCAACCGGGTTTCGGACCGTGAACTCTACGATCCACATGGTCGGCCGCAATCTGGGACTGCGGGGATTGAACATGGTGGTTCGTGTGCTGTTGCCCGCCGCCCTGCCCAACATCCTGACCGGCTTCAAAACCGCCTGGGCTTTTGGCTGGCGGACCAGCATCGCGGCTGAGTTGGTGTTCGGGGTGGCGGGAGGAAAAGCCGGTCTCGGCTTCTACATCAATAACTCGAAGACATTCCTGGACATCGACAAGATGCTGGCCGGGCTGGTGGTGATCGCTGTGATCGGGGTCGCGATCGAGATCGTCTTCGGGCTCATCGAGCGACAGACGGTCCTGCGCTGGGGCATGAAGAACGCCTAACTTGAAGTTGGCCCTGAGCTTGGGCCTTCTGGCGTTCGTCAGCTCGTTCGTAAACGGGCCTGAATACGAACCGGTCCTCCGCACGGGGCTGGCCGATTTCCGGACCGCAAGGCAGGGGTTCGATTCCCTCCGGGCGCACCAATTTTTTTGATGACAAGTTAGGCCTACGCCACCCCTCCGCTGGCTGACCGTGTAGCAATTGCGGGAGTCCGGCGGAGCCATCGATACGACTCCATCGACCGGCCGTGGGCCGCGAGGTGGCCAAGGCCGCTCTCCTTCCTCAGGCGGCTGACTGGCTTCAGCGCGCTTGGCGTGCGCCGTGTCGTCGGCCTGCACCTTGAACCTGCGACTAGTCCTTATGCGCCTTTTCGGTCGCGTCGGCCGCGCGTGCGAGCCGCGCCTCAGGCACACCCTCAGGATTCCGCGACGCGGCGTAACCCTCGCGCCGGTGAGGTGCGCGAGAATCATGCCGGTGCTACCCGATCAGACCGCGCGGTGGGTGACCGAGATGATTGGTCCGGGCAGCCGGATCGTGTCGGCTCGCCGCCTGTGCCTGGGCGGCTGGCACGTCAACCACGCTCTCGATGTCGCGGACGCTGGTGGTCGTACCCACCGC
>JAABUQ010003174.1_pt1 | contig 30746 bp, 12 predicted proteins | sample 5560001 | NCBI WGS metagenome assembly JAABUQ01 (sample SAMN10711888, study PRJNA513371) | rock metagenome | isolation source: Antarctica rocks | place: Antarctica: Victoria Land, Finger Mt nord | collected 2015-12-18 | reverse complement strand
TCCTGGGGGGGGTGGTGGGTGGGAGATAGGGAGAGGTGGATGGGGATTTTGTAGATGGAGAGCAGTGGAAGGGAGGATGAGGGTGAGGGGGTAGGGTTTATGCAGAGAAGAGCGAGGGGTTGAGGGAGGAGATGCGGCGGGTGTGAGTGTGGGGATGGAGAGGGAGGGCTGGGGATTTAGATCGGTGGTGTGGATTGGAAGGGGGAGGGGGGTACTGGGGGGGAATTGATGTAGATGGATACGGAGATTTGCGTTTTGGGGCGCAGGGAATGGAACTCGAGTGGGGTCGTATCGGAATACAGAGTCCGGAGAGCTCAGAGGTGAAGTAGAAATGCTGAGTCGGGTCGGTGTAAGTGGAGGGAGGTCGAAGCTAGATTGTCGGGATACGTCAATAGGAGGGCATGACCAACTTCATTCATAATTCAAACGCACTTCAGTAGCTCTCAAGCGAATTGACCTGCTGGAAGGCATCCGACGGGGACGTGTTGGTGGATTGACCTGTGTCAAAGTCGTTTTTGTCGACTGCATGCAAGGTCTCTATCTTATGCGCTGGCCCGTGTATTTTGCTAGTTGTTATGGATCTTTTTCGGATGTTATCTATTTGTTAGCGCGCTAAGAGTAATCGCCGAGCTTAAGAGCTATAGTAGTATGATTTTCAAGCGGCGAACAACATAGATAGCTATGGTGTCTTCGCCGATTCAAAATTATCTAATATACTGTATAACTTCTATACCTGGTTTCTTATCTCGATCGGAAACTTGCAATAGATCTATATAACGGGAGGTGAAACAGCCCGGAAACAGTCTCTTTCGACCCTGGAAATGGAATTCACGCTTCTAGAGCAGGTATACAGACTGTTCACCGTAGCTTCTAAGGAATCTGACCAAGAGGCGCGGAAATTGTGTGGCTACCAGCTTTCTCAGACAATATCATTGCTGTTCTGGGCGTAAGTGGTGAATCTTGATTGATGCGCAGCATTGAAATTGCTGAAACCACCTCCCTTGACTTCATTTATGGGACATTGTCGCATTTTCTACACATGAGAGTCTCGCAGCTAACTCCTCGGGTGTCACTTCATACTCCAGATCTTGGCCAGATCTTCGTTTTATGAAGCTCGTGACGTGCAGGTAGAACAGTAGCGTGCTCCCGCTAAAGGAATGTTCCAATTGATTGATAACAAGGTTGTGCGAGAGATGCGCTGGAAATAGGAAGGAAGGATGAATACCAGAGAACGCGGCTAGCATTGGGTCTCTGTTAAGAACTCCTACGTCGTGGCCGTGATCGCGTCCCCAAGCCCTTTTGCTTGTCGATGTTCTTTGCACCTTTTGAAAGCTTTGTCTCGGTTTCGTGTTCGCTGATCCCTTCTTCGTCTTTCAATGCCTCTATGCTGCATCGCTCGAGATTATCTTGCTGTTCTTTGGCTTCCCTCAACGCGCGTCGATCTCTTTGTTTCCTTTTGCCATTCTGTCTTTCGGCCTCTTCACCATCTTTCAATAACTTTACGCATCGATCTCTATCTGCGTCAGAAGGTGCCGCTTGATGTTGATTGCCTTTGAACCAGCCGAGCTGCGAGGGTATGTAACGATCTGTATCCAGGGCAAATGGATCAGCACCATTTCGGAGAAGCACCTCAATAATCTGCCAGTTGCCGTGAAATTTTGCCACATGCAGAGCCCGCCATTGTTCCAATGTTTGACTTATGGCTTCTATATTGGCTCTAGACGCTATCAATTCATTGAGGGCATTGACAGCCCCATTGCAAGCTGCCAATTTTAGAGGTGGCTCGCCATGATAGTCAAGAGCTTCCATATCAGCACCAGCTTTCAGTAACAACTTTGTGCACTCCCCAGAATTACCTCTTCGAAATGTGGAGATGTGAAGAGGAGTGGCATGTGTGTGGTGAGTCTTGCTCGTCCGAGCTTCCAAGAGGGCACCCTTTGAGATCAACAGATCGGCAGCAGCAAGAAAACCTTCATAAGCAGCCTCGTGCAGAGGCGTCCATCCCAGATTGTCGCTTACGTTAAGATCAGCACCACACCCTAAGAGACGTTCGAGGACTTTTAGATGACGGTTTTGGATCGAAACGGTAAGAGGTGTAAAACCCTGCCTGTCTTTTGCATCTAAAGGAGCACCTCTAGAAGCCAAGTCATTGATGACGGGATTATTGCCCACTTTAGCAGCGTAATGCAGAGCCGTCCAACCATTGTCGTCCCTCGCATTGACATCAGCCCCAAGTTCTAGAAAACGTTTGCGAACTCTTCGACGACTGTTTTCTATACTGAGCATTAGAGGTGTAACACCTGTGTTGTCTTTTGTACCTAAAGGAGCACCCCGAGAAAGCAAGTGATTTACGACCAACAGGTGCCCCTCTCTGGCAGCGTAATGCAAAGCCGTCTGACCATGGTCGCTCCTGGCGTCCAGATCTGCATCATGATCCAGGAGAATTTTGAGGACCTTTGTAAGACCCTTTTGGCAACCGCGCATCAGAGGAGTAAAACCATCCTGATCTTTTGCACCCCTAGGAGCACCTCTAGATATCAACGAACCAACAACTGCAGGATGATTGTTCATGGCGGCCAGATGTAAAGCTGTTCTACCGTCATTCGTTCTTGCTTGTAGATTCACGCTGCGGTCAAGGAGGCGTTCCACGGCTTTCAAATTGCTTTGGCTAGCAAACTCCAAGAGAGGCGTGGAACCGTCTTCGTTTCGTACCTCCAAGGACGCACCCCTGGAGATGACTTGATCGAGGAATTCTGGGTTTATGTAGCAAAGACTCTGGAACAGCAGATTACTTTCTCCTTGATCGGCATGAAGATCGGCGCCGCGATTCAGAAGACACGCGGCTGTAGAAACATGGCCCTCTCGCACACTAACCATCAAAGGTGTTCTACCGTCCACGTCAGGTGTTTCTGATGAAGCACCTCTGGAGAGAAGAGTATCGACTGTTTGACGATGGCAATAAAAAGCAGCCCAATGTAAAGGCGTCCATCCCGAGGTAAGATGGATAGCCTTGAGATCTGCCCCACGGTCCAATAGATTGCTGACTACTCTCCACTCACCATTTCCCGCGCTTAGCATGAGGGGTGTTTAATCGTCTTTGTTTCGGGCTTCTACGAAGGCGCCATACCGAAGCAACAGCGTGACCAGGGATCTAGTTACAGACTTCTGTTCCCCGTCGTATGGCGTGCTAAGCATATGCAAGGCGGTTTCGCTCTTTTCTAAAGTGTGCTTGAGGGGATCTGCGTGAAGTTCGAGAAAACGTTTGAGGATCTGCTCTTCCCTACATTTCGCAGCAAGCAGAAATGGATCTTGGGAAAGTTCAACCGCCTCTTCATTTGATGTATGCGGGCTACAGCCATCCAGCAGAAGCGCTGTTACCCGCTCAACATCTCCACGTAGGACTGCTTGGCAAAGTTGTCCTTGCGATGGCGGATCAGAGGCTAGCATCTGCTTGCCACTAGACTCTGGCTCGCAGGTGCCCTGGCCTAGATGAACATCACTAGTTCCAGATGCGGTTCGAAATCGCTCTGACGCCGTTGTAACTGTATCCGGAGGAGCATTCCGTGGATTCTGTCTGCCTACCTCAGGGACTATAGTGATTTCATCTTCAGAAGATGAATCTGTTACACTGATTCGTGGTTGTGTTGGTATTTCCATACCTGGAGGCACAAAGCTTACTTGGCTCAGAGTTTTCTCGTCCGTCTCCGAGGTTGGATAGACCTGTTTCTCCGGAATTCGATCTACGCTCGGCCTGCGAGCCTGCGATGTTTCCGCTGTGTGGTTACCTTGTATTCGGGATGCACCACGAATCTCGTTCTGTAGGAATCGCCGTGAGCTTTTGACATTGTTGTCACCGGCAACCACACCAAATAAGATATTGGGAGAACCGGCGACCTTCAGGACCGCCCCTTTCACTGCGTAATAGTACCCATTCTCTCCACGCCTGAGCTTAGCGATTTGAGTGTGGTTAGCTTCACATGCCAAAGACTCCTCTCCAGGCAAACCGAGCAATGCAGAATAACGTGGGACCATTATTTTTGCTGGCCCTTCACGCTTCCACCGACCATCTGGCATCTAGAATTTCATATAAGCCACGTGCAGAACTCGAGCTGATGATCAGCGTACCTTGATCGCAGTAGGAGTCCCTAGCTGCTCGTAGCAAGACAAGATACTTATGCCACTTGTGACGTGTCGGAATTTATCATTGAGACTCTCCAGGGTCGGCGATTGTGGTCTAAGTTCTTCAACCAGGTCTTGCGAGGGAGTCCCTTTCACGAAAGATTCCAGCTCTGCAGTTTCTAGTCCCCTATTAGGCGACCCAAAGAAGACTATCGTAGGCACAGGAAGGCGCGGCATGTTGGAGGTGAAGCCATTGATCTCGATCAATACCTAGCCATGGGTTGCTATTAGCTCCATTGCCTCGCCTTCCACCAGGTCATGGCAATGATCTTACGTTCTTGATGATGAGGCAACCCAAACTATGGCCTACAAATATAACAGGCCGTTCTTCACACTAGAACGTTACTCGTTATCCGAGTTCTCGTCAACCGCGAGATGTACTCACCTCAGTGACTTTGCGCATCTCTCGTAGCCGATGAATAAAGTTCTTACTGTGGCTCAATAGGCTACTTCTAGCTTCATTGCCCTGCAATTGTGAGTTGTAGCCGTATGTAAGAACTCTCACGTTTTTGACATCATTCGGAAGGTAGTCGCGTAGCCACATGGTTCCGGTAGGCTGTGCCCAGGATGCAAAGGCATGTCCAGCTAGTCCTGTAATAGCAATAACACTGTATCGAATAACGTCTCAGCATTGATCCATCACTCCAAGGATTACTCACTCGGCAACAATTGGCCCTTCCGGGTGAAAGAGCGGGGTGAATCCGAAGAATTTGTCGTCGATAATTAGATTTTTATCCAAAAGCCGCGGCTTTTGAACCGAAACGACCTCTGGCTCGAATGAGACGGTTGCTGTGAGTCCACCATTGAGACCGGGGTCGACCGCAGGAACGAGTGATTTTATTCGAACACCCGGTTGGTCGTCCCTATGGAAAGAAGTCTTGAGACCTTCGTTGGTCGTGCCTTGGGGGATGTCTTCGACCCTGAAGGCCCAGTTTCGAGACGCCGTGGAGTCACCCATGCTTGGATAAGTGGCCGCCTACGAAGCGTTTCTAAGACGATGATCGGTCAGCTCCATAGATTGCACCTCCATTCGAAGTGCCAGTTTGCTTTTCGCTGACCCTCAATTCTAGTGCTCAGACAGCTCACTCTTAGCTCAAAGAATGTTTTGCCTGCACTAACTGTGTAGAGAGCTTCGAGGCGTATGAGTGCACGATGCTCTCCACGTAGCCAACTCACGACAACCACTCTTCCAGAAATCACACTATTAGGCGATGCAGACTTCAAATGTCATAAAGGCAAAAACTTTGAGGGCTGTATTTCACTTACCACTGAATGATATTTGGTCGGTCTTTGAGGTGTAGACAGCAGTCGAACATCGAACTGTGGCATTAGAGGGCCAGCACAAGAGCCTCGAAGAGACTTGTATCGCAGAACGCTTGCCTCAGCGGCACTTCAAGCATATTGGTCGGAGTAGATCGTTGACGCCAAGACCTCTAGAAACCGCGTGCAAGCTGCCGTTGATGCTTAGAAGAAGTATTCGACAGGATCTCGTCGCAAGGCTGCGGCGCTTACCTTACTTCGTATGAAAGTCACATGATCATGCAACGCTATAAGCGCTCTAGTTCAGCTGCCTACATGGTTTCGGACACCCTAATGCAGACACATTAAGTCCAATCAGCTGAATTTTGGCTTGCCAGGAATACTCTACTACGGCTGCATTTTATGAACAGTGCTTAGTTCGAAGCGACGAATGAAGCGGGCGGGACGAGTGGCCATTGTCAATTCGGCGGTGGTGGCGGGGTGTGAGCCCGGATGCTGGACCATCTTCGTGAAATTAATCATCGCGGTTACAGCCCCGAAGCCATCACCGCCACAGACCATCTTCACATACGTATATATCCACTTAGGCATATGAATATATATATCACGCCGTCGACATTGTTTCGGCTTTGAGATCAACCCTCCTACCTCTTTCTATTCGACGCTTGAAGCAAACGGTAGCTAAGATGTTGAAAACAGACAAACTGAACAAGTTCAGCACGATAATCATGAAGATAACCAGCGGCGTAAGGATCGAGAGGACTGTAAAACCATAGGAACCATTCTGAAACATATCACTCTTTCCAAGCCTATCGGTCGCCAGCCCGACCTGCATGGCCGTAAGGACAATGGTGATGTATACGAACACGACGATTACCCAAGCAAAATTGCGCCGCGCAAAATCCGAGTACTGATTGTATTCGTACATGTACCCGCGCACGATTCGTGTAAGACTTGGCTTTTTGATTGTCATACGATGTATCCAATTGAGGCGTGAGAGACGGAGTTCCCCGTAATGGTAGCGCTTATTGACTCCCTCAAGGCTGCTTGTGTCAATGGAGCTAAGGAGAGTTTTTGTGAAGTTCCGCCAGCCTTCCCACGTTATTTCCGAGTCCAGTAGACCTCCTCTTTGCGCAATCCTCAGATCGCCCTTTGAACATACGAGCCAGACGTAGGAAAGCAGGAAACCACAGGCACACTCATGGAGGTCCGTATCTCTGCACAAATACGTAGTCTAGAAGTCGGCGCTCAGTAGGAACTCCGGTAAAGGCTTCAGGAAGATCCTGGACTCTTGTCGAACCATGTGGAGATGGACCTGCTCTGTAATAACCAGCTCTCTGCCGAGCATTGCTTGACGATGCAGCGGTCGAGCACACATAGGTCTCCCAGCTAGCCAGAGATAACCATGGATCTCGTTCAAGCGTGGAACCTTCATCTCCCACTCCAGGTACCTGTGTATACTATCTTCATTTTTCTCATCAGGTATTTGCAAACTGTGTGACCTGTCACGATATACGGCCGGCAGAGGATTGCGAGACGGTAGAAGGTTGGGAGGGACCGATGCTGTAGTGGTCGGCGGCAAACCATCGCGGTAGTGAACGAAAGGGCTGTTCCCATGGTTGAACAATGTTAAGGCGGGAGTCTTAGGCGGTGTCTGCATGTCAGCAATCATCTGACTCTGCCCTTCGCTGTTCGCTGCTCGCTGTGCGCGAGGTCTGTTCTCAAGCTTCGGGCTGCTGCACCGTTGACCACCAACCAGACGCCAAATGAGCTCGAACGCGTATCATCGAGAAGATTCTCAAGCGGCTTCAAGTAGTGACTTGCCAACTTTGGCAACTCGACAAAGATAACGAACTGTAAAGCTGTGGGATGAGCTTCGCATTGAGGCATTGCACCGTTTTAGGGTTAGGCTCATTTCGTCTTCCCAGAAGGAGTCAAGGTGCTACGTCATCAAACATGAGTATATATTGTTGAATAGTGAGATTTGACACATCGGGCTTCCTTGGTGTAGTTGGCTATCACGTAGGTCAGTTACATCAAGCATCCCCTGAATATTCTAAGATTAAACCTTACGTAGGTCTCATACAAACTATGACCCAGCTTCAGCATGGGATATCCTAAGGTCAGCAGTTCGATCCTGCTAGGGAGCAAACCTTTTTATCGTAGAACAGAATGTCCTGTCCGTTCTGCGTTGAGCTGACTCACTGATTGCTTCGCAATTTTACACTATGTCATTGGTGTTGTGCAAGCATGATCTGATTGGATCGGGAATCCTCGACACTATGAATGACGTCGAAAATGTACGAATTACTACGACCACCTAGCGAATGAAGCTCCCTTAGGAGATCCCATGCGGAAGCCGCAGCTCATTCGTTCCAAGATGTCAACCTCGGATCAAGCTTAAAGTTGGGTCAGCTTACCCCGTACTTGATCGTGGACAGCTACGCGCATTGTTATCAGCGAATTATACGGATCATCATCTGCTTTTTCGGTCTTAACAAGACCCATCCGATAACAAGGATGCACAAAGAGCGGTAACGAATCTATGTCTCTGTATTTCCATGTAGCCTTTAGCAAGACTAAGGTAGATCGGATACTTGAGCTTATAATTCCTCACTACTCAATCGAAGCCTAAGCTATACTTGAGAGCGCCACCAATAAAATCGAGGACCTCCTTTAGCTTCCTCAACGACCAGAAGAGTCTCTTGGCGCCTGATTTGTATGTATCAATAATGTTAGCAGCGTTACAGTCGTTTGACACTATAACGTGGTTCTCCTTGAGGCTTCGATATTCAGGCGGACACGATACTAGAGTGCCTAAATAGGCGCATCTCATATCTGTTGGCGATTGACCTGATGCAGAAATCCTGTTAGTGCAATTGAAATGGGTGCAAAACCATCCAACTCTTTCTTGATCTTGTCTGTGCACGAGATAATTTATTACCCGGTTAATCTTAGTAGAGGGGAGTAGTACTCGCGCAGAGTTCGAAGGATGTCCGCCCACAGGAAGGTGGTGACCAAGAAATGAATATCTGAAGTTATTCATTGTTCTCTATATCCCAGTAGCTCTGTGGCCATCAACACTCGCATGACAGCTATATTCTTATGCTCTTATCCCTAGCTGCAACGGCGTTTGACCATCTTCGTCTAGCGCGTCGATCCTAGCTTCTTCGTATTTCAATAGCAGCTTTGCTATGTTTGCCTTGTCCCATCTAGCCACCCAATGCAGCGGTGTAGAACCATCAGGGTCGATCACTTCTACGTTCGCTCCTTTCTTCAGTAAAATTTTCACAACTTCTTCCTTTCCTTCTGCGGTTGCGACTCTCAACGCGGTAAAGCCGTTGCGATTCATTGCATCGATAACAGCTCCTTTCTCGAGCAAAATCTCCACTGATTTTTCCATCCCAGCGCCGGCTGCAGCATGCAGAGCAGGGTCACCATATTCGTTCATCGCTTCGGTATCGGCACCTCGTCCTATCAGAAGTCGCAGTATCGCTACAGATCCAAAGAAAGCGGCGAACCCTAACGGTGGGGACTCGCCATCCCTCTTGTCGACATCAGCATTGTTGTCCAGCAACATTTGGACTATATCAATTCTCTCGTCTCGAGCTGCCGCATAACACAAAGCGGTGATACCTGAAGCATTCATGCTGTCCACCTTGGCGCTACCATCGAGCAGTAAACGAACAGTTCGACGGTGAGAGTGATATATCGCGAGTATAAGCGCTGTCTCCGCGTATCTTCCTCTCGCCTCAGTGTTGGCTCCATCGTCGAGCAAAGCGCGAACTTCGCCAATATCTCCGTGAGCAGCGCCTCGGAGAAGCTGCCTATCTTTGCTACGGAGCCTGGATGTCAGGTAGGAGACTCGTAGTCGTAAGCTTTTCTCCCCTCTTGGCAGTTCTTGGACTTGCGAGGGATTGTCAGAGCTTTTGAGGGCCGGTACCGCTCTTATGACAGTTTCTCCTGGACCTTGTTCTGCTGACAGTGGAGTAGTCGTTCCTGATCGCGATTCAAGATTGGTATCTTCGCACGCGCTCTGCTCGGATCTTGTCCGCGCGTAAGTCAGTGATGGCTTTCTTCGATCAGTGACACTGATGCAATCGCTATCATCTGCTGCAGCCCACGAGTCCGGGTCCTCGACAGCATCAATATCTTCGTCCGAAGAGGCATCCTCTTCGAGTTTTCCCGCCGCCACAGCTTCTTGGAACCATGCGATAATATGTTGTCGCTTCTCCATAATAACCTCTGAAGAGATCCCGATGTCTTCTAATTCTCTGCGAAGCGCATCCCATATCTTCCGATTGTTCTCGACAGTAGTACTGAACGATCAAGTCGATACAGCCGAGGCCTCGCGTTTCCCAGTACGAACTTCGGCAATTAGTAGGTTAAGTTTTCTTTCTAGTTTGGCATGCGAAGTGCTGTAAGTATCTCCCAGGTTAGCGGATAGCAAAAGAATCTTGGAATGCACAATAATCTTACGCTTTATTAAATGCATCGAGCATTGACACATTCGATATCAATCTTAAGCGTATCTCCTTTATATTATACGAGTCAAACCCTATTCTGTCGAACCAGGTTTTATCGGAGCAGTCTGGTTTCCTATTTCCGACAGTCTAATTAGTCACATCAGCCATCTCCACCATCGCCTCCACTGCTCGCCTTATCGGCAATTCGGGGACCCTTATTAATAGTGCTATTGGTAGCTAATAGCTGTTTAGCAGAACTGCCAATGTGTTTGCTCTGCAGTTCTAAGCGCAAAGCTGGCGTAGAATCTAATTGCAATTAGCAGAATTAGTAGACACAAACGTCAAGATCTAATTCGCGCGTCGCCAAAGTCTAGCTCGCGTATTATCAAGATCTAACTCGCGTATTGTTAAGATTTAGCTTATATATTATTAAGATTTACAAGCGCAATTATCTACAATATATAGACGCAATCAATTATGCGTAGTTAATTACGCATATAAAGAGATCTCTATAAATGCATAACTCTTATATAAAAATCTCTTAAATTATTTAATTCTACTATACAAACTACTATAATATAAACAAATAACAAGTAAAGATATAAGTAAAGTATTGCAAAAATTTATACGTATCTCGAATATCAAAATTAAACTTTTGTTAAGAAAAAACTAGCTTATTAAAATATTTATTACTAGATAGTAAACTTTAAGTTGATTAATAGTTAAATTAGCAATATTTGCAACTAATACTTTTTAAAGTAAAAATTCTTAAATTGTTAATATTATATAAAGTAATTAATTAATATTAATAATAATAATAATAGTTGTAATAATAATTATAATATATTAATAAACAATTCTTTAAGATAATAACAAAAAAATAATAAAACAATAAATATTATTTATTTTTTAGAAATTTTATATTTATTTCTTTATCTTTAAAATTAAGATTTATTTTAAACTTATTAATAATTAATTTATTTAAATAGTTTCTTTATATTTTTTTATTTTTTTATATTATTATAAAATTTATATTAATATTTGCAAATTGTAAGACAAAAATTCTAGTTCTTATATTAATTATTTATCTTGTATTATTACAATAGTACAAACTTTTTAATAGTAAAAAAACTAATTTTTAATATCTTAAAAACTATATCTTTAATTAAGATTAATGTAATCGTTAAATTAAGTTTTAATTTAATTAAATTAACTTGTTCAATTCTAATTCTAGAGTTAAGCAAATTTTCTAGTTTAATAGAATAAGACGAACGAAGAATGCGCATCGAATATTTAACTTAACTTATTCGATTACGTGAGATTACGTAACGCGTTAATTATATATAATTAACGTAAATTCTACGCTAATTTAATAAGATTAACGTAAATCTTGCGTTAACTTAATCGAGTTAGCGCATAGATAAAATAAGATAAGATAAGCGAATGTTAATGCAACGAAGTTAGCTTAAGTTCTTAACATTAATCTAACAAAACTCGATTCTAAAATCAAGTTCGCATCTTAATCTTAATTTAATTCTATAAGATTTAAGAGAATAAATTAAATTAAGAAAAAAGTATTTGATCTAATTTAACGATTATACTAATTAAGATTTCTATATAGATGTTTTCTTAAATAATATAATTATTAATAAACAAAGAATGAATTACATTAAATATAAGAAATTAACAAAAAATTAGTAAAAATTTAATAAACAAAAGAAAAGAAAATAAATAATAACAATATTCGTTATTATTTGCAAATATAATATTATTATTATTTTTTCGAAATAATAAAGTTAACAATAACTAGTTACTATTTACTTGCAATATAATTATAAAATAAATAAAAATTATTTTATATTTTATATTTTTAATTTATAAAAATTAAGATTTTAATTAATAGCAAATAATTAAGATTATTAATCTAAAATATATTTATACTATATTTTAACAAATTTAAATAATAATAATTTATTTAAATTTAAATATAAATAAATATAATAATCTTATATATAATAATAACAAAATATTATTAGAAAATTAATTAAAATATATATTAAGTAGTCTAAAGTTTAAAGAATTTTATATTTGTTATCTTTAAAAATATATTGCTAAGAAAGATAATTAATAATAAATAATAATAAAATATTTTCTCTTTTATAATATCTAGCAAATTTAAATAACTAAATATTTTATTAGTAAATCTAATTTATAAATAAATATAATCTTTAATATTAATAATGCGATTCTCGCACTATAAGAAGAACACAACGTAATAAATAGAATTAAATTGCTAGCTAGAAGAAGAAAGATTCTTTAAATCTAAATATAGACTTAATTGTCAAGAAATATTCTATTAAGTAAGAAATGTTATTTCTATTAAGCAAGAAAAGTACAATTATCGTAACATATGTCTTTAATCTTCTTGATATATTATTATTTTCGATAACTAGAAATAATCGTAAACGACATAAATTTTAGTTATCGAAAAAAATAAATCAACACATAGTAAGAAAAGACTATTATTTGTTCAAGAAAACGATCGAAGCGTAGAAAAGATTATTAGTGTAATAGTAAGAAAACAAACAATTAGAAGCGAAATTCCCACTAATAATACATCTTTAATAATGTTAAAAAATCATCGATTGAAAAGAAAAGCAAGTAGCAAAATGTGAAATAAATTTATTGTTAATTAGAAGAAAAAGAATTCTTGATAAATAAAGTTAATTAAAGAAATTTTGTCTTCGCGAGAGAATAGACAATTAAGAGTGAAATTTTTGCTAATAATACATCTTTGACGACGCTAAGAATATTGTCGATCGAAAAGAAAAGTAAATAGCAATATGTTTCGTGACAGAAATTTGCGACAAGAAAGATTAAGTTTGTCGTAACAAATTAAGTGAATTTTAATAAAAATATAAGTATCAAATGTATTTCTTAAGCAAGTATAACTTTTTCTTCAAGAATTTCTCTAGATTTTTCTTATATAAGTATAATTTCACATGCGACAAAGCATTCTTAATCAAGAAGAAATTTTCGAGACGCATAAGATTTAGAAAAGCAAGCAATAAATATTGTTTTACGATCTTTATAATAATTTTGTTTGCGAATTTCTTAATTGCATTAAGTAATTTAAAGACATTCTTCTTGTTCGTCTTAATTAAGTTAAATGTCAAGATAATTTTAATCAAAGATTGTATACGCATATAATTTTTTCTAACAACAACAAAAGTTTTTACAAACATCGTTATTATTCGATTCGTCTAAAGTAAGAACGTAATCGATAAGAATTCGAAAGCTTCAACTTCTTTCGAGAAAATCTCGATATTAAATTTTAACTTTAACATAGTTTTTAAGTTCTTGTTCTTTGTCTTAATTTTCTTGTCTTTGTTCTTGCGCTACTTTCTTGTCTTAGACTTCTTCGTTTCTTCTTCGTTAAAGAATTTGTTATTCTTGCTCTTGCGTTTTTTTTCTTTTGTCTTCTACTTTGTCGCTTCTTTGTCGAACTTGTCTTGTTCTAAGACAAGTTCTTCAAGAAATATTGCTAATCTTGTAGATTTTCCAACAATAACTTTATTTCTCTTCTTGACAAAAATACTATATTTATCTTCGACGCGTTTAACATTATTTATAAGCTAGATGTTTTCGTATATTACAACGTAATAATTCTTTTAAGTTGATAAATTTCTAAGAAAAACTAGTTTTTCGTTATTTAACACATTGACTTTTATTGTTCTCTTGTTAACAAAAATCTTTTGTTAATATAGTTCTTGCGTCGCAACTTTAACGTTACAAATCTTATAAAATTATTAATCGAATAAAATTACGCAATTCTTTAAAGAATATTCGATTGAAAAATTATCGAAATTAAGTTTAATCAATATTGACGCAATATAAAAGAAGAAATGCAAATTATCTTTAATCAACATATTTAATATTGAGAAATCGAAGTTTGTAAAATTTTGTTACGAGTTGCGTATTAATAAGTACTATTCGTCGCGCATCGCTCTTCACAAGATAATTAGAAAAGAAAGATCTATTAATAGAATTAAGATGATTAAGATGACTTGATCTTTAAACATCTTAAATTTAAGATCAAGATAATCAAGATAATTAATATCTTAAATATCTTAAATTTCAAATGATAAAAAAGTATATAGCTTTCGAACGCGACTTTCTTATGAATCGTATTCAATTTATCTTAAGTCTTTACTTATTATTACGATTACAAAGTTGCAATCTTTTGCTATCAAATAATTGCTTACATTGCTTGAAGACGTTTATAAATTTCTTTAATAACATAATTTTCGTTGAAATCTCTTGTGAAAGTACTAGCGTAACACTTTGAACATTCTAAGAATGTTTATATTAGATCAATGCGCCTCTATTTCGAACACTAATTTAATAGCATCACGTCGACTCTTTGTTAATAAAAACGACAAGATAAAAATCAATAAACTTGACGTTTATCATGAAGATCAAATTGATCTAAAGAACTAGCTTATGCAAGTGAACATTTATTTTATCTTTTATCTTGTTTTAGCGAACAAAAAGACAATTTTCGCATTCACATTTCTTAAAGAAAGAGCTTAACATTAACTCAAATCGAATTTACACAAGTATTTGAAAAATTATGAGAAAAATTCTTGTGCGATGTTTACGAACTTCGATAACTTCAAAAAAGAGTTTCGAAGAATTTTCGAAACATTTAACGAGAAACAAGTCGCAAAAAGAGTAATTTAGCACTTAATTTAACGAATCTTTGCAATGAATTACGTAATAAGATTCTAAAAGTATACTAATCTTATTAAGTGAAACGATGTCGCACTTATGACAATGTTTCGACAAGATTTTAAAAACAATCTTAAGAACAAAATTATGTGCGATAACAAATTTATTAACGATATGTTTAACTTCATCGAAGTAATTATCGATTTCGACAATAAATTGTATGAGAGAGCTATAAGAAAGCGATACGATTAATTTTATAAAGGAGCAAAAATCTTCTTTGAATTAACAATCGAATATTAGTATAAAGAATTTTGTTTTAATTAGAAGTACAATAATTTAGATTATCGTAAATCTACATTTATAAAATTAAATTTCATTTAGCGACGCAAAAAGAAAAACTTTAAAAGAAAGCAAGATAACAAATTCTAAAAAACGTGCTATTTATATAACAAATTAGATTACTTCGCAAGGAATTATTGATCACAAAACTTAATAAATCGTTGACAAATTAATGTTATATTAAGAGAAATATTTGATAGACAAGACAACATTAGAGAGCAAATTAACATAAAGACGAACATTCTTAAAATTAAATCGAACGACAATTATTATTTGATAAAGAACTTAAATTAATTACAAAAAGTTCTAAATAAAACATTATTAAACAAAGCATTCGCATTTACGCAAAAAGTAAATTAAGCACTTTGAAAAACTATTAAATCTTATAGCTTAATCATTGACTTAGACGAAGAATACAATTGAAAGAACTTTTACAAATGCATAAAAAACATTACAAATTATCTTAAGACTTTAGTTAGTTTATCGAAGATCATAAACAAATGTAAGAAGAAACTAAAAAGCAATGTCATTATATAAAGAATATACTTGACATTATTATAAAACAATTAAATCTTATAGCATACGCAAGCCTTAATTAAATAACTTGTTACAACGACTTATGCTAAACTCATCTAAAAGAAAAGAACGAAATTAATTAATTTTTTAAAAAGTCAAAGTTAACAATTTAGCAACAAGAAGAAACTTAGCGCAAATAGACGTTCGAAGCAAAAGTCGCAACACAAAAGCAAAGAAAAACTCAAATTTCTTAATAAAAAGCATATTAAAGAAATGCGATATATTAGCTTAACAATAGCAATTAAACTTAACAACGTATATACAATGTTTTATCACATTAATTAAAATCAATGATTGTTAACTTATAACAATGATTATTTTAACGCAATAAATAATTTTATAACTAGAGCTCTTGTAAAGAGAAAAGAATATTTTACTTAAAAAAAGTCTAATGCTTACAATTTAATAATTATAAATAAAAATTTATTACTTATAAGAAATAAAAAAGTAAACAAAAAAACGAAATTATTATCGATAGCTATTTAGCAATATTACGAAAAACTAATTTTTAATATAGTGAGAATAATCACTTATAATATCGTTTTAGAAATGTTTTAATTAAAGTAATATAACTCAAAAGTTAATTAAAATATACAAGTACTTAGATTCGCGCAATGTGATTACGCAATTCACATTTATTCTACGCATTAATAGTGTTCAATAATAAATAAAAAATTAAATCGAAATTCGATCGTAAATAGCGAGTTTACATTTTCGCAAAAAAACGATTTAATAAAGTTTGATTCGATAAATATTAACAAAGATTAACTAAATTATAAAGTTAAAATAAATAAAAAAAATTGCGAATTTTTTAAAAGTCTTGAATTATTTGATACAACGAAAGAATCGCTAAAGTATGTGTCACAAATATATAACAATTAAGAGCATTTATTTTAAAAAAAGAAAACTATCAAAATTTTATTTAAATATTAATTGTGAAATTACAAGATTAAACTTGAACTAAGCAAGCAATTTACGTTTGAACTTATATATATTTTTTTCGAAAAAAGCTAAAAACACTTCGCGAATACTTAACAAAAAACGAAATTTTTTTTTTTATTAAAAGATCTTAATTATAAACAAGATATTCGATTCTTTTTGTATTTAAAAAGAACGAAATTTTTTGTTTATATGTTAATTATTAAAAGCTAAACAATATTACTATAAAAAATCGATATTTATTACTTAACATTAGCGAACTTTAAAATTAATTATTCGAAGTAAAGTATTTTATTAAACTAGATTTACGAAAAGCGTACAACCAAATTAGAAAAAAGCAAAAAAGAAATAAAAAACATTTTTTCGTATACGATATAAACTATACGAATACACGATAATGTCGTTCGAATTTACGAATGTCTTAACAACGTATCAAAGAATGATTAATGATGTATTACAACAATATTTGAATCAATTTGTCATAATATACTTGAACGATATCATAATTTATTTAATTATTTTGAAAAAACATGTAAATTATATTTTCAAAGTATTAAAATATTTAAACAAGAGAAATCTACATCTTAAGTTAAAAGAAATGCGAATTTCATTAAAAAGAAATTAATTTTCTTAAATTTGTCGTTAAACAATATAAAATATTTATGAATTTCAAAAAGTTACAAGCAATTAAAGAATAAAAATTATTTATTAACGTTAAAGAAGTTTAATTCTTTTTAAATTTCATAAATTACAACAAGAAATTTATCAAGAATTATTTCGTTAACGCAATATCATTAACGAATTTTACGAAAAAAAAACGTCATAAATATAAAAATTAAAAGAAAAAAAATCATTTTAGAATTTTAAACTAAAATGCTTAAAGAAACTAATACTAAAAATGTATAATTTACGATTATTAAATAGAATTGAAATCGACGCATTAGATTTAATTATCAATGCATACTTTAATTAAAAGCATGAAAATATATAACATTTAATAATATATTTTTCGAGAAAACTTTCGTTAATCGAATAAAATTATGACATTTACAATAAGAAGTTATTTGCTATTATAATTTCTCTAAAATTATAAAGAGTATACATTGAAAAATTACTAAAACTTACAATTCTTGCAAATCACAAAAATCTTTTACATTTCATTATTATAAAATAGCTTAACAAAAGACAAATGCGATAATTAGAGTAACTCGAACAATATAAGTTCAAGATACAATATACATTAAATAAAGATAATAACAAAGCAAACGCACTTAGCAAAAAAAATAATTATATAAAAACAAAGAAATCGTTTAATTATAACATACTTAAAATTAATAAAAACAAATCATTATTAGTAAATAAAAATAAGCTAAATGTTATTTTACAAATACTTAGAGACTATAAGAAAAAGTTTTCAATAAAGAAAGAAAAACTTCAAATATTTATTAACAAAATTGACAAATGTTTAACGAAATAGAATGATAAATCGTTGCAAAAGCACTTAAGAGTAATTAAAATCTTTTAGTTTTTACATTAACATTATTAGTTTTTTTAGATAAAACAAGTTGTCAAGACATACATTAAACGATATCTTAATTATTAGCAAAACAAACATAATACACATGCGAACTATAACGAAATTCAATATTAAAAATTATCTAAATCGTTATAAGATAAAGTTACGATAAACTTTATTATTAAGTTGCTTAAATTAACGAATTTAGCAATTGAAAACAAATATAATTCGATACTAATAATGACTAACAAACTTATTAAATACTTATATATTATTATATGCAAAAAAAAGTTCACAATAGAACAATTAAAATACATTATATTGAATTGACTTATACGATATTATAATATATTTAAAGAATTAATTAATAATAAAGACAAGCTCTTTACGTTTAACTATTAAAGAACATTTTTATCAATGTTAGAAACGAGACTTAGAATGTTCATTATCTATTATTCGATTATAAATAATTAAACAAAGCGAACAAACTAAAGTCTAAAGCAATATTTAAGACATTACGTCAACAATATTTACAACAATTGAATATTATTTTTATTAATAACTCAATTAGCATTAAATGCAAAAGTTTCGAATATCACTAAGATAAGTTTATTCTTCGCCAATTATAATAGAAAAATTAATTTCTTCAAGAAAAAGCAAAAACATCTATTAGCTTAGTTAGTTATCGAAAGAATAACAACTTAGAAAAAGATATATAATAATATCTCGAAAATGCAAAAGAAATTGATCAAGTATTAAAACAAAAAACGAAAAACAACATCTTAACTAAAGAAGAGAAATAAAATATATCTTTTTACAAAAAATCTTAAGACGAAGAAGTTAAGCAAAAAATTGAATTATATTAAAGTCGAATCGTTTCTTATTAAGAAAACAAAGAGATTAATCAATTACGAACTCGATTTACTTAAGGACGCCAAAGTATTTCTAGTATTTTATATCTTATTATTGAAATTAGCGAATTTAATTACATCTTTATAGAACACATTTTATTTTCATTCACAAAAAGAGAAACAATACGAAATCGAAAAAATTCTACGACAAGAAGATTAAAAATATTTTATTAAATAAAAAGAATATTATATTTCGAAGAATACATAAGAGTCAAAGAAAAATCTTAATCGTTGTTAAGATTTTCTAAGAAAGTTTTATCAAAATTAGACAAAAGACAATAGCTCAATTGTAGTTAATCGAAAGCTAAAATTGTTTAAACGACATATTAAACAACAACTCAAAAGTCTTTGCAATAGACTTAACAAAAAACGCTTTATTTATCTTTAAATCATTAATGTTCTTTTACTTTGTTACAATTATTTCTTTCTCTTTATCTTCTAGAAAATTTAATTGTTTTTTCAAACAATCTAGCTTAATACGCGCTTTGCGCACTTCTTTCTTTAAGCGTAATCTTTTCTCATAAATTTGTTTTATTAAAGCAAATAAGATTGTCAAATCATAATCACGATTCGATCGCAAACATTTTATACACTTTTCGAAATTATTATTTACACAATAGACTTTACTAGATATCGCACAATTACAACAAGAACGCATCGCTAAACACAAAGAATATAGAGCGTTCAAAAGATTTTTTTTATAAGAAAAAGAATTTTTAGTATTAATTTTTCTTAAAGACATTGTGAAAAGACATTTAGTTTTCGAGACAAAAACTCTAAAGAAAAGAGATAATATTACGAGCTTATTTAAGCTATATTAGTGATTTAGATTCTATACGCTACGAGCGCATTTGTTATTATGTTCTACATGCTTAAGAAGCGAACATCTCGAACATAATGTTTAACATGTTCGATAAACGAATATCCCGAGCAATTATGTTCGCTATGCTTAACGAACGAGCAAGGCGAACACTCTATTCTTTCTTAGTATATAGAAATTAAAAACTTAATTTTCTTATAAATTGTATTTAATTTATCTTAAGTCTTTACTTATTGTTACGATTACAAAGTTGCAATTTCTTGTTATTAAGTGATTGCTTGCATTATCTAAAAACGTCTACATATCTCTTTAATAGCATAAATCTCTCTAATATCTTTTACGAAAGTATTAGCGTAACAAGAATCTTAACAACGTTAAAGTATACGCAAGAGATAATAATTATTATCTTTGATTTAGATAAGCGATTATTAAAGATTTTAGATTCTTCGAATAAACTTAAGACTTAGAAGACTTACGATCACCATAGTTACGAAGAAGAGAACAAATTTTCATTTATCGAAGAACTTCTAGATGTTCGAAGAGCGCAAGAATTATAGCGAATGAGCTTGTATAATAAACATAGAATAAGAAAATCTAACAAAGTTTTTAAGTATTTCGCGAAATCTAATTGCAATAGCGCTCTTACTTTTAAATCAAGACGTTATAAAAACGACTATAAGAATCTTGATAACTTTAATAATATTTATATTAACGATAATGCGACTTTCGAGAAGCAATGTAAGACGCAAAGTTCAATTAGTACTTCGTCGACTTCTATGATAGATTTAGAAGCTAAATAGAATTTCTAAACTTCTTATTCTCTTCTCTTCGTAACTTTAATACTAATAGATAGTGTTAGTCTAAAGATTTTGCTCTTCATAGGAAAAAAAACGATTTTATCTCAAATCTTTCTTCTTTTTTTAACAACATTCTTCTTTCGTTTATATACAAGAAAGTAATATACGAGTTAAGTAATAAGATTTGCAAAGATATTTAGTCTACTTACTTAATCGTTAAGAACAAAAGAAATAAGTAAAAGAATAAAGAGGCGAAGATAAACAAACGAGAGAAATCGGATTGCGATAACGTCAAGAATAAGACATCTTTGCTATCTATTATAAAGAATAGAAATCGATTTATCACTAACGAGAGATCTTAATCGTAGCGTCGTATTAAACGTCGTCGCTTCTTGTCATTATTATCTTTAGATAACGAGACGAAGTCGAAAGACGAGTCGATTATTAGTAGATATACACTTTTCAAATTTCGTGACATCTTGATTGTTCGATCGACTTCGTCGCGTTTGAGCAGATTTGACAAGAATATCAATAATAATAAGATAAAGCTTGTAGACTTACGATCAAATTAGCGTTCTATACTTAAGACAACTATCATCTACGAGCGACAAAGTTGAACAAAAAAGATTATTGATAAAAGAAAAGTTAAACAACGATGCGAGAGATCTCGCAAGCAATATCTTCTACAATAAAAGTTCTCTTAAATAGACGTTAATCTTCTTATCGCGTTAGAGTTGTTGTAGAATTAAAAAGAAAAGAAAACGTTAGTACGCAAACATTAAGTTATCGATATCTCTTAATAATATTCTATTGCGTTTATTTTTTGACTTAATATATATTCTTGTGCGTTTTGCGAATACTTAGCTTTAATAGATCAATGCTCTTGCAAGTTTCTTTCACTTTTATACTTTACATATAGCTAACGTAAATGATCGACTCGTTCGTTATAATATATTAGAACTAAAGCTATGTAGTTCTATACTCTAATCTTGCTTCTAGATTCTTCTATCTATATGTTATTGTCGTCTCTTATCTCTTCTATATGCTTCTATCTCCTCTTTAGACATAGATCGAAGACCAAGGTTTTTGCATAATCGTAAAGATATTGATTACTTATCGCAAAAATACTATAAGTATTAACATCGTAGTCTTAAATAAGAATGTGTACATTTAATATATTTAATAAAAGAAAATTACGAAGTTAATTGATATTATTTGTCGTCCAAGTCTTCTTACGATGTTCGTCGAGTTTATAAACAATTACGATATTAGCGAACAATGCGATAAGCATCTAAAATAATCTTAGATTTAACGCACTTACTTAAGAATAAAGTTAGCGTCTTTCGCAAGAACTTTAAGTTTATGGGAAAGACTTTCGTGTGCTAGCTTCGTAGAGCCTATTGTTAGAGTCATGAATAAAGTTTATTGAAGTAATTAGATTTCGTTCAAGAAGATCTTAACAATGTCTCGTTGACTTACATTCTTATCTTTTCGCTTGAAAGAGTTCGACAATCGACTAGAAGTCATTAATTTTATCTTGTTCTTTAATCTCTTATGTGCTTCACAACGATATAAAGACTTATTTAAGTAAGACAAAGATTCTTAGTTGCAAAGACCATTATTTAAGATTATAATTACTCACTTCGTAGCAACGAGAGTTGCGTCACTAGTTTTGCTTAGTTATAGTTGCTATTTCTTAAATTCAATTAGCTTTCATTACAATAGTCAATAGATTAATAGTAAAATTCTACAATGTTGTAATTAGTTCTACATTATTTGTTGCTTTCTAGACTTCATTTATAGTCTTATAGACTCTTGTTGTTACTTCCTAGAACTCTAGTTATAATTATCTAACGATTCTTCCTAGATGGCGAGAAACTTATCGTGTTAAGAAAAATTCATTGTCTAGAGATTTTAAGTCTTTCTCTCGCGAGTATATAAAATTATGATTAGTGTTTGTCTTAGTAGTTAAATTCTATAAGAAAGATTATGTTTAAACACGTCGCTTCGCAATTCTAATCTTCGATTAAAGTTAATAAATTCTTAATTCTAGCATAAATTCTAAAGTCTTTTTTTTAAAAATAGACATTTAATAAATTAGTACAACGCTAAATGCGAAGTTTTATTTAGTTCTTATTTACTAATACTAATAGAAAAAGCGCGCATTTCAACATAATCTTTTCATAGAATTTAAGAACGAAATCTCATTTTTTTTATCAAAATAAAGCAAATCAAAATTTAAGATTTATTTTGTTAAAAGCTTGACAAATACAAGATTTTTGAAAATTAATTGTAGTTCTTCTATTTTATAATATTTCTTTATAATGTTCGCAATTCAATTAAGATTTTCGATGTATTACTATTGAATTACTATTAACGCAAACATCTAATAAGCGAAATTAAAAATTGCAATCAAGATAGATATTTAATTGCAATTACGAAAAGATGCACAAACATAAGTTATTATTTGTTTATTGCTTAATTATCACGAATTACGAGTTATCTTAAAGAAATTTCAAGCACAAAGAAGACGCATTAGACATTAAGAACGAGTTCTTACAATGTCAAAAAAGCATCGCGCGTCTTTGATCAAGAATAAGTAACGTTGTTTGAGATAATTTTTATTACAATCTCTCTTTCGCATTTAAATTAAGTTCTTCGTTTTTTAAGTTTTAGATTTTTCTTAGACGTTAAGTCTTCGTGCGACGCTTTTTGATCTTATTTGTAAACTTGATAAACTTGTCAACGAATACAATTATTTCTTCGATTAATTCGATAAGCTTAACAACAAGCTTTATGATATCTTCGACAAATTTTATTGTTTTATAAGAAGATGTCTTGAGAGCACTTATGCGCAAAATGATCTTAGACTTTTTAATCGTCAATTAACAAGAGAAAATCTATCTCTTAATCTTGAATTATTTCAACAAATAGATTTTGTTAATAAAATATTTTAAATTGTAATAAAATAAGCGTATAAGAAAAGTCTTTAAGTCGAAATTCTTAACTTCGCAAAGCAATAAAATATTTTAATATCAAAAATAATATTATTCTTCTTAACTAGACTTTAGAGTACAATTTTCGAATTTACAATATTAATGTCGAAGAATTACTTTGCTAAACTTCTTAACAATACGCAACAAATGCGCAAATCTTTGTTTTTGTTAAACTTGATCAAATATACTTTGTAAAATTAGTCAATTATTATATTAAAACAAGCAATTAAGAATAAAAGTTTATTATTTAGACAAATATCAAAATCGAATATTTTCGAGTTTAAAAAACTTTATACGTTGTTAATGCGTTTGTTAATTATTATTACATAATTCTTGTATTGTTCAAATGTCGATGAATTAATATTCTCAATTTTTTTCGCTTAATTGTTATTCTTTCAATTATATTGTACGTAGCTCTTCGTGTTGTACTTCAATTTCGAAACGTTAAAGAGACAAAATAACGCAAGCATTCAATTCTCGCAAATGAAAAAAAAATTGATAGATTATTGTTACTAAAGTTCTCGTTTCTTAACTTATCTTCTTAAAAAATTTCTAATAGTAGAAGTGTTAACGAAAAATTTAATAAAGATTGCGAGAGAGAAAGAAATATACAAGCTTCTAAGTTAAAGTTGTTTTGTTTAATATCTTTGACGAAACTTTTTTTGCGTTATTAGAGAGATGCATTTTTATTTTTATTTGCTTTTTTAATTGTTTTCTAAGACATATTTTTGAATTTTTGAATTTTTCTTACGAACAAAAAGCTTAATTCGAGAGCTTGTGTCAATTTATTTAATTTCTCTCTTGTTGAAATAGTCGATAACAAAGCGACGTTTGCATTTAATATCTTAGATAAAAGATTTAATAAAATAACAATTACTTTGACACAAATTTAACAATCGAATGTTGTAAAATAATCAAGAGATATTAAATTTCTAACAATAATTAAAGACATCAAATTTTTGTCAATAGTTAAAAACATCGAAGTTTTAATAACAATCGAAGATATTGTCTTTTTAACAACGCTAATTAATGCAATCTTTAAAGAAAAGTTGTACTTATTTATAATGCGAAGAATTTTGTATTAAAGAAAGCAAGATATATAATAAAATTCGATTTAATATAATTAAAAAAGTACAATAAAGTTCTAAAAAGCAATTATTTATTCTAAGAAAATTAAACAAATAAGAGAATTTATTTTTCAAAAAAAAACTTTAGCGAGAAATATAAATAATTAAGTATTAAATCGAACGATAATAAGAAATATATAAACTCGCAAAGTTAACAACATTTAGCAATAAATAATTAAAATAAAGTGCTTAACAATAAATAAATATCGCGAAATGTTAATAAAACTAAGCAAAGCTTGCATTAATAATCTTATTATGTTAAAAGAGATGCACTTTTCTAGAAGTGCATTACGAGTCTTTCTTGACTTGTTAAGTTATTAACAATCTTGTGTCAATAAAAGTCAAGACATAGATTAAAGAGATGAAATAATAAGCGAACAATAAGAAGTAAACAACAAAGATGCGTCGTACATCTTTGTCTTAATAATTTGTAAATAAAAGAATATTATATTGAACTTTTCGAATATTAATATTATTTGTCGATTAATTTTTTAATTTTTTAATCTTTCTTTCTATTTTTTTTTTCGCAAACAAAATTCTTTTATTTATAATAATCGACGAAAATAAATTAAAATTTGCGATTGCGTTCGCGAGTTTATCTATTAGTTTTTAAAAGTTAACACAATTAATAATCGATCACAATTAACATAATATTGTGCAAGATACTAATAACTAAATATTATTTTTTGCGACAAAAGAAAAATAATTCGAGATTATTGTTAAATGTTTCGAACATATTAATAAACACATAAAGATTGCTAAAGAAATTGTAAGAAAAACTTAAACTTTACTTAAGTGTCGAAAGCTTTAAAAGTATGTTTATTAAAATAAACGCAAGACATTCGCGAATTTAAAAATGCTAATTTTGAAATTTTTTCGCAAAAGTCAAAAGCGTTAATACAAAAGATATAAAGATTTTTTTTTGTTAATTCGCGAATACTAAGACGATGCAACAATTAGTTAAGAATTTAATCGTTTTTAAGAAATTAATATTTTAATAATAATAAAGATCGCAAAATACATTTTAAATATAACTTAAATATGCAATCTTATAAGTTAAGCTATCTTATAACGTTTGCGTTAAGACGCAAAAAATCAAGAATTAAGAAAATTAATTATCTTAAATAACTAAAAAAAAATTATCAAAATGTCGAATTTCGAAATAACGTCTCTTCTTAAGAGCTTAAAATTAAACTTATGTAATTAAGAAGCTTAGAAGTTTAATAAAGTTAAAATAGACATCTTTAATTTGTTAAGAAATCGTAAGACTAGAGTTGTTAAGAACAATATCTTAATGTTAGCGTTAACGACAACTTAATCGAATAAACAATTAAGAATTTGCAAAGAACGCTATTATCAATTAAAGTTAATATATTAAGATTTAACATTAACGTTAAAAAAGAAATTGAATAACACATTAAGCAATAAGTATAAGATCTTGCAAACTAAGAAAGTTATAATTAAAATGCGAATCTTAAATTTTTTTAACTATTAATATTAATGTCGCGATGTTAACAAGACGTTAATTAATTGCATAAGACAATTAATAATAAGAGAAACAAATATACGTACAAAAGAGCAATGCTTTAAAGTTATTCGTTCGTTATTAAAATTCTCGTTGACAAGTAATCTTAAGCACGTCTATTTTAATTATTTGCGAAACGTTGTTAATTTCGTGAAACTTGTAAATAATAAAACAAATATAACAATCTTAATTATTGAAAGTCGTTTTATTCAAGTATATAACGAACGTCTTGCGCTAAACTTATTAAAGCGTAAAAATTCAAACCAGTAAAAAATAACAAATCGACAAAGAGATAAAACAAATATCTTGAAAATCTTCAAATATATTGTTAAGAAATCTAGTCTTCTAATTAAGTATAACAAAAATATTGCTAGAATAATTGTTATCAAGATTGCAAATCTTAATGTTTAAGAGAATTAATATTAAGACGAAAACGTCGTTGCGTTACAATTATTCGAATAATTTTAAAATAATGTTGCTAACAAGAACAATTACAAATTAGAAATTAAAAATCTAATTAATATTAAGTATAATATATATCTTTATTATCTTAGCGCGCGCAATAATAAGTCGAATCTAAGATAACTTCGCAACATAATATATTTTCTTACGCAACATATTATTTAAATCGATCTTTTCTATTAATTTCTTTACGTCGCATTAAGATTTAATCGAAATTATTAACTTATCTTTTATTTGTATTACGTAAAGTACAATTACAAGAACAACAATACACATTTCTTTTATATTAATATCAATGTTTTAAAGTACGTCAAAATTAACAAGAGTTATAATATAATTCAAGACTATGTGTCTCTAAACAATAAGTTCGAAGACAATTGCACTTTAGTTATAAAAGACTTTTATTACAAAATTCAATTATAGTAATTCGATATTATAAAAAGATGCGATGTATTAGTTAATATTAAAAGAATATGCATTTACAATCTTAAGAATATGTCAATATAAAGACTAGTTAACGTTGCGAAATACAAAAGTCTAAAACTTGTTATTTGTAATTAAGAAAATGTGCGTGTAATGCAATCTAAAATTGTGCATAATTTAATTGCGCAAGAAGAAAAGATTATTAGAAGAATACATTTGTATTTCGACAAGCAAATCGAACTAAGCGTGTCAAGATATTCTCTAGATCTTTTAGATTCTATAGATTAGTAAACACAAATTTAAACAATTATCGAAACTATATAATCGAATACAATAAACACGAGAACTATTTATTAGAAATTACTAGAAAATTACATTGTCTCTTGCGAACTTATATTATAATTTAGATCTAATATTAAGTTTAACAATTGTCATTATTAGTTTAGCGAACATTATTTTGTTCGTCAATTTAATCACTTAACAAGTTCGATTAATTGTTAGATTAATCGTTATTCTAACATCGCATTATCTATTTATTTAATTCTCGCATAACTTACATTCGAAGTCTTAAACAATAATATTGCTTTATTTGTTTTAATTAGCGTCGTAAAGCGTAATCGAAACAATAACATACAATTCATAATAATTAGATTTATATACATTGTTTCGTCATATTATTTATTTAACATTTTTAGAAATCTTCGTTAATTTAGCAATTGCGTCACTTTAATTCGCATTCTTTTTAATTATTAATTTATATTATCTCGCAATCTTTGTCTTTATATTTTTGACAACTCTTTAAGTCTTTTATTTTTGTTTTGCAATTTTTGTCGTTACGATTTTAGTTATTTTAATAATATTTTGTTTTTGTTTTGCGATCTTTATTGTTATGTCTTTCGTCGTCTTGTTAGCTTGTTTAATGTTGAAAATCTCTTAGTTGTCGTTGTATAACGAATTATATATTTCTTAATTACAAAAATTATTAATATAGAAACTCTTATTTGTTTCGTTCGTCGAAACAACATAAATATTGCGTTTAATAATTGACAACGTTTAAAATTAACATAATTTTAAATTTTGTTAATTCGATTAACGTTCTTGATTAGAACAATTCGTTTTAATCATTTTATAAATGTTATAAGAAAAGTTATTATTGCGTTAATGCAAAGCATTTATTAGAGTTTCTTAATAGCATATTGCTTTTTCTTTACGATTGTATCGTTCGTTATTAGAATCTTAAATTATTATCACAATTAGTAATTGTTTTATCAATGTTTTTCTAATATAACTTAAAATCTTTTGTTTTGTTTTTTTGTTTTTTATTTGTTTCTTTGCGCTAGATATGTAGTTCTAAGCTCATATTTAATCTTGTCAAGTCGAATTATTCTTATCGTCTAAAACATGAGAGCAACGAACTATTTCGCAAGTTTGTTTATTAATATTTGTCGTTTTAACAATATGTTTTTAGTAAATAATAAAGAGATAAATGCAAACAAAACAATTATTTATTTACGAGAAATTATTCTTTTTGCGATAGAAAAAAAAAATTTCATTTTTAAAAGTCGTTTTTTTCTCTTTTGTGTTCGATCTTTTACGACTTGTTAATAACAAATAAACGAATTAAGAGCTTTAATAAAATCGAGAATTTGAAAACATTTCATAATATTAGCAACGCGTCTTTAGTATTTGAAATTACATTAATTATCTTGAGTTTACTTTTTATATTCGAATCGATTGCTTAGCGAGACAACTTTAACTCTTATAATTATAAAGCTCTTGTAATCCTATTTTTTTTGTTCGTGCTAATTTAATTAATTGTAATATTATTTTAACTAAACGTTATATTAATTTAATTAAACGCTCTTGAATTATTATGTATTAATAAATTGTTTATTGTTTGCATCTTAATTTTTCGAATATTGTAATACAAAATCTATTCTTAATACTTAGTTTAAGTGCTTATTAGTTTGATCATATTATGATTTAACTTTTTTGTGCATCGTCTTCTTTGCGAAACTATCGTATTTAATCGAAGTTTTTTATTTCTTTATGTGCGAGATTCAATAACTTAATATATAATACTTAAAAAAATTAAAATAATCTATTAAATCTCTTTTTTTTTTCGAAATTCGCAAAAAATCTTCTTTAGTTTATTAATACGATACAAGATATAATTTATATAACGCAAAATTTTATTGTCGTAAATTCGATAATGTATTAACATAACAAAGTTTAGAAACGTTCGAATGCATAACATTGCATGCGATGAAATTAAAGTAAACAACAAAACTATCACAAGAATTAATTGACGTAAAATTGACTTTTGCTTATTATTTATTTATTGCTTGATTTTATTAAAATAATTAAAATGCTTAAGCTTCACGTACGTTGTTACAAGTTAAAAGTGTTGCTCAAACTAACTTATTACATTTTCTCTCAAAAAAATAAAAATATTCTAATTTCTCTTAAATTGTGAAATATAATAATCGATAAATTTGCGAATTTATTTAAGTAAATAATTTACGATGTCGTTGCTATAAAGTTGATGCAAAATATCTATTGTTATTGCATTATAAATGTTCACAAATTGATATTTTTAAGCAAAATTCTTTATTAAATGCATTTAATTTAAATGTTTATTCGAGACGTTATTTTTAATTTAATGAAGAATTTGTGTCTAAGTGCTTTCGTAAATACGATTAAATTAATCAATACATATATTTGTTACGCTACTATCTAGCGATTTAGAATATTAGAGAGAATTGTGCTTTGAAGAGATTTGTAGACGTCTTTAGGCAATGCAAGCAATCACTTGATAACAAGAGATTGCAACTTTAGTAATCGTAACAATAAATCAAAACTTAAGATAAGTTGAACACAATTTATAAGAAAGTCGTATTCGAAGATCTATATATTAAATGAGATTTCTTTTTGTTCGCTTTGTTCGCTATCGAACATGTCGAATTTCGTTCGCTTTGTTCGTTGTCGAACATGTCGAATCTTGTTCGTTTTGTTCGTTGTCAAACATGTCGAATCTTGTTCGCTTTGTTCGCTATCGAATATGTCGAACATTGTTCGTCTATTAAGTTGTCAAACATGCAAATAGTTGTGCTTTGCGCTACATATCTCTTCGTAGAATATATATTAATTGTGACGAATTAGAATCGTAACATTATTCTTTTTCTTGATTTTTTCGTCTCAAAAAGCGATTGCTTACATTTATCATGTTTTATCAACAACAAAGTCGTATTTGTCTTGCTTTCGAAATCGATCGTTACAATATATTAATCGACTTTGTTTGTGAGCGTTGCTTTTGTTTTGATAAATTTTGTATTGTCATAAAAGACTTGTTATTTCGTTTGAAGTGTTCGAAATGTGTTCGCGCTAATAAAGCGTGTGTTAACATGTCGTAAATTTCGCTAAATCGTATTAGAAAAGACTTGTTCTCGAAGATTGCTAAGAATGAAGTTGTGTTAACAATCGTAATTATGCGATTGCTACGAAATAAAAAGATGCTAAAGAAAGTCAATGCGAAAGCGAAGCGAAAGACATAATGTCTCTTGTTTGAAATAAAGAAGTCGAACGTCGCAAAGTCTCTTGATTGTCTTGTTGCGAATGCTTTGATCGAAGCATCTCTTGTCATTTGATCGTCATTCGCTATGCTAAATGATTTCTCGAA
>JAABUQ010003173.1_pt1 | contig 30753 bp, 22 predicted proteins | sample 5560001 | NCBI WGS metagenome assembly JAABUQ01 (sample SAMN10711888, study PRJNA513371) | rock metagenome | isolation source: Antarctica rocks | place: Antarctica: Victoria Land, Finger Mt nord | collected 2015-12-18 | reverse complement strand
TCTCTCCTAGAGCGCCCTCCCTTTCCTCACCTCCCCCTTCCTTTCCTTTCCTTCCCTACCACCGCTATCATCTCAGCCCTTCCTTCTCGTCCCGTAGCTCCTACTTAAGCGTATGAATTGTATGACTCAATCCATCCCCAAGGGTTAGAATGTGTACCTTAGCTGGGTAGATATTAAATTGGTAGGGAGTAAGGGACGGGAGGATGGAAGATGGTGAGATGAGAGGATGGGAGGATGGGAGGACATGAGATGGGATTGTGAGGATTAGAGAATTGGAGATGGAAGGATAGGGGTCGCGAAGACGTCAGATAGGAAGATGGGAACATGTAAGGATGTGAGTAATGGGTCTACAAGTAGATGGAAACGTAACGATTCGAGTGTTTTAGTACGGGGGAGTAAGATTGTTGGTACGGTAAATCTATCGATATGTAAATATATGAGAATGTGAATCTGTGAATGTGTGAATATGGGACTGTAGATGCGATGAGTACCGGCACTAGAACTTATATCGGTGTTGGTCTTGGTGTTCATATCTATACTTGTATTTGCATTGTTTGAGATTGCGGTAGTGAGGATCTGAAAAGGCAGTAGGAGGGGATTGAAGTTGGGAGGGGGGAGGGTTCTCGTAGAGGGTGGTTATAGGACGTTATGAAAAGTATGATACAAGCTCGGATAGAGGCGCAGGAGGTGAAAGGGTGTAGGAGGATGTAGCAAGCATGTTCTATTCCTAACTCGATACTAAAATGGCACGCTCAAACCAGACAGATTACTTTACACCCCGCCAACCCCTTTGCCGGCGCACTCCAGGGGTATCATAAAGTAATTCGCCATGCTATCATCAAGTCGTTAAGTCTATCGTTCCAACGCGCTGAGCTTGGATTGAGCAACCACCGATCTCTACCTAAAACCCTTTCGAGGGTTGTAATTCCAAGACGCGTTTGCTACTTTTGCCTTTTTGAGGATGACGGCCCGAGAAGCCACCCAGTCATCTCTTCAGTCCAGGCTGGGCCACGGTATGCGTTTTCTGCCTTACTTTGGTCGGAGGACGCACTATTCTTGGCATCAGAGGCCGTATTCGAGGCTGTGCTCGAGGTCGTGCTCGGTCCCATGTAGCTCTGGGGTCTCTTTTTTCTTTCGTCAGCGGGGCTTGTTGCCCTGCCCTGTGGTGCTTTGGTCTTCCCTTCCTTGACTGTTTGAGGAGGTCCGAGAGGTGCTATGTAACTTTGCGGTCTGCTTTTCTCTTCCTTTGAGGGTTGGGGAGGGGCGAGAGGTGCTATGTGGCTCTGCGATCTGCTTTTATCTTCTTTGGGTACGTTCGTAATGCTACTCGTTGTCGTATTCTGTACATTAGAGCGGACCTGCGGCTTCGGTTTGTCTTCTTTCGGGGGGCGAGGAGGGCCAAGAGGAATTGGATCATTCAGTGGTCCGTTTTGGTCTTCTTTTGGGAAAGGAGGGGGACCGAGGGGCGCTATGTAGCTCTGTGGCCTGCTCCTCTCTTCTCTTTGGGTGCTTTTTGATCTGCTTTGTGCCAGAGAGGTCTGGACTTTGCCCTTGTCACCTCTCGTGGTTTCGGGGCTTGTGGAACGTGAAGTGCTGGGATCTGGCGGGGACTTTGGTGGTTTGGGTCTATCGGTGTTGAAGCCTGATCTCTGTAGCTCGATTTGTGTGTCCGACGGCCGCTTTGGTTTCATCTTTGCTTCGTTCAAGTTGGAAGGAGTTGTAGGGCGAGAGGTGGGGTCCGCCATTGATTTCGAGGCTTTGGGTTTGTCGGCATTGCACCCTATCTTCGGCAGACTAAGTTCATTAAAGAGTCTTGGAAGAGTGTCACTGGACTGGATGTCAGGCAGTAGTGGCGGTCTTCCCTTTCCCTCTCTTGGGGGACCCATCACACTGCTTTGGGTTATGTGGCTCTGTGGTCTAACTTTCTCTTCTTTTGGGGTCGCAGGGCGTGAGGGGCTCGAGTCTGGGGTCAGCTTTGGCAGCCAGGATCTGTTGGTGGTCCAGATAGATTTCGATTGTTCGGTTTCTCTTTGCAATTTTGCTGTGGCCTCTCGCGCCAGAGAAGGTTCACGTGATTGGGGGTGTGCTCCCGAGCGCAGATGATCTTGATTTTCTCCTCGTAACAACGCGAGCGTGTCTTTGTCAGCATTCCATCCTGTCCTCAACTGTTCGACTTCTCTTTGCAGCCTTAATATGGTTTCTCGAGCCGGAGCGCTCTCTCGCGATTGCGATTGTCCTCGCGACATGAGCAGCTCTTGGCTTTCTCTCTTTAACTGGTCCACTTCTCTCTGCAAATCTGATATGTGACCCCTGGCCCGTGAATTATCCTGCGATTGAGATGTGCGCAGATCCTGGTTTTCCCTCTGCAGCTTGGTGAGCGAGTCCTGATACTCGGCTCTTTGGCGCGTTTGAGCGGTGTCGACCTCCTTCCGAAAATCCTCCTTCTCTTTCTGAAATTGTAAAGTCGCATTATGTATCTCGGAATGGTGACGAATTTGGAACAGCTCTAGGGTGTGGCCAACATCATCCCTCTCTTTTTGCACCCGAGTGATGGTCTTTTGGGTCTCACTGTTCTGTTGGGTCAATTCATTATTGTGTGAACTGCGCATCTCTTCTCGTTCTCGACAATGCTGTGCCTCAAGAGTCGCCTTTTGGTCTTCTGCCGCCTTGCGAAGAAGAGCTCTTTCCGCGTCCCAGCGAATGGTCATTGCCTCACGCTCTCTGTCCCAGCTCTCCTTGGCCCGGATGTAAGTCTGACGTTCGTCGTCGAGCAACTTCTGCTTCGTGCTAAGGGTAGAGTCCTTCTCTCTCAAGCTTTTGGTGTGCTTATCTTCGAGCTCACAATTGTGCTGGATCCAGCGATCATCGAGCGTTCGCTTCTCCGACTCAAGTTTTCTTGTCATCTCAGCTACTCGAGCTGAAAGCGTCGCCTCGGCGATCCGGGCCTCGGTGTGCATCTGGTCTTTGAGGTCTCGCTCCTTGTGGGTATGGTCCGAAATCATCTTGCCTTTTTCCTCCGCGAACAGGTGGGTCATCTCTCGTTTGTCTTGTTGATACTCCAACTCTGCGTGTTCCAATGCCTTTTGTACTGCTTGAGCACCAGCCTTTGCTTCTTCCTTCAGTTTAGTCTCGGCCAAATAGCTGTCATTCAATTTCTTGTTCTTCTTGTCCATCCTGGCGTTCTCTCTTTCTAGCCTCTCGATATCTTCCGTTTTGTGTTTTAAGATCGACTTAATGTCGCTCTGCAGCTTCTCAATGCGATTACCCTGCCTTTCCGACTCCGCAGCCTTCTCTTCTTCCAAGTCAAAGATCTGTGTTTCCCTGGAACTCAGGACTCCACAGGTCTGCTGATACACCTCGACGAGCGAACAGATGTCGGGTATTGCGCTGCTGATTCGCTGGAGCAGATATGCTGGACTGTTGTGACTTGTCGAGTAAGGAAGTGGATTAGATTGTGTATGGTACATAGGGTTCACTGAAACCGAAGACCTAGCCCTGTGGCTGTAGGTATGAGTCGTGGCGTTGGACAATGCCGGACTGCCTGCCTGGGCTGGCCGCTCAATCACAGTGCCTGGAGATGAAGATACATGAGATGCTGGCCCATAGTTTATATGCTGTGGAATGGCTTGAGACGCCATAGCTTGATGATTGGGAGGTGGCCCTGTAGTGACGGGCATTGGTAGAAAAGGGTTTGACCACTGAGACGGCGGGTATGATTGGTCGTTGACAGAGCCCATGCCCGACCACGAGTGTGTGACCTGGCTCGCGGTGTCATTCGAGTCGGCTTCCATCCCTGGTTGAGGACTGTCTCCTATGACGGGTCTTGGAGTATTGTCGTTCGCTTCAAATCGTGATATGCTGCTCGGAGTCGGTGTCTGCGTATTTGAAGGTTCGTCCTCGTTGATGTCGGCTTCTGTCTCAGGCCCTATTAACTCTCGAGGGTCTGCAGTAGAAGTTGGCGTCGTAATCGTGCTCGCCGAGTCATCGCACTCAGATTCAAGATATGGCCGGATAGAAGCAGGCGTGTGTATTGAGCTCAAGGAGACCTGAGAGGTCGGAGCCGAGGTGTTGGAGGTTGTTCGCATTAGGGGTGAAGTAGAAGCAGAGTCACCATTAACTCTTTCCTCCGGTAGAGGAGGGAGCTGGTCTAAGGAGAGGTCTTGGTACGTCGACGTTGTGATTTGCGATGCGTCATCCTTGTGCCCGCCTTGACTTGATCCTGCAGAGCTTCTGTGCTTCCTTGAGCTGGTACTTCCACCAACACTTCGACTATCACCATGTCTGTCTTTGTCTTTCTTCGACCGAACCCGAACAAACTCGTACTTGGGATCGCGGAATGACATTGTGGAGATCTTATCAGGCATCGACGGCCGTCGGCACTTGTATTGGTATCGCCCGCTCGGTGGGCCACGCTCGATAGTTCAGGCTAGTATGCTTGCGATCGCTGAAAAGCTTGACTCTTTGCAAATGACAAGATGAAATGGGATCAACTTCAGCTTTGGCTACCAGTTTGAGGTGGGTTTCATATCTGCCTGGGAGAGGGAGCTGCCTCTCCATACAGTGAGTCAGAGACGATGCTTTCTTCTTCGGTGTGCGAGGCAGGCGAAGCTCAGGCTCCAATGAAGTAGATGGGCCTGACGGTGTTAGTTGTACTACGTGAAGGTCTTCACCGGCGTTCGTCATTGGCCGGTGTGCAAGGAAAGTGAGGCAGCCAGGCGAACCAGAGAATAAAAGACACGTTGATGCAGCAGTCAGGGTTATGGGTGTTGTTCAACGAGTGATCAATGGGGAGAGTTCTGTATTGCTTTGGCTTGCAGCAAGAAATAGCATTGGGGGGCTCAAAGGAAGGTCAGACGCATGAGCCAAGTAATGATGCAGAGACACGGCACCGACGACAGGACCACAAATAAGAATATTAATAGTACAATGATGAGTTCAGAGACTCAATGACTGGCAATGCAAGCAGGCAAGTCGTGATGGAGTGAAGAAAAAAAGCTCACTACAGTGCGAGTCCAACCCAGAGGTTATTTGCTCTGCTTTGTTTGCTTCCGCCGACCGAGTTGGGCATCACCGCGTGCGCTATGCGCTCCCCCTGCATTAATCACTCACCACACACCCAGTCTGTTATGCACATCACAGCTTCATCCAGCTTGCCGGCAGGAAATGGACTTTACCTTTTCCATCTTAGACATCTTAGATTATCAATACGCTCATCTCGACGCGCTTGCTCGGATCTCGGAGGAGGGAAGATGATTGGAGGAGAGGGGAAAGACGGGGGGGTTTTGGGGGGGTTTTGGGGGGGCTCCAGGGGGTAATGGGGTTTAGGAGGTCCGGGGAAGATTGAGTGCGGAAGAAGTTTCACTCATCAACGGGAAAGACCCCCCCCCATTCAGGCCTATCTTACCTTAGGCTGCACGGCTGTTAGGTCAACCTATGCTAACGAAACGGACATTTTATCATATCTCTTCCCATACATTCCTTGATTATCTAATGGTACAATGCTTGCAACCACCTCACTCGGTTCGCAGAACCCGAGGCCCCCTACGCTTCGCCGTCTTTCGCTTTTTGTTGCCCTTATCGAACGCAACAGCACTAGCATGATCTCGGCCCAAATTGTCCAAGTCCTTGACTTTGTAGATCCGAATGATCCAGTTCTCACTTGTAAATGCTTCCTCCAAGGTGCTCAGTTCGGGGCCTTCGGCCGGGAGAGACGAGCCTCGAACTCGGTCTTGTGCTTGACCGGCTGGGAACAACGCGTTGTAGTTGTAATACGACATTTTGTACCTAGCAAAAGTCAGCATCCACATCCAAGAAAGACCGTGTCACTTCTTACATTAAGCTGTTCCTCATGGTCGGTGTAGCCTGGTCATCCACTCGGTACTCTCCTCGGGGAGTGAAATAGGCTCGCTCGTTAATCTCGTCCGGCCAAATGCCTTCGGAGATTCTCACCATCCACAAGAACTTGTTGATATCGTCTCCAGAATATCCGAGAAGCCCGCCAAAGACCACCAATACATAGTCAACATCGTGTTGCCTTAGGATCGGGTAGCTGACTTCCTCTCGCGAGCTCATTGCCTTCCCAACAGTGGCAATATGTGTGTTGTTCCACGTATTGTTATCCACCAGGGTAGGCCGATCTGCCATTCCACCAATCTGATACCCATAATCCCACCACGACATGATCTTGGACTTCTCGGGTGTGTTTTGTCGGAGCCAGCAGTAGGCCTCTCGGTAGTCATCGATGATGTGCTGACTTCCGTCGGGAAGTCTGCTGGCGAGCACAACGGAAGGAGAGGAGTAAGCATTGGACGTGACCCATGTGCAGTGAAGCACGAAAAGCAGCAAGTATCCAGTGACGACCGAGACAATCGACACCTTTGAGATATACGAATAAACTCCATAGACAGGGCTTCTCGTTGATCGCAATGTATCCTTCACGAATGCTGTTGCGCTCTTGACTGCATCCCCATTCGCATCGCCATTCTGTTGCGTATTTGGAATTGGATTCTCAGTAACCAGATAAGTGTCGAGGATGCTTGACAGCGCCAAGGCCGCAGCAATACAAACGACAGGTGTCAAGGTCAACATTAATCGAACCATGACGCCCGCGAAGTAGCTGGCAAGGACCGCGTAGATGACAATGAAGACATGCTCATCTTTCAACGTTTGGAAGCACATGTACACGCCAGCGGGGAAGAGCCAGATGAGGAGATTCAGGTCGAAGAAGAATGCAGGCCACGCTGTCGGCTGATGTTCCGAGACCGAGGCAATGATAGGGATGTGAATCTTGGCATATCCAGTGTCCCACAATGAGTAGAAGCGACCGCTCCAAGGTGCGATGACCCCAGAGACCGTCAACAAGACCAAGGCCCCGAACGAGACTGCAAAAACGGCGAATATGAGTCCACGAAGGAGCGTTTGGAATTGCTTGCTGGGCACTTGTTGGCGGATATACTCCACAAAAGCAACGAGCTGTACGAGCCCAAAAACACCTGTCCACGTTAGCCCTGCTCGATCTGCATTTCCAAGTCAACGTACCAAGTGCTGACATGTGCTCGCTGCTTCTTATCGGGAGGAATCCCACAAAGGGGACTTGCATGCTCGCTAGCGTCCCAAGAGCAAACCAAGAGCTATAAGCAACATATAGCCTTGGGCTGTATCTTCCCATGCAGATGAGGACGAAGGCGTGCAGAGGCAGTAGATTTGTGATGAAGACGTATCCTCCCCAAGCCGACACCATGTATCCATAGAACAGCGCAGTCAGAGCTCCCCACATTGCTGATCCAAGTTTGATTGATTTGATCCACAGATAGAAGGTGAAGACGAGCAAGAAAATGGCAATCGCTTCGTTGTCATAGCTGCCGGCTACTGATCGTGAGATATACCCAGGTGTGATACCCATGAACACCGCGGCAAGTAGGCCGGCTGACGGAGACGTACTCATCTCCGAAGTGATGAGGTACGATGCGAATGCTGTAAGCCCGGAGAAGGCAGGTGCGAGAAGGACACAAATGTTCCGGATGTCGACCGGCATTGACAGAAATCGAAGGATATGGTAGATCACCCCACTTGTGACCATGAGTCCGGGATAGAGGGTGCCACCAGTGACACGACCCAAGGGATGCCATGTTCCTGTTCAAGGTCTTGTCAGCCAGAGCTCGGAACGTTGAACGACGTTTTGCTGCTTCGATAGCTCTCCTGTTTTCACTCCGACGAGACGAGTCTGCTGGAGAAGACGGAGCAGACCTACGGTCGTCAAACCAATCCCAAAAGCTATAGAAACCATTCTGGACCAAATATTTTGTTGCGCGGAAGTTGAACCATGGATCGACTGGGCTTCAATTAGCTCTTCAGGCCCGGAGAACAGACGGTCTCAGCTTGAGATTTCGGGTGAGGGAGGCTAACATTCGTGGATAATGCTTTCGAATCCTACAGATGCATGTCAGTCAATCGTCAAGCTTCAATGAGAACACAGATTCGATGAGGTCTGACTTGCGTAGACACAGTAAGTAGTGGAGGATGCACTCACGAATAACGCTGAAAAGACGACTTGCAACGGCGGCACCAGCAATGGTGCACAGGATGATCAACCGAAGCAAACCCCGTGTATTACGACCAGTATCGCCCTTCAAGAGTGGCTCTAAGCCTGCAGGAGCCATAATGGTCGTAGTTTATGGCTTTATCGACGAAATTGTTCCACCGCTGGTGTTCGAGAAGACAGATCGTTTGACTTGCGGCTCAAATTTAAACTTTCAGTGCCGCTGTTCAGCAATTCTTTGGAGCTCTCAGATCACAACCTAATTGTCTACCCTTTGACCATTGAGTAGACAATATGCACGAAGTAGATGGTAAACTTGTCTTCAATTGGTTAATTGCTACAACAGAGCACCTTGAGAGCTGTACGCAGATCGTATGCACCAGAGCCCGAGACAAAGATGTTCCATCACCACCACATTCTGGACCCATTATTGCGCTAGGATTCCCTCGCAAGCGTGTGTACCAAAGCTGGCTTCGTAGGTAGGGGTTGAAACTGTGGTTGGAGCACTACCACTATTTGTGGTTGCGGGATTTGCAGACATGCGAGAACACCTTGGTCGGGTCGGAAACCCTGCTAAAACTTGGCTGGATTGCTGCTGGAGATAGAACGCCGGAGAAAGCAAGAGACTTGACGGCGGTTTGAGAGATCCTCAGACACCTCACCGAGGGTGCATACGACGTGGGCTTTCGTTCCAAGGAGTCTACCCTGGACATCTGCCGGAGGAACAGAGTGCTTAAGCGACAGAACCCCAGCCTACCAGAACTATGCTTGACTCAAACCCGTACTGTATCTCTACGCAAAATAGACTAAGGAGAGCATCCGTGAAGTAAGATCACAGATACCCGGTTTTTTCGCGCCTGACCACAGGGATTCCAATGGAATTTCCGTGATTGTAGAACTCTTGATGCTCTACAATATTCCGGGGCCAGCCTTGTTCATTACTCTATGTTTCAAGCCGGTCCCGACCGTCTCAGTAAATACCTTATCGTCGCCCACCGATGTTGTGGCTGAGTTCCATGTCCCCGCACAAGATTTGCTAGGCAGCAGGTTGGCAATGTCCCATACTCGCTTACAATCGCGAGACAGCAATTGGACGCCTTGGTAACAAAGCCGAATGGGCGCGTTTGCGATTCCGCAATAATTACCTGGAGTCGGGCAATGAATAATTTCGCGCTCCTCACACTCTGGCCCGGTGCACTACTGAGCTGCAACCTTATGCACCTGTAGACCTGATTGTTCCAATCGCCAAAGTAAAATTGTGCCTGAAAGACTCTTGGACTTGGACCTCCTCCGATGGCTGTGGAAAACCGCTGAAAAAGGGCTAGCACGGCTTAGATCGGCCCAACCATGCAGACTGCGCCCTGCACTCCACGCGAGAGGGTAGGAAACCTCCCAAACGGCTTAGTTACTACATTTCCATTCCCTTTCTCGCCGACGGATGGAGGTAAGGTAAGGTAAGGTAGGGTAGCAGTCTGCAAAGCAGGGCGTGACTTCTCGTGCATGAAGCTAATGCAAGTGACTCTCACCGAAGTCGTGGCGAGTGGGATTGGTATCAACAAGTGCGCCTTCTTTCACACTGACCACACCTCATTCTTAGTGCCGACAGCGTCACTCCCGGGGGCCAGAAATTTACCAGAACCACTGTCTCACGTGCAGGAATCGTGCATGATCGTTGCTGCATCAGTCCGTCTTCACGCTTATTGTTGCTGACCCCGCGGGCGCTGTCCTCGTCCCGACTCAATGCCGGCCCAAACGCGGCTTCAAACCCCAGTGGCTGCCTCGTTTCAAGGCCTTGGGCACCATCGATGCTAACAGGATGCCCCGAATTCAGTTGATTGCGTGCTCTATTGTTCGGTGAACAGTCTTGCCTACCGGCTGCAGTTGCCGTGTGATCGCTTCAATCTCTATCAGACTTGCTATCATTCAAAGGGAGAGCTTTCCTCCCATCTGAGACACCATTCTTTTCACCAGCTTTACCTTTCGCCTCATCCTACGCACATAGGAGCTAACTGCATAGGATCTAGCCTCTAAAAAAATATCCATTGACCTTCGTTGTCTTGCTCGCCTTAGTCGAGCGTTGCCTTGCCCACACAGCCGAAGAATAGCTTCTTTGTGTCCTTGGACGACCTGACGAAGCCGTAACTATGTCGAATACGTCCAATACCTCGACTGTCTCCAACACTTTCGAGAGCAAAGACCTAGCTGATCCTCTCGAGTCAACTCTTTTCTCCAGTGTTCTTTCAATGAAAAAGGACATCTTCTGGCTTGAACGCTCCGACTTACCACCGGGGCAAATTCAGCAAGAGTGGAAAAGAGCTTCAGCCCCTCTGAGCGCCATCCTTGATGCAGAAATTTTACCTCTACCCTCCCGAACCGACGTAGAGTTGTCCCCAGCTTTCCAGAAGCGCCAGCGCGAGGATGATTTGGCCACGGGAAATCCTACTAAACGGCTCTGCTTCGTACGTTTTATTAGCCCAATGGTTGTCCCCGAAGCAGCTTGCTGACGAGATCGTAGGAGACGTACACTTCATACCAGCCGGAAGTCCCAGCCCAGCAAACACCTCAGCAGCGGAACCCGATGTCGCGGAAAACTTTGAGTGCCTCCCACAGAAGGACGTCGTCATTCCCAAGCGTACCGCAGCAGAGCAATGCGATAGGGAGGAACCTTTCCAGCACGCCTCAGAGTGGAGCGTTGTCCTCCACGGGCGGACGGCAGCATACAGATCTGATGTCACCTAACCTCTCTAACTCATCACAAAATGCGATGTTGCCCTTCTCCGTTGCTCAAAACAACGCACCCCTTCCCGCAATCAACAATTGGTTTGCTGAAGCGCAGCCATTTGGGATGTACTGCCCTCCCAAAGCTTCGACGCAAGCCACAGAAGCTGTGGCTACCAGAAGGTCTAGGTCTGCACGGATGTTGCCTGTAAGGTCTTTTGAGCCCCGCGAATACTGCCAGCTCGACTTAGGTCAGCCATCGCCACGACGTTCTCAGACCACGCACCTCCGAAGGCCATCTAATAGCTTCTCATCACACTCGGAACTCTCAAGTTCTCATTTCTCCTCCTCTCCACAGTCTACATCACAGACCAATCCAACGAGCGTCGATATGAGTCGGCAAGCAAGTTTCGCAAACAGTTCATTCGGTAATGGAATGAGTATGTTGCGACTCGATTCTGCGTCGAACAAGTTCAATCCACCAATGCCGAACGCTGATCATGAATTGGCATTTGATCAGCACGACCAATCGAACCTCTTCACAGGTCATGCTGGTGGGATTACAGGCTTTGCGGATGGCACTGATCTTCCCCCCAATGCCGCTAAAGATATAACCGCACTGTCTTTTTCCAATGGACCTGACCCAATTATGCAGCGATCAGGTTCGAATACCTCTTCGGCATCCCGACTCTCTCGTAGAGCGCAAGAGCAAGCGGTCCATAGCTCCCGACCTATAGCACCCAAAGACGGTGGTGTAACCCTTTCCTCCATTTCTACGCCCACGTCGCCGGGTCAACAGATGATTAGAAAGCAGTCTGAGGAAGACGTATCGCCCTGGAATGTGCCTGAATTCTCTTCATCGGGCGTCGAAATGATTCGGAAGCGGTCTGAGGACGGACAAGTCCTCAATGCCGTCAGGATTCCTCAAACAGGGTACAATCGGCCCAAAAATCCCAAATTGATGTGCGACGAGTGCAACAGCAGACCCCAAGGCTTCAGGGGGAAAATGGAGCTGCAAAGGCACAAACGCCTCAGACATGCGGCCATGCATGAAGTCTGGATCTGCAAGGAGAAAGAACCAAACGGGACATTCCTGGCAGACTGTAAGAAATGCCAGGGCCTCAAGGTCTACGGGGCAGAATCCAATGCCGCCGCTCATCTCCGCAGAGTCCATTTCCACAAGGCCGACAAGGGCCGGAAGGGAAGAGGTGTGCCAGCCGAAAAGAGGGGTGGAAAGGGTGGTGGCGATGATCCACCAATCGAGGAGTGTAGGCTCTGGATGTACACCCGCGAAGTGAAGAAAGGGAAGCAACTTGAGGTCACTCTCTCTGGTGGCAATCAGGAAGGAGAAGGCGAGGCTGATGAGGGAGATGATGAAGACGATGATGATGAGAGCGAAGATGATGAAGACGGCGAAGACAACAGCGACGAGGCAGACGAGTTCGCGAACGCTACCACCGAAGTCAGTCAACCGACCACTGGCACAATCACGGACTCAGGTTTCCCCTTCTTCGCTGTGAATCCGTGTATCGCCAATGCTCCTGGTCAGTATGGTCGAGATGTCGCGGCCATGTCTATGCCCTCTACAATTGATCAGTCGAGCAACAACATAGCACTGACTGACCCTCATGACCCCTTCTTCACTGACAGTCCGAGCCCCACCGACCTTCTGTTCCAGTATGGTCCGACTGCAGTGGATTGCCGTGGTCACAGCGCTGCGTTAGCAGGCATGCCCCGCTTGCACGGCCTTAGCCGGCCATCACAGGCTGCGCAGCACTTGCCTCGGCTTTCGTTCAGCATGACCGATCATGGTGTCACAGCACAACATGATCATCCCAGCGACTTGTTCAACTTCCCCTTCGATTTCAACAACGACGCTTTCTTCCCACACGAATCATCGAACGATCATCAGCTTGATCAGAAGTCTCCCTGACCGCCGACTCTTAGCCTCCGATACGTCTCATGTATCTCTTTTTTCTGCACTTTTCCTATTCCTGCACATTCCTATCTCATTTCTTTATGAAGAATCTTCCATGTACATGGGCTTGGCCCTAGTGAGGACAAGCGCCTTGATATTTCAGGAGTGTGGCTTCCGTGGAAGAATCTCGAAACGTAGAAGTACGACGTCTGAGCGCTTGCGCTCCGTCCATGACTTCTCACATTACGACATGATGGCCGGTTCATTTTGTTTCATTTGATGCATAGCGCAGGAGTCGGGGGTTTGGTACAAGCCGCACTTGTATCAAACGCTTAGGTACAAGCATCGGGAGGAGTAGGCAAGACGACATTTGACGAAGCGGACTTCGGATACGAGTATATTTGCATCAGCCCTTTATGTATATCGCCATATTTTCAGTGGCACTGTATGCGCATGGATATTCCAAAACGAGTGTGGATGTCTTGGCATCTTCACGCACACAACTGTTAGCAAGCCAATCTGTCGAGGCAGTGCAGTCACATTGCATGACAGCAGGAACCAATCAATATCGAGTTCTTCCATCGTGCTAAGCAAGCTCCCACACTTTCCCATCTTTCCTAGCGAGTGCACGTTGGTCGAGTGTGGCGCAGCTTCCACATCACCCATGAAGACGAGAGGTAAACGAATATACTATCATTAGAGCACCTTTCCAACTCCATATAGATTGTAGACACCGTCTCCCTCAGGACCGTCATTGATATTCGTCCTTTATTGTCCCTTTTCGAGGAAGAACATTCCAGGTTTTGTTCCTTCAAAGCCTCGACCGCCCAACCTCGGTCTACGAATTGTTGCTGACTGGCTGACTAATCAATCGCCCTCAGCCACCCCAGCCTTGGATCGCAGCTCAGACCAAGTTAAATCTCTTCGATTCACTCCCAACCCCCCTTCCAACCTCGACCCCTACATCCTCAAGACTGCATCAACCCGTTTGTCACTTCACAGCGCAATTCGCGACATTTTCATAACCTGCAAAGTCAGTCCCCTCCGGCCCGTCTTTTCGATCCGCCATTGAAGGACGCCCCTTCGCCCACTCAGCTGACATTCCGGCCAGAATCACTTGCTCAACACACCCACGGCGCCTTCACAATGGCAAGTCAAGGTTACTACAACCAGCAGCCTCAGTATCCTCAGCAAAGGTATCTTCCTCTTTCCTCAAGTCGCACATCGTGGCCAAAATCCAGGATACCCAGCACTCTCCAGCAGCAACAACATCACGTCATATCTCGACATCAAGACTGACCAGCTCACAGCTACGGCGGATATCCCCCGCAAGGCTACCCTCCCCAGCAGCAATATGGAGGATACAATCAAGGCCCACCGGTACGTTAGCGCTCCCCAACCGCATTCCTCGAAGAGGCGTTATGCGCAAGTGCGCACAAGCAGAAGGATGAAAAAGGAAGCCATATGAGGTCGACATCACAATCGCTGATCTGACGGATATATAGATGCAATATCAGCAAGGCCCGCCTCAACAAGTCGTCGTCAAACAAAAGAAGGATCGTGGATGCCTTGGAGTATGGTACGTCTTGCTACGCAAATCTTCGGTCTCAACACAACACAAGCCTCAGAAGCACGTTCACATGCCCTTTCAGTGCTATTTACTCACATGTTCTACGTTACGTCCAATGACCCCAATTTGTCACCCCTTGAAACAATCACTCGAAACGCCCCCAACGTGTCTCATGTGGCAAATCTCTTCGTGGAACCAAACTGACCATGCTTCTCACCACAGTTTGGCAACCCTCTGCTGTTGTTTCGTTGCCGAAGAGGGATGTGAATGCTGCGCAGACTGCTGCGAATGCGCCGGTGGTACGTACTATTCCCCTGAGCTTCCAAGAGATCTTAAATCGTGCAAATAAATGTGGGGGTGTCGAAGCTAACTATTGGTCGGTAGACATGTGCTAAGCGTCCTAAATCAAGACCATCGCCTCGAGTTAGAATGCATAAGCGAGCGATGTAGCAACAACGGATCCTATCGGAGGAAAATGGGAGGAGTTTACAAGCGAATTTGAATCCTAAGTCCAGCAGATTTCCAATTCTAGCAGGGGTTTCTTCAGCTCTTCGCAAGATGGGCGCAGTACGAGAATGGGATACCTGTCGTTTGGTGGCCAAAGAGCCGTCTCCGCGTAGGCGGGGATGGCAGGGCAGGGATGCTGTGTTGGCGTTTTCCTCCGTCTTATTCCTGCAACACACTACAACTCAAGCCTTGCTTTACATGTTCAGCTCCTGTTACTACGACAATGATTGCCTAGAATGTTACCCTTGAATCCGGCTTTCATCTGCATGACTGCTGTTTCGTCTTCTCCACTTGCAAGTGCTTAAGCTTCCATGATCATCTGCTAGGGGAGCAAGCGTTACGCCTTATAACACTTGCGACCTTTGTGCTATGGTCAAGAACGAACACTGCCGATGTGCAGAGTCTCACTTTAGCCTAGGAAGGTCCGACAGTGGCCATCTCCCAGATGACACCCTGCATATCTCGACGGCCGACCATTGCTACCGGTCGACAAAGTGGGTCACCACACACATGATCCCTGCTCTGCTGCGCTGACCGCGCCCTCATACAGTATAACCATATGCGGTGTGAGGGGCCTGTCAGACATCCATGGTGGTGATTCGTTCCTGCCAAAAAGAGGAAATTGCTAGTTTTCGTCCTGCGGTTGCTGATCCCTCCTCACTTCTCACCTCACTCATTCGAGTTCAACACCGGTGCCTGTTATTATCGTGTCTTCCCAACAAGAAAATGTCTCGGCTTTGTGTTCTTATCAACTCCTCAATACTCCTAGAGTCAGGATATATACAACGTGCTCAGCATGGCCGAAGTGTTCGGCACTGTTGCGGGAGGTATTGGCGCAGTATCACTCGCTATCCAGCTTATTGACAAGGCGGGAAAACTACGCAACCTCGTCAATTCAATCAAAGACGCCCCTAGCGAGATCCGTGAATTGCTTCCCGAGCTGGAGCTGCTCGCAGCTACATTGACCGCAATGGAGGACCTTTACAGTGATGAAATGTCTACAAGCGTATCGAAAATTGGAGTCAGGGCTCTGGAGCACTGTCATAAAGTCACTACCATCCTAGACTCTCTCGTAAGCGATCTGGATACCTCCATGAAACGAACTAGAAACAAGCACGCCTGGAATGCCATGAAAGCGAGCTCGCGGAAGGATAGGATCAACCACCTGACACTTCAAACGCAAAGACTCTTCATGTTGCTATCCATGATCAGTCAACTCCATATTCAGTGAGTTTTCGTCGTCAATTGAGCGATGTTCGAGTCTGAGCATGGCAGCTTTTTACAGTCAAAACAGCTCAGCTCCATTCATGGTCATATCATGGAGCTATGTCCATCAAAAGTGGCTTCTCCAATTACGACGCCTGAACACAAAAGTCTCTCAACTCGTTCCGGAAGATCACTCAAGCAGTCTCGTCAAGCCTGTTCCAGTCCGGTCAGATGGACATCGTTCGCTTCTTATCCAATCCTCGTTGGAAAAATACGTATTGGAATTGGCATCATGCAGTATCGACGAGATAAATTTGACATTACATCAGACGAGCAAGAAAGGTTTGAGAGCCCGGTCTGGACACTAGAGTTTCAGCCTGCAAGTTGGTTCAAGCGTAGAGGATACTTACTCTTCGCATCAACATCCTATGGCGACTGGCAATACAACTTGAGACCCTTCAATATGAGAGATGCGGATTCTCCAATCTTTCTTGCGTGCCGACTTGGCGACTTCGATCAAGTTCGCAGACTACTTGATGAAGGTCAAGCATCCCCGTTCGACGTGGGACCGAAAGGCATTACACTTCTGCATGTGAATCTCGATTCAAGTCGATGATGTACCCCAGTCTATGGCTTACTGGTCCAGATTGCAGCTCGGAATGCAGACCCACAAATCTGCCATATACTTATCGAGTGGGGGGCGGATAGTAACTCTCTCATGACGGTAGCGTCTGGTAAAGAATGGTAAAGCTCTATCTATTTTGCACTATCCTCGACCCTTCCCTTTTTATACGCTTGTTAGCCTCTTTGCAGCATCTAAGCTGTTGTTAGTACACCTTTAATGTACCTGGCCAGACGCCCATGTAAACGTAGTTCAGAGGACTTGCTCAAAACTGTACGAATCCTCGTTGAAGAAGGCTAAAGCGATCTAGTCTTTGGAGAACTTGAGGAAGATGGTTGTTCAGAATCTGTATTGAACGCTTGGTACGGCCCCGCTGAGCCATTTCTTTGGCTGTTTCGACAAAATCAAAATGAAGTCGTTATCAAAGCAAGGATGTTCGACTGGCGGCGCAGATCCATCTATCACTACCTGACATGCCCCTTAATGATCTGTGGTCCAAATTTGATTCTCGATGAGCTTTGGCGAGATGAACATATATCTGAAATAAATACAGTCAAGGACAAGTTTGGTCTAACGGTGCTCCATGAAGTCATTTTCTCACTATCGTCGAACTTAATTTGGGAATCGGATCACGAGACTTTTGGGCTCGGCCATCGATACGAGCTTGTCCAAAGACTTCTCGAGAATGGATCTGACGTTCATGCTCAAACCGATACCGGAAGGACGCCGTTGGATGAGATGCTCTATCCACTGCAATGCTTAGAGCAAGATTACAGATGTCTAGGACCTTTTGACATGGATGAATGCAGGAGAAGGCAGCGCAGCCTCATCAGATGGTGGTTGGACACGCTTGCTGCGACAGGATTCAACCTCCATGAGTATGCCCGTAAGGAAGAGTCTCTTCATCCCGAGGGACTGTTTCACCAAATTCTAAGGCACCCTTCACGCTCCCGAACCATTTGCCTTTCCGTCTGGACGATATTTTCCTACGGAAAAAATGAAAATGAACTTGACATGACTTTGGGAGAGGTTTGGTGGGAAGACCCTACTTGGGAGGTGTTCTGGTGTGATGGTACGGATCGGGAAGACCGAGCTTGTTTGAAAATGCCTGGAAGCTGGGACTAGGTTTGCTCGGACGGTGCAGTGCTTATCATGGTGTCCTCGGAGCCCACACCTACCTGTCATTTAGAACCTCCCTCATTATCAAAGCTACTATATCAATTTCCACTCTCTTTTACAACACGGTCTCCTCGGCCTTCATCCAACGAGGTGTGTCGTTATCTCTCGAAGAACAAAATCTGCAACGATATTCTGCAATCGAACTCGACACCAATTGAGTCAATCTACGATATGAGATCCTTCCTCGGACTTGTTAAGACAGAATCAGAGCTACAATGATAGGAAAATTGCATCTACGATTTAACACACTCTTTTGGTTCCCAACCGTCCAAAGGCTCCCTCGTTACATTGCAATGATGTCTGAGTCCTATTAGATTCTCAATCTCTGGCGTGTCTGGCTCCGAAGTTTTATATTCATAGTGGAACACGATTATAGTAGAATACCATGCCGTCATAATTCATGCGGCTGAACGTAGACCCTGTTAAATGGTTTTATCTGGCGCTTAGGATTTTGGGCGATGGGTTGCTGGATGTTGTTACAAAGTTATATATAGCTCGCCTTTTCATTGCCTCAGTTACTCAGACTCTATATACTAACACCCTTCGGGGTTAGCCGCTGCTGACTACGTACGCAATAATTATAAAGTCTGAGCTCAAGAACGTATAATTTTCTTAAATATAATTTAACTTTAATAATAAACTTTTAAATTTTCCTGCTTAATTTTTTTAATTCCAAAATTTACCTTTTATAAGATTATATTAATTTAATATAATAATAATCCAATTTATATAATAAAATATATATTTTTATTTAATAAGCTTAAAATTTCGAAATTCTTATTAAAAGAAAAATTAAAATAATTTAAAAAATTTTTTTATTAATAAAGTCCAAAATTCAACCTTTCTTTAATAATAATAAAAATATTAAAAAGCTCTATTATACTTCTTAATATTTATTTTAATATAAAAGATTTTCTAATAGAAAAAAATATATAATAATACATAATAATATATATTTAATATTAAAATTTTAAAATAAAAATAAGAATTTGTAAAAAAGATTATTTAAAATATAAAACTTTAACTTTTTTTTTATATTTAAATAATTTTTTTTTAGTTTAATAAAATTAGTTAATTAAGACGTCGTTTGAATATATTCGAAAAGGAAAATAATCTTTATATAGAAAGTATATAAATATTATATAATAAATATTAAAATATTAAAATATAAATAAAAAAATAAAAAAGGGAGAACCTAAGCTATTAAATATAAAATTTTAGTTTTTCTTTTATATTAAAAAATTTTTTTTTTAGCTTAATAAAATCAGTTAATTAAGACGCTGTTTAAATATACTCGAAAAGGAAAATAATTTTTATATAAAAAATATATAAATATTATATAAAAAATATATAAATATTATATAATAAAAATTAAAATACAAAAATAAAAAAAGGATTAAATTATATTTAAGAAAATTATATATTCTTAAGCTCAGATTCTATAACTATTGCGTACGTAGTCAGCAGCGGCTAACCCCGAAGGGTATTAGTATATAGAGTCTGAGTAACTGAGGCAACCTTTTCAATCATCCCTTCTTATGCTTAGTCAGCTGCAAAGGTAAGAAATCCGTCTCGTGGATCTTAGAATGATCCGGATATCACGAGATGCACCCTCGTTCTTTTGGAAAGTCTCGCTCATTTTCCTGCCCGCTGTCCCTTCTACATTCCCCACCCTCTTCACTCTGCTTCTCCCTACCGGGATTTTCCACCTTCATGGCTGTCCGCTGGCGAGCGAAATCATAGCCTACCCAATGCTCCGCATGATGCGTCCGCTGAAGACGTTGGGCATACTGAGTATATCTCCAGTCCTACAATGCTCTGCATATCGCAGTGCCCTTCTCTTCTTCCAGCAAGACCTTCGCCCACAATGCTTTGCACCGAGCCAATCGACAAACTACGCACCCACCTCTTCTAGGCGTTTCACGCGCCTCTCTTCGACCACGGCACCCTCGACGATTCTCTCATACCGAATAGGTGCTTCTTTCTCAGCAAAAGGGCGCCGTTTCAGCCCAAAAGAGGACACGTTCTCTTTCGAACCGCATCAGCAAAATCAGTCAGAAGAGGGTCATGTTACTGGAAAACCAAATAGCGGCCAGGATGCGTTCTTTGCCAGCCGGATAGGCAACAGCAATAATGTAGCATTTGGTGTTGCGGACGGGGTTGGCGGCTGGGCAGATTCAGGCATCGACTCCGCGCTCTTTTCCCACGGTCTTTGTTCGTCAATGGCAAGAGGTGCGGCCACGACAGCTGAAGGGGGTGAAAACAGAGTTGGGCCCCGAGAAATTTTGCACAAAGCCTATGACGGGATGATACACGATGGAGAAATAGATGGAGGCGGCAGCACGGCTTGCGTGGCTGTTGGCAGGGACGATGGAAACTTTACAGTTGCTAAGTGAGTTTCTACCTGTTCTGAATCTCAACTCGTTGTGAATCCATACCGAGGGATCTCCGAAGCACTATACTTACACTGCCCTAGCCTGGGTGACTCCGGCTTCATCCATCTCCGTCGCTCTGGTCTCCACCACAACTCAAACCCCCAAACACACGCGTTCAATACCCCATACCAGCTCTCCATCGTCCCTCCCCGAGTCCTCGCCCTTTCCCGAGCATTTGGTGGGTCCCCCTTGAGCGACCTCCCCTCCGATTCAAATATATCGACTCACACGGTTCAACACGGTGATGTGCTTGTGTTCGCTACCGATGGTGTGTGGGACAACCTTGACGCGGGAGACGTGTTGAGTATCGTAGGCCGGATCATGAGAAGTTGGGGTGCCTGGACGCAGCAGAAGCATGACAGTGACGGGACGGGGAATGGTAAAGGAGGAGTTGAGGGTTCGGAAACAATCTCTGCCCTTACCCTCCCTGGTGGAATTGCGAAACCTCATTCTGCCGAGGACACACTTCAAACGCTCCTGGCAGTGAGCGTCGTTGGCGAAGCCAAAGCTGCGAGTGTCAACACTAAACGAGATGGGCCGTTCGCTCGAGAAGTCAGAAAGATGTACCCGCAGGAGAGGTATAGAGGAGGAAAAGTAGACGATATCTGCGTCGTCATCGCTATTGTGGTTGAAGCCGAAGCGCCAAATTTAGAAGTGTGAGTTCGTGCAAGACAAGATTTATAACGAGCTAGATCTTGTGCTCAACAATGGCCAAGGCAGGAGATGAGGTATCCAGAGGGAAAGAGCAGAGATCGAGAAGCTCGGTCGGGCCCCTAACTTCCACAGACATGAGGGAGGAAATGAAGTTTCCAACCTCGTGAGGGATTCTACTGATCAGCGTGGACCTTTAATCACTCAAGTCCGTTGACTTGATGTTGACAAGACGAGGAGGAAGAGACCTGAGAGTGGTGGCAATTGGCAGAAAGTTTCTGCGGGCTTTCTATCAATCAAGGTACGTAATGTCGTTGGTGGTTGACACGGCCTCCTTCGATACCCTTTTGGAACTCCCCTCTCGGGCCACGTATTACAAGGCTTTCATCTTGGTTCTAGAAAAAGAATTTACAATTCACAGCAATTATGGCTGTGAGCTCAGACTTTGTTGACCCTGTATTGCACTTTTCCCTTTCCTACATCCATGTTCTTAGGTACTTGGGTGAAGTCGCTGCCAAGTCTTGACAACCTCCCTCAAAGTGCATCCTTTGCCGACACATACTCCCTGGGCACGGATTTGGGCCCTTGATAGTCGCTTCTGCGCCAGAGCCAAAACACACCCACGAAAAGAGAGAGGCCGCCCGTTATCAATGACGCATAGTTCATATTCTTAGCCGACACGGGTTGCGAGAACGGAAAGCAGAAAATGACAATGAAAACGGCCATATACAGGCAGGCAATGAAGTTGACGGAATAGCCGACAAAGCCTGGCATCCAGAAATATCCATGAGGAACGTTCTGCCTCTTGCTGACGAGGTGAGGCAGGATAGCGGCAAGGTAAGACGACGTCGAAAGCACGACGAAAGATCCCACGAAAGCATTGAACGCGGTTGATGAACCCATGTAAATGCATCCCAGGACCGTGGATATGATGCCACAGAACAGCAGAGAATTGAACGGGTTCTGAAAAGTCGGGCTCACCACACTGAAAGATGAGCTGAATGGCGTGGCGTTGTCGCGGGCCAGCGTCCAAAAAACCCGACTGGCTGTGATATAGCAACCGATGCATGCGATGAAAAGAGGGATGGTCATTACGATAAGTAGGCCGAGAGCACCTCCTGCTGACGAGGTGGCTTGAAGGTAGATCTCGGTGAGAGGATACAGGAAGGTGCTGTTCAGCACAGCATCTAGATCCGATATACCGTAGAAGATGGCAATAAGGTAGAAGAATGAGCTAAAGAAGCCGATTATGAACTGCGCTAGGATGGCTTTGGGGATGTTGATACCGGGCCTGGATCACGGATGAGCAGCGTGCGATTTCATGAAAAATTCGGAGAACTTACAAGGGAATCTCTTCCGCAAGATGAGTTACTACGTCAGGTGTGTTGACAGCAAACACACCATTAAGCAACCCCAAGATAAACGAAAGGCCGTTGCTTGACCAGCCAGTCGAGTTTGTATACTCCTGCCACACGAAAGCGTTCGTGGCGTACGGGATACCCTTGACATGTGGCATGATGGCACAAACAAGTATTACGATCACAACACCCGAGATGATCAGAAACGCTCCAATGGATTCCAAGATTGGAAGCGCCCGGTTTGCGAGCATGGCAACAGACCCGCAGAGCCATGTTACAAGAAGGTATGCGACAAAGACGTGCCACCTTTGCGTCACAAAGTCGGGGTGGAACAGGCTATACATCGACACTATCTGGGCAGCGACAATCTGTGCTGTTGCGGCGAGTCCGAAGATCCAAGCCAGGAAGTTCCACCAGCCCGCGAAGAAGCCGCAAATGCGGCCATAGCGGCCAGCAGTGATTGATGCCCAGTGATACACTTAGTTAGAGTCAGTGTGATGAGGTACAATCGAAAGGGGTGATTGGATCAATGGAACCAACCTCCACCAGAAGACGGGACCGCAGATGCAAGTTCAGCAATTGAGGCAGCGATGAACCAAGAAAAGACCGATGCGGCAATACTGCAAGATAGATCAGTACACACGTGTATAGTTCGACGTTGAAGCCTGAAGGGACTAACAACTCATAGATCACGCCCGGTGGACCCCCATTGTAAATTGCAACAGTCTGCGAATTGCCATCAACGGAAATGCCCCAGCTTACTGCAACACAGGGGGACAAACAACGCTGCCACCCAAGGCAAGCCAGGTGTTTCCCGCTGTCAGTGCAAGACCACATGTGCTCAGCAGCCCAAAGTTGCGATGGAGCTGCTGGGTATGGCCGGAGGCATTGATAGGTGCTTCGGGAGGAACGTTGTCAATATCAACACTGGGCGAGTCAGTCGGACTGTCCTTCTCCATGATCAAGACTTTGCTGATGCCGGCCAACGATGTGAAGAAATTGGATCATGACGCAAGATTGATGAAAGCGAGTAATCGTTTAGCTGCGCTGCTGTGTCTCCGAGCTGTTGTCTCCGAGCCTATGAGCGTCGAGGGATAAGCGTGCATATTCCGGCCTCGTGCAGATGCACTAATGCTCTCCTCTCCGATTCCTCCAGTTACTGAGCAACTCGACCCCGCATCCTCCCTTTATCGTTGTTAAGATCAATCTCCTTCTTTTCGTCCCACTATTTGCCGTTGCCGTGACACGCTCTCGAGTGCGGCCGTGCAATGTGGCTAAGCAGCGTGGCTGTATATTTATTGTCTGCTTTTCATTTCATGAGTAGCGGCTTTGAAATGACGTGCCGCCTTAGACATCAGCTGAGCAAAAACCAACCTAGATCTGGTTCAAGATGGCATGGACCCTATTGGCTCGTAGAAGACCGGCAGGCATGCAAGCACCCATCAAGACACAGCTATCGTCTTTAACAACACTGCAAGACCAATACGAGACGGTGGTGAGAATAGCAAATGCCAGAGTTCAGTGCTGCGTAGCGCAATTGCTATGTCCCTTGAGACCCTCGATGAGGCACCGAGGCGGCTCAAGGCGACTGCTGGACCGCCCCTTGCAGCCTTCTCGTACCCACTTTCGCCGAAAAAGCTTTGAGGCAGCCTGGAGATCTAACAACCCAGGACGCTTATCAAATATGGGTTTACAGTTGGCGTAATCTACTTCCGGTTGTATTAGAGGTCTAGGACTTGTTAAATACAGAAGACCAACTGATAGATAGGGTAGTTTACCCCTTTAATTATTATTAACAAAAATATATAGGATTATATCAATATCGATAATATATTCCGACGCGGTTTATTATTTTTTGTATTATTATAGCAAGATATTGCTAGTTCTCTATACTTTCTTAATATAACCTTGTTAAATAGACCTTTTTTATCTTTATTATCCTTTTTATAATCGTTCTTTTAAACTTTATTTCCTTTACCTTTATTATTATTAACAGTTTTTATATTTAATAATATGTCTTAAAATAATTTAATTTTAACTTTATATTTGCCTTAACTTAACTCCGATTAAATAATTAAATAATATGTTAATTTATATAATTATTTTAATTCCGTATAAGAAGCAAGTAGGCTTTATAATTTTTAATATATAACTTCGAATATACTTTCCTGCTTAAAGTTAGCAGGAAAATAATATTTTGTCCTTTTATTATTATTAATAAGAATATTAATATTTGAAAAATCGGAAGAGAATTTGACTTAAACAAAGAAGAAACTAAAGCTGAATCTTAATATTATAAAGATTTAAAAGGATTATTTAACAGAAGTTAATATTAAAATTATAAATATAATAAGAAAAGTAAAAAGAAAAGTAAAAATATTATAAGATTTAAAGCTTGCGTATATATTCCGTATATACTTTGGTATATAATTAGAAGCTACGTTATTACCAAACCTGTTAAAGCAACTTTATATTTACTTTGCTCAAAAGTTTTACCTTATTACCCTAAAGGTCCCTTATTCTTCTAACAGTAACTATTAATTCTTTTATCCTTTTAGAAGATAGGGTTAATAGCAATTACTTATCTATTGCGTTCTGCTTACGTTTTACTATCATAGCAGCTATATCTAGTTATTATACTTTATATTACTATTTACTATATACCTTAACAATCAAAGACCGTTTTATCGACTTTATTTTTTGTTAACTAATTTGTAAATATAATCGAAAAAAAGACTTTATATATATATATAATTAGCAAAAGGCAAATAAATTTTAATTCGAATTTATTTATTAATTTGGAATAAGGATTTTACTCTTTATATCAGAAGAAATAATTAATTATAATAAAAATTATATTACAAAATTTAATTTCTGCGCTTAATCGTATAATACTTATTATTAAAGTAATTAATATATTAATTTCTAAACTAAAGAATATAAAGAATTCAAATTTTATTAAAATTTTAAACCTTATTAAAGAACGAAAATTTATATTTAAGGAAGTTTTTATTATTATAAATAATATTATATAAACTTTTAATTTATTCAATTTTACGTTTACAATATATTAAATTTAATACGAATATTTAAAATGAACAATTAATATAAAAAATTAATTACTTTAATAATAGTTTAATATAATATTAAGAAATATACAAAAGATACTATTCGATTATTATTATAAAAAAGTTAATTTTTACGATAATATATTCGCAAATAATTAATAATTTGAAAAGTATATTTATTACAAATATTACAAAAAATATAATTATTTTAACATAATAATTTACGCATTAATTGGTTGATAATAATAAGATCAAGAATTACTTTATTAATTAATAAATAAAAATATAATTAACAAATTATATTTTTTCTAATTAAAAGGAAATTATATCTTAAATAATATTATTTTCCTTGAAAAAACTTATATTTCTTGTAATTTACTTTGATAAAGGAATAGATTCTTAAGTAAATAATCTTTAATAACGTTATACGACTGGTTAAATATTGCTATCCATTTTATTTCTATACGGAATACCTTGGCAATTATATTAGCAAATCCGGAAAAATCGTAAATAGATTTTAGCAAGTCGATTTTCTAATCAGCCGCGTTTAATATGATTAATACGATTAATAGGATTTTACCAAGAAATTTTTTTGCCAAACTTTTTTTAGGGTTAGGAATTAAATCTTTATTTTTTAAATAATTATATTTTTACAATTAGTTAACGTTTTTAAAAAAAATCAAAAATTTGAAAATTTCGCTAAAAATAGTTTTAAACGAAATTACATTACCTGTATAAGTTATATATATAATTTCTACTTAAATAGAGACTTAAAATAAATTTTTTTTTAATTTAATAATATTAAATAGCTACTAATTATGTTCTGATTTAATATATTTTATATTGAAAGATTTGAATATAAGCAAATCTACTAATCCGGATTTTAGTTGTTAAATGTACCAAAATAAGGTTTCCGAATTTGCTAATATCAAACGGTTTTAAGAAACGTTTGTTCAAAACAATAAAAAGAAATTTTTTTTCTTTCTTTTATATATATTTATATAAAAGGCATATAGAATCAATTGATTTTTTATTATAAAAGCTTTTAAATACTTTATTATTTATTTTACTACTTTTAATTCGTTTACCGTTACTAATTAGTTTTACATTTAAATTGAATTAGATAATTAAATAAAATAAATAAATCAACTAATTTAAATTATTAATATTTAATTAATAATTATATAAACCTTTAGGTTATTTGCGACCTAATTGCCAACTTTGAAAAGATTTTAATTATAGAAAATAGAAATCTTAACAAATTATTAATACTTGATTTTTATAACCGAATCCTATATTAATCATATAAGAGTTGAATAAAAATACGGCAACTTAAGATTCCCTTAATATATTTAAAGTAAAATCCTATTATAAATAAATAACAATATATTTAAAAAAACTAAATACTTTATAAATATAGGCTTAAGTAGCTATCAAAGATATTCCTCCTGCTTATCAATCGCTAGAACCTCCTTTTCGATTATGTCCTTTATTACAACAGCTAGTTCCCCTAAGGCGTATAACAAAGAAAAAAATATTTTTGTAAATATAAATAAAGACCCGGCCAACCAACCAAATAAATATATTAAAAATTAATATCGAAATAAACGTATATTTATATATTATTTATTATTTAGAAAGGAAGAAGTTCTGCTTTTAAATAATTATTCAAAAATATTATTATATTAAATTGTTATAATAAAGCTTTATTGCTAACGCTTATTGAAATTAAACTTTGGTTTAAATTTTATATTAAATTATATAAATTTAAATCCTTATTAAAAGAAAATATAATAATATACCGTAATTAAACCTTAACTTCGTTAACATAACTTATAAATAAGTATTATAATTAATATTTATTATATTATATAACAGTTTGGTTTATAATAATTAACTTTTTATCTTTTTGAAGTTTGTATATTTATAAATATTTTATATAATAATATCAACTTTTTTTATTTTTAATAAAATAATATAAGCGAAGATTTTTATTATCGAAGGTAAACAATTTTGTTTCTCTTTAACTTTGTTAATTAGTTTGTTCAATAAAAGGAAAAAAGCCGTCAAATTTATAAAAGAGTATCCTATATAATAAATACTAATAAGATCGTTAGGTCTTTATTACAGCGAGGAAGTAAACCAGTTAAATTGGCTATTATAAATAGTTTCTAACCCGGTCCGAAAAGTTGTACGATATTAATCGCAGCTTCTAATTCTTCCTTTGTCACCGGTTGCGGTTTTGCAGTATTTTGGTAAAAAGCTTCGCGGAGACGAATTAAATACTTCGTTAGACCAACTTGGCTTCTTCGCTACTATCGACTTTGGTAACTCGGGTTGTAGATAAAACAACCCCTGGTCAATGATAATCTGTGCTGAGACAAATTGGCAAAACGCTTAGAAATCAGTTACAAAACGCTTAGAAATTAGTTACAAAACCTGTGCCCACCCTACTTTATTCAGTAGGAATCCATCCCACCAAACTCAAGCGGGCACGGGTAATGCGTTGACTCCGTGGACTGATTTGGAATTAGACACAAAGATATATTACCTGCCCTAGGTACCGGTGAATAAAAGCAACATACATACACAAAGACTTTGAAAATACTTACAGACTCCTTCCTAATCCATAATGGCATCTCCAAGATACGACAAGCTCGCAGGGAAACACATTCTCCTCATAGGAGGCACCTCTGGCATAGGATTTGCAGTTGCAGGAGCCATCCTCTCTTCCTCTCCTACGGCCCGCTTAACTCTATCCTCCTCTTCCCAGACTAAAATTGATTCTGCTATTCAGCGCTTGAAGGATTCCTTCCCAAGCAGCATAATCTCCGGCTACTCCTGCGACCTCTCCACCCCCGAACTCGAGGCCTCGATTGCTTCTCTCTTTACCAAAACCCTGTCTTCTAACCCAACAGAGAAAATAGAACACATAATCATCACAGTCGGCGACCCTATTTCCCAGGCTTCTGTCCACGATTCAACACTAGCATCGATTCTAGCAGTAGGGCAAGTCCGTTTCGTTGCTCTTATCCTTATTGCAAAGATTAGGATCAATTATTTAATATTAGGACTTAAAAGTTCAATTACCTTTATAGGCGTTATAATAAGATAGAAACTTATTAAAAAAAATTATTATTATTATTAAATATATAATAGGAATTAAAAATATAATAAGAAATTTAATTATTAATTTTAAACTTATTAAAGTAAATTATATTATATTAAAATTTATTAAAATTAAATTAATTAATAAAATAAATAAAAAATAAAGAAAATAAATTTTATTATAATTTATGTTATTTTAGAAAAATAAAAAATTATATTAAAATCAAATAACGCTATTTATATTATTAATAAAAAGACTTTAATTAAAATTATAAAATATTATATATAATTATTAAAAAACCCTTTAAACCTTTATTATTTATTCTATTAAGTTAACGGATAATTGAAATCTTTCTTATATTTTATAATTTTAAATTTATAGAATTAGCAACTCCTTTATTAATACTATTATGACGGTTTTGTTAATATATATTGGAGAATAGCTGGGGCAGTCTCTCCAGCAGTACTAAGCCAAATTAGGTCTAGTATATTGCAATCTTAAGATTATTGTTAGCTAGGCTGTATACCGAATAACAAAGGTTATACTTAAGGTATATTAGTTTTACTAAATACTTTTATTATTTATAAAGCCTAGATTAATTAACTGAGTATATAATAAACTTGTATTTTTAAATAAATAAGATAATTAAAATTTTTTATAATTAATAAATTATAAATCCGGTTAATATTTATATATTTATATAAAAAGAAAAATTTTTAAATTTTAAATTTATAAATATTATTATTTTATTTACTTTTATATTAAATTATAAAGATAATATATATAAAAATAATTATTTTAAAAAGGATCTTTAATTATTATAATTAAGCCTTTAAAATATAAATTATTCTTATTAAAGAAAAATCTTAATTAATTATTAATAAAATTAAAAATAATATTAATAATAGTTTATCCTTAATAAATAGGAAACTTAAGTTATTATTATTTTAATATATAAATTATATATTAAAAACTTTTTTAATAATAAAAAGAATATTATAAAAATATAAAAGTTTTTAAAGAATAAATTTTAAAAGAAAAATAATTATATTATATATATAATTATTTAATATTTAATTAATATAAATTTTATTAATTTTAAAAGTATTAACGAATATATTAATTATTTACGTTATTAAAATAGTTATTTAATAATAATTATATAAATTATAAATAAAATAATATTAACTTATTTATTTTTAAAAGATTTCCTAAATAAGATAAAGTTATATTAAATTTAAATTATTTAAATAATAAATAATATTAATAAGAATATTACTTTTAAAGAAATTATTAAAGCAATATTTATTTATAATAAATAACGAAGTTAAGAAAGCTCCTTAAAAGCTTTAAAAATAAGAAACTTTGGAAAATAGAAGAGAAAAAAAAATAATAATAATAATAAAAAAGGATATAATTAAAATATTAAATTAAAATATTTTTATTATAAAGGAACTTATATAAAAGAAAAATATTATTATTTAAATAATAACTTTTATTTTAATTTAATAAAAGTTAAAAGATAAGAAATTCTTTTTTAAAAATAATAAAGAGAAAATAAAATAAGTCTTAAGAATATATAACTTTAAAATAACTATTAATTTTAAAAAATATTAATAATATAATTAATATATAAAATATTTAGAAAATCAGATATTTATTTAAATTTAAAAATTAAAATTTATACTTATTTAAATAATAACGTTTTATTTCCTATTATATATATATTTACTTTATTAATAGGATTAATAATATTATTATAATAATAAAAGGAAAAGGTTTTATTATTATAATAATTAATATTAATAAAAAAGTTAAATTAATAAATATATATTATATTTTAAATAATTAATATAACGTTATTTTAATAGCGAAGCTAGCTAAAAAAATATATATAATATTATTTAAAAGAAATTTTTTTAATATTAAGAATAAAATACGAAAAATATTATTTTTAAATTAAAAAATAAATAATTATTATTTTATTCCCTAATTTCTTTTAAAATATTAAAAGTATATTAGGAATATTAAAATAAAAATTATTCTAATTTTATAAAAGCTTTAATATATATATTTTAAATATATTAAAATAATTTTAATAAAGAATATAATCAAAAAAATTATTAAAATAAATATTAAATAAAATAATAAATTTAAAAATATTATAAGAAAATAATTTTATATTTTTAATTATAAATTAATAAGGAATAAATAAATAATATTTTTAAATAAATAATAATTTATAAATATTATTAAAAGTATATTTAAAAAATTTTATTATATATATGATTTAATTTAAATATTATTTCGATTTTAATTATATTAATTAAATATTTTATTATTTATTTTATTATTATATAATAATCGTTTATTA
>JAABUQ010003172.1_pt1 | contig 30762 bp, 26 predicted proteins | sample 5560001 | NCBI WGS metagenome assembly JAABUQ01 (sample SAMN10711888, study PRJNA513371) | rock metagenome | isolation source: Antarctica rocks | place: Antarctica: Victoria Land, Finger Mt nord | collected 2015-12-18 | reverse complement strand
CCCCCCCCGGGCGCTGCGCCGCTATGATGGATCAGGATTCTGGCATCCCGGGCGCGAATGAGGGTTGTGCGGGTGGGGTTTGGGGTTTTTGAGGGGGGTTTGGCGGTGAGGGAGTGGGAATGACTCAGGGGTTGGGATCTTACTGTTGGGGTTTAGATGTCAAGATGTAAGTAGGATGCATGAGGTGTTTGTGTTTACGATTTTATGCGAGCTAAAACAATGGAGGTATTCGGGGTATTTCCTGATGATTTATGGCCTATCAGTGTACAAATCTCCCTCCTTCTTATACAGTGTTCCTCACGCCGGAGAAGGACAACCTCCTTGTCTCTCGTTCGTACTCTGTGGACAAATCCTGCCCGACGTCATGGAAGTCACATTCCTATAGCCCGGGCGCAGAGATCTGTATTTGTGCTGGTGATATCTCCTGCGGATGCGTAGGTATTACGAAAATGCCGCAGAAATGATTTGAGCGCTTCCAATCAAGTGCTGCTCGGAGCGACCATTGACCTCGGTGTTCTCGTATGTATCGTTTCCGGTATTCACTGAAGCGAAGAAGTCCGATCAGACAGCCAAAGTATGTGGTGTTTTCTGCAGCGAGCTCCCCGGTCCTCAAAAGCTCACCGAAGATAAGCTAGACGAATAGTGCAGATAGATGAACAGGGTCGTGGCCAAGACTCATGGCAAATCCGCAGTTCAGGGCCCGAAGGATTCTCTCCTATGAGACTATCAGATCGTCAGCTCAGCTCACCAAGGGCAAGCCTCCATCACACACCGAGTGTCAGCAAAAGCTCTCCTTCTCCCCCTCAACTCCCCACTGGCGCTTCCGGCGTGTTATAATTCCTAAAGACCCCTCCACCCACCGCCTTTGTGATCCCAACCCCCAACCCCGTAACAGCACCGACCAGCAAAAGCGCAACCACAATCTGAATCCACAGCCTCTGCTTCTTGCTCAACCTCAGCCACGGCCCGCAGCAACAGCTCTCATTCGCCTGCCTCGCCTTCCGTCTCTTGACCAACTGTTTCGTCCCCGGCCACACGGTCTCGTTCACTTTCTCCGTATCGTGCAAGTTGTGGGTGGAGGCAAGACCGTGGGTTGATGCTTGAGTAAGCCGGGACCCGGTTTCGAGATCGTGCTCGTAGAGCTGGAGGTTCGTTTTCGAGCACTGCGCTATGTCCAGCGAGGTGCGGGTTGTGGGGTGCGAGTAGAAGGGGGAGAAAGGGTGGGAGGAGGTGGGGTCGTAGTCTTCGGGGTGGTGTTTTTCGTTTGTGCGGGGGGAGCATGAAGGGCTGGGGGTGAGAGTTGTGGCCATGGATTCCAGTGAGCGGTTATAGAGGTGGGAGGGTATTGGGGATAGGGTGGTGGTGTGGTCGATTGGTGGTTTTTCTTGTTGTGCCATTGTTGATAGAGGACGGGGAGGAATGGAGGAGAGGATAGATTGTTTCGATGGCTGCAGAGGGTCCTGCAAGGTGGTTGAGTGCAATTGATGGTAAAATACCTCCTCTGAATGAGTCTGAGACTGCAGGACGGAAGACTAAAGGTAACAGGAGCTCAAGACCGTCACAAACGGTAATTTTGAAATAACAACTCAACTGCAGCATATGACCTCGTTCGTGAGAAGGATATCATATGAACGAAGAAGTGGTGCGAATCACAAGAACAAAAGAGCAGAGAAGAGAAAAGAAGAGTCTCTACCCTCAATTCCAAGTTTTTCTAAGACCCCAGCCAGTTGGGAACCCGCCTAATTTGGCAGGAGCGCGAGATTCGCTCTTAGCGCGTCTTACCCTGGGCTCTCCCCCAAAGTCTTCCCCTAGCGCCCGGCCTCTAGGCTCCATGCAGTGCCGTTCAGGCCTTTTTCGGGTCCAGCCAACGTTTGATGCAGAGGGTCCCGTCGGGCAGTCGGCAGAGCAGATGTCGCGCAAACATGAGCATTTCACTTCATAAAGAACTCGTTATTCAACCTTGCGCTACCTCCAGCTTGACAGCTCATCACAGTAGGAGCCAAGCTGACAGGCGTAATGCAACCCACCGATGCTGACGACGACTACTCCGTACACTGTGTGCTGTCCAGCGGCTGGTGTCTGCAGAGACCCGTCACAATCTTCCCAATCGGTACACCCCCTAATCTCCAACAGCCCCGAACGACGAGAATGGAAATGATTCACGTTTCAGAAGCTTGCAGGATACCCCCATGTCTCAACATGCATTATGTCTATCGTTGATTCGCCCATGATGCCCCTTTTCTCTTTTCTTCGCCACCCCAAAAATGCGATGCCACATCCACAAATGCGAGTTGTCATCGTAATTCATCACCCCAACGCACTCCCAGTTCCATATCTATATCTTCGCCTCCTCAAAATCCTCCCTTCGGATTCCACTGCGATTGCACATGCCCCTGAATATACTATCCGGATCCTCCCACAGCTTGATGGGAGAATCGAGCTCCGCGATGCGTCCCTGATCCATCACGCAAATCCTGTCGTATCCAATGATCGTCTTGAGCCGGTGAGCAATGCAGAGTAAAGTCTTGCCCTTGAACCCCGTAGCGATCGTTCTCTGGATCTTCTGATCTGTTTCCATGTCCACGCTGCTGGTAGCCTCATCGCAAACAATGATTTGAGACCCGCGGACCAGTGCTCGCGCAAGCGCCATGAGTTGACGTTGCCCGAGCGAGAAGTTCAGACCTTCTTCTTCGACGGTACCGTCGAGGTGGATCCGGCCGGGGTGTTTGTCATCCAGCTTTGCCTCGGCGTCGATGAGGTCGGATTGCCGCAGTGCAGACCAAAGCTCTAGATCCGTGTGTTCATTGAAAGGATCGAGATTAGATCTGATCGTGCCGCGAAAAAGGGTCGGGTCTTGAGGGATGATTGCTAGACGCGTTCGAAGGTCTTTCAGGCCCACGGTGGCGATATTGACTCCATCGATGCTTATGGAGCCGCCGGAGAGCTCAACAAGGCGGAACAGCGTAGACATGATGCTAGATTTTCCTGCTCCAGTGCGTCCTACAATCCCAATGCGCTCGCCACCTGCGACAGTCATATTGAGTCCTTGAAGGACTAGGGGAAGACCGTTGCGGTAACGCATTTGGACTTCGTTGAAGACGATTTCTCCCTTCTGTGGCCAACTATCTGGGACATCTTTCAGACGGAGAGGCGCTTCTTCATCGAGTTCGGTACCGTAGTAATGTATACGTTCTGTGGAATTCATGGCGTTTTCGACCTCAGCGAGTTGGCGCACAGTGAATTGAATCATCTGGACGATCGAGAGAATGTAGGAGAGCACGAGTCCAGCAATACTCGGAGAGACGTCAAAACGGGATGTGACCACAAGAATGCCAGTGGTAAAGACAAGGAGATTGCCGATAGAGTCGAGACGAACGGCCAGCCATCTTTGATTGGAGAAGGTGAGGTAGTATGCTGAATTCATCTCGTCAACAGCTGCGCGGATCCCTTTGATGAAATGGTCTTGAAGTCCATATGCGCGGATGCTGGCGGTCCCTGAGACACCCTCACCGAAGCGTGCGAAGACGCCAGAGCGTAGTACTGCTTCATGGCGCTTCATCTCGCGAGCAGATGCTCGATAGTAGGATGCCGAGAACAAGAACATGAGGAACAGGGGCCCCAGTGCGATAGCGAAGTAGTGGAAGTAGGTGATGATCAGGATGAAGACTGAAATTATCATGGCAAGAGTGAAGAAGTACATACGCATGGCGTCTGTCAGGTTGTTGTCCATGATATCGACGTCCTTGGAAAATCTGTTGGTTATACGTCCCAACGGTGTGGTGTCAAAAAAGCTCATCGGTGCTCGTAAGACTCGAGTCATGGCCTTCTGGAGCATTACTTGGCTCGACTTGGTCCCGAGGACTGTGAGCGATACCGAGAATGCAAACATCATGAAGGCTTGAAAGAATCCAAGAGCTACGTATGCGCCGATGTAAGTGCCCTCCGAGTAGCCGAATTTGTTCGACGTCCACCAAGAGAGCCATAAGCTGGTCGTAATGTTTGCTCCCTGAGAAATGATCAGGAGTAGAATAATCAAGGGCCCAGAGAGCAACGATCCTGATGCTCGGATATACGCAGCATAAACACCCCAAGACACTGCTTTGACGGCTCTTTCTTCTTGCTGCATGAGCGCTGCTCCACGTTTGGCGTTCTTGCGCTTCTCGGCCGCTTTCGATTTGTCCACCCCTTCGACCGCGTCCACTTCTTTTTCGACCTTCTCTTCCTGAGCTGTACTTGCCATGAGCTTCTGGAAACCTTCATGATTGTTTATTAGGTTTTGGAACGTGTCGACAGTTTCGATGCGACCTTCTCGCATCCATATGATCCTGTCGCAGCGATTGAGGACGTGCAGCTGATGAGTGGCAAGAATCCGGCATTTGTCTTTTAGTAATCCACAGATAGCATTATCCATTATATGTCGACCAACATGAGCATCCACAGCTGACAGCGGATCATCCATGAGCACAATGTCGCTATTGAAGTAAATGGCCCGAGCAATGTTGAGACGTTGTTTTTGACCTCCGGACACTGTGATACCTCGCTCACCAATCTCGGTCATGTCGCTGTTTGGCAGCATTTCAAGATCTGGTCGCAGTGCCGTGGCATCAATCACAGACTCATACCACCTGCGGTCGTAATCCTTGCCAAAGAGAATGTTCTCCTTCACCGAGGTGTTCTGGATCCAAGCGTATTGGGGACAGAAAGCTCTGGTAGCTCCCATGGTGACAGAGCCATTGGTTCTGCGCATATCTCCAGCCATAGCCGCCAGTAAGGAACTCTTTCCAGACCCCACGCCACCGATAACAGCAACTAACTCGTTGCGCCCTATCGAAATGTTCATATCGTGTAATTTGAACGGCTCCACTTGGGTCGTATCGCTGGCACTATCGTCTTCTTTACTCGCACCGGACATTCTAGCAGCCTTTTCTGCAGCCTTCTTCTCATCTTTGGCCTGTTTGATCTCCTTCTTACTAGGCGGAGGACCTCGTTTGTCTGGGTCTTGGGTGATGGTCCGTTCCCATGTGAAGTCAGCATGATCAATGGAGAGGGCATTTTTGCCTTCCATATCCCATATGAAGTCATCGCTCTGCTCCTCGGCAATGAGGAAGTCTTGGATTCGGCCTAGAGAGGCCCAGGCATCAATGACTTGGCCGATGACTAGCGGCAACAGATTGAGTGGCATTCGAAGAGAGTTGAACAGAGCCAAAGAGGAGAAGATTGGCGCTGGATCGAGAGGGTGTTTCGATAGCGAGTAGGTGATGAAAGAAAGCATACTAGCAAATATAGGAAGCGACATGGAGACGGCGTTTATGGCATTTCGGATCGAGAGCAGAATTTGGATAGAACGAATCTCTCGCGTCCGTATACCGCCAATCCGTTCCAGAAAAGAGCTTTCCCAACCGAAATATTTGACGAAGCGAACCGCTTGAAGGATCTCCTGAGTCAATGAAACTCTTTGGTCGGTAATTTTGTTGATTTCTCGTCGCCTCCGAAAGAGAGTCTTGATTGCCCTTGTCAAGACCGGAATACCGATCACTAGAAGTCCGAACCCAGCAAGCGCCGAGTAGGTTAAATTGATCAGCAGGACCACCAATGTAATCAATATAGCAACGGGCGATGTCCAAACCATATGGAACATGCCCGAGGCTTGGTCGACACGATATGTGTCGGTTGCCATGAGGTTGACGATCCTTCCATTACCCCAACCCGCGCCATCCCCTGATATCCCTTTCGCCTTATCAGGTGTGACTTGCGGCCCTCCCGTTGGCTGCAACTTCTTGTTTATCATTCGAGTAAGGAAATTTTGTTTCTGTTCTGGAGTTTTGAGATTCGCCACTTCTTCCGCTTTGTCGGGATCCTCAATAGCTCTGCCTCCTGCTTTCGCCCGGCCTGAGAGCCTCATTGCTTTCTCGAAAATGAGCGCTATAAGCACGCCTCTTGTCTGCCCTCCTACCATCTGACCACGGTAAATGAAATGATTCGTTCCCAAACTCTGAAGCATCTGCATAATAGTGATCCCAATGACAAGTCCAATCCCATTGGCAATATGTGGGCTCGGCTGATGTGTGGCCTGCGCAACGTAGGCGGAGGTGGCGAATGATATGAGATATCGAAGGGTAAACGGCGACAAGACTTGAAGTATACTGGCGAGGAGCTGCGCAGAACCTCCAAGCCAGAATTCGAATTTGAATGTCTCATGCAAAGCCCACACGAGCGGATACTTGTCTCCGCGAGCCACACGCTTCCGAAACGAGGCATCCAGCTTCGCAGACAGGACCTCTGCCGATCGATGGGGGTTCACGAGCCAGATGTCGTTGAGCACCAAGGGCCGCTGGTAGCCCGTGCTCATTATTGGAGCCATCCATTGGAAAGTCAACAAACTCAGGAAGCCCGCGCCATACTCGCGTGAGACGATCCTTTGCTTTGGTACGGGTGGCTTGTGCCCACGCTTGAGCGGGTTCATTCTTTTGTACCATGGTTTCTTCTTTCTTGGCGCATCAGATGCCGAGTCAAGTGTTAGGGAGGATGACGTTGTGGTTGTGGTGAGAGTCCGCGTGGCTTGCAATTGGCCATTCTTCTCTGCGCCCTCCTTCTCCGGGTCTTTTTCTGGATCTGACGACGACAGGTCACTCTCTGACCCAACATAGTGCAGAGGTTCTGTGGCGACGGGCTCAGAAGTATAGGTGTCGCTCGCAGCACCGACAGGATCGGTGGAAGGGTACTCTTTCTCTTGTTTGCCTGTTTCGGCCATCTTTCAGCGTATATTATTGAAGAAGAGATGAACAAGTCATGATTGAGGAGGACAAGAGGGAATACCTACCTCTTAATGGACCTTCCAAAATGAAAGAGTCAATGACTAATGCCCTAAGGTATTATTTTGTACTGATTAGGTATCGACCAAAACCCCCCCATTGCCCCATCTCGCATCGCCCATTGCCCACCGCCCCACCAGAATATTGATGATGATGCACCCGGATCTCGGATTCGGTCTTTAAGACCGAAGACGGGAGGCCCCACCAGTGGCCCACTAGTAGTTAGCGCGTGATGCCAGAAATGCTTCCAACTTGTTTGGGCGCAAGCTTCGCTAACCGATTTCTCCACCTTTTGTCCATCTGGACTCAGATTGCGCTGATTATTAATAAAGAGCAGTCGAACGTCCGCCAGGCGGTGTGCGTTGCGCAAACCGCTGTTGCCTTCCGGGCAGGCTGAAGAAGTTAACGAGGTTGTGCGCTTGTCGAACCCCCGCAATCTTTGTGGGCATTGCATAGCATTCCTATTGAAGTGTCAATATCATTGCGCAAGTCGGTGCCTATAGATTTTACATCTGGTGACAAACATGCATGAATGTCATTCCCCAGAGAGGATATTTGCGCGAGGATGCTAAGGCAGGAGTCGAGAATTTTGCGACCAGAGTCATATAAACGTTAAGGCGATCGATAAGCTCAGAGGATCAATAAGATACTCAATCTTCTATACTAATCACACTGAGCCTACTCTTATTAATCTCTTTTGGAAATACAATATATGCATCATCCTTATCTTGCTATTATGTGATAGTTCCCCACTCTGTTCCCTCATCCGAGAAACCAAAGCCTCCTACCTTTCCAGGCCCGGTCAACCCTCCGTCTTACAAGAGCCATAACAATACCGCACATTACGCTATCAAAATCAAACAACCGACCATGCCAACCACCAAGATCCGAGCCATTTTCTTCAACTTCATGGGCACATGCCTAGACTGGCACACCGGCGCCCTCAACGCCCTCCCGCAATCCATCCCCCAAAACGAGCGCTCTCAAATCGCTCTGAACTGGCGGCAAGACTACTTCGACGCCAACTCTGCTCGCCTCGCAGCCCACGAGCCCCCGGAGGACATAGACATCACCCTCCGCAAGACCCTGGACGCGCTGTTGACGAAGCATTCGGCCCACGCAGATCTTTTCGACGAGCACACGAAGCATCGCTGTGTAGCAGCGTGGCACTCGATGCCCGCGTGGCCGGAAGTGCCCCGGGCCATCGAGCAGCTCAAAGCCGCAGGCTATGAGGTCTTTGTCTCCGCGAACGGGACCACGCGGTTGCAGCTCGACCTGTGCAAATCGTCGGGGCTGGCCTTCGACATGCTGTTCTCGAGCGAGCTGCTTGGGGTGTATAAGCCTGCGCTGGAGAATTACCGGAAGACGTTGCAGTTGGTGAAGGTGCGGCCGGAGGAATGCGTCATGGTTGCTGCGCATGCGTTTGATGTGAGGGGTGGGAAGGAGGCGGGGATGAGGACGGTGTATGTGCATCGGTGGACTGATGATATTAAGGAGGATATGGAAGTGGTTAGAGGGGAGAATGATTTCTTCCTAGAGGACATGACAGATCTTGCCGCGGTCATTGGACGGCTTTGAGCCGAAATGGTCGTGATGAAGGGCTCATTCAGTTTGGTTCCAATACGGATTCAATGGTTGTGGTCATTGGAACGTAAACCGCCTCAAAGGCATATCATGATTTTGGGACAGACGCTGCTCCGCATAGGTAGTAATACAATATTCCACGCATGGGCAGCTGAAGGGACTGACCATCGCGGTAAGTAGATACAAGAATCGATTTCTTTGAGAGTCAAAGAAGATTGGTATCCAGGCACACGAAAACAACATCGGGTCTCACATCTGAAGAATCACCGCTCACTTGGAGAAATGATCACCAATCCTCGCGGCCATGTCCGCCGCCACAAGCTTATGGACTTTACTGGTCGGATCCAGATACTGCATCCAGTAGTACTTCTCCTGCTCATGCAAGTCCACACAAGTACCCCAATTGTTCGTGTCTTTTGCGATTGGTATCGTCCCTGCCGCAATCGCCGCCTCAGTATCGGCAGTCTTGTCTGGATCACCATCACAGAAAGCCGGAAATCCATTCGAATCTTTCGCATCGGTCATGCCATTGTCAGATGCGGAGTTCCATATGGATGTCATGTAGGAGAAGGCGTCGTAGTAGAGGACTTTGCCGCTGAATTGGGAGGCTGTGAGTGCGGTTTCGAGCGCGGTGTTTGCTTTGTTGATAGCGACGCCCATGGCATCCCATTGGGTTGAGGTGTTCATGTAGTAGTATTTTGGTGTGATAGGGGCGACCGTGGTACAATGCCAGATCAGCATTGCCCTTCCAATACTCGAAAGCGGGAAGCAAAACATGTCTCGAAAGCACCCACGAAATATATCATCAGGCTCATCATCTTACAGAAGGGGAAAAAAGGCTCAGACAAGTACTTACGATGTTTGGGATAGATGTTAGCCACGAAGACGTAGGGGGCTCCTGCATCGAGAAGTTTGGAGACTAGGCCGGCGATCTTTGTGGACACGTTGCTGACAAAGGCGTTTTCTCGATCTTGGCTATAGGAGTCGCTGCCAGTGCTGATTGTGTTCAGGTTGACGTCGTTATTCCCTATCCAAAGCTAAAAATCAAGATCTGAGAGTCAGCATAGCCTATTTACGATAGTTTCTAAGAGTAGAGAGTAGGGACTCTGCAGATGTGGCTCAAGACTCAAAAGTGATTTCACAATAGGGATTTCCGGCTTCGAAAAGACATACAAAATGAATCGCATCCTTGTTAACACCACCCTTAATATAGGTGTCGATTTGCTGGCTTGCTGGAGGCGCGCCGGGGCAGCCAAGCTCTGCTGCTACCGTCGGGTTATGGAAATCAGAAACGGCGATAGTGTTATCGATAGTTGCACCGAAGACTGAGCCTCCCCAGGCATGGCCAAAAGCGAAATTCTGGTTCATGGGCACGCCGAGAAGGTCTGTCAGATATGAAACTGCCACTGTACGATTTTTATATTAGTATTGCTTCTTTGAGGCCGAGATACAAATTGCTGAACAGGTCTCTAGCATGTTTGAAAGGGCTACTCCTGGGATGCGGCCCAAGGCCGGATCTTCTTCTCGAATTGGGGCATGTTGACAAAGAGAAGATTACATACCTTGCGCATTGGTCCAAGTACCAGCTCCGTAGACCTTGTTATTAGGATCATTTTGGTCCGTGACGTGGTGTGCATAGCTGCCATTGCCATTGTCACTGTAGCCGGTTAGCCTACATTGTGGATGAATTACCAAACCCAGCACTAACCTCAGATTGTCGCCAAAAGCAACAAGAGCTTTGAAGGAAAACTTCCCACCGGTCACTGGTGCAGTAGAGGACGCTATATTTTGAGCTGAAGATGATGGTGACTCAGTCGCGGAGAAAGCTGCTGGCGTTTTCGGGTTGTAAACGGCACCTATCAGTGCTCCATTTCCTTTTTGTGTTCCTGTGATTTCAGCTGGCGCAGAACTTGAAGAAGAGGCGACCACTGGGTTGCTGACAACCTTGAGCCGATCCTTCAAAGGGTCTATAACTGCTGGAGGTGAAGAGGCAGTAGCGGGCGAGCCAAGCGAGGAGTCACTTGGACTCAAGCCTCCAGCAATGGATGGAGACCCAGCATCGGTCGTGGTAGCCAACGGACCTGCCGACTGGCTGTTTGGCGCAGGCTGATGCTGAAGCTCCTTGTCCTTTGGACCCTGTCCTGCCGCTATAGGGGCTGGTGTAGCACCGTCGCTCTGCGTCGTAAGCCAGCTGGAGACTGCGGCAGTCGATGTCTCAAAGGTAGGCGTTTCTTCAGTGGAATAGTCGTCTGGAGCAGGGCCGTAGACGACGACATTGACATCCTCATAGACGACCTCTTCGATTTCCACGATCTCTTCTACCAGCCGCTTGCCATTCTGATGATGCTTGAGGTGAGGATGGGCCAAGATCAGCCCCAAATGAGCGAGGAGCACGACGGAAAGAGCTGATGCACGCATGGCTTCAGCAGGTGTCTGGAGTAAGAACGCAGCTATGTAAAGGAGTGTGGGTTTTTAGAGCAGAGACCTGCTGCTTATAATGATATGTTTCAATGAATGTAGGAATGAGTGGACGTGATCAAGATGACCACAAACAAGTGATTGAAGATGCAAAATGAAGAGTAGCAGAAGAGCGACAACATGATGTTCAAAATTAAAGATCAGGACGAGCTTTAGCGTCAATTAGACGCTCTAGCAGGGTCACTGGTGAAGCTGAAACTGTGAAACGTTAAGCCTCTGGGAAATCATCACCGCGCCACGATGGTAGGATCAATGCATCACGGTCTTCTAATCTCTCTTCACAATGGCTTATGAAATTCGTGTCTCGGTCGTCGAACATGATTGCTGTCAACGTATAGTTTTGCTTCCAACATGGACTTCATAACTCTCGAATGGGTTTCGAAGCTTTGATGTCGACCTACGGATTACCTATACCTTCTACGAGCCAGATGAAGGGTCAGCAACCGTGTCATGCAGGTGTTGGCTTGGCGTGCGGAAAAGAAGCTCGAGCAAAACGCATGCAATGATCCTCTTGCTGAACTTTTAAAGCGGTGAGCGGGATGGGAGAACTGTAGGGAGAGGCATGGGAGATTAAGGAGGTTTTGGAGTTTGGACAGGTCAGTTATTGATGAAGCGCTTAGTAATCACGGGGCGCGTTCCTGTCCAATCGCCCCATCTTGCCTTCCAGAATGTCTTAATGACCAACAACAAGCTGAGTGGTCCAACAGCAAGCATGATTTATACACTCTGGCCGGAGACACAGCTACGCAGGAAGTGTCCAACAATTGGAGGCGTGACCTTCTCGGCCTCCATAAGCTCCAGGAGTCCATGCAACCTGTGTAGCCACCGCCTATACTACAAATCATCGGGGGTCACACTCTACGCAATACCCTAGCTGAGATACTTCTCAAACCACTTCAAACCCTGAGTGACAGCCTCATCCATTGCCTGCCCAACCCCATTAGCAACACAAAAAAGATAACAGTACACAGGACAGACGCACCTTCTTATCCTTCTCATCACTCCAATCGCTCCTCAACGCAAACCCATGCACCTGACCCTCATAAACCTACCCTCACACATCAGCACAACATCCGCACAAAAAGGCATTACCCACCTGAATCTCATGCGGTACCTCCTTCTTCCCCATCAGATCCTGAATTTTGCCCACGCTCTCCATATCCAGCAAACTATCTTTCGTCCCGACCGCCAAACTTACCGGCTTGCTCACGGGCTCAAAATCCGCTGGGATAGCCACCAAACCGGGATGGCATGCCACCGCCGCATCCACGCCCCCTATATCACTTCCCGTCCCATCCTTGCCCTGCCCATGCGCCTCGAGAATCGCATACCGTCCTCCCCAGCAGAATCCGATCGCACCGATCTTGTTCGTGCCGGGGGTCATACGGATGGTGTTCACAAAGCCGTCGATTAAGGGCTTGGAAACGCCCTCGCGGTGCTTGACGAGCCAGGGGCCAAGGGTTGCAGGGACGAGGGCGGCGTTCTTGGCTCTGTCGGTCATGGACAGTTGCTCTTGGGTCTTGAGATTGGGCTCGACGTTGTCGAGAAAGGAAATGGGTAGGGAGTCGCCTTCGTGGACGTCGGGGAGGTAGCAGTAGAAGCCTGCTTTGGCGTATTCGTCTGCGAGGAGTCTGGTGTTGGAGAATTCCCAGCCGAAGACTGGGAGACGAGAGTTAGGATGTTTGAAAAGTGAGGGTGAAAGAGGAGAGAAGCGATCGGGGGCATACTATCACAAATGAAGATGATGGATCGAGATTTGGAACCGCTTTGTGGCTCCGAGACGTAGGTGTGGAGGCCACCAATGGTCTCAACGCGGCCTGCTGGCTTGCCTGCGTTTACTTTTCCGCTGAGGCAGCATGAGCTCATCCCGACGCCTGTAGACATGTTGATAGTTGTAGTTCCGAGAGCGTAGAAACCCTTCAGTGTTGTGACTGAGATCAATGGACACTGGTTCTGAGTTCACTTTGAGCCTTTTCTAACATGGTCGCCATTTGCTGGAATGACGTCGCCAATATCTGGCTTGGTGCCTTCTCCAGAATCCCTCGGCCGATGGACCGAATTTGCCTTTCGGAGGAGCCTCAGATGGAAATGCCGAAATGACATTTTGCTGCTTTTGACCAATTTCAACGAAATTATCGTAGCTCAATGGATGCGTTTCTGTACTCAATGAAGCAATCGCATGCTAAGTATCACAGTCAGTATCGTCACATGATCACCATCTGAGCCGAGCTTTACCTGGACCATTGACGACACCGATAGAATCTGCTCTGCCGGACAAAGTCCCGTACGTACGAGGGTGGTGATAGTGCCCCCATGGAGCACACTTTGGCCACGACTCACTTTTGCTGTTAAAGACTCTGCTCTGCTTCTGTAGTTCTCAATTGTCATGTATTTTCTATACGTTTGATGATGTGAAGTCTGTCAGCCTTTGTAATCATTTCTCTTCATTCTCCCAAGGACTAGTCCCGCGAAACAGCTGGACGAATGACGCTATCTATCCTCGTGACCGGAGGAACTGGATTCCTCGGTCAATACATCGTGGATGCAATTATAGAACAACATCCAGAATGGTCAATCACGGTGTTCGACCTAAACCTACCCAAATCGCCGAAACCCAGCGTCACATACGAGACCGGCGATGTAACGATACCCTCCCATGCGAACATAGTGATATCAAAAGCCAAACCCAAAGTCATCATCCATACCGCAGGCATAGTCCCGGACCTTGCTAACCGCTTCTCCCGAACCCTTGAATCTCGTGTCCTTTCCATCAATGTCGATGGCACGCGTAACGTGCTGGAAGCGGCAAAACAGCATTCTGTCTCTGCTCTCGTCTGGACCGGCTCCTACACGTCCATCATTGATGATCTCTCGCGGCCCTACCGCAACATCTCCGAAGCCTACCCAGTTCCCTCTTCCTCGCTTATCTATGGCGAATCTAAGGCCCTTGCTGAGAGACTGGTGCTGAATGCTAATTCTCCAACCCTTGCCACATCTGCTTTGAGGCCGTCTGCAATCTTTGGACCGTCGGACTATCAGCTGGTTCCGAGTATTCATGCATGTATTGCGAAAGGCGAAACGCCGTGGATCATTGGGCCGGGGACGAATTTGTGGGATGTCACTTATGTTGTCAACGTCGCCGATGCACACATTTTAGCAGCCGAAAACCTTCTCTCCTCCAAACCCGAAGACCGAACAGCAGCTGGCGAAGCCATATTTATATCCAACGAGCAGCCTATTGCCTTTCGCGATTTCTGTCTAGCAATCTGGGCAGAGTTTGGACATTATCCGCCTTTCGAGATCCATGTACCTGAGCAAGTGGCCGCGTTTACGGGCTACGTGGCTGAGTGGAGTACTTGGCTGACTGGGTCCACGGCAACCTTGAGCCGGGGTAGTGTGAGGGATGCGTGTGCTGTTCGGTATGTGGATGGGGCTAAGGCGAGGAGAGTATTGGGGTACAGTCCTCGTGTGGCGCTTGAAGAGGGGCTCAAGTTGGCTTGTGAGGTGTGCTCGCATTCCTTATCTCGTGATACTTGATCATGTTGGAAAAGGCTGAGATGTTCTTTGCTGACGAGATATAGGACTATAAGTGGCGATTGGATGAGCTGCGGGTCAAGAGTGAACGGAGCGGTAGTAAGACGTCGTTGCAGAAGCTGTTTGAGAATTCGAACGGATGGGTGCCGTTCAGAAATTTGTTCAAGGCCGAGGGTTAAATCATCGTTAGGGGTGACCCCCTTGATTGAGAGGGTACAGGCGAAGGTTGCAGAGAGGAAAGACTCCCACGATGATAAGGGTGGCCTTAGCGAACCTGCCACAGTCCCTGACCCCGTTGATTGAGAGGTACAGGCGAAGTTTGCAGAGAGGAAAGACTCCCACGATGATAAGGGTGGCCTTCAGCGAACCTGCCACAATCCCAACATTCAGGGAGCAGAGTACAGGCCAAAGATGGACATGAATTAAGACCACCAAGAGGATGAGACCAAATGCATAATGGCTGCAAGGCTTAATGCGGAAGGTTTCCAATCATCCAGGACTAGGATCGTACTTGCTCAGGCCTAAGTGTCCCAATTGGCATTTGGTGGTCTGCACCGATCCAAGGACCCCTCTTGCATCCAAGCAGCATAGACAAATGTCTGGCAAAAAAATATACTATGCTTCGAAGATTCATACCTCTCCCTGATTAGACTAGGCATGGTGGAGGGCGGTGCGATGCTCACATGTGACAATGTTGCATCGTTACCATCAGGCGAAGACTCTCCACCACTACACAGCTTTGAGGACAGTGCGATGCTGCCAGAGGAACGCTGTCCTAATGCTGGATCACCCGAGGGAGCTGCATTCCTGGTAGATTAACTCGCTGCGTAGACAACGATGTGTGAAGTGGCCATGCAGCTGTGTAAAGCGGGACCGGAAGCGAAATCTCATGAGGAAGTTGTGCTGCCCAGTGCTCGAACTTGGCTCGAAAGCAGTGTTCTGAAACGAGTCAGTCGCTGGCGAGCTTGCTGCAGGAGTATTAATTTCCGAACACATCGTTGCTGTTGTAAAGGTGTTTGCCAACCTCTGGTACAGGACCTGTCCTTGCTCGACTACGAGTTTCCACCAAGCCTCCGCCTGTCAAGACGGGCAACGACAGCATCTCTTCAGGTGTTTTGCAACTTCCTCTCGCTTGGGTGGATCCCTGGATCCCGTCGATGCGCGCGACAGTATTGCGTGTTTCATGATGGTCCAGTCGATGAACATCGGTAGAGAACGCATATTGGTCGAAGAACCGTTCCGACGCTCAGGGCTCGAACTGCGTGGTGGTGAGCTTTGCCCCTAAACGACATGCTTTGACCCAGGGACGAACCGACAGCGACCCGAACCCTAGGGGCTGAACGCGAACAAAGCTACCAGACAGTGAGCAAGGCACAGACGCTTTGATGGCTCGTTTCTCGGATTCATAGCGTGCTTTGACCCAAGGACGAACCTCCGACGACGCGAGCCCCAAGGCTCGACGCGAGATTAGTACCAAAGAGCGAGGAAGCCACAGACCACTCGATGGTGAGCTTTGCACCCTTACAGCCCACTTCGACGCAAGGACGAGCCGACCCACAATGACGCGAGGATTGGCTGCTCGACACGAAGAGAGCAACCTGTTAGAGTGGCGGGCAGGGTGTCGAGCCACTCCACCCTCCCTCCCTCTACGGGAATTCAACCAGAATTCCCAAGGTCTTGATTCCACTCGAAAAGCTCATGTCGTTGTAAACAGGTGAGGAGAATATGCTCCATGCGAAGAGCACAACATCCGCGTCCTGGTGTTGAAGTTAGTCAGTTGTGGGGCTTTGGGTGGTGCTCACAGTGGGCAACTTACTCGTGAGGGCCTTGCTCAGGGGGACGGTTGCTGCTGCTACTGCTGCTGCTGTATATATATATATATATGTTGTTTTTATATTCATATGCTGCTACTGCAGCATTTCGTGCTCTGCTTGGAGGGGTGATGTGAGTGTTAGAAGATGGAGGGTGGGAGGGTGGGAGGGTGTGATCTTGTTTTTATTTCCCAGTGAGGCACGCGGGTGACAAAAATGCTCATAACTAGGCCAATTCGGGGATGGCTGCCTCTTTTACCAGTCCTAGTTACCAAAATTTGGCAGCTTTCTCTCAACGTATTGCTTTATCTTAGTTGCTGTTGCTTTACTAGTATATATTTTATATATTGATAACTCAGGAAATCTTGACTGATTGAACTAAAAACGTATAAAAAAGGAATAATAGAGTGCCAAACTTTGGTAGTTGGGACTGTTGAAAGAGGCAGCCATCCCCGAATTGGCCTAGTTATGAGCATTTTTGTCATCCGCGTGTGAGGGTATGCCATCGGAATAATAGTCGGACCGATTTGCTATGGACTCGAGGCAGGAACATCTTAATTAGGACGCGTTTCTGCCAACAGGATCACAAACTCATACATATGAGCACGCAAAGGGTCAGCACAAGCGCGTCGGAAAACCGAGTTTTAGTCTATGAATGCTGAGCTCGGCCAGTCTTTTGTGCAAAGCAACGCTATCTATCATGAACGATTCGCCTTTTTTCTCTGTAGAACATCCGCCATGCTATGTTCCTGTTGGAGACTTGTTTGCAAGATTTCTGCCACGCCACCCACAACTAGAATTTTCGCAACTGATTGTGTCGATCGTGAGCCGGTGACGCCGATTATATCTCCATGGAACAGCCGCCATGCATTGCTTCCGGTGGAGAAGCCGATCGAGTAAAGCAGCCATGCCTCCCATATGTAGTATCCGTATCGAGTATTATTGCGACAGCGAGCCGTTGGAATCTGAAGTATCTCCGTAGGCAAGCTGTTTCTTTGATCCTTTATACTTTGGCACGGGCGACCCCGCCGATAGACAGACGGGTTGTGTAACCGAGCAAGGCGGACGCTCCGGGCACACTTGAGACGTAGACTACATCGTGGGCGTCGGTGAAGCCATTGAAGGACATGGCGCAACACTTGGTATATGCCCCCATTTCTTCGAAGAACAACCAGTCACCCTCGTTCAAAAGACCGTTCAGCGTGTACGACTCCTTGATCGCATCGAGGCCATCGCAGGTTTGACCCCACAGCATGTAATTCGTAGATTGATTGGATGGGTTTCGCTTGCTGAGAATCTGCGGCACCGGATCCATGTGATCGTAGAAAATTGCGGCGAAATTTCCGTAGACGCCGTCGTTAAGGGTGAGCTTGTACGGCATACCCATGACGGAAGGCGAGCGTTTTACATCAGCACCGATGATGCGATTCGCGAGCGTGAACGCCGAAGAGACGTAGTATCGGCCAGGTTCACTGATGATGCGAATGCTTGGCGGAAAATTGTTGTCGAGGACCGGGCTGAGTGTCTCAGCAACTACTTCGAAGCGGTCACCGGAGAATCCGCCGCCGATGTCAAGAGTCTTGAGATCATATCCGATCACTGCGGCCTGATCGAAGACGATGCGGGCATCCTGAACTGCCTTGACAAACGCAGCCGCCTTAGACGGTGAATATGGATCTGCGTCGCCGGAGCCAACATGGAAGCTCACACCAACGACGTTCAGCCCAAGCGATTTGGCTGTTGCTAAGAGATTCTTCGTGATGTCCAGAGAAGCTCCAAACTTATCCTTGAATGAGCATAGGCTGCCAGAGTCATCGGTCGTGATCCGGACGAAAAGCTCAGCGCTAGGGTGGCGGGCCTTCAATTTGTGCAGCTCGTCTGAGTTGTCAAACGTCACTTGCTTGACGCCTACGCGTGCTGCAAAATTGAGGTGGGTTGAGTCCTTTGTTGGATTGGCATAGATGATCCGTGAAGTGTCCACGCCGAGACTCATGATCATCTCAATCTCTGCCCTTGACGCACAATCAAAACCAGTCCCAAGTTCTGCTAGCAAACTGAGAACTTCCCGATCTGGGTTACATTTGACCGCTAGAAACAATTAAGCGGAGGCTTTTCTCAATCAAATTTATGAAGAACTTACCGTAATGAGGTTTGACGCGTGGCAGGTTCATCTTCCAGCGCATATGTTGACGGTAAACATCTCCCATATCGGCGACAAAGAACGCATCTCCCTCCCCAGCATCCGAGGTCTCCACTTTGAACTTTTTAATACGCTCCTTCATAAGATAAGTTGTGATCTTGCGCGAAAGCTCGCGACCACCTGCTCCATTTTCATGCTTGGTAGGAAATATGTCAATTGTGGATTGGTCTTCAGAGTATCCAGTTGCGGACGGTGCCATTACACAATTATACTGGATATCAGTCGTTGTTTGTCGTGCTTGTTGAAAGTTATGTTAGGGAGGTTTGAAAACTTGTTCACCAGCCCTCCTTGACTCTTCCTCTGGCAGAGGAAGAACCGGTAAGCACGTCCTATGCGGCAGCTGAGATTGCGGAGATGATGGTGGTGTGTATGAGGAGGGTTCTAGCAGAACACGTTCAGGTGCCTTGGATATGTGCAGCAGGAGGTGGGAGGTCGTTAAGAATATCTGGGTGTGGGCGTACGGAAGAATGTTGAAGAATGAAGTGAGTGGAGGCTTGTGAAGCCGTTTTGCGAAGTTTCTCGAGCCAGAGTGAGTAAGATGGATTGAGAGGTCTTTACTGCGTCACAGATCAGTTCAGGTCTACATATGCAGTTCATGCAGGATGGTGATCTTAGACTCACATGTCCTATGCCGGAAGATTGGATATGCAGGGTAAACTGTGGAATGAACTGTAAACGATGGCCTCCCGTATGTACAGTGGGAACGATGTGTATGTGCGGTGTGAGCTGGAGCGAGAGGTGTTGTTATGAAATGCTTGGTGCGCGAAATAAAAGACCTCGCTTCTTCGAGGCAGACATCACATCACTCAATGATTGTTCTCTCGCATATCGATAATAGGTTAAACCTCGGCACAGACGAACAACCTCGGCCGAGGGTTCCCATGGGTCCGAACATGCTCCCCGCCATTCACAGCTCTTGCTCAAAGGGTTCCTGCATTAAGGGTGGGTAAGGATGGGTTCATGCAGAGATGGTGTGCCCATGTGGCGTTATATCACAATCGCAGGGAACTGCTGTTGCCCAAGCGTTATCTACTGTTTGTGCTCGATGAGACTTTTCTATCATGCTCTGCCCGTCGAGGCATAGGGTCCATAAGGTGAAAACAAGGACCTCTTACACGAGACGATATAAGACTGCGCATTCTGAAGGTACCTGTGCTGACATGATCTGCTCTGTCAGCATGTCTTTCATCGAAGCCAGGCCAGCCCATGGAGTACAGCATAAGGTATGCAAAACATGAGCCGCTAGTAGTTCTTTGGTCGCTTGTTCTCAAGCCACGAAAACTGACAGCGAGATCAAAACGGGCTTGTTGATTTATTCTTTGATCGTTGCATTACATCCTACCGTCCTTTCCTCGATTAGATCTGAGCGGAGAAGACTGACGATTTGTGATTAGAACATATCGTTTGTCCATGGTGATAACCTTGCTTATCCCTGGCTCCACATATTGAACTGCAAAGATAAAGGGTCTTTGAACCAACAATTGGTTACACGTTGCGGAACCCTAGGAAATCCTTGCTGTAAGATCAATCGGAGAAACCGGACTTGCTTGGGAATGGCACTTTTTCAATTCGGTCGCTTCTCGTAAACATAAAAGTCGATTGTTCCTGCGTCCATGCCTGATAGGAGAATGGAATCATGCTCAGCTTGAAGTAGCCCAGCTCTTGACATCAAGTCGAAAAAAATTTCTTCGCTTGCATGGCGTACTTTCATAGAGACAAGAATCAAGGCGCTTGGTGAATGGGCGGCGAGAGCTTCAATAGTCTTCACAAGCGATGGGATGCTGTCGCAGTTGTATGTACAATCAGACACAACGACCAGGTCGAATCGCTGTTGCTGAACAACCGCGGGAAGCTCTTGGTTCCAGTCAAGAATCATCTTTTCAAGAACGCTGTCCTGTGCGACTTCTGCGTGATGAATATTGTGGGTGAGAATGCGCATCGCATCGTCCAAGTCTGACAAAACAACATGGCTTTTGGTAAGCAGGTGTGCAATGTGTATGCCAACAATGCCGCATCCGCTTCCCAACTCAATCACTCTAAGCCCATGACTGTGTTCTTTCCTGAGTAGGCTTGAGAAGTCGGATTTTGGCGCGCCCACATTCTGCGATCTAATAGACCTCTCTATGTATGCAATCGATGCCACACCAGCGTCCCTATTCTTTCAGTGAGTAAAGGAAACAGAGCCACAAATCTCTAGAAGGCAACATTCATCATGATATGGGAAAGGTAACAATTGTACTACAAGTCAAGCCTCTACAAACTTACAAGGCAATACACAAGAGTGGCATTACAAGGGAACATAGCTGATAAAAAGATTACAGTCTTGGAGGATCGAATCAATGCATAAGAAGCTGCTCCAGAATACACCTGTCTTCGAGAATAGAAAGGACTTAGAGGAAGTAAGGATGGAAGCATTTTGCCTTCCACATTGCTGTAGTATCATGGCAGCTCGAATGGCCCCAAACTTACCAAATATGGCGAGCGATGCTCTCTCCAGACTCCTCATAAATATGCAGAACAGACCCTCCAATTTGCAAGCTCCTCTCGACCATTGACCCACCATGGCTGTGTTCGAACCCGAAGTTCTGGCTCCGCACACCGAGCACTTCGGGCATATTCGACAGAGAGATCTCATCTGGACCTACACTGCGCCTAGAGCTGATTAAAAGACGAACGCCAACCCTACAAGATGAAGCTGGGATGTCGTTGAAGCTGACCCACAGCGTCCGCATGCCGGGTTTCCAAACGAACGTTCTCCATCCTGTATTGGTGTTTGGCACGATGAGCGTGGCATGTAACGTGATCTCCTGCCGGTAGAAGTCATCCCCAAGATCTGTCGTAACTGTCACGAGTGCCTTGATCGATGTCCAAGGCCGCTTGATCTCGAGCTTTGGGTATTTGAGGAAGCGAATGTAATGGGCCATTGCCAAACAAGCGAGTCGTGAATTTTAGAGGCTTGAGGGTTCTCGTCTTGTAGCGAGATTCACATCATAGCGGTACGGTCTAGACACTAAGGTCTGTGACAGCGTCAATGAGTGGCTTAGATGTCTGAGTCTTGAGGGTACCTATTTTGTAGTGTTCACGGACGACTAACACGATCCGAAGGATGAGATTGGGGAGATCTATTTTCCCATAGGGCTGTCCACTGAGGCTCGGGCGGCAGCATGCGGACCATCGAGTCTACAACACCACGAGTCAATAGCAGAGTTCGAGCTGCGTGAGCGTCCCGAATTATATCAAAGAACTCTATCATGCCCCTCACTCTAGTCGCGAACACGCACACAACCTCACGATGATGTGAGAACCCTCTCAACCCGATCACCATCCCTCCAAAACCATCACCCTGTCAGCATTCACCACCATGCGCCCCTCCGACCCACGAATCCAACAAACCCTCAACCAAATCTCCCACAACATCGACGCCGCTTCCCAATCCGCCCAAGCCTCCCTCTTCAGCTTCTCCCAAACTTACCTCAACCCTTGCCTCTCCTCCTTCCGCACCTGCCTCGAAGCCTCCTGCCAGCCCTGCTTCAGTCCGCGCGATGAACGCCAGCACCGCCAATACCGCCACCCCAATCGGCCTGCTCGCCGCGGGCGAGAAAGCCTCGCCTTCGACTTCTACGATGATTGGGAGCAGGAGGAGGCGGAGTGGGGGAATGATGAGCTGGATCGGCTGTTGGCGGATAGTAATGAAGGGCAGCCGGGGAAACGGGCGGGAATGAGCTACGGGAGTCGGAGCGGGAAGAGGGGGATGGGGCTGCAGGGGATGGATGGGGATGATTTGAATGTGGTGCCCCAGTCGAGCATGTTTGGGTTCTTGGAGAGTTTGCCGTGGAAGATTGGGGGCAGGGGAACGAGGTATAAGCAGAATGTTGCGAATTTGCAGGAGAATGTGGGGAGGAGGGGACAGGAGGCTGAGCCGTTGATTGAGGAGAGGAGGGGCCGGGGGAGGAGTGGGACGACGGGGAGTAGGAGTACGACTAATAGCTTGAGCTCGAGGGGGGATCTTTTCCCGAGTGATGATGAGGATGATGCTGTGCCCATTGATGATGAATTTGCTATGCAGCTGGGGAGGAGGACGACGGCAACGAGCGACGAGAACAGCAGTAGGAAGAAAGGGGGAAAGAGACCGGAGGGGAGTAGGGCGTCGACCAAGACGGCGAGTTCGAGAGATACGAGGAATATGAGGGGGAGAAGGGATACTTCTGGTTCTAGTGGAAGGAGATCGGGGCTGGTGGAGACGGCGGCGGAGGAGGAGGTAGCTTCCTTGACGGATTTGAAGCACGAGGAGGCGAGGGTGCAGGCAGAGGAAGAAGCACAGGTTGAACGGAGGAGGAAGGCAGCGTGGAGACTGGCTTCTGAACGAGGTCTCAGTGACGCTGAGGACGAGATCAACGTAAGTAACATATTCTTTATGCTATCCCTGAGTGCTCTATTGATGGGTGGGCAGGTTCCGGCAAATGAACAAGACTCCAAAGAAGCTAGCATTGTCGACACGAGCGAGGTGCATCCACCGGCTCCTGAGGAGCAAGCTCCAGGTGAGCCTATCACTTCAATCCGTCCACCTCCGCCTCTGGATCCAGACTTTTTTGAGCAGCCTCAAGGAGCTCGAAGCACTTCCAACCCCGACCCAAGACCTCCGGACGAATCAACCTAAGATATTTTGCCTTAATGTACTTTTACGGTTTATCGCAGGGCGTTGCAATGGTTGCAATTCCTGATCACACGCATTTTGGGAGGGCATTGGGGTTGGAAGCGCTGAGTGGGTTCCTGGTGACGATTTTCTACAATGATTGTATGATGAACATTTGTATGTATACAACCCACTCGAGATGAATCACATGTCGAACTCTGAGTTCTTCTTTTTCCAAGTCGTGCAAGGGGCTTCTGCCAAGCCATTCTGAATCTTCATGTCTTCCCAATGGGATGAAGCGTTGTGAGACTTGGGCCTCCAGGAATGTTCAATCTTTTGACGACAAAGAGGAATCCCTCCCAGATAGTGATGGTGGATACGGTATTCTCATATTATACGCACCTTAGCGCTGCTAGACTCAAACCGAGGTAAGAGAGCTCTACCAATGCTCATCCCGCAGTGAGTGTAGTCATCCGGGGTTTTTGACGTATGGATGGGTTTACGGCGTATAGGTGATACGTTGAGCGCCATCAGAGGCCAATAGCAGTACTCTACACCCTCACTCCCCCGCCCTCCACTACCCCACCCAGTGTCTCCCCAAGGGCCCCCTCAGCCCCCAGTCCCTCGCCCAGTATCTCATGTGCTCGTTTTTCAAAAGCTTCAACGATTAACCCCGCCACCTTTGGCGCCGTCGCCTGGCTTAAGGCACTGTACACTGCACTTGCAAACTGGACCTCAATCAGGAGGCTGACTTCCGTTCGGGGCTGGGCAGAGTGTCGATTCGCGGAGCCTTCTTGCGGGGGTCCGTCCGGGGGGTTGGGTTTGAATGGGAACTCGCGGAGGGTCCAACGCGTGAGGAGGGATGTGAAGAGAGCAGAACCTTCTGGGCTTTGGGTTTGAGATAAATTGGAGGGCGATGAAGGCTGGGGAGATTTGTGATAGTGTGGTAGTTTCTCAGCTGGGATTGTGGACTCGGCGTCCCCTGCCACAGCTTCTACAACCGTGTAGGGCAGGCAGTAGACATTGCTGCGAAACAATTCATCGAAGGGCCCGTAGCCGATTCGTAAGTCTGCGGTACGGGGCCATCGCTGTTTAGTTTCGGGGTCTGGGTTAGATTGGGTGGTTATGGTGCTGGCGGTGCAGTAGGGGATGAAGGATGGATATGAGGCGATATCCGCTATCAGCTTGTAGATTGGAGGGGCGCGGTAGGGGAGTATGCGGCTTGCTGTAAGGGCCTGAGTTGGGGTGAGGAGGTCCGAGAGGAAGCGTGTTTGGCGGAATGGGGTGGATTGTGCATTATTGCGGAAATGGCAGTGGAGGGCGGAGGGACAGCGGGATGAGAGGACAGAGGAGGGGCGGAACGCGATAGTCCTGGTATTAACCTTCATGCCTTTGTGTAAAGAATTAATATGCTAAATGAGTGACATTGTCAATTAAGCCTTCAAATGTAGAAAATGATTGCAATAAAAACGCAAGGATATTCGGTCTTCATTATGACGCCTCGATCCCTCGGATTCATCGGATCCTCGGATGCTGAGAAAAAAACAAAGTTGATGCCAAGCACATCACAGTCCAATGCCGAGGTCGAAAATTCACTCGCGAAATCGGTTCCACACCAGATAGATATTCCTCCTACTTCCCTCACTCCTCCCACTTTCCCCAAAGGTTTGGACGCCTTTGACTTTCATGTCAGGCATACTTTTGCAATTTCAGAGGAGCCTTGCACCACATGATCCCTAATTCCAAAGACAAAGCCGACTCAATGGCGGAGATGCATGGAGCAAGCGTGTCTGGCATTCCTCTCGAAGAACCCAACCAGGAAAGCCAATTGAAGGACAGGAAGACTGAGGTGTTGCCCCATCGCTCTCACGACCCATCAAACAACCTCAAACGGAGCGATCCGTTCAAATTCGGATCTAGGTACCTCCAAGAAGACGACGACGTCTTTGAGTTCAATGCCTGGGATCACGTCACACCAGACGAGAGCTACTACGCATATGCCGAAGAACAATATGCACACCAGCGAGCATCCCCCGTTTCTGATTTCGATAAGCATCGCTTCAACTCTGATCCTGCAAAGTGGTGGAACAAATTCTATTCGAACAACACGTCGAATTTCTTCAAAAATCGAAAATGGCTGCATCAAGAGTTTCCAATACTTTCTAAGTTGACAACGACAGATGCTGGGCCTTCTACCATTCTTGAAGTAGGGGCAGGCGCTGGAAACACCGCCTTTCCGATCCTTGCTGCGAACGAAAACCCCAAGCTGATAATCCACGCGTGCGATTTCTCTAGCAAAGCTGTTGATCTTATCAAGGCCAACAAGGCGTACGACCCTCAGCAAATCAAAGCTTCCGTATGGGATATCTCGAGCGATGAGCTCCCGCCTGATCTTACTGAAGAGAGTGTCGACGTCGTGCTTCTCATTTTCATCTTCAGCGCCCTGAATCCTCTGCAGTGGGACGCAGCGGTAAAGAATGTTTGGCGAGCACTCAGACCAGGCGGTGAGGTCTGCTTCAGAGACTATGGACGCGGTGACCTGACGCAAGTGAGATTCAAGAAAGGAAGATTGATGGGTGAAAGATTTTACATTCGGGGAGACGGCACACGGGTGTACTTCTTTGAAGAAAAGGAGTTGAGAAGCATATGGAGTCAAAATAGCACACTGTCTGAAAGTAATGGGTTTGAGGATGGGAAGATCGAAGAGCCAAAGACGAAGGAAGGTTCAGCGACAGGATTGAAGCCAGATTTCGACGTCGTTAGCCTTGGTGTCGACCGAAGAATGCTCGTCAACCGACAAAGGCAACTCAAGATGTACAGATGCTGGATGCAAGGACGGTTCAAGAAGACAGGGAATTTGAAACCGGATTGAATTTGTGCCAGCACTATGTACGAGGAAATCGAATATGTACAGACTGCCATTGAGTTTCTCACAGGCTGGTGTGGGCTTTCACAAAGTTCGCCGCAGGCACAGCATCAACGGCGTAGGACAAATGGTACGTGTCCACAACCGGAAGCATGTCGCAAATAAGGTCAGCTATGAAGCAATATGTATCGACCTTGCTCTCATCAATGTTGGGTAATGGTTGATCCTTGTCTGGATCCCCAAAGACAACCTGATAGCAAGGATTAGCATCCATGATTTAACACCAAGCTCATGGTATACATACGACTGCAGCGACTCGCGCAGCGGTCTCTGCCGAAATCTGTGCTGCGCCAAGGTGCACAACCTGGGCCCCTTGACTGTATCCACTGAGGACAATTTGAGTGTTGGGGCACTGGCTCGCCGCTTGCTCTGTCAGAGCTGCCAAGGTGGCCGCCCCTCCTCGGTCGCCGCCTTCGAGGTACCCTATGATACTCGCTGGATAATCCACACCCTGTACCGCCACATTATCTGCGCCGACGGCCAAGTCAAGGGCATTGAAGAATGGTGGACCGGTTATGGTACCGACGTTGCCAAGCTCGACCTACATGATTTGGGATTAGGATTGCTTAACGAGGAGAAGACAGGAACCACAAGTCAAGGCTTGAGATGTCTGACGAAGAAGGAATCGCAGAACACGGCTTGTAGAATCATATCTTCAACAGGGAGAAGATGCTCACAGTGCCACGAGCGAAGATGACTGTGATGGGCTTGCATTCGGCAAGTTCGTTGCGAGTGTGGTCGTAATTAAATTGGCGTTTGCTGAGCTCCGTGCTGAGCTGTCCCATCTTGTCAAAGCCAAGAGGCTGGGCCTTGGGAACTGGCGTGGCAATGGCAGAGACGGCCAGCAAGGCTAAGAAAAGCAGCATGGACTTCATTTTCTCGAGATGGTTCTTGACGTGACAGGGTGAGAGCCTCAGATACTGGAAGAAGCGACGAGGAAGGCTCTGCAAAAAACGGGCAATTCTGGCAAATCCATGGACATCATGACTGTTCTTATAGCCCTTGAATGGACGAGTAAGGGAATGGCCTAGGAGGAGCGAGTGTATGATGGCCCCTCAGTCACCCATACCAGATCGACTGAAGGTCTTCGATACCAACGGCGGTATCTACTCTGGTGCTAGCTTCTGAACTTTTGATATTTTTCACATTGTCACATGGCCAATGTAGGCCAGTATGGCAGTGCCACATTTCGGCAATAGCACGTGAAAGGGCAATAGCGGTGGCCAGCACCAATGGTGGTGTTGTGCCTTGTAACCAAATGTCAACTGCGAGGCGCGCAATGCAAATGTGCAAGGTTCGACAATGGAATGGGTTTGGATGAAGCTATCCAAGCATGGGTTGAAAGCCGAGACCAATGGCATTTCGTGCATGGTCCAGCGCCTGTTCCCCGCATTTCCCATCGAGTGGTGCCAAGAGATCTGCGCATCGAGGAATGGCTCCATGGGTGGGATGACTCGATAAGTGGGATGTCAAATCACTGCTGCCACGTTGGTATCCACTGTGATAGTTAACATTGCGTTCCCAATCCGGGTGTTCTGGGTGCCAAAGGTCCGGTTAGAGAAAAGGCGCTTTTCCTGAGATTCTAGATGCAATACAAACCAATTGTCAACAATGTCAGATAAGACAGGTGACAGAAGAGAATAATAATTCTAAGTGATCGGAATCAGACTCTCGGTACGGAGTAGCCCAAAGGGCTTCCAGGCCATGGAAACTAACCACCACTGGTCATGCGACTGAACTCCTTGCCTGTACCAAGGCCTGTGTAGACGATAATAAACAGTACAGACAGCGACCACGACACAAGATCTACTTCGAACGGAGAAGCGTCCGGAATAAGAATATTCCGATGCCATTGACATAGAAAATACCGACTACATGGTAGCATACACCATCTCTATCGAGCCCAGAAGACCGATACCCCACTTCCAATCCATATAGGCAGTGACGCGTGGAGCGGAGACAGCTGGATAAGATCAAAGCACCGACACTCGCAGAAACGTGCTTCCTGTTGCCCGAAGCCTACGAGTTGGGCGCAGCACAAGATGCTTGACCGCTTCCTCTGCTCGTCTTCCGTTGAGCTTAGCAATTGAGAAGGGCGACAAGAGTTTGCGCTTCACAGTAGCACTTTGTTTGCTCACGAGGGTCTAAAAAGGGACGGTTGATAAGCTGCAGAGGCGTATCTGGTCTGGAATCAAGCTTGATATATGCTTCTTCACGTGGCCAAGGAACAAGTTACTGGGTTTGACCGACAAAATATCGCTTTCTGGTTGCATGGATATATTGGGAGGAGGATATGGCTCAGTGATATACCTTGCACGACCTGCCGTCCCCTCAGCTGGATCTTGTTTTTGTGAAAGCGTTGAATTGTAACTATATCAGTCAAATTACTGGTCCACCTTCACAAACTGACAGTAGTAAGACTGCACAGTCGTGATCTTCAAATTTCCACCATGATGCCTCGCCAGGGTCAGAATAAGCTGGACAGGCCACAGGCCCCACCAAAGACAATCCGTATATTTGCGGTCCCCACCCACCAAAACATCCATTTTCCTCCTATACTAATTTGTAGGCTTGCTCAGATGCGGCAACGAAGCCTTATGATCTATGGTTGGTATAGGGGAAAATCCGATTTCTCGGTAGGCGGGGAAGGTAATATAAGGGCTTCATCATCTCTGGTGGGGGGCCTGTCCAGCAGTAGCCCGAGCTTGTTCTCACCCTCGCGAGATTTGTGAGAGGGCAACTTTTGGCGAAATGGTCGGGCCGCCCTTGGCCGAGGTGGTTCTGAGGATCGCTCGCTCACTCCTCTTCTTATCCATATAGTTCTCTCTACGAGTGCTATCGTACCTACGTCGATGATGCGGCGATTGACTGCATAGGGCCCTTACAAAAGATGGCGAGTGAGTTGGATTCTTTCTCGTTCGACAACCAGAAAGATGCTCACAGGCAACAGTACCCCTCGCCCTCGCGGCGCCCTTGGCTCTCGCTGGAGCTGCTTGGCTTGATGCAAAAGCTGGGATTGGATACGACATGCTGCTGATCTCATGTCTGGCAAGAATCAGCTTCAAACTCGCTCAGGAGCAGAGACGCGACCAGCTGAATCTATTCTACGTCCTCGAGCGGCACGCGACAAGCCAGAGCAGCGCAGATCGTCCATTCTTGATGTACCAGGGCAGGTCGTGGTCGTACAAAGATGTCTATGATATGGCGTTGAAGCATGCGACATGGCTGAAAACAAGATATGCAATTGCATCTGGGGAAATCGTTGCTATGGATTTCATGAACTCCCCAGAGTACATCTTCCTCTGGATGGGACTCTGGAGTCTGGGTGCTAGACCATCTTTCATCAACTACAACCTGACTGGGGACCCGTTGATACATTCAATCAAGTCTTCCGATACTCGGATAGTATTCATCGACGAGGAAACTCGGTCCAAATTCACCCCAGCTGTCACGGACACTCTAGCGTCGCCTGAGGCTCGAGGTAGCAAAGGACCCATCCAGACCGTCTTCTTCACCCCAGAAATACAAAACCAGATCTTCCAAACAAATGGTGTTAGAGAGCCCGACTCCTCACGAGCAGGTGCCAAATTACCCGACATGGCCCTCCTTATCTTTACTTCTGGCACCACCGGCCGCCCTAAACCCGCCGTCGTCTCCTGGCTCAAGATCCTGCGCACAGGATACTTCATGCCCCCCTGGATCGGCATGAAAACCACAGACCGCTACTACACCTGCATGCCCCTCTACCACTCCTCCGCCACCCTCCTCGCCTTCTGCACCACCCTCACAAACGGCAACACCCTCGTCCTCGGCCACCGCTTCTCTACCAAAACCTTCTGGCCTGAAGTCCGCCAGCATAACGCAACCCTAATCCAATATGTTGGCGAAACCTGCCGCTATCTCCTCGCCGCCCCGCCCCAGCTCTCACCAAGCGGAGAGAACCTCGATCGCGCACATAGTGTCACAAAAGCCTTCGGTAACGGTCTCCGTCCCGACGTCTGGGAAAGATTCAAAACCCGTTTCGGCATTGAAACCATTGCCGAATTTTACGGCGCGACCGAGGGCACCAGTGCCTTTTGGAACCTCTCCTCAAACCCTTACACTTCCGGCGCTATAGGCCGCAACGGCGTTTTCTCCTCCTGGGTCCTAGGAAAGGAACTCGCCGTCGTGGAGGTCGACTGGACGACCGAAGCACCCCTCCGCACACCTCAAGGTTTCTGCAAACGCGTACCTACGAATTCGCCGGGGGAGCTGCTGATGGCAGTCGACGCCACGAACCCGGGTGAGAAGTTCCAAGGCTATTTCAACAACCCCGCCGCCACTTCCAGCAAGATCCTCCGTGACGTGCTCAAGAAGGGCGACGCCTGGTTCCGCACGGGGGATACCGTCCGCTGGGACAGCGAAGGGCGTTGGTGGTTCTGCGACCGCATCGGCGACACCTTTCGCTGGAAAAGCGAAAACGTCTCCACGGCCGAAGTGAGCGAGGCGCTCGGGTCCCACCGGCGCGTTCTGGAGGCGAATGTTTATGGCGTGGAAATCCCGAATCATGATGGCAGGGCCGGGTGCGCGGCCATCCTCTTCGACACCCCTGCGGCTGGGGCCGATGAGAGGCTGATGGAGGAGTTGGCTAAGCATGTAGAGAAGAGGTTGCCGAGGTATGCGGTGCCGGTTTTTGTGAGGGTGGTGCGGGAGGTGACGGCCACGGGGAACAATAAGATGCAGAAGGCGCAGCTGAGGAGTGAGGGTGTTGAGCCGGGGAGGTTGGGGGAGGGAGAGAGGTTGTG
>JAABUQ010003171.1_pt1 | contig 30785 bp, 25 predicted proteins | sample 5560001 | NCBI WGS metagenome assembly JAABUQ01 (sample SAMN10711888, study PRJNA513371) | rock metagenome | isolation source: Antarctica rocks | place: Antarctica: Victoria Land, Finger Mt nord | collected 2015-12-18 | reverse complement strand
TCGAGAACCGCCGCCTGGATATCATGCACGTCGAGGCCGAAACGCGCTGGATCGAAGGGGTCATCGACCAGATCGAGCGCGGCGAACTGCTCTGATCCCGCCCCGCTCCCGCCGCGCGTCCCCCCCCCGCGCTTCTTCATCTCTCCAGCCTGAATACAAATTTGCATAAAAGCACAAATTTGTATATGATGTAGGTACCCGTGAGGCCGCGCCGCACCGAGCGCGCCACGGGGTCGTCCGAGGAGGGCCGCCATGTCCACGTCCAGTTACGACACCCCCGTCCTGATCGCCGGCGGGGGGCCGGCCGGTCTCACCACCGCCCTGCTGCTCGCGCGTCAGGGCATCCCGCCCCTGCTCGTGGAGCGTCACGCCGGCACGTCGATCCACCCGCGGGCGCGCGGGCTCAACGTGCGCACTATGGAGATATTGCGCACGGTGGGCCTCGAAGGAGAAATCCGGCACGCCGGCGCCGCCCTCGCCACGAGCCGCTATATGCTCTTCGTGGATACCCTCGCCGGGGAGGAGATCCGGCGCGTCCCCGACGCGGACCTGCTGCCGGTCGGCGACGCCCTGGCGCGGGTGACGCCCTGCGACTGGGGCCGCTGCGCTCAGGACGAGTTGGAGCCCGTCCTGGTAAACGCCGCCCGCGCGCACGGCGCCGACCTGCGCTTCGGGACGGAACTCGTGTCCTTCTTTCAGGACGCGGACGGTGTGTCGGCCACACTGCTGGATCGCGCCAGTGGCGGGCGCCACACGGTGCGCGCCCAGTACCTCGTGTCGACCGACGGCGCTCACAGCCCGGTGCGCGCGGCTCTTGGGGTACCGATGGCCGGGCTCGGGCCAATCTCCCGCGGTCAACTTGGCCACTTCGTGAACGTCTACTTTCGCGCCGACCTGTCGGAGCTCGTGCGCGGCCGCGAGTTTATCCTGTGCTTCGTGGAGCGGCCGGGAGCGGAGGGCCTCCTGCTGGCCGTGAACAACGCCGACCGCTGGCTCTTCAACATCGAATACGACCCCGAGCGGGGCGAGACCCCGGACGCATTCACCCCGGCGCGGTGCGTCGAGCGCATCCGGGCCGCCATCGGTCTCCCCGACCCCGACGTGGAGGTCCTGAGCGTGCTCCCGTGGGAGGGCGCCGCGCTCATCGCGAACCGCTTCCAGATCGGCCGCACGTTCCTGGCCGGCGACGCCGCGCACGTGATGCCGCCCGCGGGCGGATTCGGCCTGAACACCGGGGTGCAGGACGCCCACAACCTGGCCTGGAAGCTCGCGGCGGTGCTCAAAGGCGCCGCGGACCCGGCGCTGCTCGACACCTACGAGGCCGAGCGACGCCCGGTCGCGCGCGTGGTCGTCGACCGGGCAGTGCGGGAGCTCGCGGCCCCGACGCCCGACGCGGCGCCAACGTGGGGCGAGCCAGGACAGGACGAGCCGGGACAGGACGGGTCCGAGGACGGCGGCTGGGGCGACGACGACGGCGACCCCCTGGCCCAGCTCCCGCCGATCCTGGGCTACCGCTACGCCTCGCGCGCCATCGTGGCGGAGGACAGCGCCGGCCAGGCCAGCCAGGCTGCCCAGGGCGACCATGACGGGGCGCCTCCCGAGGGGCTGGACCTGACGGGGCGGCCGGGAACACGGGCGCCGCACGTGTGGGTGGAGCGCGATGGCGCGCGCCTCTCGACGCTCGACCTGTTCGACGGCCGCTTCGTGCTGCTGGCCGGCGCGGAGGGTGAGGCGTGGCGTGACGCGGCCCTCCAGGTCGCCGCGCGCCTGGGCCTCGCCCTCGACACATACCGCGTCGGCGTCGAGGGCGACCTGATCGACCTCGACGGGGACTGGGGCGCCGCCTACGGCGTGACGCCGACGGGGGCGGTGGTGGTCCGGCCGGACGGGGCCGTGGGATGGCGCGGCGAGGGCGGCGGCGGGTCGCCGGCGGAGGAGCTGGGCCGTGTGCTCCCCCAGCTCCTCTGTCGGGTGCCTCTGGCCGCACAATCGGTGTAACACGTCATCGTACACCATAGCAACGGTACCTTGCACGTCACGGCAGTGTCCGCGGTGCGCGCCACATTTTCGCGCTGGTCAGCGCGGCGCGCGTCGTGTCTCCTGGGAGCGCCGGCTTCCAGCCGGCAGACGGTCGCCGCCACGCTGTCTGCGCGGGGCGCAGCGCTCGCCCGCGTTGACCAGCCGGCTGGAAGCCGGCGCTCCCAGGAGGCGCGAACAAGTGGTGCCCACCCCAGCGTCCGTGGGTGCACCTCGACATAGTAGACTGCGGCCGAACGGGCCTGCGACTGCGGTTGCAGGTCGGATTCCACTATGTCGCGAGGTGCACCCAGCGTCCGTCACACGGCCCTACACGCCGGCTGGCCCCTCCTCGTCGAGCCACGTCGTGTACGGCGTGGCGTCGCCGGGACGCTCCTGCTCGGCGGACGGCCTGTATTCGGGGTAGCCCAGATAGACGATGGCCACGAGGTGGGCGTCCTCCGGCAAGCCCAGGAACGCTTTGACCGCTGGATCGTAGGCAGCGTCGCCCGTGCGCCAGATGGCGGCCAACCCCAGCGCCTCGGCCGCCAGCAGCATGTTCTGCACCGCCGCGGCCACGGCGGCCACCTCCTCCACCTCGACGACGCCCGGCTCGAGTGAGGGCAGCGCGGCCACGGCAATCAGCACAGGGGCGCGCAGAGGCTTGTTGCGCTCCTTCTCCAGCCTCGGCACGGCTCGCTCACCGGCGGGATCGTCCAGGCGCGCTGCCAGCGAGGCGGCCATGACCTCGCCAAGGGCATTGCGGGCCGCGCCGGTCAGCACGACGAAGCGCCACGGCTCGGTGCGGTGGTGGTTGGGCGCCCACGTGGCCGCCTCGATCACCCGCTCCACCAAAGAGCGTGGTACCGGGTCGGGCTTGACCCGCCCGTTGCTGCGCCGTGCCCGCAGCGCCGCGAGTACTGTGTCCCCAGCGGCTTTCTCCATCATGCTGTCCGTGGCCATTGACACATGCTGCTCCCCTCATCGTCACCCACGCGCTCTGCTATCCCATCCAGGACTGTACACGATGACCGCGGCAAGGTCATCGTGCCGCGCGCCCCCTATCATAGCATTCGTCTCGGTCTACGTCTCCGAGGGCAGGGCGTCGTTTTCCAGCACGACCGCGTATTCCACCAACAGACGCCACAATGCGCGCATCCTGTCCGGCCCCAGGCGGCGCCTGCCCTGGACAACTCCGTCTGGTACGGGAGCGCCCTTGTTAGCCTCCTGGCGTCGAAGGAGGCCCCGAGGCGCCCCGCGCTCGGCCGCGAGTATTCCGGCATCGCCCGTCGCTCCGGCTTAACTTCTCCCCCGTTTCACTGGTTACCAACGTCATGGTTACCGACGTTGAAGGTTTCGTTCGCGGCCAGCGCCATCGCCTCGGCGACGGCCTGTTCGAGCGGGAGGGCGAGGCCTGCGGCCCAGGACTCGGCGTAGGCGTCCTCCCCTACCATCGCGCGCAGCGCGGCCATCGTCGCGTCGGGGCCGCGGTTGGCCAACAGCGCCACCTCACCATCCGCATCGCGCAACGCTGCGGCCGCCGCGCACAGCCGCACTCCCTGCTCGGCCTGACCCGGCGCGTGCAGGACCCCAGCAATGCCCTCCAGCACCTCGGCGATGCCTGACCGATAGCCGGCCGCCCGGTACAACGGCAAGGCTTGCCCGTACAGGTCCATCGCCCGATCGTGGTCGCCCCGCAGGCGCGCCACGTGTCCCAGGACGGTCAGTGAGTTCGCGATGCCCGCCGGGTCACCCAGTTCGCGCTTGATTGCCAGTGCCTCTTCTTGCAGCGCAACTGCCTGGTCGTAGTCCTTCCGCTGTTGCGCCATCTCGCCCAGGTTAGTCAGGGGCATGGCCATACTCTGCCGGTTGCCGAGCCCGCGCGCCACGGCCAGGCTCTCGCGGAAAAACGACGCCGCGCGCTCATCCCGGCCTTGCCCCCAGGCGACGATGCCCAGGCCATTGAGCGTATGGGCCATACCCTGCGCATCGCCCGCGTTCCGTCGTCGCTTCAGGCTCTCCCCCAGGAGGGCCGCGGCGCCCTCGGCATCGCCCTGGTCGGACCGGACCATACCCAGGTTGTACAGCGCCGCGCCCGCGCCACGCAGGTCGCCGGCGGTGCGGCACACGTCCAGGCTTCGGGTGGCCAACGCCACGGCCCGCCCGAAGTCGCTCTGGGCCCGCGCCAGCATGGCCGCGGCATGCAACGCCTCTCGATAAGACGACGCCAGCGTTGGATCCTCGCGACAGTGAGGCACGGCCAGGAGCGCGTCGAGCCATCCGCGCCCTTCCGTGACATAGGTCCCGCGCGTCCACCAGAACCACCAGACGGCCGTGGCTAACCGCAGCGCCGCTCCGAGGTCGCCAGCCTCCATGGCCCACGCCATGGCAGCGCGCAGGTTATTGTGGTCCTGCTCCAGGCGTTCCAGCCACGCCGCCTGGTCGGGTCCCCACAGTCGCGGCTGCGCGTGCTCGGCCAGGGCCAGATAATGAGCCAGGTGTCGGCGCCGCACCGCCTCCTCCTCGCCGTGCGCGGCCAGTTGCTCCCGCGCGTACTCGCGCACCGTCTCCAGCATCCCGAAGCGCGGCTCCCCGTTGAGAGCACTCTCGCGCCGCAGCAGGCTTTTGTCTACCAACGCGGCCACTCCGTCCACCGCCGCGTCGGCCGCGTCCGCGCCGTCCAGGCACACCACCTCGATCACGTCGAGCGTGGCGTCCCCGGCGAAGACGGCCAGGCGGCGGAAGAGGGCGCGCTCGCCCGCTGTCAGCAAGTCGTGGCTCCACTCCAGCGTGGCGCGCAGCGTCCGTTGCCGCTCCGGCAGGTCGCGTGCGCCCGCGGTCAGCAGGGGCAGGCGATGGTCTAACCGCCCGAGGAGGGCCTGCGGAGAAAGGACGCGGAGCCGTGCTGCCGCCAGTTCAAGCGCCAACGGCAATCCATCCAGGCGACGACAGAGCACGGCGATGGCCGACGCGTTCGTCGCGTCAAGCGCGAAGTCGGGCACCAGGTCACGCGCCCGCTGCATCAGGAGATCGACCGCCGGGATCGTCGCCAGGACGTCCGTCGGCGGGAGGCGCGCGGGGTCGGGCGTCGCTAGCGGCGGCACAGGATACACCCGCTCGCCACGCAGGCGCAGGATCGCCCTGCTCGTGACCAGGATGCTCAGGCGCGGGCACGCGGCCAGCAGATCGGCCACCAGCGGCGCCGCCTCCGCCACGTGCTCGAAGTTATCCAGCAGCAGCAACACATGCCGGTCGCGCAGGCGGCCATAGAGAGCGACGAGCAACGATTGGCCACCGGTGTCCCTGATCTCCAGAGCGCCGGCGATCGTCGCGACGACGAGCGTGGGCTCGCGCAACGGGGCCAGGGCAACAAACACAACACCGTCGGCGAAGACGTCCAGCGCCTCCTGGGCCACCCGTAGCGCGAGCCGCGTCTTGCCCACCCCGCCCAGCCCGGTCAAGGTCAGCAACCGCGCGTCGCCCTGGCGCAGCACGGCCATGACCTCGGCGACATCGCGTGCGCGCCCGATCAACGGAGTCGGTTGCGCCGGCAGATGATGCGCCGGGACAAAGGGCGTATGAGGCCTGGCCGTCACCGCGTCGGGTAGCGAGATAGGGATGGGGGTGGATACAGGGCGCCGGACACGCACGACAGCGGCATCAAACGCGGTGCGGTCCGCGTCCGACAGGCCCAGCGCCGTGGCCAACCGTTCCACCGTATCGGGGTAGGGCTTGTGTCGTACCCCTCGCTCCAGCGCGCTAATCCCTTGCGCGGTCAGCCCCGCCCGCTCGGCCAGTTGCTCTTGCGAGAGGCCGGCCGTGACGCGGTACCGTTTGAGCGCCTGCCCAAATATCTGGTGCGGCTCCTGTGCCATGCGTGACCCTACCCTGTCTCGGCGACGACACGCGTCGCCGACCCCTTATCACCCCGATGCTCGCCTGGCTGGCTCGGTAGCATCATAGCACGAGCTAACACGGGGGGACAACAGTTTGGCTGCCAGGGCTAGTGTATGGGTAACTGTGCGAGTTGTTGGTGGCTTCTGACCACGCCAGGCGGCACAATGGGACCCAGGACGACATCCGACGGCGTCCGGCGCCACATGTGGTGTTGAGGAGATACACAAGGAATGAAGGAGGAAAGCATGAACGCTCTGGCATTGGCGCCTGTATCGCGCCCAGATCACCGGGGGATGCGATGGCGCGCGGCCCACGCGACGATGGCGCGGGCATTACGCCTCGTCGCGGTCGTCGCGCTGACCATCACTGTCCCCCTCACCCACGTGGGCGAGCATCCCGCCCTGGCCAGTACGAGCGGTTCGCGCGCCCTCACGCTGGGTGACTTCGCGGACGCGCAGGGGGCCTAGGACGTCTCGGGGCAGCCTGCCGGCGTCGTGGCGGGCGTCCGGTTCGGCCGCGCCATCGACCTGAACGTCCATGCCGCCTCGATCTCGCTGTTCACGCACAAGTATCCGGACTACAGCCGGCTGTCGTTTATGGTCGGCATCTCCGACAACGCGACCCCCGGCGAGACGGGCAAGCTGGTCGTGACCGCCGACGGCAAGGTTGTCGACGTGGTCGTCAAGGCCTACGGCCAGGCTGCCAGGCGCGTGACCGTCTCCTTCGATAAGGCAAGCATGATTACTCTGGCCGCCGACCCGGATGGCGTGCAGGGCGTCGAGGACATTATCATCGGCGATCCCGTGCTGCAGCGCTAAGGCTCTGGTACGTGGTCGCCGCGCGAGAGCATCGGTCATTGGCGCCTGGCAGGGGGAGAAACCGCTATGTGTCTCGAGCAGAACAAGGCGCTGGCGCAGCGCCTCTACGACGACTTCTTTAATCGCCGCCACCTCGCGCTCGTCGCCCAGATCGTCACCGCCGACTACATCAATCACGCGGCCCCGCCCAACACGGACAGCGGGCGCGCTGGTCTCGTGGAGCAAGTCACATTGCTCTGCGCCGCTTTCCCCGACAACCGTCATGTGATCGAGGACCTGATCGCGGAGGGGGACAAAGTCGTGGCGCGCGTCACGTTTAGCGGGACGCAGACCGGTCCCTTCCGGGGCGTCGCACCGACCGGCCGGCGCGTCTCCCAGGAGCAAATCCACGTCCTGCGCATCGCCGGGGGCAAGGTCGCCGAGCACTGGGCCGTGCGCGATGACCTGGGCCTGATGGAGCAATTACGCCAGTAGCCGTGGGCTTGTTGCCGAGCCACGGCAGCGGATGAGGTGAGCCGTGCCCTCTCCTTTCCTAGCAGCGAGACACGGTACCGATTCTTGCGGTTAGTAGTTAGCAGTTAATAGATAAAGGAGTTACCAACGCTATGCGTCGTCCATTGCTGACCCTCGCCGCCGTACTCGTGGTAGGCAGTTCAACCGCCGCTTTCGCGCATGTTATGCAGCCGACAGTGCGGGCCGCTCGCCACACGGTGGCAGCCGCACGCGTCCAGGCGCCCACCGCGGCGCGCATCTACGACGTCGTCGCCGGCTACGGCGGCGACGACTACGCCGCCAACATCTTCAACCCCGAGATCGTCAAGATCTACGTCGGCGACACCGTGCGCTGGCACGACGGCGGCCTGCTCGAGCCCCACGACGTGGCCTTCGGTCCCACAGCCGCCCTCAACGCCCTCGCCGCCAAGCTGGAGGTCGTCACGCCCCAGAAGAACGGCCCTCCAGAGGTCACGGTCAGCCCTCAGTTCGCCTTCCCCTCGCCCGGCACAACCTATGACGGGATGGGCGTGGCCCACTCCGGCTTCCTGGTGAAGGGCGCCGGCCCCAACGCCACCTGGAGCCTGACCTTCACCAAGCCCGGCGCCTATCGCTACTTCTGCCTGATCCACTACGTGCCGGGCGCGCCGGCCGCGAGCATGGGCGGCGTGGTCCAGGTGCTGCCCCGCCCCGCCGCCAGCCACGTCTACCGCGTCGCCAGCGGCTACGACAACGGCATCCCGCGCGCGGCGGTCGATGCCTTCTTCCCCGAGGACCTGACCATCCACGCGGGCGACACGGTGGTCTGGACGCCCGGCTTCCACGACGTGGCCTTCGGGCCGGCGGCCCTGCTCGCCCGGTTGCGCCGCACCTTCGTCACGGTGAGCCCGCAGCCAGCTGGTCCGCCCAAGGTCGTCTACAATGCGCGGGTCCTGTTCCCATCGGGCGGGTCGACCTACGCGGGGATGGGCTTCGTCAACTCGGGCCTGCTGCTCGAGCCCAAGCCGCACGCGTACTCCCTGACGTTTACCAGGCCGGGCGTCTACCACTACGCCTGCCTCATCCACCCCGGCATGGACGGCACAATCACAGTGCTGGCCGCCGGCCAGTAAGGTTTCTTGGCGGGGCATCCAGGCGGCTGGCCAGTAAGGTTTCTCGGCGGGGCATCCAGGCGGCTGGCCTTGGCGGACCGCCTGGACGCCCCCGCACACACGGCGCCCCTTGATCCACTGACCGTCGTGTGAGGTCCGGCCGGATCGCGGGCAGGGGCACACGCCATGAAAAGGAGGAGAGGACAGCCGATGCCAGTCACAGGGCGTGCCGGATGGACACGCGGGGCACGGGCCTGGGTGTTCCTCGGGACGCTCCTGGCCCTGGGCGCGCTCGTGACCCTGAGCGGTTCCTGGCTCAGCAGGCAGCAGGCGGCGGTTGGCCGGATAGCCCCTCGTCCGACACCTCCGTCCGACGCGCCCCACCTGGTCGTGCAGGGCCACAATCAGGCCGTCAGCGCGACGCTGGCGGGGGGCGTGCGGCTGTCCGGGACGCTGTACCCGGCGCTACCCGGCGCCAACACGCTGACCCTGACCCTGAGCGGGATGGCAGACGAGGGGGGTAAAGACGCCGCAGGCAGCCTCGGGGTGCGCGTCACAATGCCCGGCATGGCCATGGCGCCGGTGCGCGTGGCACTGCGGGGACGGAGCGGCCACTACCGCAGCGCCATCACCCTGCCGATGTTCGGGGCGTACGTCGCCCACGTCGTCCTGGTCGCGGGGAGGGGGCACTGGCAGGGGACGATGCCTTTGCTCGTGCCGCTGCTGGTCACGGGCACATAGACGGACTGCCCCGCGCCTCCCTGTTCCATTACGTCGGCAGCGCGTCGAGGGCGCTGCGCACGTGCTCCATGGCCGCGAATAGCCGGGCGCGGGCGTCCGCGTCGAGGCCAACAAGCAGCTCCTCCATCACCTGTGTGACATCGTCCCGCCCCGCGGCCAGGCGCTCCCGACCAGAGGCGGTGAGGTTCAGCCGCCAACAGCGGCGATCGTCGGGGTCGACCACCCGCTCGACGTAGCCGCGCTCCACCAACCGGTCGGCCAGATGGGTCACGCGGGCAGGGTCGAGGCGCATCTCCCGCGCGATCTTCGAGGGCAGCGCCACGCCGCGCTCGATGCGCCCCAACACGCCGATGTCGGTCACGGTGAGCCCATCGCCCTGGCCGATAGCGCGCACACGCCCGTCCAGAGCCCGCACCAACAGCAGGAGGGTCCCGGATAGGCGCAGGGCGTCGGGGACCGCCGTCGTCGCTCCCGCCTGCCTCTCTTTTTGTTTTACAGCCATGATATTTGTTCTCTTCAACTATTGTCTGGTAGAATCTAGACATAGTATGCCACGGCGCGGTGGTGCTGTCGAGGGAGGAAGAGTAGGATAGATGGCAGTCGAGATCGAAGACGTAGAGACAGGGGCGGGACCGGTACTCGAGCCGGCGCCCGTCGGCGGGGCCGGCTCGGGCGCCTCCGCGCGAACAGGGGAACAAGGGCGCGACTCGGGCGCGTATAAGTGGATCGTGCTCTCCAACACCACGCTGGGCACGTTGATCGCCACCATCAACAGCAGCATCCTCCTCATTTCGCTGCCGGCGATCTTCCGCGGCATCGGCATCAACCCGCTGGCCCCCGGCGAGTCGGGCTACCTGCTGTGGATCCTGATGGGCTATATGGTAGTCACAGCCACGCTGCTGGTGACGTTCGGGCGCATCTCGGACATGGTGGGCCGCGTGCGCATGTACAACCTGGGCTTCGCCGTCTTTACCGTGGGCTCGATCCTGCTGGCCCTGACGCCCGGCGCCGGCGACACGGCCGCCCTGGAGCTGCTGATCTTCCGCCTGCTGCAGGGCGTGGGCGGCGCCTTCCTGATGGCCAACAGCAACGCCCTGATCACCGACGCCTTCCCTACGCGCCAGCGCGGCATGGCCATGGGCATCAATCAGGTCGCGGCCATCGCGGGCTCGCTGGGCGGACTGCTGCTGGGCGGAGTGCTCTCGGCCATTGACTGGCGGCTGGTCTTTCTGGTCAGCGTCCCCGTCGGCGTGTTCGGCACCGCGTGGTCGTACCTCAAGCTGCATGAGACGGCGGCGATCCGCCGCGGCCAGCGGCCCGACCTGCCCGGCAACATCTGCTTCGGCGGCGGCCTGACAGTCCTCTTGATCGGGTTGAGCTACGGGATTGAGCCCTACGGCGGCAACAGCATGGGCTGGACCAATCCCTTTGTGCTGGGCTGCAGCGGGCTGGGCCTGGCGCTGCTGGCCCTCTTTGTGTGGGTGGAGCTGCGCACGCGCGATCCGCTGTTCCGCCTCGACCTCTTCCGCAACCGAGCCTTCGCCGCCGGCAGCCTCGGCGTGCTGCTGGGCGCCATCGCGCGCGGCGGCTTGCAGTTCATGTTGGTCATCTGGCTACAGGGCATCTGGCTGCCGCTGCACGGCTACTCGTTCGAGGACACGCCGCTGTGGGCCGGCATCTATACCATGCCGCTGCTGATCGGCTTCCTGGTCAGCGGCCCGCTGTCGGGCGCGCTCTCCGACCGCTTTGGGCCGCGCATCTTCACCGTCGGCGGCATGGCGCTGGCCGCCGTGGGCTTCGTGCTGCTGACGACGCTGCCGGGTGACTTCGATCGCTGGGCCTTCTTCGGCTTGCTGCTCTTCCTGGGCATCGGGCTGGGCATGTTCTCTGCCCCCAACGCGACAAGCGTGATGAACGCCACGCAGCCCGAGGCGCGCGGCGTGGCCTCCGGCATGTACGGCACCTTCCAGAACGCCGGCATGGTGCTCTCCATCACCTTCTTTTTCAGCGTGCTGACGCTGGGTCTGGCCTCCTCGTTGCCGACCGTGCTCTACCAGGGACTGACGCAACAGGGACTGCCGGGGGCGCTGGCCCACCAGGTGTCGGTGCTGCCGCCCATCGGCGTGCTCTTTGCCGCGTTCCTGGGCTACAACCCGCTGCAGTCGGTCTTCCCGCCCGCCGTGGCGCACCACTTGAGCCTGCACACGCAGACGGTCATCTTTGGCAAGAGCTTCTTCCCGCACCTGATCCTGCCCGCCTTCATGAACGGGCTGCACGACGCCTTCTACGTCTCAGCGGCCGTGACCCTCGTCGCGGCGCTCGCGGCCTTCGCGCGCGGAAAGTGACCAGTGGTTAGTGTCTAGTGACGAGTGAGGTGGGACGAGAGTGACGAGTGGCTAGTGACGAGCGAGGTGGGATGGGAGTACCGTTGAGGTACATGGGCCGTTTGCCCTAGCCGGGCCGGCGCACCAGCATCACCGCACTCACGCCGCCGCGCACGACGCGCTCGGCCACCGAGCCGAGCGCCCAACGTGTCAGGGCCGAGCGCCCGTGCGTCGTCATGACGACGAGCTTATCGGAGCCGGCGACCTCGACGATACGCTCCGCCGGGTCGCCCTGCTCGACGCAACGATGCGCCTCCAGGCCCGCGCGCTGCAGCCGCCCCACGATCCCCTGGAGGTAGCGATCGGCCTCGGAGCCCTCCTCGGCGGACCTGACCACGCGCAGCAGAGTCACCTCGCGCAGGATCTCCGTCGCCAGCCGCTCGGCCGTGTCCAGCGCCGCCTCCGCGCGCTGTGAGCCGTCGAGCGGCACGACAACGTGGTGCGGCACGGCCACCTCGCCGAAGGCGCGCACGAGCAGGACGGGGGTCGATCCGTACTGGATCAGGCGCTCCGCGACCGAGCCAAGGGCAAAGCGGGCCAGGCCGGTGCGGCCATGGCTGCACATGGCCACGAGGTCGATGTTCGCCTCGCGCTCGTAGTCGAGCAGGCTGGCCGCGGGCTCACCGTCCAACTCCACGACCCGCACGTCGCCAACGCCCGCAGCGGCCAGCCGTTGCCGCGTCGCCGCGAGGTAGCCCGCGGCCTCCTCCTCCCCCGCCTCGTACGCCCCCTCCGGCACGACGGTCGGCACGTACGACAAGGCGGGACTTGGCAACACCTGCACGACCTCGACGAGGTGAATCGTGGCCCCGGTGACCGGCGCGATGCGTTCGACATACGCCAGGGCGCGCTCGGCCAACTCCGACCCGTCGATAGGTACCATGATGCGCTCGAACATGAAGCCTCCCCGCACTCCAACTCGCGCCCGTGCCCAGGGTCACGGGCTTGTACTATCCTGAGTATAGTCCAGCAGCGGGGGCGAAGCACACTCCACCTCACTCGTCACTAGCCACTAATCACTCGTCACTCGTCGGGCACGGCCTGGAAGCGGGCCAGCGCGGGCTTGGAGGAGCCGTCAGGATTGGTGAGACCGCAATTGTAGCCGGTGTTGGGGTCGTCGCGCAGCGTGAACCAGTAGACGCGGGCAACGTACGGCACGGCCGGATTGCGCGATAGGGCGTAGAGCATGTCGAGGTTGAGCGCCTGCTGGTCGGCGCTGACGCGGTTAGTTGACCAGGCGCCCTCGGTCATGAAGATCGGCTTATAGCCGTCGCCGAAGGCGGCGTAGGCGTCGTGCATCCAGCGGTACGCGTCCACGATATGCCGCGTGTAGACCAGGCCGCCCTGGTCGAGATACAGGTGCTGGCCGACCGCGTCGAGCGGATTGCCGCCGAATTGCGCCCGCACGGGGTCCCAGGTGTGCGTCACCTGCAAGCCCATAAAGTACGTCTGGCGCAGGTAGTCGGCGCCGGTCGTGGCGGGGTTAGAGAGGCCGTCGTTGTCGTTCCCGAAAATGCCGCCGGAGACGATCGTGATCTCGGGATAAGCGCCTTTGAGAGCGGTGTAGGTATCGGCCAGCAGCGCGGCGAAATTGCTGGGATAGAGGTAGGCGCCGCCGTACTCGTCGCGGCCCACGTTGGGCTCGTTCCACAACTCCCAGGTGTGCACGCACCCGCGGTAGTGGCCAACCACCTCGACGGCGCGCGCGGTGTAGCGGTGCATGAAATCGTTATCGCCGTTGCCGCCGTCGCGCTCGGCGCTGTTGGCGACCCACTCGTTGGGGTTTGAGACGGGCGAGACCAGGTTGGCGCCCAGCAAGCCCAATACGTCGACGTGTTGCTGGCAGTAGGCGTCGACGGCCACGTCGTAGGCGCCGAACTCGGCGGGAGTCCACGAGTCGTCGTGGACCAGGTGGAAGTCGATGCGCACCGTGCGCCCCCCCGAGGCCAGCAGGTCGCGCGCGTCGTCGGGCCCGGCCACGGGAGTGGCCGCCGAACTGGCGCCGCCGTCTCGCGCCACGAATCCGACGGAGATACCCTTGAGCACGGGGTGGCAGGTTGTCCCGACGGTGGGCGACGGTCCGGGTATCGGCGTATAGCCCGGCGTGGGACCGGACGTGGCGGTATCGGCGGGCGGCGGGGTGGGAATGTTGCTCCTCCTGTTATTGAGGCCTCTGCCGAGCGATGGCACGGTGGTGGGCGTCGCGGTACCGGCGGCGCCAGGCTCTGGAGTGTCGGTCGCCGTGGGCGGTTGCGGGGTCGGGGACATCGTCGGCAGCGCGGTCAGGTAGGCCGCGACGACGGCCGGGTCGGCGCAGATATTGGGGACATCGGTCGGCGTGGCCGTCAAAGACGCCGTATCGCTGAGCGCGATGGCAGCCGTGAGCGTCGCGGTCGCGGTCATGGTCACGGTTGTCGTCGCGGTCACGACCGTGGTCGCGGGCGCCGTCGCGCCTGGCATGACGGTCGCGGTGGAGGTGAAGGTGGGGGTCGGGATCACCGTGGGCAGAGGCGCCGCGGTCGGGGTAGTGGGCAGCGTCGCCGTCACGCTCACATCGTCGAGCAGCAGCGCGGCCATGCGTCCCGTCGCGGGCGCCGCCGTCGCCGCGATCACCATCGTCTGGCCGCCGACCCCGCGCTGGCCATGGCTACCGTCGAAGGCCACCGTGAGGCGCCGCCAGGCCGCGTCACGACCGCACCCCGAGAGCAACACCCGTGGCGCGGGCTGGCTACGACGGACAGGGCGCGCCGGCCGCGAGACACGCGTGGCGTGGCCGACACGTGGAGCGGCGCCGGGCGCGATGAGACGGACGGTGATGGCGAGGGTACCATCCGGGGAACCGCGCAGAGACGATGCGGCGCCGGGGATAGAGTTCGTGGATTGTCCGCTGCGGACGCCGGCCACCCACTGGGACCGCCGCGGTCCCCGCGGCCCTGTGCGCGGGCGCACGGTTTGCCGGACCCGGACGGGCGTCCCGCGACGGCGTGCCGCAGGGACTGTGGCGGTCCCAGTAGACACGCCAGCCGCCGACTTTTCACGAGCCCTGGCGCCGGGGAGGCCGCACAGCCGTCGCGCAAACAGGCTAACCCCCACCGCCGTCGCCGACACGGGAATGGCGATGCTGACGGTCATCGTGCTAGAGACAGGCGCATCCGTCCCCGCCACGCCCACATCCAGGCGGCCAACAAGCGCGGCGTACAGGCCGCGATGCGCCAGCCGTGGAATGACCCGTGGAGGCAGGCTACCGCCAGCATGCCACGGTGCCAGGGCACCGCGCTCGAAGCCACCGTTGGACAGCAGTTGCACTGTTCGCATGGCCGGGGAGACGGTCACGGACGGCGAGACGGTCACGGACGGCGAGACGGTCACGGACGGCGAGACGGTCACGGACGGCAACGCGGTTCCTTGAACGGCGACCACAAAGGTGTGGCCAGAGGGATGACCATAGCGGGGCGCGGCCGGAAACACGATGCTACTAGCAAAAACGGCGACGAGCACGAGGACAGCTGTACCGCGCCGGGATAATTGAGACATTGAGACCCTTTGAGCAGTGGGCGATGAGAGGAACAGACTCCTTATTATCCAGGAGACACCGTACCGCTGACAACCGGTACCTGTCCAACTTGGGGGTGGGGTGTCGGCCTGACCATAAAAGGTCATGGCAGGGGACGGACCTTGAAAGGTCGGCGTGCGAGCCCTGCAGGCCGCGCGACCGCCGAGTGACGGGTCAGCAAAGACCCTTCAGGCGCGGCACATCGGCCTTGCCCCCTGGACCTTTTAAGGTCTCGTCTCTGCCGTGACCATTTATGGTCAGGCTGGCTGCTATGGTCAGGCCGTCTGCTCACTACAACAATCGTGAGGCACACCATGGGAAAGAGAACCAACGGACGATGGTATGGCTCAATTCGTGCATCTATAACTCAAAATCGGGCGTCAATATGTTCCGCGCGTGTATAAAGTACCCCCATGGCACGAAATGGACGATACTATGGATAGATATGCTGCATACTATTGCGATGCGCGGATGCAACGATGGCGCTGCACCCTACGACGAGGAGAGTTGACGCATTTATGTCTTCATCGGACATCTATCTCTGTGTGCACGGACACTTCTATCAGCCCCCTCGCCAAAACCCTTTCACCGGCACGATCGACCGCGAACCGGCGGCGGAGCCATTCCACGACTTCAACGAGCGCATCTGGGCCGAGTGCTATCTGCCCAACGCCGAGGCCGGCAACTTTCACCGCATGAGCTTCAACGTGGGGCCGACCCTGGCCGCGTGGCTACAGCAGGTCCATCCCTCGACGCTGCGCCTGATCGAGACCGCGGCGGGACGTACCATGGCGCGCACGGGACATAGCAACGCCATGGCTCAGGCCTACCACCATACCATCTTACCGCTGGCAACGGCGCGCGAGAAGCGCCTGCAAATCGCCTGGGGCGTGCGCGACTATCGGCGTCGCTTCGGCGCGCTGCCGGAGGGCATGTGGCTGCCCGAGGCGGCCGTCGACGTGGAGACGCTGGAGACGCTGGCCGCGGCGGGGCTGCGCTTTGTCATCCTGGCGCCGTGGCAAGCGGCAGGGGACGACGTCGACGTGACCGAGCCGTACCGGGTGGACCTGAGCGGCGGCCGCGACCTTGCCGTCTTCTTCTACAATGCCCCGCTCAGCGGCAACGTCTCGTTCAACGACGACGCCACGTCCGACGCCGGCCGCTTCACCGCCAACGACCTCCTGGCGCAGGTCAATCCGGCCAAGCGTCAGGCCGGCCGGCCGCAACTCGTGACCATCGCCACGGACGGCGAGCTGTACGGCCACCACAAGCGCTTCCGCGACCTGTTCCTCGCGCACCTGCTGGGGATCGACGCGCCGGCCAATGGCTTCGAGGTGACCACGCCGGGCGCCTACCTGGCCCTGCACCCCCCCATTGCCGAGATGGGCGTGCGGCCGGGGACCAGTTGGAGCTGCATGCACGGCGTGGCGCGCTGGGACGAGGGCTGCGCCTGCACGCCGGGTGACTCCGCGTGGAAGAGTCCGCTACGCACGGCGCTGCGCAACCTGGCCACACGAGTCGACGCCGTCTACGAGGCGGAGACGAGCGGGCTGCTGCGCGACCCCTGGGCGGCGCTGGAGGAGTACATCGACCTGCGCGACGGGGCCACTGCCCCGGCCGACTACTGGAGCGCGCACGCGGCGCGTGCGCTACGTACGGCCGGGGAGCAGCGCCTGCGGGGTTTGCTAGAGATGGAGGTGGCGCGCCAGGCCATGTTCGTCAGTTGCGCCTGGTTCTTCGAGGACGTCGACCGCATCGAGCCGCGCATCGCCCTGGCCTACGCCCGCCGCGCCGTGGCGCTGGCCGGGGTCCACGGCGGCGCCGACCTCGACGGCGCCTTCGCGGCCGACCTGACGGCGAGTGTCAGCGCGCGCACCGGCCGTAGCGCCGCCGACATCTACCGCGAGTTCGCCGAGAGCGTCGCCGGCGTGGCCTGACCCGCCGAGGACGGCTTGCCTGACGGCTGAAACGGTTCGAGCGGCGCATGACGCCCCACATGCGCATCCGATCTCTACTCTGGCTGCGGCCGTCGAAAGGGATGAAAGGACATCGTCGTGCGCCTCTCCGTAACCCTGTTCGCCGCATTCTTGGCCGCTATTGTCGCGGCGATACCCGTGTGGGCGGCGGACCCACACGGACAGACTACCCGCGCTCGGTCGACACTCGTTCCAGCAGTGGGATTGCATAGCCAAAACACGACCCACGCTTGGGCGATGCCATCGGTGCTCGTCCAGGGCACAAGAACGCGCTGGACGGTCACGCTCGAGCGGACCTACACACTCCGCTCCACCTCGTCGGGGCCAGCCAAGGGCATCTTTGTGGTTGCGCGGGTCATCCTGCGGAACAGTGGACGGGTTGGCGCGCAGCCCGGCTTCGACCTGATCGAGGAGGCCGTGGATCGCCAGGGACGCGCTTACGGCGACGACGGCGCTGCCGATGGCGATATTGCGTACGCGGACCCGTCGGTCGGCAATGATCTAGTGTTTCTCGCCCCCGGACATGCCGTCCATACCGTCTATGCCTTCGATGTCCCCCACGTCGCCACGGGCGTCCGCTTCGTGGCCGGACCATTCGATGCGGGGGGCAACAACTCCACGCTGAGCCCGCTCTTCCCGCTCACGTCGGGCGCCGTCCTCGGGGCTCCTGAGGCGCCGCGCCGGTCTCCCTACGCGCCGGTTGCCTTGGACGGCGAAAGGGCGCGCTGGTCATTCAGCCTCGCGCGCCTGGCGCTGACCGATCACCTAAGCGGCGTCCTCGATGGCAACATCAAGCCGCGGGGACGGTTCGCCGTCGTCATCTTGAACGTGCGCAATACCAGCCGCACCACCCGTTCGCTCGACATTGATGTGGACACACAACTTGCCGACGACCAGGGCCGGATCTACCTGCCCAACGTCTACCATAACGTCGACGCCTCGTACCAGTACCACACCGACACCAATACGTCGGACATCCGTCCGGGGGCTACCGCGATGATCTCCTACCTTTTCGACGTGGCCCGCAACGCCCATGGCTTCAGGTTTCTCGCCGGACCATTCATTATCGATGCGCTCGGCAATATAGGGTCCGCACTCGCGTACCCGCTTGTCCTGCCGCTCGGACGATAGGGGGTCGCGCATATGCTCGTAGGACTGCGCCGGGAAGCCGCCCGTCCCGCAGCACAAGTCGCAGACCGTCTCGCTGGCCGCAGGGTCGACTACCCGGACTATACGCGCGCCGAGCGCTGTGGCCTGCACACCTTCCGCCCGGTGATCGAGACCGTCAACAGCCAACTCACTGCCATGGGCATCACCCACCTGCACGTCCACTCCATCACCAGCTTGGAGACCAACGTCCATGCCTCCCTCTTCGCCCTCGCCTGCCTCACTATGAACTAGCAATCACCGTAGTGTCGCTATCGGATCGGCTCCGTTAGCCTGTTGATGGAGTAGTACATGGACGCCGCATCGCTGCTGACGCTGATCAATGAGCGCCATGGGACGGCGTTCGCGCTGGTGGGACGCTACCCGCATGGGGAACAAGGGGCGTTCGCCGTGGCGGACCCCGCCGGCGAGCGCGGGGTCCTCAAGTGGTACGCGGGCGAACCGGAGATGCGGCTGGCCCGCCTGCACGAGACGGCCGCCGTCACCGCGCACCTGCGCGCGCGCGTGGCTACCCGGCCCCGCGCTACCTGCTGACCGGTATGACCGCGACGGGCGGCTATTCCCTTCAAGAGGCGCTGCCCGGCGAGGCCTCGTACATCATTCCCGCGCCGCTGCTGCCGCGCCTGCTGGAGCTCAACGATCTGCAACGTGGACAGGCCGCCGCCGTGCCAGGACGCGACGACTGGCCGGCGCCGGTCGTCGCGCCCGTCCTGCATGGGGGACCGGGCTTTTGCCTGCTGGAGCCGCTACGCGCTTACTCGTCCGTCACGGCCGAGTTGCTACGGACGCTACAGGGCATGGTGGCCGCGCACCTGGACGACCCGTTCGAGACGGGCGACATCGTCCATGACGATTTCCAGGGTTCCAATATCCTGGTCCATGAAGGCCGGATCGGCGGCGTGGTCGATTGGGAGAGGTGCTGCCGCAGCGATCGCGCCTTCGACCTGGCGACCCTCTTCTACTATTCCCATGAGGCCTACGACGACCCGGCCCCGCGCGAATGGCTGTGGCGGCAGGCCCTGGCGCGATGTGGCCCAGCCGCGCTAGCCTGGATTATGCATGACGGGTGCAGTGGCCGTGAGCGTCCCCCTGGGAGCGCCGGCTTCCAGCCGGCCCCGGTCGCCTGACGCGCCTCTGCAAGCGGCGACCGAGCCTGCCGCGGAGGTCTGCCGGCTGGAAGCCGGCGCTCCCAGGAGGGACTCTTGTGCCTCTACACTGCAAGAACTTACCAGCGCCTACTTAGCCACTAACCACTAACCACTAACCACTAACCACTAACCACTAACCACTAACCACTAACCACTAACCACTAACCACTGGCAACTATCGTTGGAGGCCGTCGACGATTGCGGCGTACCGCTCGGCCAGGCTGTCGGCGGTGGGCTGGTTGGGTCCCTCGGCCACGATGTGGAAGACGGGGCGGTCGGCGTCGGGCAGCACCAGCACCCACTCGTCGCCCTCGAGGTCGATGCGGACGCCGTCGACCGAAGTGGGACGTCCGTTGCCGTAGTTCTCGTTGAGCACGCGCATGACCTTGCCCTTCTGGTCCCAGGCGCACGACACGTCGGCCGCGCCCATGAAGTAGGCGGGGAGGCCGCGCACGGCCTGCATCAGCGTCGAGCCTGTCGCGGCCAGCAACTCCAGCAGCTTGGCCAGGCCCATCATGGCGTCGAAGGTGGGCTGGAAGCGCGGCACGATATAGCCGCCCTCGCCGTCGCCGCCGAACCGGACGCTGCTGCCGACCGCCATCAATGCCTGTGGGTCGACCTTGGTGCGCACGATGGTCCCGCTGTGCCGCGCCGCGATGCGCTCCAGCACGCCCGTGGCCGTGACCGGCGCGGCGATGGTGATGTCCTGCTGCGCCTGGAAGGCCAGCGCGGTCATGGCGGCGAAGGCGGCCATCGGCGGGACGACCTGCCCCTGCTCGTCGGTCAGCAGCATCACCTCGCCGGCGCCGTCGATGACCACGCCGAGATCCATGCCCAACGTAGCCGTGATCGCGCCAACGCGGCGCAGCCGCTCGGACGGGTTGTCGTCGCCGGGGCCGCCAGGCTGGTTGTCCTGCGCCGTGGCGTTGATGGCCAGCACCTCGCAGCCGAGCCGATCCAGCAGGCCCGGCAAGACCGCCGTGGTGGGGCCGCTGGAGAAGTCCACCACCAGCCGGAACCGCGCGTTGCGCACGCGGGGAACGTCGACCTGCTCCAGAAAGCCCTTGCAATAGCGTTCCAGGGCGTCGGAGGCGTAGGCAATGGAGCCGATGTCGTCGGGCTGGGCACGGCGGAAGTCCTCGCGGAAGAACAGCGACTCGATCTTGCGCTCGGCGTTCTTGGACATATCCTGCCCGTTCTTGTCCAGCAGGCGCGCCTCGACGATGCGCCCGTCGGACGGGTTGAGCCGCACGTGGATGCCGCCGCTCAGTTCGCCTTTAGAGCGGATGTAGTAGCGCAGCACCGGCAACGGCAGCGAGGAGCAGTCGGAGACATTGATGCCGGCGGACGGCAGGCCGGCGATGATAGCGCGCTTGATCATACGCGAGGTGCGGTAGAGGTCGCGGTTGATGGCCACGGTGCTGCCCAACGGCAGGGTGGCGCCGTAGGCCGCCCCGACCTTGGCCGCGAACTCGGGCGTGATGTCGACGTTGACCAGGCCCGAGACGGCGTGGCGGCGGAACAGCATGCGCTGGCCACGGCGTCCCCACACGATGGAGGTGCTGACCTGCGCGCCGGCCTCGATCTCTTTGTTGGGCCACAATTTGACGTCGGCCCCGATCACCGCACCCTCGTCGAGCGTGCAGGAGTCGCCGATCACCGCGCCCTCGTAGAGCGTCACGTTGTTCTTGAGCACGGACTGCTCGCCGACGATGGCGCCCTGCATCTCGCTACGCTCTCCCACGTAGCAGCGGCGCTGCACCAGGCTGCGCGAGATACGGGCGCGCGCGGCGATGGTGCTGTTGTCGGCGATCACGGCCGGTCCCTCGATCACCGCGCCGGCCCCCACGTGCGCGTGAGAGCCGATGTAGACGGGGCCGCTGATGCGGGCATCGGCGGCGATGTCGGCGTGCTGCCCACGCCAGACGCCGTTATGGCGCTCCTCGTCGCCGGTCTCGACCTGCACCTTGCCCTCCAGGGTGTCGAAGCAGGCGCGCACGTACTCCTCAATGGTGCCCACATCGGTCCAATAGCCGCCCTCGGGCACGTAGCCGTAGATGGGCTGGCCGTCCGTCAGCAGCTGTGGGAAGAGGTCGTGGCTGAAGTCGAAGGACTGGCCGGCCGGGCAGCGGCGCAACACCTCGGGCTCGAGCACGTAGATGCCGGTGTTGATGGTGTCGCTGATCACTTCGCTCCAGGACGGCTTTTCCAGGAACCGCGTGATGTGTCCGTCGCCGTCGGTGATGACCACGCCGTACTCGAGGGGGTTGGCCACGTGGGTGAGGGTCAGGGTAGCCACGGAGCCTTTGCGGCGGTGGTAGTCGATGATGGAGGTGAGGTCGTAGTCGGTCAGGGCGTCGCCGCTGATGACCAGGAAGGTCTCGTCGAGCAGGCGCTCGGCCTGCTTGACCGACCCCGCCGTGCCCAGCGGCACGTCCTCGACGCTGTAGTACAGGCGCATCCCCAGGCTCGATCCGTCGCCGAAATAGTCCTGGATCACATTTGCGAGATATTGGAGCGTGACCACCACCTCGGTAATGCCATGTTTCTTGAGCAGGAGCAGGATATGCTCCATAACGGGACGGTTGACGATGGGCACCATGGGTTTAGGCCGCCCGATGGTTAGGGGACGCAGGCGGGACCCTTCCCCGCCGGCCATGACGACTGCTTTCATCTCGAACCTCCTAGCTAGCCCTACGCTCTCGCGCCGCGATTCTACCCGCTGGTCCGCACACGCCTACATCTTACATGGCTACATTTTAGAGGAACACGGGATGTCGTGCTCCGCCGTCGCAGGCGCCCTCCATTTGAGGGTATTCTAGCGTATCGGGAGCGTGCAACAAGGATGCCACGTCGATAGAGGGTGTGCCCCACGATGGTGACGCCGCCTGACCTTGAAAGGTCATGGTAGGGCATGGACCCTGAAGGGTCTCCACGGATCTGTCCTCTGGCGCGAACCTGGCGTGCGTCGGGCTCCCACGCCGATCTTCTGCTGACCTTTTAAGGTCAGGCCGCCAGTACGCATGGTTTCAACCACTGGCCGTCGGCCCGCGTATGATGTAATACAAGGATGGGAAACGACGGATAGGAGGAGACCACGTGCCTGACGAGTTTACGCCCGAGAACACAGTCTTTGTCAGCCTGAGCTTCGAGGGACCCGACCAATACTCCCAGGCGGGCGGCCTGGGCGTGCGCGTGACCGAGTTGGACACCGCGCTGGCCCTGCAAGGCTTCGAGACGCACCTGGTCTTCGTCGGAGACCCCAGCCTGCCCGGCCGCGAGGAGCGCGTCGACGGGCGGCTGACGCTGCACCGCTGGGGCCAGTGGCTCAGCCGGGACTACCCCGCCGGGGTCTACCAGGGCGAGGAGGCCAAGCTGCGCGACTATAACGACAGCGCGCCGTGGTTCGTGGCCGATAGCCTGCTGGCCCCGGCCATCCGCGCGGGCAAGACGGCCGTGGTCATCGCCGAGGAGTGGCACACCGCCGAGGCGCTGTGCCGCCTCTCCGACACCCTGCACGGCATGGGCCTGCGCGACCGCGCCGTGCTGATGTGGAACGCCAACAATCTCTACGGCTTCTGGCGCATCGATTGGGATCGACTCAGCTTCGTCTCGGCCATTACCACGGTCAGCAAGTATATGAAGCACCGCATGTGGGCCTACGGCCTGGACCCGCTGGTCATCCCCAACGGCATCCCCGCGCGCTTCCTGGACACGCCGGACGACGCCGATGTCGCGGCGGTACGCGCGATCTTCGAGGGGCAGATAACCCTGTTCAAGATCGGCCGCTTCGACCCCGACAAGCGTTGGCTGATGGCGGTCGAGTCCGCGGCCGCGCTACGCCAGCGCGGCGAGCCGGTCCGCCTGCTGATGCGCGGCGGCATCGAGCCGCACGGCCACGAGGTCATGCAGCGCGCCTGGTCCCTGGGGCTCTCCGTCCACGATGTGCGGGCACGGAGCCGCGACATGGCCGACTGCATCGCGGCGCTGCGCGAGGCCCCGCCGGCCGACGTGCTCAACCTCTCGTTCTTCCTGCCCGAGGCTTTTGTGCGCACGCTCTACCGCGCCGCCGACGCCGTGCTGGCCAACAGCGCCCACGAGCCGTTCGGGCTGGTGGGCCTGGAGGTGATAGGCGCCGGCGGGACCGCCGTCACCGGCAGCACCGGCGAGGACTACGCCGTGCATCTGGAGAACGCCGTGGTCATCGACACCGACGACCCCAACGAGATCGCCGAGGATCTCTTGTATCTGCGCGAGCATCCCGCGCAGGTCGAGCGGCTGCGCGCGGGCGCCGCCGCGACGGCGCGCCAGTTCACCTGGGACGAGGTGCTGCACAACCTGTTCGCCAAAACGTCATACGTGGCGCAGCGCCAGGGCGTCCGCGTCCTCCCACCGTCGTCGCCCCCTCCCGTCTCCTGGCCCGATCCCCCAACCGCTCCCCCGACCGCTCCCCCGACCGCATCCGTGTCCGCAGCGGAGCCCGAGCCGGGAACCGGGACCACATCTCAACCCGAGGCGGAACAAACGGACGCCGCCCTGCCTGACCCCATCCGAACCCCGACGCACGCCGTCACGGGAGAATCCGCGACCCCGACCGCCGCCGAGGAGACCGCAGCGAGCGCGCCCGCGAGCGGGAAAGCTACGCCGCCCACCCCAGCGAGCGGGATGGCCACGCCGCCCACCTCGGCCGCCGAGGCGACGGCGCAGGCTCACGAGGATATCCGCGCACAGATCGACGATGGAACGGAGGCGCCCGCATGATTATCGACGACGCCATCGCTCACTACCACCAGCTGCTAGAGACCGATCCCACGCTGGTCGCCGCCTCGCAGCAGGCCCTGGAGGAGGGGATGCGGGACGAGGGCCTGTTCTTTGGAGAGCGCCCGCTCTGCAGCGTGCTGCGCCCTCACATGATCGAGGCCGCACAATACGCGCAGGTGCGCGAGGCTTGCCGCCGCGTCATCGGCGCGACCGTCAAGCTGGGCGCGGCCATGCTGCGCGATGAGACGATCATGGCGCCGCTGGGCCTCTCGCCGCGTGAGCGCGCGTTGGTCCGCGTCGACCCCGGCTACGACGCGGTCAGCGCCATCTCGCGCCTGGACGCGTTCCTGGCCCCCGGGCCCAACGGCCTGCACTTCATCGAGTACAACGCCGAGACCCCGGCCGGCGGCGCCTACACCGACGTGCTGACGGGGGTGTTCTCGCGGCTGCCCGTGGTGCGGCGCTTCCTGGACGACGGCGCCTACCGCCTCCAGACCTTCGACACGCGGGCAGGGCTGACCGACCTGCTGCTCTCCTGCTACCGCTCCTGGGCCGGTCGGAGCGGCCACGACGCCGCGGGCGCGCCGCGCATCGCCATCGTGGATTGGGAAGGAGTGCCCACGGCCTACGAGTTCGAGCTGTGCCGCCGCTCCTTCGAAGAGCGCGGGCTGCCCACCATCATCGTCGACCCGCGCGCGCTCGACTACCGGGACGGACTCCTGAGCCACGAGGGACGGCCCATCGACCTGGTCTACAAGCGCGTGCTGGTCCACGAGTTGCTGGCGCGCGAGGACGAGGCGCCCGCGCTGCTGCGGGCCTACGAGGACGGGGCGGTCTGCATGGTCAATTCGCCGCGCGACAAGCTCTTCCACAAGAAAGCCATCTTCGCGCTGCTGACCGACGAGCGATACCACAACCTGTTCTCGCCCCAGGAACGCGAGGCGGTGCGGCGCTACGTGCCATGGACGCGCCGCGTGGCCGAGGGCCAGACTACCTTCGAAGGCCGGCAGGTTGACCTGCTGGAGTTGGTCAGCCGGCAGCGCGACCGCTTCATCCTCAAGCCCAACGACGACTACGGCGGCAAGGGCGTGCGCGTAGGCTGGGAAGGCAGCGACGGGGAGTGGGACGCCGCGCTGCAAGAAGCCCTGGGCGGGGACTACGTGGTGCAAGAGCGCGTCGCGGTGGCGCGGGCGCGCTTCCCCGAGGTCGTGGACGGGGCGCTGACCTTCCGCGAACTGTCCGTGGACATGGACCCCTACATCATCGACAGCGAGGCCAACGGCTTCCTGACGCGCATCGCCGGCACCACGCTGCTCAACGTCACCGCCGGCGGCGGCTCGACCGTGCCCACCTTCGTCCTGCAGACGTAATCCTTACCCCCACCCCATGCGATCCGTCTCTCGGCTCTGCGGAGCCGACAGCCCAACCGGCTCTCTCGTGTGCGGGAGAGGGGTTGAGGCAGGATATGCAAAAGATCGGGGCGGCATAGCGGGGGGGAGCCTTTCTGGGGGCACGGGCGTCTCGCCCGTCCCGGGGCCAACGCCGGGACGGGCGAGATGCCCGCGCCCCCAGACTGATCTTTTGCAGACCTAGGGATTAGGGGGTGAAGGCTGCCATTAGCGAAGATGCAGTGGCGCTACTGTTAGGAACAGGTAAGGAGAACAACGCAATGCGAACCATTGAGACGACCGCGACCGTGAGCGAGGATGGCGTCCTGACCATCGACGAACCAGTCGCCGTCCCACCGGGGCGCCAGCGCGTCATCGTGGTGATCGACCATCAGGATGCTCCCGCCACCAAACGTTCCGTCCACGAATGGCCCGAGGGGTATTTCGAGCAAACGTTTGGCGCTCTGGCCGACGATCCGTTGATGCGCGAACCGCAGGGCGACTACGAAGAAAGGATGTGAAGCAATGGCACGACATACTGGGTTCGAGGTACTGTACGAGGCGGGACAGCGGTTTGTCGATGCCGCTCTGAAAGGCGACGACTCGCTATTCACGCCGGGGCGGTCGATCTGGAACGCCAAGGCGATTGAAGACTTATTCCATCGCTATGTGGAGGAGGATACATCTCGCGATAAGCTTGAGATCAAGCTGCCGCGTCAAATAGCGGATGCGGACGACGTCACTCGCCAATTGGCGGCCGAGTTGCTCTACGTACATCTGTTGCTGCCTTGCGATACCAAAGCTGATAAGAAGCGTGGCATGGTCAAGACGTTGCTCGCTCCACTACGGCCGGAGGTTACGATACCGGACGAGTTGAGCCAGCCTCTCGACCCCGGTATTGCGACGATTGGTGCAGCTCTTGCCCGGCAGAGCGCCCAATTCACGTATCTCCTCCGCCTGGTGCAGCTTTGGAAGTCTCTATCATTGGATGAGCGGAGTAGGCTGCTGGCCGATCCCTGGGCATTCAAGAACTTCCTCTACGCGGACAGAGTACCGCTGGGCGGGGCAGGAGTCCAGCGCGAGGCGCTCCTGTACCTCCTATTCCCAGATACTTTCGAAGATAGCGTCTCGGGCAGGCATAAACTGGAGATCGTTAGCGCCTTCAAGGATCGGATCGTAGAGCCGACGGACGATGTCGACCGCCAACTCGCACAGATCCGGCGCAGTTTGGCCGACGAGTATGGCGCCGGGTTTAGCTTCTATGAGCAACGGATGCGCCCTTTATGGCCCGTTGAAGAGTCATCCAAGCCTCCCGAAAGGCTAATGAGTCCGGGAGTGGACATGGTTAAGCCGTCCGACAACAGCTATGACAGGCTTCTCACGGCAATCGAAAAGGATCTACACTTCCCTGTCGAGGTTGTCAGCAACTACCTCCTAGCGCTGCAGGCCAAGCGGTTCGTCATTTTGACGGGCATCTCTGGAACGGGCAAAACACAAATGGCCCTCGCCATCGCCAAGTACTTCCAGCCGCGCGTCCGGCTGCCCGAAGTCGTCCATGTGCCTGCAGACGCCGTGGAACTGCAAGTAGCAGCCTACATGCTACGCTATCACCGTACAGTCCTGCCCGTGACGTTTGTAGCCGACCTCGCGCTGCCAACCCTCAATTCGGCGACGAACAGTGGGCAAATCATGGTGCAGTATCCGGCCGGTAGTGCCCTCCTCACCATCCGCAAAGACCCGGATCGCAACGTGACCCACCTGCTGTTTAAAGGAGACTTCCGCGCCTGGTTTGACGCGCACCTGACGATCGCAGATCGCTTCTTGCTGCAAGCGGTCGAGATGGCGGACGGAATAGCTCATGCCCTACGGTTCAGCCTGCCGGAGACTCGGGAACGCGAAAAACTGGTGGACAACTACGAGGTTATCGCCGTGCGGCCTGATTGGACAGATAACCGAGGCCTCCTTGGCTACTACAACCCGCTGACCGGCCGCTACGCCATCACGCCCTTCCTGCGCTTGCTGTTGCGTGCCACGGAAGAGTGCGAGCAGGCCAAGCGCGAGAATCGTCCGACTCGGCCCTTCTTTGCTATCCTCGACGAGATGAACCTTGCCCGCGTCGAGCATTACTTTTCGGACTTCCTATCCTGCCTGGAGTCGGGTGAGAAGCTCGACCTGCACGACGATCCAGCCATCGAGCGCGGCGAGAACGAGGACGGCGTGGTCATCCCGCGTCAACTGACGATACCGGAGAACCTCTTCTTTACCGGTACGGTCAACGTCGACGAGACGACCTACATGTTCAGTCCCAAAGTCCTGGACCGGGCCTTTACTATCGAGTTCAATGAGGTCGATCTGGAGGGATTCGGCGCTGTATCGGACAGCGGAGGCGCTGACGACATGGTGCCGCTGTACTTGCGCCAATTCGCAGGGGCTCTCAACGACAGTCGCAAGCCGATCACCCAGGATTGGGCAGCATTCGGCGCCCTCTTGGCTGGGTCGCTGCGCCGTGTCGTCATCGACCTCAACGCGGTTCTGGCCGCGGAAGGACGTCACTTCGGATATCGCGTGGCCGACGAAATCGCCCGGTTCGTGCTGCTGGCTCAGAGCCAGGCCGGCGACGACCCCGACACGCTCTGGGCCGCGCTCGACCTTGCCATCCTGGAGAAGGTCCTGCCCAAGTTCCATGGTACGCAGCAAGAGCTTGGCAGCGTGCTGCAGGCGGTCTTCGCCTTCGCGCTCGACGTGGACGGCGGTGCGTCGCAGTCGACCGATGCGCTTCAGTACGCCAAGTCAGTGTGGCAGGGCCGGCTGGTTCCGGCAAACGCCGAGTCCGTCGATCCGGAGTTGCCGCGCACGGCTGCCAAAGTGTGGATAATGCTGAAGCGCCTGCGGCAGCAGGGATTCACCTCGTTCATCGGATAAGGAGAATCCATGATATTGCCAGGTATTGCGTTGGAGACGCGTCGCCGTACCGGTGGCCAACCGGAGCAGCCGGATTGGCGTCACGACCACTATGTGCTACGCGGCGAGGTCGATTGGGTGTTCACCGGCACGAGCGACGAATGCAATGCCCTCGTCGCCGCGCTACCAGCGCGCGTTTGCGAGTCTCTCGGCGACATCGTGCTGCTGAACTTTGGCAATGCCGTCGGCTTCTTCGATATTCCTGGCCATGGCCGCGTGGAGGTGGTCTCGGGCAAGTGGGACTCAGGGCACTTCGACCGCATGCTGGCCGATCTGACCGAAATCGCGAACGGCTTGCCCTTCAGTGCCGAAGCATCCGCAGCCCTCCCCTTCGACCGTAGCGTCGCCGACCGCCAGGACATCCTGTACCACACATTCGTTTATCTACGGCACGTGCTCTCCGATTCTCTACCCGCAAGTCAACAGTTGTTACCCGCCCTGGGCCTGGTACTCCGGGAGCCACATCAACGCTTCGATCGCATCCGGCGGCAAGTGCCGCTCGATCAGGTACGCCGCCTCGATCCCGTTGGGGTCATACGTCTGGTCACCGGAGGCGGATCGCTCACGCCAGTGGGCGCGGGCGTTCGGCAGCGTATCCCGCTCGCCGACGCCTTGCGGGGACACCTACCCGAGCGTATCGACGAAGGCCGTGTCGAAGTGACGCATGACACGGCGGAGAACCGCTTCGTCAAAGCGTTCATCGGCATGGTCAGTGACATCGTCGATCAGATGCGCAAGGTGGCGCGCGCTAAACCAACGACACTCCTGCGGGTTCTCGCAGATTGCAATGCGATGGAGTCGGCGCTACAGCCGGTGGCGCAACACCGTCTCTGGCGAGAGGTAGGCCCAATGGTCCACCTCCCGGCGTCGTCTCCCGTCCTCCAGAGACGGCGTGGTTACAAAGAGGTGTACGGTCATTTCGCCAAGCTGCGTCTGGCCACACGCATCCCGCTCAAGGCTGACCTAATGCAGGCCCTGCTTGACACTAAAGACATCGCGAGACTCTACGAACTATGGTGTTTCTTTACGCTTGTGGCCGCGGTACAACAATGTCTCGGTGACCCCGTAAAAGCCGAAGGAGTGAAGTACGGAGACACCGAAGTCAGTGTCGAGCGGGACATCGAGGTCGCATGGTCGGACGGCACGCGTTTGCTATACAACCCGAGCTTTTCGCGGGCGCAACCCAATGAGCGACAGTCGTACTCGGTAGCGCTCCGCCCGGACATCGCGCTTCAAGTGCCCACTGGTCCGAACCAGGGGCTGCACCTCTTCGACGCCAAATTTAGGGTGGATAAGCTGGACACGATGATGTCCCTGGACGTTGACGATGAGGAGACAAGCGCAGCAGCCGACGAACGACGCGGCAGGTTCAAGCGTGGCGACCTGTACAAGATGCACACATATCGCGACGCTATCCCGCACGCGTGCTCGGTGTGGATCCTGTACCCAGGTACCCAATTCCGCTTTTTTGGCTCCGACACAAGCCCGGTGATCTCTTCCGCTGCGTACCTCCAAGCCGATGTCAATGGCGTCGGCGCCAGCCCACTCCTACCAGATGAGCATCGGCACGCCGATGTCCAGCAGGTCGTGTGTCGCTTACTCGACAAGACAACATGAATCACTCAGATCGAAGACAAGTACCTCTATCCCAACGACGACGACAGCAAGAGCGTGCGCGTGAGCTGAGAGGGCAGCGACGGCGCGTGGGACGCTGCGCAGCGAGTACCGGCGGTCCCAATGGGTTACTCGTTTGTGCTTAGATGGCGCTATAGGATGACCAGCCACTCATCGAGCGTGCTCGCCTGGAGCAGACGGTCGAGCAGATGGTCGAGGGTCGTGCCGTCCGCCGCGGCCAATCGCGTTTGCGCATCGTCGGGTAGAGCGCCGAAACGGTTGCCCGCCAGGCGGACGACGATCTCGCGCTTGGCCCGTAACGCGCCTTGCTCGATCCCTTGCTCCCGCCCCTGCTCGATCCCTTGCTCGCGCCCCTGCTGCCGCATCCGGTCCGCCCACGTCAGTTCGGTTGCTTCCATGTCCTCGCCTCCTTCCTCCTGTTGCAGCCGTGCCCGGTAGTCCACCTGCTCGGCCTCGTCCAGCGTCAGATAGGTCTCCACTAAATTGACCAACAGGAACAGCCGCGCCTCGTCCAGCCCGCTCTCGCGCAGCCGCCGGATGATGGCGATCTTCAGTTCGGCGCGCCCGCCCGGTCCCGGCCGCATCAGCGCGGCCAGTGCGACGCCCAGCAGCGACGCCCCGGCCGTGTAGTCTATGATGGACCCATAGGATTGGACAGGAGAGAGGGGTCAAAAAAGGTGTAGACTCAACGCCATGGGAAAGCATCACACCGCCACCTTCAAAGCGCACCTTGTGCGCGAGTTACTGCGGGAAGACA
>JAABUQ010003170.1_pt1 | contig 30790 bp, 23 predicted proteins | sample 5560001 | NCBI WGS metagenome assembly JAABUQ01 (sample SAMN10711888, study PRJNA513371) | rock metagenome | isolation source: Antarctica rocks | place: Antarctica: Victoria Land, Finger Mt nord | collected 2015-12-18 | reverse complement strand
CAACGCTACGGAACTCAACTCGCCATCGGTAGGTCGGAGGATTCGCTTTGACAGCTCTTAATCGTTCACGAGCCGCGGCGAGATCATCGAAGGCTTCAGCCTGCCCACGATATGTGTGTTCTGCTGACGCCTTCCGCAGCCATCCGTCCACTTCGGCGCGATCCTTTGCTGCTTATGCGGGGTATCCGATCCTGAAAACACTTTCCACCGGCACGCATTGGCGCGCCTCCCTGCTGCCACCCTCTATCCCAAGCTTCGGAATCGGATTCAAATCCCATAGCGGCTTCTTACCAAACTGACCGCGTCCGCCGCAAACGCGCTCGCCCTCCTTCAAACGGCTCAATCTAAACTGATCCGGCGATCTGCCCCACGTCGCTTCACAACTCTTCCAGCGCCGCATCACTCCAGATTGAGTCCTAGCGTTACTCGCGAGTGATTTCAGGTTGCATCGATGAAAATCGTTCCTGAGGGCGGGTACTTCCCGAGTTGCAGCTCGGTATTTGATCGCGATTGCAAGCACTTTTCATGAGGTTAGTCTTGCTCATTCCAAACGCCCTTTCGATTCCCTCAGCTTCGAAAGAATGCCTCGAGCCCCAAGGGATGAGCTGCTCCTAAATATCGGCATCCGCTGTGAATGAAGTTCGGCCTCAAACCGCTTCACGAACAAACGACCGGTAGATTCGGGACGCGTGTTCGTAGGCCTGCCTGGCAGCGGTTATTTCAGTTCCCGATATTTGGGAAGCTTTTTGGCTCCAGCACTGGGCGACCGCCTCTAAACACCATTCTGTGCTACTGCGCACAGGCTTCATCCGGCTGGCTCCAACTTTCACGAAGATCGGATTCGTGTGCGCTGACGGCAAAATCCGCAGGGCCAGCCAGCCACTCTCCTCTACGGGCACGCTGAAGGTTAGGGTCTTTAATGTGCCGTCTGCCAGCACATCCTGTTTGGCAATGCAGCGGCCGTTCCAAACCAGTTCCACGGAAACTTGCCGTGTCTCTCTAAGGCGTGCGCGCTCGATGTCCCAGTACGGTTCTTTATCGTAGGGCAGTTTCGACACGGCACCGTTCGGAACGGGATCCAGATAGGCAGCAGATCGAACTGAAACCTGAACGGTCCCCGGTTTGTCCACTTGGACCTCACTGCCGGTGACTCCGACTCCTGCGCCGTTGACGGCGAAATCCATCAAGTGACTTTTTCCGTCCGAGATGTAACTCCGGCCTTGCTGTAGTGCGGTGAGCCAACTTGCGTACGTGAGACGCCCGTTGACTTGCGCATAGATACGTCCCTGACCCACGCGCGCGTCCGTGATACACGGGAAATCGGTCTCGCCTGAGAGACGGGTGCGAAACCCAACGTTCAGGGCGTGGTACCAAATGTTCAGCTCCCACACGTGAGGCGTATCGCCCGCCGAAATGAAATCAACTGAGTTCGGATGCGTAACGTCAACTATGTACTCATTTGCTCCGATTCCGTCAAACGCCGGCACGTCGTAATTAGGAAGCTCAGTACTTTTCACTGCAAGCCCCCAACCGGAATGCGGATAGCCGACAACGGCACCCTGCGCCTTCGCCCATTTAAGGATAGGCAGATTCCACGTAGGCCAGTCTTCTATGCGTTTTGTGTTCGGGTAATTTTGCTCTTTCAACCCGAGCAGAACCAAGTGACCACAATGGCTGGAGGGAAAACCCGACACTTCTAAGTCGTAATGCAGAATAGTGTCCGGATTCGAGAGCGGATTGTCGTCTCCTGTGAAGAATTGCCTTTGGTGGTAGTAGCAGGGCGCCCAATTCAGCACGCATCCGACGCTTAAATGTTCCCCTTTCGCCTGCCGCATCATAACGGCCGGATCAACGCCTTCTGTGGGCGTCACATAATGTGAGCATCCGGCCGCGTGAATGTGGTGATCTCCGGGATACCAGCTCAGCTTAGCCGGATGGATCCAGCGTTTCAGTTGGAACGGAAGACGCTGAGGCGCCTCGCCCTGCACCTTCACCTCCCGAGTCTCACTAATGTACTCAGGGCCCCCCGTGCAAGTAATCTGGTACGAGCCATCCGGCAAGCGGATATCTTCGCCATCACCGCGATAAACCTGCGGTTGGAAAAAGAAGTCGGGTGCAAGCCGTTTCGATGGATTCGGGTAGATACGGCCCAAGTGGTCCCGAAAGACAAACGACGCGAATGTAGGCGCACCATCGTCATCTGAGACTCGCAAATGGATGGACCGGGCCGGCTTTGCCTCAAACAGAATGTCGACCCCTTCATGAGAGCCAATATCCTGAGTGCCTTCACCCACATCGAAGCTGATTCGCGCTAACCGCTGTCCTGCGTCGCGGCTATAGACCTGTAGAATCGCGTACTGCAATGCCAAACCGGTGAGGTGATTAGTGAAGGGTTGTTCCTTGTAAAGCGAAATCTCTGCCCAGCGATTTCGCACATCTTCGACTGTGACGCGCTCTGCCGGTTCTGGGCTCTCGTCTTTCCACGCCGAAACGTAGACGGGCTGGCTGTTCGCGCTATGCACTTGCAACGTGGCCGTTACAGCCGCCTGGTTCATCACTTTAACCAGGAAGAGGCGTGTTCCGGCTTCCGCCAGTTCCGCCCGCGCGGGTCCTTGTACGGCCTGCACGCGACTCTCGGCATTGATCGTCACCACCACCAGAGCGTGCGGGTCGAGCACATCCTGCAACTCCGTAATCGCAGCTCCTTCGTCTTTACCATCGAGTAAAACGTTGATGCGATTTCGTTCTTCAGTCGAGAGAGGTTCCCCCAGATACTGCAGCGCACTCTCCAGCTCGCGTACCTGCTGTGCTAACGGTTGTAAGGAAATCTGCGAATGAGGGGACAGCGCATGCTCTGGTTGCCCGCTGATCCAGTTCGGCGTCCAATGACGCTGTGCCTGTGCAAGCGCACTCCTTCCCGTAGTTACCAAGCCTGTTCCGGCGGCCAGCTTTTCCAGGAAACTTCTTCGCGAATCAGCCATAAGTCCAAAAGCTATTCCATCAGTTCATACGCCATCATGTGACAAATGATCAGGTGAGTGTCTTCGATACGACCCATATGCTGCACCGGAACTTGTATGTTCAGGTCCACGGTCTTGCCAAGCTTTCCGCCATCGCGTCCGGTCAAGCCGATCGTCTTACAACCCACCGTTTTTGCGTATTCCGCCGCGGCGATCACATTCGGCGAATTGCCCGAACCGCTAATCGCAATCAACACATCGCCGGCGCTTGCAAAGTTCTTCAACTGCTCAGCGAACACACAGTTGAAATTCACATCGTTTGAGTAAGCAGTGAGCGTTGCCAGGGAATCCGTGAGGGCCATAATGCGAAAGCGCTTTTCTCGCTGGTAGCTCGCACCCTTCACCATGTCACACACGAAATGGGAGGCTGTCGATGCGCTTCCACCGTTTCCACACGTGAAAATGTGCCGGTCCGCGTCGCGGGCTTCCCGCAACCAGGACGTTGCTTGCTCCACCTTCTCCAGATCGACCTGGTCGATGGCATTCAAAAGATCTTGTTTGTAAGTCGTCGAAAAATTCACTTCAGTCCTCTTTTGGAGTACGAGCTAGGCGCCCTCCAGCTTGACGCTTCAGCGCGGCTCGTGACACGATCCACAATCCAGGCTGGCGTGCATGGCGCGATGACAGCTCGTGCACGATCCCATAGACACGTCCTTTTCCTGCCAAAGCTTCTCCCTTTCTGCCACCACCCCGTGACACGCCGCGCACTTAACGCCCGCTTTTGCATGCTGTCGATGGTCAAAGCGAACAAACGTGGGGATTTGATACACGCGCACCCAATCAATCTGCCGGTCCTGCTTGCCGAAGGCAGCCAGCTTTTCTTCCGCCTGCGTCTTCGGCGGAATTGCAGAATGGCATTGCAGACACTGGCGCGTATCGGGCATATCCACCATTTCGCCCGGATCAGAATCAGCGTGACACATCTGACATCGCTGTTTTAGAGTCGCCACATGCAGCTTGTGATCAAAAGCGATAGGCTGTTTCGGTCCTTTCGCTTCTTCCTGCTGACCGAAAGTCTTCAGATGAACAGCCATTAGAAGCGCCACCCATACACCTAGTCTCACAGGTTTCGAGACCGCATCTGCTCCGCCATGTAGTCGGAGGCTCGCATGGATAACGCGGTGATTGTGAGCGTTGGGTTCTGTGGTCCGCCGGATGGAAAGCTGCTGCCATCCACAACAAAGAGGTTTTTGATGTCATGGCTTTGGTTCCACTTGTTCAAGACGCTCGTTTTCGGATCATGTCCCATGCGGCAAGTACCAAGTTCATGAATGCTTTCACCGGGCGGCACCATATGCGGGTGCTTTGCGATCACCTCAAAGCCAGACGCCCGGCAGATTTCGTCGAGCGTGTTCATGGCGTCCTCAGCCATTTTGAATTCGTTGTCCGTGTAATGCGCTCGTATATGAAGCGCCGGGATGCCCCATGCGTCCTGCACCCGCTTATCAATACTGACAAAATTTTCATGCCTGGGTAGAACAGCACCCATCACGGTCATGGAGAATCGGGCGTTGCTCAGTTGAGCAGCCTGCCTCTCAAGCTCTTCTCCGTACGCAGATATGTAGCGGGCGGGCACGGCGCCCCCGCTACCGTAATCAACTGCATACCCGCGAATGAAGTTTTTCTCTTTTGTGTGCAAGTTTCGAAATTGGGGAATGTAGCCTCCTCCGCCCATCAACCGATAGGCATTGCGCTTTCCCCGCGCTTCAGGCACAACGGCTTCCACACAGTCCTTGACATAGAACTGGTCGAACAAATAGCGGCCCAGCATGCCGCTCGAATTGGCCAACCCAGAGTTAAGCAACAGTCGAGTACTTTCGAGAGTAGAGGCCCCAACGACTACGACGCGCGCTTTGGCGTGCATTTCGCGGCGCGAGCGGCGGTCAATGAACGTTGCACCATTCGCTAATCCAGTGTTTGGGTCCGTTGTGATTCTGCTGACAACCGCATTTGCGACAACTGTCAGGTATCCACTTTCGATGGCCGGGGGCAGCAGGAGATTGAGGGAACTGGCAAGCGTCCCTGTCGCACGTCGGGATTTGGTGGTAGCTATGGCGCGGGCTCTCGCCGCGTCGTTAAAGCGCGAGACACTTTCGCTATCTCGCGATGTGTCCTCGAGGAACACGCCGTCGGGAATCTGGGGCAATCCTTCTTTGCGTCCCGCCACGCGCAAAATCGGCTCCATCTTGTCGTAATAAGGAGCAAGGTCCTCGTAGCTGAGCGGCCAGTTCTCCCCAAAACCGTCGTGATCCTTGCAGCGAAACTCAAAGTTACTCATCCGCCACGAGGCTCGGCCCCAAAGCAGGGTTTTGCCACCTACTAGGCGAACTCGCACCCAGTAGTAAGGATCGTTTGGATCGTACGTGTAAGGGTTTTGCTTCTCGTCAGCCCATAGATTTTCGTTGAACTCGCTCGCCTGGGTGACGTGCGGAAAACGCCCTGGCGTGCCAAAGCCACGATACGGCAGTTCGTAAACCTTCTTCAGCGCTCGATCCCGGGCATAATCAATGACTGGGCCAGCATCCAGCATCAGGCACGAAATACCTTTCTTGGTAAGCGTATACGCGACCGTGCCCCCGGAAGCCCCCGAACCGATAATGAGTACGTCGTAATTGCCAACCATCTGCTTACTCGACGGGGAACCAGTATGTACCTAGTCCGCCGGCACTCCGGGCACGTTTAGACATGACTCGGATCCAGTCTTGTGAGCTTTGTGTCGCTTGCAGAATGTCCGCCTTTGCCGTCCGGAGGAAAACAACGAAGTGATCCGGATTCGCAGTCCACTGCGCTCGCAGAGGAGTCAGGATTTCGTCCGCCTGCACCTGATTTGTCTTCGCAAAAGGAACGTGAAAGTGCCGCTCCGTACGCGAATTCAAGTCATCCAAGCCCCCTCGATACATGGCCTGCCGCGCCCCGGGCGACTGGCTGATGAGAGAGTCGAGGAACTCCGGGACCTGAGCCGCTAGTGCGCCTGGAACGTCGTTCAGTGCAGGCACAATGAGATCACTCAGGTGGCGCAAAGCGCTCAATTGCGCTTCAGAGAAAAAGGAGGCGACCGTAGTGCCGGCGATATCAGGGATGGTTGATTCGATTACGGGGATCTCTTCCAACGCAGCAGGCGTTGACTTAGGCGGAACAATCGGCTGCTGTGCGGGCAGCAGCGTCGCTGCCGGCAATGTGGCGAAAGCCTTTAGTACGCTTCGTCGTTTCATGTCGCAATCATCTCTCGGCGATTAGTGCGTGGTGGACGGTACATGCAACCTGTGCAGTTGCTCATATTCCTCCATTGCAGTCGCCGACTCACCAGGTCTTCCCAATTGCCGCAGGGTGGTTGCCAACAGGTAATGAGTAGTTCCGTCCACATCGTCTTTTGCGGCCGCCTGTAGCTCTGGGAGTGCTCTTTGCGGCTGATGACCGGCTATATAAATCTTCGCTAATACGAGGTGTGCACTCGAAAGGTCGGGCTTGAGTGAAAGGGCTTTGCGAGTAAATGGTTCTGCGTTGGAAACATCCCCCGCACGTACATAGATGGCGGCGATGAGTGTATCTGTATCCGCATCATTCGGGTCCAGGTCCAGAGCTCGCTTGGCTGTTCTCAAGGCGCTTTCGTCGTCTCCTGCGGCGCTTTGCGCGGCCGCAAGCCCGGCCCAAGCAGCCGCCATCTGAGGCGACTGCTCGGTAGCCAGTTCATACTCCCGAATCGATTCATCGTATCGCTCCGCGATCCGGAAGGACTCGCCGAAAATCATGCTGGCGCGAATAGATCCAGGGTCTAGTTGCATCGCCACCCGGACAGAGTTCTGAAAATCGTCCATCAGCTTCTGCGGTTCCTCCGTGCTCCGTCGGGCCGCTGCAGAAGCGGAACTCTCCCTTCCGGCCTTGAGCTTGCTTTCAGCAAGTAGGCGATCCGTAATTCCACGTCCATACCAGGCCTGGGCGTTCTGAGGATCCATGCGTGTCGCAGCGCGAAAGTTCTGGTTTGCAGAAGAGATCTGATTGGACGCTACTTCCGCTTGAGCGATTGCGCTCACCGTCGTTATGTCGTCCGGCTTTGCTCGGTTAGCTTTCGACAGGTATGCTAGCGCTTCTTTCGGCTGCTGCAGCTTCAGAAGAGATAAGCCGCAGAAGAGGTTCGCAGCCTGAAAATCAGGCGACTTACTCAACGCCGAACGAAATTCCTGTAAGGCGCTGTGCAAATCTCCGGATTGAAAGAACGCAATTCCTAGATTGCTACGCAGTTCCGGACTGTCCCTACCATTGCGAATCAGTTGCTGAAACATCAAGATTGCCTGCGGAAAATCGCCCTGGCGCTCCGCCTCCAGTGCCTTCCGTGCCAGCGCCTCATTCGCGGTTTGGGCGCCGGCACAGACGGACAAAAGCAGAAGGACCACACTCGGCGTCATTCTCGATTGCTGAAGGTACTGCTCATCAGGTCACCAGATGAGTTTCCCCGCTACCTGTATCAGGCGCGGGTTATTGGCCTGGGAAGTAATCTGCCCGAAGGTGGCGGACCCAAGCGAAGTGTTAGGCGCCCCGAATTGAGGCGTGTTGAGCAGGTTGAAGGCTTCCCCCCGTAGTTGCAGCTTTAACCGCTCATTCCAGCCCAAGCCAAAATTCTTGAACAATGCCGCATCAAGGTTGTGTGTGCCATCCGTCCTGAGATTCGGGAGTGTTCTGCTCAGATTCCCAAACGTGTACGGCGCGGGCGCTCCAAAACAAGAGACATTGAACCATTCCGCAAGCCTGCTCTCTCGAGAACCGCTCTCGCCGTAACCATTCGGGCAGGCGCCGGCAAGATAGTTCGGGCGCGAGCCGCCGCCCATGTCGTGCGTGTTATTCGACGCTGTTGTTAACGCCAGGGGGAACCCCGTCTGGAGCGTGAGGATGCCATCGAGGCCCCAACCGCCTGTAACCGCTTGAACAATGCCGTGTGCACTGGAAAGATACTTTCGTCCTTTTCCGACGGGAAGATCTACTACGTAGCTTAGAACCACCCGCTGAGAAACGTCGAAGCTCGCCAGAGATTTCTCCAGCCTAAGATTACCCCAGTACTGATAGCCTGCCGGCCCACTCGACTCGAGCCATGACGTCAGCGTTTCGGTGTTACCGATAAGCTTCGCTTTCGTGTAAGCCAGAAGCGCAGTTCCTCCAGCCCCGAACCGCTTCCTGGCCGACAGTTGGAAAGATTCGTAACTCGAATCCCCGCTGCCTTCAGACGCTAGCGTCACAGAGCCGAATTGAGGGAACCGGCGAAGCAACTGGCCGTTGGAGATCCTCGCCGTATTGAAAGGAGAAGTCGAGGGCACATTCCCCGCAAACGGATTATTGACCGTCTGCGTGAGATAAGAACCAAGTACCAGATCAGAAGCCGGCAGATAGTTGATGGATTGCGTCTGGATGGGCAGATGGGTACCCTTCGCCCCCGCATACGCGGCATCAATCAAAAAATCCGGTCCGAACTGCTTTTGAATGTCGAAATTCCACTGCTGCGCGTACCCTAGGGGGTTGCTTGAGACCTGAGTCGTGATGCCTTGTCCGTATAACACTGTGTTTGGGTCGGCGTTCCGCTGCGGAGCCGCAATGATCCCGTTCGGAAATGGATTAGAAAGCGTTGCATAGGGCGTTACGCCCCCGTTCAACGAGGTGTTCATGGACTCACTGATCGCATTGATGGAATCGTGATCGGGCGAGGAAAACAGATTCGTATCAATCGGAAGCCAGAAAATTCCATATCCGGCTCGGAAGACGGTGCTCGGAGTAATCGAATAAGCCACCCCTGTGTGCGGCGACCATTCGTTATACGCCGTGTTGACTGCACTCCGATCGTGACGCTGATAGGAGGCCACAAATCCCAGGTCACCCGTCAGCGGGAGTCCCGTTGCGGCTGCCAGTGGGCTGGTGTAACCAGGGAAGAAGACGCTTATCCGGTTGAAGCGTTCCGTCCAGGGGCCCGTCTGTTCATAGCGAACACCGAGCGTTAGCGTGAGTTTAGGAGTCACCTGATAGGTGTCGCTCAGATAAGCAGCGCGGTATACCTGCTGACTGGCAGTGAACGCGGGCTCCTGAACCGACCCCGCGTTTGGAGTGCCGTACAAGAACGAGGCGAAGCCCAATCCGCTGGCGGAGCCGCCCTGGGGATTGGCTCCCGTGAACGTCGAATTGAACGTGTAAGTGCCGGTTCCTTGACTCGTCTGCCCATAGTTATCGCGTGCAATCCGGACCTCTCCGCCCATCTTCAGCGTATGTCTGCCGTGAACGCTCGAGACACTGCCGCTGAATCCGATACTCGTGATTCCAGCAGCAATGACGCTTCCCGTTCCTTGCCCGCAAAACTCGCCGTAAATGTCATTCATGCAGATATTCGGCAGAGTTCTGACCTGCGAGGGCACCTCTGTGTTGAAATAGCTGGGCCATCCGATGCTGGTTGCATCGAACCCAACGCTTTGAGGAGTTCGCGCATACACGAAGCGCAGAACATCCGCGTGCAGGTCCATCACAGTGTTAGGTGAGAGCGTGTCGGTATAGCCGAGTACCGCCTGCTGCGTAGTGTAGTTCTCAGGGGTGCCTACATTGCCGGCATAGGTCTCATTGCCAAACGCATCCCCGGCAAGGTCTAAATCTGCCCATTTCGTGTAACGGAAGAAGAGCCTTTGTTTGTCGGTGATGTTGTGATCCAGACGGACTGTTCCCTGATCCGTGTTGCCCCCGAAGCTGACGTTTCCAGCCCAATTATTGGTATATCCCGCGCCAGCTACGTTCGGTAACGACCAGAGCGAAACTAGGTGCGCAGCCACTGGATCTATCTGACTGGCACATATCACGTTCAGCCGGCCATTGCAGCTGGCCTGCGCGCGCGTGTAGCCTGCGCTTCCATTGGCGTTAGTTACTGCGGTAGTACTAAATGGATTATAGATATTAGTCCCCGTACCGGAGAAATCTCCATTGCGCTCTGCTTGCGTGGGCACCGACAGCAGTACTCCTTGTCCCTGACGTAACCGGAACCCTTCATAATTCAGAAAAAAGAACGTCCTGTTCCGTCCGTTATAGAGCTTCGGCAGAACGACCGGGCCACCCAATGTTGCTCCGAATTGATTCTGAGTAAAAGCGCCTGTCGGCACGCCGTTCCGATTGTTGAAGAAGGAGTTGGCGTTTAACAGCTTGTTCCGGAGAAACTCATAGGCATCGCCATGCAGATCGTTTGTGCCGCCCTTCGTGCTCAGATTTACCACTCCACCGGCGAATCCGCCATACTCGGCACCCAGGTTGTTGGTCTGAACTTTGAACTCCTGAACAACTTCTTGAGAAGGCAACAGCTCTACCGCGTGGCCGAATGGAGTGACAATGCTCGCGCCATCCAGCAGCCATTGGCTCTGGTTGGCCTGGCCGCCGCCAATCTGATAATTTCCATAAGCAGAGTTGTTCGTGCCAGCTCCGTTCTGTTGCGCCTGCCCCTGGGGAACAACGCCCGGAGAGAGCGCTACAAGTGAGAGAGGATTTCTGCCATTTAGCGGAAGCTCATTCACTTCTCTCGAGGAGATCACCTGGCCCAACGAAGCATTGTCCGACTGCACCATCTCCGCCCCCGACGTGACGGTAACTTCTTGTTGGGACTGTCCGACCTGGAGGGCAAAATCGGTTCGTACGCTCTGGGCCACTTCTACGCGGATGTCCGGGTGTACTTCGCGCTGAAACCCCGCGGCAGTTACGGACAACTCATACACTTGCGCCGGAAAAACATAGCTGAACACGTAGAGCCCAGCGCCGTTTGTTTCCGTGGTTCGCGAAACCCCGGTACTCGGATTCCTCAGGACGACCTTCGCATTGGGAACTGCTGAGCCGCTGGGATCGGCGACGTACCCCGACATAGTCGCATCAGCGCTCTGGCCGTGCAGCATAGAAGCAAATAAAACAGATAGCAATGTGCCAAGTAAGCGAGACTTCATAACCCTTCTTTTTCGGCGTTGACTTTCGACCCGCGAGCCGAATGATTTATTCCGATGATCTTTTTGGTACGGAGACCCTACAAAAGGGTATACTGCTAGTCGCGATCCCATGTCAAGCAAAAAAGTCCCGGAGAAGGTTCATCAGCCAATCCGGACTGCGACGCCATCCAGCGTTCGCGCTGTCAACCGATCCATCATGTTGAACCTGATCCGCCAAAAGCAGCCAATCTCCAGAGCGGAATTGGCGCGCCTTACGGGTGTTTTTCGGAGCAGCGTGTCAGATATCGTGGACGAACTTGTGGGCGAACAGTTCGTGTCGGAGGAGCGCAGCCCGTCTACGCAAAGAGGCCGCGTACCAATGAGCCTGCAGCTGAATGACTTGAGTTTTCCCGTACTAGGGCTCAATATTCGGCCGGAATACTGCCAGCTTGCATGGGCGGGTCTCAACGGGAAAATCCATGACACATTGACCTTCGCTACCCCGACATCGCCAAGGAAGCTGGTGCAAACGCTAGGGCAAGCGGTGCAAGATCTCACCCGGAGGACTGGCCTGAAAGGGCAAAAGCCCTTCCGACGAATCGGGGTAGCAGTTCCCGGACATGTGGATGCTTTCTCCGGCCGCATTCTTTGGACGCCCACCCACGGCGAACTCAACGATTTTGCTATCTCCGAAGCCATTCAGGCTCAAACGGGGATAGAGACCCTGGCGGATAACGATTGCAATGTCGGGGCGCTTTCCGAGTTATGGCTCTCGAGCGATCGCCACCACAGCCGTAAGACGAACTTTGTATTTCTGAACGTCAGTGACTTCGGTACGGGCGCCGGGGCCGTGATGAACGGGGAAATCTATCTTGGCCACGACTCCCGGCTGGCGGCGGAAGTAGGTCACATGGTGATCGAGTCCTCAGGTCCGCTCTGCCGATGTGGACGTCGCGGTTGCTGGGAACTTCACGTGAGTAACGATTCGACATGGCGTAGAGTGCATCCACGCGTGCCATACAGCGTCGACCGTTTCGACGAGCTGCTGGCAAGCGCGAAGCGGGGCGAAACAGCGGCCCTCGCGAGTTTTCGCGAAACAGCCAGATATTTGTCGCTTGGCATTTCGAATATCGGCTACATATTCAACCCTGCCGAAGTGATTGTCGCTGGCCGAATTACTGCCATTTGGGACCTCATCGAGAAGGATGTCAATTCGTGTTTCGGCTCTTCGCACCTTCGCTGCTCCATTCATCCGGCGCGGCTCTCTGCCGATGATTCTCTCCTGCATGGTGCTGTTTGCCTGGCGCTACGCGACACGTTTGCGCCACCCAGATTCGGTGATATGACCAATGCCGGGCGGCAAAGCGCCTAGGCCGGTGAGGGGTCGATGAAACTTTCGTCTGTTTTCGTCGTGCTCCTTGCGATTGCATTTACTAATCTCCCAGGCGTCTGCGCAGAGACAAACAACTTTGACGTTGTCGTCTACGGTGCGACCGCCGCTGGCGTGATGGCCGCCGTCGCGGCGGCTCACAACGGCATGCGTGTCGCACTTACTGAGCCGGGTGCTCACGTTGGAGGCATGCTCGCCGGTGGTCTCAGTAATAGCGACGTTGATAATCAGAAGCAGCTAATTGGTGGCCTTGCGCGTTCCTTCTTCACGAGTGCGGGCTCCTATTACGGCCAGCCTGTTGCCTGGGCCTTCGAGCCCCATGTGGCGGAGCAAATTCTCAACAACATGTTGCGAACCGCCGGCGTTAACACGTTCTTCCATTCCCGTTTACGGGACGTCCGCAAAACGGGAGCGCAATTACAATCGCTTCGCGCTGACAACGGCCAGCAGTTCAGCGCTACTATTTTCATCGACAGCAGTTATGAGGGCGATCTCATGAAGGCAGCGGGAGTGGATTATGTGATCGGGCGTGAAGGAAGATCACAGTACGGAGAATCGCTGGCAGGCCGCCAGGACTTTCTGCCGGGACATCATCAATTCAAGTTTGCGGTCTCCGCCAATCTCACAGGCACTGCGCTTCTTCCTTGGATCACTCCGCAGGAAAAGGTGGCGAACGTCGGCGAAGCGGACGGCAAATTCCAGTCCTACTGCTTCCGCCTGTGTCTCACAAATGTACCCGAGAACCGGCTTCCAATCCAGCGTCCCGACCGCTATGACCCCGCCGCATACGCTCTGGCCCGCCGTTATCTGGAGAGCGCGAAGGGCACACTCTCGCTCAATGACTTTCTAGGCATCATTCCCATTCCGAACGGCAAGACAGACGTTAACAGTACCGGACCTGTATCAACGGATCTGTTGGGCGCCAGTTGGGAATACCCCGAGGCGAGCGATGCGCGACGCCAGCAGATTTGGGATGAACACCTGCACTGGGCGCAAGGTCTGATCTACTTTCTGCAAAACGATCCCAGCGTCCCGGAATCAATCGCGAGTGAGGCTCGGCGTTTAGGATTGCCTAAGGATGAATTCGCCGATACGCAGCACTGGCCCAATCAATTGTACGTGCGCGAGGGCCGCCGGATGCTCGGTGAATACGTGCTCACTCAGCGCGACCTTACGGAGTCGCGGGAGAAATACGATTCGATCGGAATGGCTGGATACAACATCGACATTCGGGAAGTGCAGTGGGTGGCGCACAAGGTCTACATGTTTCCGCAAGTGATTGATCAGGTCTTTACGGAAGGTTATCTGAGCATGCCAGTAGAGCCCTGGCAAATTCCCCTTCGTGCCCTGCTCCTAAGGCAGCAACAATGCTCGAATCTTTTAGTGACGGCGTGTGTCTCCGCTTCTACGGTCGCTTACGCCTCGCTCCGGATGGAAGCCAATTACATGATCGCCGGCGAAAGTGCCGGGGTGGCGGCAGCTCTTGCGGTAAAGAGTAAACGGCAGGTTCATCAACTGGACATCGTTCTCTTGCAAAACTCGCTCCGCCGGGACAGGCAAATACTTTCTCTTGATGACGTCGCGACCCATTGATTTGCAATCGAGATCGATTCGTTTTAGTTGAGGAGGGCAGAAGTGAACAGATCAACGGGGATTTCCAGGCGCCAGTTTCACAAAGCCTCGGCAGCATTAGCGGCAGTGGTAACGGCGTCCGAAGCATCCACTGCGGAATCGCTCTTGCCCGGCATATGGCGGCTCCGCTTCGGCCAGCCGGAAGCCATCACGCCTGTTACAACTCGTCGCTATCAGCCCGCACGAGACGCGCTCGCTCGTTTAACCGCGGTAAACACCCCACCGGTTCCGCCCAGTTCCATTCAAGCATCGAAAAACCCGCGTGGATTCAAAGTGACCTTGCCGCTCGAACCAGGCGAGATGGTATACGGTCTGGGATTACAGTTCCATTCGTTCCTGCAGCGTGGACTTAAGAAAAAGCTTCGCGTAAACGCTGACCCTAGCGCGGATCTCGGCGACTCACACGCTCCGGTTCCGTTTTACGTCTCCGCCCACGGCTATGGTGTTCTGATTGACAGCGCCCGCTACGTGAACATCTATTGCGGCAACAAGGTGAAGAAAGGCGTCGCGGCGCCATCCAGCGAATCTTTGAATTCTGGCGCCCTCTCACAGCTCCCGGAGTCATACGGGCGCTATCACCTGGACCAGCCCAGTGAGGTCCTGGTGGAAATTCCTGACGCCAAGGGCGTCGACATGTACTTATTCGCGGGCCCCCACATGCGCGAAGCCGTACAGCGATATAACCTGTTCTCCGGGGGAGGATCTCTGCCGCCGCGCTGGGGTCTAGGGTTTTGGTATCGGTGCTACGGCAAATTCGCCCAGGATGAGGTGCTCGCTCTTGCCGCTGAACTCAGGCAATCCGAGATTCCTTGCGATGTTCTTGGCCTCGAACCAGGCTGGCAGTCGCATTCGTACTCTTGCTCATTCGTCTGGAGCGACAAGTTTCCGAATCCGCCAGCCATGATCTCCCAACTGCGAACATCCGGATATCACGTCAACCTTTGGGAACACGCCTTCACGCATCCAACGTCGCCGCTTCACTCGCCGCTGGTTCCCTACTCCGGTGATTACGAAGTGTGGGACGGGTTAGTGCCCGATTTCTTGGGCGAGCAAGCGCGTCGCCTTTTCGGCGACTATCACGGACGAGAACTGATCGCCCGCGGCATCTCCGGATTTAAATTGGACGAGTGCGATAACTCCGACTACACTGGCAACTGGTCTTGGCCCGAACTCAGCGCTTTCCCCTCTGGTGCAGACGGCGAACAGATGCACTCCCTTTTCGGCCTGCGATATCAGGACACCATTCAACAATCGTTCGAGCGAGCGCAAATCAGAACGCTAGGCCTGGTTCGCTCCTCACAAGCTCTGGCCTCTCCGTATCCGTATGCCCTATATAGCGACACATACGATCACAAGCAGTTCGTCCGCACCCTGCTGAACGCGGGCTTTTCCGGTCTCCTCTGGTGCCCGGAAGTTCGCGATGCGCACGATGCGGAAGACCTCATCCGGCGGCTTCAGTCCGTCATCTTTTCACCTGTGGCAATGGTGAACGCGTGGTACATCAAGCATCCACCGTGGAAGCAGGTAGATCGCGAATCCAATAACGCCAACCACTTCGCTCCCGGATGGCAAGAACTGGAAGCAACCTGCAAAAGCCTGATCAACCTCAGAATGCAATTGATCCCGTATCTGTACGCTGCATTCGTGCGCTACCGTCTGGAAGGTATTCCGCCGTTCCGGGCTCTTGTCTTGGATTACCCGGCGGATTCGCGGACTTGGATCATCGATGATCAATACCTGATGGGGGAAGATCTCCTCGTCGCACCTGTAATCGCCGGTGAGCGGACGCGAGAGGTGTATCTTCCACAGGGCGGATGGGTGAACTTTTGGACGGGAGAAAAGTATTCGGGAGAATCGAAAGTGGTAGTCGCGCCGCCGCTCGACCAAATTCCATTGTTCGTCAAACAAGGAGCTCTTCTTCCGCTCGCGCGAGTCACTCTCAACACGCGCGATCCAGCAGCATTTCAGTTGACCGTTCGTAAGTACGGCAATGCTTGCCATCCTTGTGTCCTCTACGAAGATGATGGATCTGTCGAACCGCAATTTACACGCCTGACCGTCGAGTGGACGAGCAGTGAGAATGCAGGCACCGTCACAAGATCAGGGCCGAAAGCCTCTGCCGCCTATACCGTAGAGAAGTGGGAGTCTATCGCCTGAAACATACACTTGCCATGGATATAGGCGGCACCAAATTGGCCGTCGGACTGTTTCCGGGCCAGGAACTCATAGAGCGCCGCGTCTCGAAGACCGATCGCAGCGGCGGTCCCACGTGGATGCTTGGTGAAATCGAGAAGCTTACTACCGACTGGGTGAAACGATACTCAATCAAAACTTGCGGGGTCGGGTTTGGCGGACGGTGGATGCCCGCTCTCAGCGGGTCATCTGCTCCACTCACGTGGAGAGTTGGGTCGACTTCGATCTGGTCGGAGCTTTGCGGGAGCGGCTCGATATAGTTGCCGTGATCGATCGCGACACCATGGTAGGAGCCCTCGGTGAAGGCTACTACGGTGCCGGTGTTGGTGTGAGGCCATTGTTTTACGTCACCATCTCCACCGGCATTGGCGGCGGCCTGCTCACCGACCACGGGCTTTATCATGGAGCTGATTCGTTTGCTTGCGAAGTAGGTCATCAAACGGTAGACCCCAACGGGCCTGAGTGTCTCTGCGGCTCGCGCGGCTGTCTCGAGCGACTCTGCTCCGGACTCTGGCTCGAGCGGGACTACGGAAGATCCGCAAGCGAACTCCTGCAGGATCCTTCCTTCATCGCCAAATATGTTCAACCGCTTGCGCGAGGACTGAAGACCTCAATCATGATGTTCAATCCAGCGCGGGTCGTGATTGGGGGCGGCATCAGCAAGGCCGGGGAGCGGTTGTTCGCGCCTTTGCGTCAGGAACTAAGACGCGAAGTACCCTCGTGGTCTAAAGCGCGTATCGACATTGTTCCTGCAGTGCTCGGCGACGACACCATCCTGTTTGGAGCATTGGCGCTGGCGAACGCGGCTCTTCGAGAATCACCGCCGTCGAGGCCTATTCATCTTCGAGGTTAGATGGTTCGTAGCTCATCTTTAGCTGAGAGCGTCCGCCCGCTAGAGTTTAGTCCTTTGTAGTCGCGATGTGTTTAGAAACCACAGGGCCGCTAAGGCATCCGTTAGGGGGTTGCGACCGGAGAATGGTCGTCAGACACGATTACGCCATGATCTACCTGGAGGTCTAAGCCGTCGATCATGATCGGAGTGATGCTTTGTGCAACCAGCCCGAGACGAGCGCGATGCCCATGCCCTTCGGTCTTCAGCTGCATGTAGACTTGGCGAGCAATCTTGCTCGGGATGGCAAAGCCTATTCCTTCGCTGCCGCCCGACTGAGTCATGATGAATGTTGTTGACGCCTTACAACCTACCTGCGGCATCAAGCAGCGGGCCTCCGCTATTGCCTGGATTGATCGGAGCATCGGTCTGAATGTACACGCGTGGATCGTCGGGCCTCAGCTGTCTTGCAACGGCGCTCACGATACCCAAACTGACGGAATTTTCAAGTCCGAGAGGATTGCCTAGAGCGAGTACCAGCTGACCTTGCTTTAGCTCGTCTGAATCGCCCAATGTCAGGAACGGGAAATTCGCTCTATTGACCTTAATCACAGCCAGATCAGTCTCCGCGTCGATCCCGATTACGGTTGCGATTAGGTCATGACCTTCGGTCGGCTTCTTTGGTGACCCGACTATAGCCTCGTGGGAGATCATCTGGACTCGAATTTCGTGAGCGCCTCGGACCGCATGAGCATTCGTTAGGATGTACCCATCCGCGCTCATGATGATTCCAGACGACGTGCTGTTTTGACTGGTGAGCAATTCATTGCCGGCGTTCGAGCCGGGGGGTGTAGGTGCGGGCGAAAATCTGTACGACATCCTCCCCTGATCGCGAGGTGATTTCTTCGAAAGATCCACTCAGTTCCTTAAGGATCTCCAGCTTGGCCGTCTTGGCAGAGCTATCGATACTAGAACGAGAAGTTGCAGACGGAGTGGAATTATGCTGAGCGCATATGACACGTGGGCTCCCCACTATCAGGGAGATCTGTTGTAACGTTAGGAAACCTAGGATGACGAGGAGAGAATACGATAAGGCACCGTTGTGGGGTATAGGGTTGGAGTTAAGGGCCCCAAACAAAGATCGTACCTCCCCTCAACCGGATATTAAGAAATTCCGTGCCCTGAGGGTATCCTGTCGCGGCAGTATTTTTTGAATAATCGTGCAGTACCGCGTTCGCGATGGAACACGATAGTTCGAACCGAAAAAAGAGGAGAGCGAAAGGTGCACCCGCTCTCCTTCTCGAGGGAAGTTCTGTTTGATCGCTCCGGGCCAAAAACAGAACAGCCTTGGGGACGTTGCATTGACAGCGAGTTCAACGCTCGCATCTTTGGTTATAACCCGGTGTGGTTTTCGGCATCTCACAACGGGGATCGAGATCGATGACCCTTTGTCAACTCCAGCGAAACTGAATTATCAAGAACAGGGCCCGTGCCCCACAAACGCTCCAACACATCCAAGCAAACCCGATGGTTCGGATCAGACCCCTCTCGTCGAGGGGTTTTCAAGACGTCGTATCCTCCCCTACGTATCACGCTCTCCCAAAACGAATCCTCGGCCGTTGAAGACAACAGAACCGCGCAAACACTCCGATTTGGAAGCAGCAAGGCTTGGAGAGAATTTCTGCCAATCTGGCCCGAGCAGTCTTTTGTCAACCAGCACAACGCCGGTTTCCTCAAGGCTCAAGTGCTGCAGGCCTTCCTCCCAATCGCTTGCGAGTAGCATTCGCCATCCTTTGCTCGAACAAACGCTTCGAAGAGTTCGCCGGTCGCGCTCCCTGGCAACCACAGCCAAAGGCGTAACTGAATCCCGGAATCTCACGGGAAGAATAGACTCGTCCTCCTGGTCCAGCTCAGATTAAGTCTGCAAGAATGTTTTTCGAGACCCACCTCTGAATGCTCCCGCCCACGCAGAGGCGCGATGCATAGGGGCGAAATGAACATTTGTGCGACTTGCGATGCTCATGTATTTCCTTCAAAAAGGGTAAAGCAGAAGAGATTAAGGCGCACTCCCTTCCACGCAGTATTTTCAGACCTCTTTTGAACTAGGAGCACAATTGAAGCCGAACGCTAATGTCCGTTTGAGCGAAGACTACTCCGTGGCACGATCAGGTGAGAGAAATATGGCTTTACTCTTGAATTACGCCACGACACTGCTTTGGCCCGATTCCTGCACTATGGCAGGCGAAGCTATGGCTTCGTCGTAAAGAGACGGAGCCACAGATGACGGAGGCATGTTTACGACCTCAAGGAGAGCAACCGGAAGGGAATCTGCTCACGCCCGGAACGCGAGCTCGGTAGACTACATGGCGCAGGCCTCGACGTGTTCTTGAAACAAAATCCCGTCCGCACAGTATGGTGAACTCGTCGGAAATTTAGGAACATGAGGCAAAGGGCTTTATGAGTGGTGAGTCGGCGTGAGGCAGTATTGTAGTACGCGTAGATACACACTCGACAGCAGTTCAACCCGAAATGACTGATTTAAAGATTGCGTCTAAAGAAACGATTGAACGTCTCCAGGAGCTTGATACTTGCTTGGTTTCGAATGTGATCGAGCAATTCAATGTGAGGTTGCGCAATGAAGGCTTCATGAGCGCTTCTGTGCGGTGTCAATTTCCGCACCTATCGCCCAGAGTGGGTTATGCCGTGACGGGTAGGATTCGAACCTCTTCTACTCCTTTCGATGGCCGCTGCTATTACGAAAATATGGAGTGGTGGTCCTACATGATGACCATTCCTGCTCCTCGCTTTGTGGTTTTACAAGACTCCGACCCGTCGCCAGGAACAGGAGCATTCGTGGGAGAAATCCACGCGAATATCGCCGTGGCTCTCGGCTGCACAGCGTACGTGACGAATGGGTCGGTTCGGGATTTGCCCGGGGTCGAATCGACAGGTCTTCAGGTGTTCGCGGGAAATGTCTCGGTTTCCCATGCTTACGCACATATCACTGCTTATGGTTCTGCCGTCGAGGTCGCTGGTCTACTGGTAAGGCCCGGCGATCTGCTACATGGTGATCAACACGGAGTGCACCAGATTCCGTTATCCATTGCGGACCAACTTCCCGCAGCTGCTGACGCGATGCTTTATCTCGAAAAAGACCTGGTTGAGTTCTGCCGATCACCGAATTTCTCCTTGAAAGGCCTCTCAGCGATGATTGAGAAGAATCGAAGGCTAGATTAGGCCGCGATAGCAGAAACAGAATATTTTCCATCACTTGGATGGAGTAGCAGAGCGCACCATTGCATGTGCCTCCTGCCAAGTTCCTCGGAAATTCATGCCCGCAAGGTATTACGAGACGAGGGGTATGTCAGTAGATTAGGATAAGCAGCAGGTGCCCTGCCTTTAGAAGCTCTTCTGCAATCCACATAATTCAATGCTTGCGCTTAGAGTCATCGAGTCCCTTGAAGTATCCGCACTTCCCGCCACATTGGTTGCCTGCTGGAAATTACAGGCGAGCGTAGTCCCGCTGTAGATGATGCAAAACCTGTCCGGTCCGTTTTCCAGCAGGTGCTGGTGCATGCTGCTGTTCCTGTCCTGCGAAAGTGTCAAACCAGAGTGGTGTTGTCGGTCATTGTCTGAACGGTGTAGTCTTCCCGCCCCCACAGGCTGGTTTTATAGTTGCATTGCGAGCGTTCTGCTTGAGTGCTCAAACGAATACAACTCTGCCGGGTGTCACGCCTATGCGTAAACGAACCATTCTTATTCTTATCGTCCTGTTACTAGTTGGCCTGCTCAGTGCATTTCTGTTTACAAGGCGCGCTGACGCATCCCATTCAGGAAGTCCGCCACCCGCCTTGCCTGCGGCGACTGTGGCTCCAGTCGCTCGGGGAACCATATCGAATGATTTAAGAGTGGCCGGTCAGTTCACGCCTTACCAAGAAGTCGACCTGCATGCCAAGGTGTCGGGTTACATCCGCCGCATCAACGTCGATATCGGGGACAGGGTCCGAATCGGACAAGTCATCGCGACTTTGGAGGTGCCGGAGCTAAATGCGCAAGTTGCCGGGGCGCAAGCAGAGGTAAGGCACAGCCAATCGGAGATTGACCGCAGCAAGAGCGAGATCACGCGGGCCGAATCAAACTATGTCGCTATACACGCGGCCTACACCAGACTCGAGCAGGCATCGAAACAGCGCCCCGGATTGATTGCCCAGCAGGAATTAGATGACGCGCAAGCCAAAGATCAGAACGCTAAGGCGCAAATTGAAGCCGCGCAAGCGGCACTGGACGCCACGCGGCAACAATTGGGAGTTTCGCAAGCAGATAACCTCCGAGTTCAGACCTTGTCAGACTACTCCGTCGTTGTTTCACCATTCAATGGTGTTATCACGGCGCGCTATGCGGATACAGGATCTTTAATTCAAGCAGGTACAGCCTCGAATACCCAGGCAATGCCCGTCGTTCGGGTCGCCCAAAGCGACTTGCTGCGGCTCCGCATGCCGGTGCCCGAAGGCGACGTTCGCTTTATTCACGACGGCGCCACTGTGCAGGTTACTGTGAAGGCGCTTGCTCGAGTGTTCACCGCACACATTGTGCGTTTTACACGCGCTCTGGATGCAGCAACGCGTACGATGCTGGCCGAAGTGGATGTTCCTAATGCAGACCTAAGCCTCAGTCCCGGAATGTATGCCGAGACGGAGATCGTTCTGCAGCGGCATGACAACGTTCTCACCGTGCCGGCTCAGGCCATCGTGCAGGACGCCGAGCGCCCGTACGTTCTGATGGTGGATGCGGCGCATCGAGTAGAGAGGAAGGATGTGCGGGTTGGGATCTCGGGGCAGAACAGAATCGAGATAACATTGGGCCTTTCTCAAGGCGATTCGGTCATCCTCTCGGGACAAACGAATTATCAGACCGGCGAATTAGTTCGCCCTCAAGTTGTCTCCGCCACTCCTAATAGCCAGAAAGAAGCGGATCAGTAATGTCGTTTTTCTCGATCAAATATCCCTTCTTCATCTTGATGGCTTGTTTGATCATTGTGGTTGTCGGCGCCACGACAATCTTTCGGATGCCTGTTGATCTCTTTCCAGAAGTCAATATTCCGGTGGTCGTTGTAGCTACCTTCTACGCAGGCATGCCGCCCCAGCAGATTGAGTCCAATATCACGAATAGCTACGAGCGCTTCTTTACCCTCGGCAGCGGTATCGATCATATTGAATCGCGTTCTCTTCCTGGCGTCAGTCTAATTAAGATTTTCTTTCAGCCAGGAGTAAACAGTAATGCTGCGGTTAGCAATGTCTCGAATCTTGCCATGGCAAATCTGCGGCGGTTGCCACCTGGAACCTTGCCCCCGGTCGTACTGAAATTCGACGCATCCAACCTCCCGGTTTGTCTGATCACTCTTAAGGGTCAGGGTCTGAATCAAACGCAGCTCAAGGACTTGGCCCAGTTCAGCGTTCGCAATCAAGTTGCCAACGTTCCTGGTGCCTCGGTACCTCAGCCCTACGGGGGACGTTACCGGCAAATCATGGTGTATGTCGATCCTCTCAAGTTGGAAGCTCACCAGATGAGTGTCATGGACGTCGTTCATTCCATTAACGAGTCGAATTTGATTCTTCCGGCTGGGGACGTGCGGATTGGGACCGAAGACTACAACATTTATGCGAATAGCCAAGTGCCTATCGTCAGTGAGATAAACGATTTGCCGCTCAAAACGGTTGCTCATGCCTCCGTCATGGTGGGGGACATCGGAAACGCAGTCGATGGCGGCCAGCTACAGACCAATATTGTTCGGGTGGATGGCCAAGAGTCAGTCTATATACCGGTCCTTAAGCAAGGCGGGAATTCCAACACAATCACTATTGTGAACGGTGTAAAGGAGGCCGTCTCACACCTGCTTGATATCCCTAAGGTACTGAAGACGAACGTCGTTTTTGATCAGTCGGTCTTTGTAAAAGTGGCAGTTAAGAACGTGATCAATGAAGGAATGATTGGACTCTGTCTTACTGCTCTGATGATCCTCCTCTTTCTGGGAAACGTCCGGGCAACCATTGTAGTTCTACTCTCCATACCCATTTCTTGCCTCGCCACGTTCTTGGGACTGAACCTGGGTGGAAGTTCCATCAACACGATGGTGTTGGGCGGCCGGGCTCTCGCTCTGTCTCGCCTCATCGACAACTCAGTGGTCGTGCTCGAAAACATCTTTCGGCACATGGAAATGGGTGAAGAACCTGTCCCGGCTGCCGAACGCAGTGGCAAGGAAGTACAATTGGCGGTCCTTGCGGCTACCATCAGCACATGCATTGTGTTTTTCCCTGTCGTCCTGCTCTACGGCGTTAGTAAGTATCTTTTTACTGCACTGGCCTTAGCGGTCGTACTTGCCCTCTTTGCATCCTACATGGTTGCAATGACCGTGGTGCCCCTTTTTTGTGCTAAGTTCATACGGCTGGACCCAGACCATGCGCACGCTAGCGCGCCGGTTCGACCGGAGGCCAGTTCCAGAAGAAAGCGACGGAGCTTCTTCGCTGTCGTTGTGAATGGTTTCAATTCTCTCTTCCACAAGCTGCAATCGAAGTATGATGAGGCGATCGGAAGATGCCTTCAGCATCCTATTCTGGTGGTCAGCGCGTTTAGCCTTTTCGTTGTCCTGAGCTTCGCACTCTACCCGGCTCTCGGCAAGGCTTTCTTCCCGCGTACGGATCCTGGCCAGTTTGTTGTAAATCTTAAAGTCCCTGCAGGGACGAGGATTGAGGTCACAAACGATTACGTAGCCCGCATGGAGCAGGACATTCGCAGTGTTGTCTCTCCAGAGGACTTGAACATGATTGTGTCCAACATCGGCATTACTCCTGATCTGTCGGCCATCTACACCTCCAACTCCGGGATGCACACGGCGTTTATCCAGGTGAGCCTAGAAGAGGAGCACAAGGTTGGTAGCTATGCCTATATGGAGCAAGTACGCCGCAAGTTGGCCAGTGACTTTCCCGATGTGTCTACCTACTTCCAGGCTGGCGGGTTGGTCGACTCTGTTGTCAATCAAGGCAAGCCTGCTCCGGTTGATATACAGGTGGGTGGAAATAACTTACAGCAGGCGTTTCGCCTCACTCAGCAGATAGCCGCTCACCTGCGAAGTCTTCCCACAGTCAGTGACGTACTCATCCCGCAAGACCTCGACTACCCCGGCATCGAACTAAGCATCAACCGTGAGAGCGCGGGTCTCCTCGGAATCACGCCGAAAGCTGTCGTAGATAACGTTATTACTGCTCTGACGTCAAACGGCGTGATAGCCCCAAGCTTTTGGGTTGATCCTAAGACTGGGAACAGCTACATGCTCACCGTTCAATATCCTGAAACGCAGATTCGGACCATGACTGACTTCAAGCAAATACCGCTGCGTTCGCCTACACGAGGCGAGACTACACCTCTTGAGTCAGTCGTGAACCTGAAACAAATTGACACTCCAACAGAAGTGGATCACTATCAGCTCCGCCGCCAGTTCGATATCTATGTCATGCCTAAAGCTGAGGATCTCAGCAAGGTTATAGCGGACGTCAACTCCGAATTATCCAAAGTTCGGAAGCCAAGCGGAGTGACCATTGACGTCCGCGGCGCCGTTCGCGACATGGAGCAATCGTTCTCCAGCTTTGGCATCGGCCTCGTCCTTGCAATCGTACTCGTTTACCTCGTTCTGATGGCCCAGTTCGCCTCGTTTTCCGACCCGTTCATCATTCTGTTGGCCATTCCGCCAGGCCTCTCTGGCGTCCTTATATTCTTACTCATTTCCGGGACTACCCTCAACGTTATGTCGCTGATAGGGATAGTCATGATGACCGGGATCGCTGTTTCTGACAGTATCCTGATTGTCGAGTTTGTTGGCACTCTGCGTAACCAGGGCTTACCTCTCAAAGAGGCACTAGCCGAAGCTTGCAAGGTCCGGCTACGTCCCATTCTGATGACCACGCTCGCCACTATTCTCGGGCTTATCCCCATGGCGCTTGCTCTCGAACCGGGAAGCGAACAGTATGCGCCTCTCGCGCGCGCCATCCTTGGCGGCCTCTCCGTTTCCGGCCTCATCACCGTTTTTCTAGTTCCCACTGCATATCTTCTTATGCACCGTAACGACGCGGACGTGCTGGCACGAGGGGAGGCATAGTCGATGCGCTTTCTCCCCATGACCGCGATTCTCCTGCCGGTTCTCGTTGGTGCGCAAACGCCCGCTGTTTCTCTAGTGCCAGGTACTACGCTCAACCTTGTTCGGCCTGATCCCGGACAGACAAGCAGTAGCGCGTCCAACCCCGCCACACAGCCTGCCACACCGAACCATCCTCCGCTCCTTACTCGGCAGGATGCTGAAAAGATCGCGGTCGCAAATAATCCGCGAGTGAAGGTCAGCGTGCTGCTCGCCGAGCTTCAGACACAAGTCGTTCGCGAAACGCGCGCAAACGAACTGCCGAACTTGAATGGAGACGTCACAACAGAGGACGCTAATGAGGGGAGCAGGATTTCCACAGGCTCCCTCGCCGCCTCCAGGCTCCTATATCACGTCGGCATGGGCGTACAACTCAACCAGCTGATCACTGATTTCGGTCGCACTCGCAATCTGATCGCGTCTCAACGCCTTAGAGAGAAAGCAAGACAAGCAGATGTGAACGCAACCAAGGAAGATATCATCCTGGCCACCGATCAAGTATTCTTTCAAGCTGTTCAGGCACAAGCCACACTTCGCGTCGCACAACAGACAGTCGAGGCCCGCCAGACCCTTGTTGACCAGGTGAGTGCGCTAGCAGCAGCAAAGCTCAAATCTGAACTCGATCTGAGTTTTGCACAGGTTAATTTGTCGCAAGCAAAGCTCCTGCAACTCGATGCACAAAGCAACCTGGATGCAGCTAAGGCCGCTTTAGCAGCCGTACTCGGATATGATCACCCCGTCACTTATGAGTTGGTCGAAAATACGGGCGACTTACAGACGCTGCCTTCTAATGTCGACCAGTCCGTGACCGACGCCCTGCAAAATCGCCCTGATTTGCAATCTCTACGTCTCTCCGAGCAGGCGGCGCAGAAGTTCAGCGTCGCTCAGCGGGAGCAGTTACTACCGACCGTGAGCGCGCTGGGCGTCGTTGGTTATACTCCGCTCGGCGCCAGTCAATATTTTACGAGCAGTTGGTACGGTGCCGTGGGGCTCAACTTAAATGTCCCCATTTTCAACGGGTTTCGCTACGTGGCACAAGCTTCCGAAGCCGCCTTGGAAGCCACGGTCCAGTCCGAGCGCGTTCGCGATCTTCGCAACCGAGTCGTTCGCGATGTGCGCACCGCGTGGCTTACTGCTAACACGGAACTGCAACGTGTAACGGTAGCGGAGGAGCTTCTTAAACAGGCAAATCTAGCCCTCAGCCTCGCTCAAACGAGATATCAACTCGGTCTAAGCTCAATCGTTGAACTCAGTCAGGCTCAGCTTCAACAAACTGAGGCTGCGATCGCTAATGCAAATGCCCGCGCTCAATTCGGCCTAGCCTACGCTGGTCTGCAGTTCCAAACCGGGGTCACTAAGTAATGCATCGTTGCGGACAGAAACCCCAGTTTGTTCCCCAACCTGATTCCTTGTCCGATTCGTACAAGCGAGGCCTTCAATAATGCCCCTTTTTTCCATCAAGTACCCCTTTTTCATACTAATGGCCTGCTTGATAGTAGTCGTTGTGGGTATTACGACCGTGTTTCGTATGCCTGTTGATCTGTTTCCTGAGGTCAACATACCGGTCGTTGTCGTGGCAACATTCTACGCCGGAATGCCGCCGCAACAGATCGAATCCAACATTACCAACAGCTACGAACGGTTCTTTACCTTGGGAAGCGGCATCGACCACATAGAGTCGCGCTCGCTTCCAGGCGTAAGCCTCATCAAGATATTCTTCCAGCCTGGAGTTGACGCGAACGCAGCGGTCAGCAACATTTCCAATTTGGCTATGGCCAACTTGCGGCGCCTCCCGCCCGGCACTCTGCCCCCTGTTGTTTTGAAGTTCGACGCTTCCAACTTGCCTGTGTGTCTGATCACCCTCAAGGGCCAAGGTCTGAATCAGACTGAACTGAAGGATCTTGCCCAGTTCAGCGTCCGCAATCAAGTTGCTAATGTGCCCGGTGCTTCTGTGCCGCAGCCGTACGGTGGCCGCTATCGGCAAATCATGGTTTACGTGGACCCTGTAAAGCTCGAGGCGCACCAGATGAGTGTCATGGATGTCGTGACGGCAGTAAACGAATCAAACCTGATTCTTCCTGCAGGAGATGTTCGAATAGGCGCCAAAGACTACAACATTTATGCCAACAGTCAAGTGCCGATAGTAAGCGAGATCAACGACCTACCAGTAAGAACAATAGGGAACGCATCCGTCCTAGTGTCCGATGTCGGACAGGCAAAAGACGCCGGCCAATTGCAGACCAATATTGTTCGTGTGGACGGGCAGCATTCCGTGTACATTCCGGTTCTCAAACAGGGAGGGAGCTCCAATACCATTACCATCGTCAATGGCGTGAAAGAAGCCGTTGGACATCTTTTGGACATACCCAACGTTCTCAAGACGGACGTGGTCTTTGACCAATCGGTCTTTGTCAAAGTGGCTGTAAAGAACGTCATTAATGAAGGAACCATCGGTCTTTGCCTGACGGCCCTGATGATTTTACTCTTTCTGGGGAATGTTCGGGCCACCATTGCGGTTCTACTCTCAATTCCGATCTCCTGCCTCGCTACTTTTCTCGGGCTCAACTTAGGCGGCAGTTCTATCAACACGATGGTCTTGGGAGGTCTTGCTCTGGCGCTCTCGCGGCTCATTGACAATTCCGTCGTTGTGCTGGAAAACATCTTTCGCCACATGGAACTTGGTGAGAGCTCTGTAGTAGCCGCCGAACTGGGCGGCCAGGAGGTTCAGCTCGCGGTCCTTGCCGCGACTATTAGCACATGCATTGTGTTCTTTCCAGTCGTACTGCTATACGGAGTCAGCAAATATCTGTTTACCGCGTTGGCACTGGCCGTGGTGCTTGCTCTTTTCGCTTCGTACTTCGTTGCCATGACAGTAATACCGCTGTTCTGCGCCAAGTTCATACACCTTGGGCACGCCCACCATTCAGCGAACCAAGACGCACCTATGGACAGTTCCGCACCTAAGAAGCGCGGCCTCTTTGGAAAGGTGGTTGATAGATTTAATTCCGGTTATCAGATCCTCCAGCTTGCCTACGACCGAGCAATCAAGAGATGCTTGAATCGCCCGGTCTTTGTTGTGTGTGCCTTCAGCGTTTTCGTTGTGCTCACGTTCTGCCTCTATCCGTTATTGGGGAAGGCGTTCTTCCCACGAACCGATCCCGGCCAATTTGTTATCAATTTGAAAGTGCCCGCAGGTACGCGTATCGAGATTACTGACCAGTATGTAGGCCGGATCGAGGACACGATTCGGCACATTGTCCTTCCAGAGGACTTAAACACAATCGTGTCTAATATCGGGATTACACCTGACCTCTCTGCAATTTACACGTCTAATTCCGGCATGCATACCGCGTTCGTCCAGGTAAGTCTCAAAGAAGATCACAAGGTCGGAAGTTACGCCTATATGGAGCGGGTACGCCGCAAACTGAAGAGTGATTTCCCCGATGTGTCTACCTACTTCCAGGCAGGTGGCTTGGTTGACTCAGTGGTCAATCAGGGTAAACCTGCTCCCATTGATATCCAGGTCGCTGGAAATAATCTGACGCAAGCATTTAGTCTCGCCGACTCCATCGCCGGACAGCTACGTCGCTTGGCGTCCGTCAATGACGTGCTTATCCCACAGGACTTGAACTACCCGGGCATTGAACTTAATATCAATCGTGAGAGGGCCGGACTACTTGGTATCACGCCAAAATCCGTGGTCGACAATGTCATCACTGCCCTTACCTCCAACGGCATGATCGCACCTAGCTTCTGGGTTGACCCGAAAACCGGGAACAGCTACATGCTTACGGTGCAATATCCCGAAAACCAGATTAGAACCATGACCGACTTCAAGCAGATTCCCCTGCGTTCTCCCGAACACACTGAGACGACGCCGCTTCAATCAGTAGCCGACCTGAAACAAATTGACACTCCGACGGAGGTGGATCATTATCAACTCCGCCGTCAGTTCGACATTTATGTTATGCCAAAGGCAGAGGACCTAAGTAAGGTAAATGCTGACGTGACTTCCATCCTCTCAAAGATAAGAAAACCGGAGGGGGTGACTATCGCGGTTCGTGGCGCTGTTCGAGACATGCAGCAATCATTTACTAGTTTCGGCATCGGACTGATTCTTGCCGTTATCCTGGTCTACTTAATTCTCATGTCACAGTTCGCTTCGTTTTCCGATCCATTTATAATTTTGCTTGCAATACCGCCAGGCCTTTCCGGAGTGTTGATCCTACTCCTACTAACCGGAACCACACTTAATGTGATGTCTCTGATGGGAATCGTGATGGTGGCAGGCATCGCCGTTTCGAACAGCATCTTGATAGTGGAGTTCGTCGGAACATTGCGCAAGGGCGGAACACCTATCCGGCAGGCGTTGGCAGAAGCCTGCGGGGCCCGCCTACGTCCCATCCTAATGACCACTCTTGCCACCGTTTTGGGATTGATACCAATGGCTTTGGCTCTTGAGCCGGGAAGCGAACAGTACGCGCCGCTTGCACGGGCTATACTCGGCGGCCTATCGGTATCTGGGATCGTTACCGTCTTTTTGGTGCCGACATCGTATTTACTCGTCCATCGTAACGAGGAGACAATGCAGGCAACTAATGGGTAGCGCTTCGCATCCCATGAACCCCGTTGTTCAGCTAATCACGCCCTTGCGCACAGCGTAGAGAATCAACTCGGGAATGCTGTGGACGCTCAGCTTCTGCATGAGATTATTGCGATGAGAATCGACCGTATGTGGACTGATACCTAGAAGCAGTGCAATCTCCTTTGTGGGTTTCAATTCAGCCACGAGCTGCAAAAGGTCTCGCTCTCGGACGGTTAGGAGATCGTACGGGTCTTCGGCGCCTCGTTGTTGCACCTGTCGAACGTAGTCGTCCGCTAGCACTTTACTGACCGCCGGACTGAAGAAGGCCTTTCCTGTAGAGACAGCGCGGACAGCTTGAATCAGATCAGCTTCGGCAGAGTCTTTCAGCAGATATCCGCGAGCACCGGCTTTCAAGGCCTTCAAAATGTAGCCCTCGTCCGAGTGCATACTCAGAATCAGTACAGCGGTTGCCGGGTAATCCCCAGTAATCCGCTTTGCGGCCTCGATCCCATTGAGAATGGGCATAGCGATGTCCATGATAAGGACGCTGGGCCTTACCCTGCTCACAACGTCGAGAGCTTCGCGCCCGTTATTTGCTTCTCCGACAACAGCGAAATCAGGCTGCCGTTCCAAAAGAGAGCGAAGTCCGTTCCGCATAATGGTGTGGTCGTCGGCCAATACGATCCGCGTTGAGGTCATAAAGGCGCTTCCGCATGAATAAAAGAAAGCGGCAGTTCCAGGTGAATGCGAGTGCCGTTTCCCGGTCGGGACTCCAGGTGAAATGTTCCTCCAAGGTGTATCACTCGCTCCTCCATCCCAAGTAACCCGACCCCTTTCTCCCTTTCCGGTATGAATCCTTGTCCATCATCCTCGATCCTCAGTTCAAGACTCCGGTGTTGCCGTTCCGTTAGGAGTTTGTTGAAAAGTGAGCCATAGGCACAGCGGGGGTGTGGGCAAGTTGATCGGCGAGGCTTTCAGGTGCAAGTCACGACCGGGGGAAGGGTGCAAAACGCGCGCGCGGAGTCTCTCTTCAG